>Ga0134125_10002234_pt1 | contig 23109 bp, 23 predicted proteins | sample KB31751_FD_96464 | JGI IMG/M metagenome (GOLD analysis project Ga0134125, IMG submission 96464) | Terrestrial soil microbial communities with excess Nitrogen fertilizer from Kellogg Biological Station, Michigan, USA - KB3-175-1 | ecosystem: Environmental > Terrestrial > Soil > Unclassified ... | reverse complement strand
TTCAGGTTTTGGTTGACGGTTGACGGTTGACGGTTGACGGAAGAGATTGATGGATCAGGCAACTGTATTTTTTTGTAAAATAGACATTAAAAATAAAAAATGGAGAAACGAAATTACGATTCGTCAGGCAGTTTGCATCGCCGCATCTGCCGTCAACCGTCAACCGTTAACCGTCAACAAATTCCTTTCAACCGCCTGCGATTTTGCTTAAAATTTCTACGCAATTTCGCATGACAATTGAATGACAATTTTTTTGGAACAATTTATATAATCCGCTGAAACGCAGGCCAGATCAGGGAAAAAAAATTTAGGACATGTTGGTATTTTGTTAATTTCATGACTTACTTTTGCAACCGACTGAGAAGATTTTCCACATTTATACAACGAATTGTATATATGCATCATTACAGACTTAGTGCATTCAGAATATCCTATAGCCTCCTCTTCACCACACTGTTTCTGCTTTTTGGTAATTTTTCGATGGCTCAGGATGGAAAGGCTTTATTCCAGAGTAATTGTGCCTCCTGCCACAATCCCATCAAGGTAGTCACGGGACCCGCCCTCAAAGGGGTCACCGAACGTGTTCCCGATAAAAAGCTGTTGCATGCCTGGATAAAAAACAATACCGCCGTACTGGCTTCCGGCAACAAATACTTCAACGACCTCTATCTTCAGTTCAGCAAAACCCCGATGAATACGTTTCCGGGTTTGAGCGATGCGGAAATAGACGCCATTCTGCAATATGTTGAATCTTTTAAGGAACCGGCTCCGGCAAGCGGCACACCGGGAACACCGGCAGCAGCGCCACAGAGCGACAACAGCCTGCTTTACGGCATTCTCACGCTGATCCTGGCGGTGATCATGCTGGTGCTCATGCAGGTAAACAGTAACCTGAAAAAACTTTCCGACGACAAATCGGGCATTCCTTCCAGCGAACCTATTCCATTTTATAAGAACAAGGCCTATATAGCGATGGTCGTGCTGGTACTTTTTGTGCTGGGAGGCTATTTTCTTGTTCAGGCCGCGGTGGGTCTTGGCCGTCAGCAGAATTATGAACCCGAGCAACCCATATTCTTCTCCCATAAAGTGCACCCGGGAATTAACCAGATCAGCTGTTTATATTGCCATGGCGGAGCCTGGGACAGTAAACACGCCGGCGTGCCCTCCCTCAATGTTTGTATGAATTGCCATGCCGCCATCAATGATTATCATGGTGAACCTTTGCACCGGCCCGACGGCAGCGTGGTGGATGCCAATGCAGAAATTCAGAAATTATACAGTTATACCGGCTATGATCCGGCTTCCGGGAAATATGATAAGCCGGGTAAACAGATTGAATGGGTGAAAATTCACAATCTGCCCGACCATGTTTACTTCAACCATTCCCAGCATATCCGTGCAGGTAAAGTACAATGCCAGACCTGTCACGGGCCGATCACAGAAATGAATGAGGTAAAACAATTTGCGCCGCTCAGTATGGGCTGGTGCATCAACTGTCACCGCACAACGAAAGTGAATTTCCCGGACGGTAAGGGAAATGGAAATAAATTCTATAGCATTTACGAAAAATTCCATAAGGACCTGCAGACAGGTAAGATGGATAGTGTTACTGTTGAAAATATCGGCGGCACGGAATGTCAGAAGTGTCACTATTAATGTGCTGATTTGAAGATCTGGAAATTAAAAAAGCTTTGTTACCGGGCCTGCGCTGAATCTTCGGCGAACAAAACCGGCTTCTTTTATAACAGCCCGTTGACTGGCGCAGAGAATTTTCAGATTTTCAGATCATCAAATTTTCAAACCCGAAAATAAATGAGCGAGAAAAAGTACTGGCAAAGTTTTGGAGAACGCAGTAATTCTGCTTTCTCACAGGCGTCAGCAGAAAATGAGTTCCAGGAAGACCTTCCCATGGAAAGTTTCGACAGCAAGGGTTTGCTGGATGTAAAAACACCAAGAAGGGATTTTCTGAAATATCTCGGATTCAGTACGGCAGCCGCCACCCTGGCCGCCAGTTGCGAGGTTCCGGTAAGAAAAGTGGTTCCTTATCTGAATAAACCGGATAATATGATTCCGGGAGTTGCAGACTATTATGCAACCACCTATGTTGCGGGCGGAGATGCGGTTTCCATCGTGGCGAAAGTGCGCGACGGCCGTCCGATCAAGCTGGAGGGAAATGAATTGTCCGGTATAACAAAGGGAGGAACGTCCGCAAAGGTTCAGGCCTCGGTGCTGGACTTATATGATACCGCACGTTTGCGTTTCCCGGTGCAGATGATAAACGGCGTTCCGCAGGAAGTGACCAGCTTCGAAGCATTCGATAAATTGGTTGTGGCATCCATGGCAGGGCAAACCGCCCCGGTGGTTTTGCTCACCGGCACCATCACTTCTCCAACCAGCAGGCAGATCATTACAGAATTCCTCGCCAAATATCCGGGAAGCCGTCATGTACAATACGATGCCGATTCGTTCAGCGGCATGCTGCAGGCGAACGAAGCAGCTTACGGAAAAAGAGTTCTTCCCTCCTATCGTTTTGACAATGCAAAAATAATTGTGAGCCTCGGCGCCGATTTTCTCGGAACCTGGCTTTCACCTATTGAATTTGCCCGGCAGTATGCCAAAGGCAGAAAAATTAATGAGCAGGCACCGGCGATGAACCGGCACTATCAGTTTGAATCTTTGCTGAGCATGACCGGCGCCAATTCCGACGAACGGTTTGTGCACAAGCCCTCAGAATCCGGTGCGGTTGCGCTGGCTTTGCTGGCGGCGCTGGGGGGAAATGTTACCGCTCCTGCGCTTTCTTCCGGAAAATTAAAAGAAGGTATAGCCAAAGCAGCTAAAGATCTGGCGGCGGCTAAAGGAAATGCGCTGGTTGTTTCGGGAAGCAATGATGTCAATATCCAGCTCATAGTGAACGCCATCAACGAAGCAATAGGCGCCAACGGAACCACGGTAACCTGGGCGGCGCCCCTGTTAAGCCGTCAGGGTATCGACAGTGAATTCAACAGCCTGGTTGCCGATATGAACGACGGAAAAATCAGCAGCCTGCTGATTTATGATGCGAATCCGGTGTATGATTATTATGATGCGAAAAAATTCAAAGCGGGTCTTGCCAAAGTAAAGACCAGCGTTTCTTTCAACGGAAGGCTGGATGAAACCACGGAGCTCTGCAAATTTGTTCTTCCTTCTCCTCACTTCCTCGAAAGATGGGGTGATGCGGAAACCAAACCCGGTTATATTTCCATGATGCAGCCGGTGATTGCTCCGCTTTTTTTAACCCGGCCTTATGAGGATTCGCTGATGAAGTGGTCGGGCAACAATACTACTTACGACGAATTCTTCAAACAATACTGGGAGAACAAACTCGGCGGTCTCGAAGCTTATGAAAAAGCTTTGCAGGACGGGGTGATTGAAACGGCGGCAACGGTTGCTGTAAGCGGAGAAGGCAAGGGCGCAGGTGCTATCTCTGCATCCGGTGAAGGCGGACAGGTAAGGAACGGAGTAGCGGCCTTCAACGGCGCAAAGGTTTCCGATGCCGCGGCCGCAATCGCTTCAGCAAAAAAAGGCGGAGCGCTGGAACTGGTCCTGTATCAGCAGGTAAGCATGGGCGTTGGTGCACAGCCCAACAATCCCTGGCTCCTGGAATTGCCGGATCCCATTGCCCGGTCAACCTGGGATAATTTCGCGATGGTATCGCCGAAATTCCTGATCGACAATTATGATATTGACCTGGGCAATCAGCACCAGGCGGATAAATTTGAAGTACATCCGGAACGCCCGGTGATTAAAATAAAAGCCAACGGGAATGAAATTACCATTCCGGTTGTTGCCGTGCCCGGCGTTTGCGACGGCGTCATCGCCATTGCCACCGGATACGGTCATCAGAGCGCCGATCCGAAAAATACGGCCAGCTTTATCGGCCGTGCGGTGCCCGGTGCAGGAAGAAATGCTTTTCCGTTTGCCAGTTTCAACGGGACGACGGTCGACTGGCAGGCAACGGATGCCAGTTTTGAAAAGACCGACGAAGAATACCAGATCGCGTTCACCCAAACGCATAATTCATTCGAAGGCCGTACTTCCGTGATCAAGGAAATGGACCTGGAAGAATTCGTTAAGAATCCGAATGAGGTGCTGGAGGAAAGAGAGCAAGAGCTGAAACATTTCGGAGGCATTGAAAATTTTGAGAAACAAGGGACCCTGTACGGGTATTATGATAAGCCCGGCATTCACTGGGGTATGTCGATAGATCTGAATTCCTGCATCGGTTGCGGCGCCTGCGTCGTTGCCTGTCATGCGGAAAACAATGTGAGCATGGTCGGAAAGAATGAAGTGATGCGCTTTCACGACATGCACTGGTTGCGCATCGACCGGTACTTTACAGGCGACTATGCCGATCCCCACAGCGTGCAGACGATTTTCCAGCCCATGCTTTGCCAGCACTGTAATAATGCACCCTGCGAGAATGTTTGTCCGGTTTCCGCCACCAACCACAGCAGTGAAGGTTTAAACCAGATGGTTTACAACCGCTGCATCGGCACAAAATATTGCGCCAATAACTGTCCTTTCAAAGTGCGCCGGTTCAACTGGGCGGATTATACAGGATCAGACAGTTTTCCGAATAACCAGGATCAGCGCGGCGTGGGCAGGCTGAACGATTCGGTGCTGATGATGGAAGATGATCTTACCCGGATGGTGCTGAATCCTGATGTAACGGTCAGAGGCCGGGGGGTCATGGAGAAATGTTCTTTCTGCGTGCAGCGTTTGCAGGATGGAAAACTGAAGGCAAAGAAGGAAGACAGGCCTTTACTGGATATGCAGGACGTGAGAACATCCTGCCAGCAGGCCTGCCCGACCAACGCCATTGTTTTTGGAAATATCAATGACAGTAAAAGTGCTGTGGTGAAGGAGCGGGTGGAAAATAATCACCGCCTTTATCATGTACTCGAAGAGTTGCACGTATTACCGAATATCAGTTACCTCGCCAAGGTCCGTAATCCGGAAACAACAGCGAAAGTATAAAGAGAATTTATAAAGATGCCGGCGAAAACGGTATCAGATCTTAAAAGTATTAACCGACTATGGCACTATTAAAATACGAATCACAGGTGAGGCCTCCGCTGATCGAGGGCGATAAATCCTATCACCAGATCACCGAAGACATAGTGCGGCCCATTGAAGCCAGGCCATCAAAACTCTGGTGGTTCGGGTTCATATTTGCCGTTTTGCTTTTGATATTCGGAATTTTTTCGGTAACCCGCGAAGTAATCTATGGGATCGGCCAGTGGAACCTGCACAAAACAGTGGGTTGGGGATGGGATATCACCAACTTCGTATGGTGGGTAGGGATTGGTCATGCCGGAACGCTGATTTCCGCGATCTTACTTTTGTTCCGTCAGGGCTGGAGAACCGGTGTGAACCGTGCTGCAGAGGCCATGACCATATTCGCGGTAATGTGTGCCGGTCAGTTTCCGATCTGGCATATGGGTCGTGTATGGATGGCTTTCTTTGTGCTGCCCTATCCGAATACCCGCGGATCCCTCTGGCCGAACTTTAATTCGCCCCTGCTCTGGGATGTATTTGCGGTAGGTACTTATTTTACCGTTTCCGTTCTGTTCTGGTATTGCGGGTTGTTGCCGGATCTGGCTACCGTGCGGGACCGGGCAAAACTGAAATGGAGAAAATTCTTTTACGGGCTCACTTCCTTCGGCTGGAGCGGATCCACCAAACACTGGCAGCGCCATGAATCTTTGTCGCTGATACTGGCAGGTCTGGCTACGCCCCTGGTGCTCTCCGTACATACCATCGTGTCTTTTGATTTTGCCACATCGGTTATTCCGGGCTGGCATACAACGATCTTCCCCCCTTATTTTGTAGCCGGTGCGGTATTTTCCGGATTCGCGATGGTGCAGACCCTGCTGATCATTACCCGAAGGGTGTTCAGGCTGCAGGAGTACATCACACTCGAACATATTGATGTGATGAATAAGATTATTGTAACCACCGGTTCCATTGTAGGTATAGCATATCTCACGGAACTGTTTGTTGCCTGGTATAGTCAGAATCCTTACGAGCAATCGCAGTTCATGCAGAGCCGTGCGAATCTGTTTACCCCTTACGGTTGGGCGTATTATATCATGATGAGCTGCAACGTGCTTTCTCCCCAGATCTTCTGGTCGCGTAAAATGCGGAGAAATCTGACCGTTACTTTTTTTATGAGCATCATAGTAAATATCGGGATGTGGTTTGAGCGGTTCGTGATCATTGTGTCCTCCATTTACCGGGATTATCTGCCCAGTTCCTGGGCTACGTATTATTCACCCAGCATCTGGGAGGTTGGATTTTACCTGGGAACCTTCGGATTGTTTTTCACCTGTTACTTTTTGTTCTCGAAATTCTTCCCGGTGATTGCCCTGGCTGAAATAAAACATATTCTGAAGAAATCCGGCGATAACTATAAAGGGAAGATGGGTGAAGCGGAGCGGGAGACGCCGGAGGCATTCGCACATGAGATGGCGCATGCGCATTAGGTAAAGAAAGGGTTCGGCTTTTATTTTTTGATTTTTGATTTTACGATTATGGCAATTAAAAAATTTGTTGTCGGCAGTTTTGAAGACGAAGCGGTCCTGTTCCAGGCAGTGAAGAAAGTCCGTTTGGCCGGATACAAGCTGCATGATGTTTTCACACCGATGCCCATTCATGGTTTGGATAAAGCCATGGGGCTGAGGGAAACGAGCATACCGACAGCGGGGTTTATATACGGGATCACGGGAACCACAACAGCTTTGTGCGGTATATCCTATGTGCTTGCATACGACTGGCCGCTGAATATCGGTGGTAAGCCGCATTTTGCGCTGCCCGCCTGGATCCCGATCATGTTTGAGCTTACAGTTCTGTTTTCGGCAGTGGGCATGGTGCTGACTTTTTGCTATCTCTGCCAGATGGCTCCGTTTGTGCGGAAACATCATTTCAGTCTCCGCGCTACCGACGACCGGTTTGTAATGGTGGTGGAATGCACGGAAAAGACCAATGAGGAACAGTTGAAAAGCTTTCTGCAACAGGCCGGCGCTGACGAAATCAACACACAAAATGCGGAGACCGGCTGGTGGCTCGGATCCTACAGTAAGAATAAAAAACCATTTGAAAATCCAAACACTATTCTGGCATAAACGAAATGAACCTTGCAATGCGGATCACAAAAATCATAATCCCCTTCTGTTTAGCCATCTTTTTACTCGCTGCCTGCAGTGATGAAGTGCGCCGGAGTCCGGGGAGAGTTTATATGCCCGATATGGCATACAGCCGTGCCTATGAAACGTATTCCGTAACACCGGAAGAAAAGGAAGCGCTGCTGAAAAAGGGAATTCATTACAGCAATATTCCGGTGGCAGGAACCATTAAAAGGGGCGAGTTATTCCCATTTGCACTGACAAAGGATAAGGAAGGGGATTCTACGAATTATGTTGCTTCAAAAGCTGTAAAGAATCCTATCCCCACCCTGGATTCTGCCAGCATGGTGGAAGCGCACCGCCTGTACCTCGTGAACTGCGGAATTTGTCACGGTCCGAAACTGGATGGGAACGGTCCCCTGTACAAAGGTGGTGATGGTCCCTTCCCGGCAAAGCCGGCAACCCTGGTAGGCGATGCAAAATATGAGGCGATGCCTGAAGGACAGATGTTTTATTCCGTCACCTATGGTAAAAACAAAATGGGCAGTTACGCCTCGCAACTCAGCACCCGTCAGCGCTGGATGGTGATCGATTTTGTGAAGAGTATGCAGGCGGGAGTCAAAGCATCGCCGCATGCAGGAGGAGCCGCGGCAGATTCCACCGCAAAAGCGAAGTCCGGAGCGGCGGATTCGACAGCAAAGAAGTAAAGTAAACTGAGAACTGAATAAAAATACTACGAATGTCACTTAAAGAACGTTTTGAAATTACTCCCGGTTTCAGGAAATGGTCACTGGGTTTGATCGGAATCGGAGTTCTTTCCCTGATCATCGGATATATTGTGTACGGGACCGGCGATGCGTCCCACCAGGCGTATTTCTGGGGAGCACTGCTGCACAACAGTATTTATTTTTTACTGGTTACCAATGCCGTGATGTTTTTTTTCTGCGCCACGACGCTTTCCCTGGCCGGATTTCAAATCTCTTTCAAGCGGGTAACCGAAGCGATATCCGCATGCGTTCCCGTGATCGGCGCCATTACTTTTATCGTGATGCTGTTCATTGTTTTCGGCCATAAGGACATGGTGTACGAATGGCTTAACAAAGCGGATGTTTCCGGTGATCATGTACTTGCCGGAAAAAAAGGATTTCTGAATCCCGGATTTTTTCTTACCTGGACGGTGCTGGCGATCGGATTGTGGAGCCTGCTGGGATATAAAATGCGGAGCATCAGCCGTAAGTCGGACCACCACCCGCTGAGCGTGGAGGAAGGAAAGAAATTCATGTTCAGGAATACTACCTGGGCATCCCTGTTTATCATCTGGTATGCGCTCACCATTGCAGCCGTGATTCCATGGCTCTGGCTGATGAGCCTGAACGCACGCTGGTATTCAACCTTATTCAGCTGGTATGTTTTTGCAAGCTGTTTTGTTGCGGGCATTGCACTGATCAGCGTGTTTGTTGTGTACATGAAGAACAAAGGTTATCTGGAATACACGAATAAGGAGCATCTGCATGATCTCGGAAAGTTTCAGTTTGCCTTTTCCATATTCTGGACCTACCTCTGGTTCGCGCAGTTCATGCTGATCTGGTACGCAAATATTTCTGAAGAAACCATTTATTTCAAAGCCCGCGCCGAAGGAGCGTATTCCGGAATATTCTGGCTGAACCTGATCATCAATTTCCTGGCGCCCATACTGATTTATATGAGTACGCCTTCCAAACGCAATTATACTGTCGTAACTTTTATGTCTGTAGCTTTGCTGTTTGGCCACTGGCTGGATTTTTATCAGATGGTGTTTGGAAGTGTGAGCCCCGATCATGTTCCCATGGGATTGTTTGATTTCGGCATTGCTGCCGGATTTGTCGGGGTGATCATTTACCAGTCGGGCAGGGTGATGGCGAAATTCCCGCTGCTGGCGAAGAATCATCCATACTTTAAGGAGAGCATTATTCATTATACTTAAAATATCATGTCAACAGTTTTTCTAATTGCGATTTTATTACTGGGTTTTGTAATCACGTTTCAGATTGCCAAAGCCAGTGAATATGTAGGCATCCTGAAGGGCGAAAAGAAAAATTTCCAGCAGAATAACAAGATCAACGGGTTTCTGATGATCGTTTTCCTGGTGCTTGGCCTTATCGGCGTGTACTGGTGTAATGAATTATTCAAAGGAAAGATTCTCGGGGAAGCGGCTTCGGATCACGGGAAAAAGATCGACACGATGCTGTATATCACCATTGCCATTACCGGCGTGGTTTTCTTTATTACGCAGATCCTGTTATTCTGGTTCTCGTACAAGTACCAGCATTCCGAAACAAGAAAAGCCTACTATTTTCCGCACAACAACAAACTGGAGCTGATCTGGACCGTGGTTCCTGCCATTGCCCTCACCGTGCTGGTAGGCTTTGGCCTGATGTACTGGTTCCAGATCACCGGCGAGGCCCCGAAGAATGCCATGGAAGTGGAAGTGACCGGGAAGCAGTTTAACTGGATCTTCCGGTACCCGGGCAAGGACAATGTGTTCGGGAGAAAATATTATAAAAATATCAGCGACGCGAAAAACAATTCACTGGGCCTGCTGTGGGATGATGAACGCGGGCACGATGATATCGTGGTTTCCAATACCATGTACCTGATCAAGGGGAAACCGGTAAAGCTGATCATTAATTCCCGCGACGTGATTCATGATGTGGGCATGGTGGCTTTCCGCATGAAGATGGATGCTGTGCCGGGAACACCGACAACCATCTGGTTCACGCCATTATATACTACAGCCGAAATGAAAAAGAAAACCGGGAACCCGGATTTTGAATATGAAATTTCCTGCGACCAGATGTGCGGCCGGGGACATTATTCCATGCGGGGAGAAATCCAGGTGGTAACTCCGGAAGAGTTTATTCTGTGGCGGGCCAAACAGCAGTCGAATTATGCGCAGGTAATGAAGGACCAGGCGGCGCCGGCTCCTGAAAAAACAGATACGACGGCCATTGCACCATCCGCAAAGATTAAGATGGCCGGTGCAGCGGTGGCAAAGACGGATTAAAAGATTACAAAAGAGAAAAATTTTCGATAATGAGTAACGAATTGACGGTACACGGAGCAGTCGTTTCACATGATACACATGATCTGGGGCATGATGGTCATCACCATCATCAGAGCTTTATTACGAAGTATGTATTCAGCATGGATCATAAAACGATCTGCAAGCAGTTCCTGATTACCGGGATTATCTGGGCTATGATCGGTGGCTTAATGTCGGTGATATTCAGACTTCAGCTGGGATATCCCGATTCCACTTTCCCCTGGCTGGAAGACATTCTCGGGCACTGGGCCAAAGGAGGGAAACTGACGCCGGAAGCTTATTATGCGCTGGTAACCATGCACGGCACCATCCTGGTATTCTTTGTACTCACGGGCGGCCTGAGCGGAACCTTTGCGAATTTCCTGATACCGCTCCAGATCGGTGCAAGGGATATGGCTTCACCTTTTCTCAATATGCTCTCGTACTGGTTTTTCTGGACAGCCAGTGTGGTGATGCTTTCTTCTTTGTTCATTGAAACCGGTCCTGCAAGCGGCGGGTGGACGATTTATCCGCCATTAAGCGCGCTGGGAGATGCAAACCTGGGCTCCAAGGCCGGAATGGATTTTTGGATAGTGGGTATGGCATTGTTTGTGATCTCTTCCCTGCTCGGCGGATTGAATTATATCACCACGATCCTGAACATGCGCACCAAGGGAATGAGCATGACCAGGTTGCCGCTGACGATCTGGGCCCTGCTCTTTACGGCGATCCTGGGTGTATTATCTTTCCCTGTATTGTTGTCCGGTTTGATCCTGTTGTTTTTTGACCGGCATTTTGGAACCAGCTTCTTTCTCTCCGATATATTTATTACGGCAACCCAAACGGCGCTGCCCAATGAAGGAGGAAGTCCGATCCTGTTCCAGCATTTGTTCTGGTTCCTGGGTCATCCGGAAGTATATATTATTATCCTGCCGGCCATGGGACTGGTATCGGAGGTCATGGCCATCAATGCCCGCAAACCGATTTTCGGTTATATGGCAATGGTAGGCTCGTTGTTCGCCATCACGATCCTGGCCTTCCTCGTATGGGCGCATCATATGTTTGTGACGGGACTCAATCCGTTCCTGGGATCGGTGTTCGTACTATTAACCCTATTAATTGCGGTGCCTTCGGCAATTAAAGTGTTTAACTGGCTCACGACCCTCTGGCGGGGGAATCTCAGGTTCACACCGGGGATGCTGTTCGCGATCGGATTTGTGAGCATTTTTATTTCCGGGGGACTTACCGGGATATTTATCGGGAACTCTACACTCGACATTCATTTGCATGATACGTATTTCATGATCGCGCACTTTCACCTGGTAATGGGTGTGGCGGCCTTCTTCGGCATGTTCTGCGGTGTTTATCACTGGTTTCCGAAAATGTTCGGTCGATATTTGAACAATACGATGGCGTATATCCATTTCTGGGTAACGCTGGTGGGTGCTTATCTCATTTTCTGGCCGATGCATTACGAAGGACTTGCGGGTATGCCCCGCCGTTATATGGACTACAGCGGATGGAGTTCCTTCAATATGTTTGCGGGTCTGAACCAGTTCATCACCGATGTGGCCATGGTGGTATTTGCCGTTCAGCTCATGTTTGTATTCAACTTCTTCTATTCCATTTTTAAAGGGAGAAGGGTAACGACGCTGAATCCCTGGGGAGCGAATTCCCTGGAATGGACCACGCCCATCAGGCCGGGTCACGGCAACTGGCCGGGCGAAATTCCGGAAGTACATCGCTGGGCATACGATTATGGTAAGGATGGAAGGGATTTTATTCCGCAAACTGAACCTCTTGGAGCCGATGAACAGCACCATTAGTTCCGGGAATAAATCTGATTATTTGATGGATCAGGATACGGTCAGGCAATCCAGCTCTTTCAGGTTGGCGGCGAAATTAAAAGACTATATGCTGCTGGTTAAGTTCAACCTCAGCTTCATGGTTGTATTTTCGGCGGTGGTGAGTTATTTGCTGGCCCCGAAGGTTACCGGTTTTGACCTGCAGGCTATCATCTTACTTTTTGTTGGCGGTATGCTGGTAACCGGCAGTGCGAATGCCATCAATCAGGCGTTGGAAAAAGATACAGACGCAATGATGAAGCGGACGGCCGGACGACCTGTCGCGGCCGGGAGAATGACGGTGGCAGAAGCCATGTCGTTTGCTATCATCTGCGGATTGGCAGGTGTGATGCTGCTCTGGCATTTTAATTTTCTGACAGCGGCTTTATCTGTCTTCAGTCTTTTTTTCTATGCCTTTATATACACCCCGCTTAAGAAAGTGAGCTCGGTAGCGGTGCTGGCGGGGGCAATACCCGGAGCCATGCCCTGCCTGATCGGATGGGCAGCGGGGAATGACAGTCTTACCGCGGGTGGATGGATTCTTTTCGCCCTGCAGTTCTTCTGGCAGTTTCCCCATTTCTGGGCAATTGCCTGGATTGCGCATAAGGATTACAGTGCGGCCGGATTCAAATTGCTGCCATCGGGCGATGGACAAACAAAATATTCCGCCCTCCAGGCAGTTATTTATTCTCTCGTGCTGTTGCCGGTTGGCGTAATGCCATATTTCAGCGGCATGAGTGGCGTGGTAAGTCTATTCGTTGTGCTCGTGGCCAATTTGTTTATGATCGGCACCTGTGTGAGATTATACCTGGATATGACCAGCCAGGCGGCGCGACGAGTGATGTTCGGAAGTTATATTTATCTCCCGGTGGTGTTGCTGGCTTTACTGATTGATAAAGTTCATGTACTGAATTGAGCAGGATGAGACATTCAATAGAATTAACGAACGTGGTTGATCAGAATAACAGAATTCATCCCCATAAATTTACTTTATGGGTGGGCATTGCGAGCATCTGTATGATGTTTGCCGGGCTTACCAGCGCCTATTTGGTGAAAAGAAATCAGCCGGGCTGGACAAGTTTTGAAGTGCCGGTCGCTTTCTTTTATTCTACAGCGCTAATCCTGATCAGCAGTCTGACCATGTATTTTTCCCTGAAGTTTTTCCGGGAAAGAAGCATGATAAAATATAAAAATACGATTGCCGTTACCGCTTTGCTGGGTCTTGCGTTTATGGCGCTCCAGTATTTGGGATTCCGGCACCTCTGGCTGAACGGAATGGTATTGAAGGGTTCGGGGGCCGCCCAGTTTTTGTATATTATTGCCGGCCTGCATGCGCTTCACGTACTGGGAGGGGTAATTGCCCTGCTCACCCTGTTCGTGCGGTCGAGGAATAAACGGATCAGGAGCTATAATAATGTACCGGTGGAAGTGGTGGCCACCTACTGGCATTTCGTGGATATTCTGTGGGCCTATCTGTTCATTTTCTTTCTGTGGTTACAGTAAGTATGCTTTTTGTTAGATAAATTTGCGAACCAGACTAAAATAATCTCATGGCACAAGCAGTTCCTGCGGGTCAAAAATGGTGGAGTGGCGGAAAAAGTCCTTTTCATGTGGAGTATGGTAAACTCATGATGTGGTATTTCCTGATGAGTGATGCGTTCACTTTCGGGGCGCTGCTGATTTCCTACGGAACCATCCGCATGTCCTCCAATTCCTGGCCTAATCCCAATGAGGTATTCAAAACTTTCCCGGTTATCGGGGAAATGTCGGTGCCGCTGGCTTTTGTGAGCCTGATGACCTTTATCCTGATCATGAGTTCCGTGACCATGGTAATGGCGGTGGGATGCGGACACAATAACGACCGCAAGGGAGTGATGAAATGGCTGCTTTTTACAATTATCGGCGGACTTGCCTTTCTGAGTTGCCAGGCTTGGGAATGGACGCATCTGCACATGGACGGCGCCTGGTGGGGAAGGAATCCGTTTATGAATATCGACGGCACCCAGTCATCGACCAATTTTACCAATTACTTTTTTACGATCACCGGATTTCATGGATTTCACGTTTTCTCAGGGGTCATCATAAACATTATTATGCTCATCATGACCTGGAAGGGGGTTTTTGAGCGCAGGGGACATTACCTGATGATTGAAAAAGCCGGCTTATACTGGCATTTCGTTGACCTTGTGTGGGTATTTGTATTTACCTGTTTTTATCTGTTATAATTAATTTATTCCGTATGGATTCTGCAACAACTGCAACGCCGCAAACACAGCACGCCGACAAACATAGTTTTGACACACGGCTGATCTGGAGAACATTCTGGGTGCTAACGGCGATCACCGTATTTGAACTTTTCATAGCGATCCTTTATTATGAAACGGATTTTCTCCCGAAACATATTCTGAACGGTGTTTTCATTATCATGACGCTGGCCAAGGCTTTTTTCATTATCGCGGAATTTATGCACCTGGGACATGAGATCAAGAATATGGTGATGACGGTTGCCATTCCCTGTTTATTGTTCATTTGGTTTGTGCTGGCGTTTTTGCTGGACGGGAATTCTTATCTGAATCTGCGCAACAGGTATGACCGGGATTTTTATGAAAAGAGCAGGACAAAGGTTCAGAAAGTAGAACATAAACCGGAAGCAAAGAAGCCCGGCGTTGAATAACGGGTGGCTGGTATAACATAAAAATAATTTAAACAACCATTGCCTGCCGGTAATGGTTTTTTTATCTGTAAAACTTTTCATTTGAGTAAAAAAGCGCTGATTGCCATTTTAATTGCCCTGCTGGTGCCCATTACCGGTTATCTGATCATGCAGAAAGCCAGTGAGACTTCTATCAACATGCCCCGGCGGTATTTTTATGATACGGTGATGACCAGCATGAGAGACGGCAAACAAATCACAGACACGGTTTGGCATCATATAGCGGATATCCGGCTGACCAACCAGCTGGGTCGCACCGTTTCTTTACAGCAGGATACAAAAGGGAAGGTGATCGTGGCCGATTTTTTCTTTACACGTTGTCCTTCTATCTGTCCTTACCTGACAGCCAACATGAAGAAGTTCCAGGATGCGCTGATCACCAAAGACCGGTTCAAGGAAATCAATCCGAATTTTGTTCAGTTCATTTCTTTCACGGTGGATCCGGAACGGGATTCCGTGCAGGCGCTGAAAGCTTATGCGGATAAGTTTGGTGTGGATCCGGATTTCTGGTGGATGCTGACCGGTCCGAAGAAAGAGATCTATGATTTTGCACTGAATGAACTGAAAATGGGACTGGTGGATGGCGAGGGCGTGGATTCCAATTTCATTCATACCCAGAAAATGGTGCTGATGGATAAGGATCACGTGGTCCGGGGATATTATAACGGGCTGGACAGCGCGGATCTCTCGAAGCTGGCTAACGATATCGTGTTCATCATGCTGGAGAAAGACAAGAATTATGTTTCGCCACTGCAGGAACTGAAGCCCATGATCCCGATGATCATTATAATTATAATTGTGATCGGAACCGTCATTTATTTTCTTTTCAGGCAACCCCGGTATCCCGTTAAAAAGAAGGAAGTGATATGAAGGAGCAGGAAAAAAATCCCGTAAAGCCGCAGGATCTCTTTTTGGGGGAGCAAAAGGCAAACAGTATGAAGCATCGGAATCTGCGCCTGCCCATTATTATCATCTCTGTAGCGATTCCCCTGGGCGTGGCCGCCCTGATCCTGGGTCCGCAGTCAAAGATTAATCTGGGTTTTAATACCTCCGCGCTTCCGCTGTTTCATGCCGTGCTGAATTCCACTACGGCGATCCTCTTACTGGCGAGTTTATACTTCATCAGACATCAAAGGATCCGTGCGCACCGGGCCGCCAATTTAACGGCGGTTGTCTTGAGTGCAATATTCCTGATTTCCTATGTAGTCTATCACAGCGCGAATCCCTCCGTCCGGTTCGGGGATATCAACCACGACGGCCTGTTAAGCGCAGACGAAAAAATACAGGCCGGGAATCTGCGGTATGTGTACTACGTGGTCTTAAGTTCCCACATTATTTTATCCGGAATCATCATTCCGTTTGTATTATTCACCCTGCAAAGAGCTTTTCAGGAAAAATTCCAGAAGCATAAAAAACTTGCCCGCATCACCTGGCCGATGTGGCTGTATGTGGCGGTTTCGGGGGTTGTGGTGTACTGGATGATAAGCCCGTATTATTAATGGACAATTGATAATTGATAATTGACAATGAAGAATGGACAATTATCAATTGTCCATTGTCAACTGTCCATTGTCAATTCCTTCAAAGGATCCCAGAATTTTTCCTTAAAGTTCAGCACTGTATCATCTTTGACCCGGACTCCTTCTTTTTTTAGCAGCTGTTCCATTTTGCCGGGTGGCTTGAAATGAATTTTTCCGGAAAGAAGACCGGTACGGTTTACCACGCGATGGGCGGGAACGGAAGGTTTTACTTTATCGGCGCCGTTCATCGCCCATCCAACCATACGGGCTGAGCTTTTGGCGCCGAGACAGGCTGCGATGGCGCCATAGCTGGTCACTCTGCCTCTGGGGATCTGTCGCGCTACTGCATAAACCTGTTCAAAGAAGTTTTGGTCTTTTTTGCCCGAAGGTTTCAGGTCTTTGAGTTTTGGCTGGAGGACCGGTTTTTTATTTGCCATAAAAGCTTTTTTATTTCCGCCCGTCTTCCCAATCGTTTTGACAACTGCGAAAGGCTTGCGGGCAAATGATTTTCATGTTATTCCCCGTTTTATACCCGCTCCAGCTCCTTCAGCAATTCCTGCAATTGTTTTTCGTGCGGAGGCAGTAACTCTTCCGGTAAGGAGAAACCCAGATAAAAGATTCTCCTGCTCCGGGCAATATCCAGTTTTTCGTAGTGCGTGATGATGGCGAGCTCGGGCGGGATATCCGGCTGGCCGTACAGATCTTCTGAATAATGCAGAACCGGAATCTGATAGAGGTCCAGGATCAGTCGGGTAAAGTAAAATAATTCCGGTGAATCCGTTTTCAAATGGATCAGGCCTGCTTTTCTGAGGATCTTCTGATAGAGCCGCAGAAAGCGGGGATGCGTTAACCTCTTTTTCGCTCTGGAAGTCCGCAGATGCGGATCAGGGAAAGTGATCCAGATCTCACTGACTTCGCCCGGTAAGAAATAGTTGTCGATTTTATCAATCTGGGTGCGCAGGAAAGCGGCATTGAGCTGGTTGTTTTTGATGCACCGGGAAGCGCCGGTATAGATGCGATTTCCCTTCAGATCCACGCCGATAAAATTTCTTTCGGGATGCATGGCAGAAAGCGCCACCGTATATTCCCCCTTACCACAGGCCAGTTCCAGGGTAATGGGGTTTTGGTTCTTAAAAAAATAATTCCATTTCCCGGCCATGGCTTCCGGATACTCCAGCACATTCTCAAATGACTTAATGGCCGCGAAGCGTTGCAGTTTTTTTTGTGCCATGATCCGGCAAAAATAACCCAAACAATTAAATTAACTTTAAGCATTCTCAGGTCAATGGCGGAAAATGCGAATGAATTATTTTTCGGGACTGTTTCAATACAATAAATGGCTTTGCACCGGAATTGTGGCATTTTGTGTTCTGACCATTGCAGCCAACGTCACAAAAGTAGAAACCACACCTGCTTTTATCTGGGGAATGTATTCGGAAAAGGAAGCGCCGGTGCCTGATTACAGGATTCTGCAGGTTGTTATCAACGACAGCATTCCGTTGGACTACAGTTCGCATTATTCCGACGCTTCCCGGTTTTATTTGTTGTCGCCTCTCAGTTACTATTGGGCCATCGCTGAAAATGATGGAACCGATCCGGAAGAAACTTATTACAGGAAAAAGCTCGGCAAATATTTTAACCTGCTGAATGGGGTTGAAGGAGATTTGTTCAATGATTCTTTGAGCGTTGCATCTTTTATGAAATGGTATAGCGATTATCTGGAAGTAACGACACATACCCGGATAAACAAGCTGGAAGTAAATATTTTGGAACTGGCATATAACGGGGAAGGCCGGCCGGAAGTTCAACAGGAATCCACATTAGTAAAATGGAACAGACCGTAGGCGGTGAATTGCATATTTTCAAAGGCTACAGAGACCGGCTCTGCAGGATTGTATTCACCCTGATCTTTATTTCCCTTATCTATTCTTTTTTTTCCCATACCCTCATTTCCCAGTTGCAGCGACCCGTATTAAAATTCCCATCGACAGACCCTACCTATCTGATATTTCATCTGCTCCGCCTGCCCGGGATGATCAGTGGTCACCTGCTGGTTGCATCCTGTTTTGACGCACTGTTGTTCCTGAGCTGCCTCTGTTGTTTGATTTATCCCCGGCGCCGTTTCTGGGTGTTTTTGTTTTTCTTTTTATACCTGTTTTATTTTATTATTTTCAACAGCTATGGTCTTCATCATACGCACTCAAAGGTTGCCGTTCTGCTTTTGCCGATTCCCTTTTTGGTCAGGGATGATCAGGGATTTTTGTTGCTCTGGCGGGGATTGCGGTATTATACCTGTTATATTTACGCATCAGCTTTTTTATGGAAATTAATCAGGGGATCCTGGATCTTTCCCGAACAGGGCATGCTGATAATGAAAAGGAACGTGACAGCTTCCGTATATTTTAATCCGCAATCCATTCTTTCCAGAATTTATTCCTGGATATTTCAGCATCCGGCAATTCCCGATCTTCTGTTTAAAACCGGGTTTGTGCTGGAAGGCTTTTTCATCATTGGCTTTTTTACCAGGCGAATGGATAAATACCTTTTCGGATTGTCGGTTCTTTTACCCCTGGGATTCCTGCTGGTTGCGGATGCCCTGTTTTTTGAGCTGGCATTTTTGGCGGTTACTTTTTACAGCTGGGGGCAATCGGCCAGGGAGGACGGGTCATTGCCGTCAATAATAAAAAAACCCTGAAACGCAGATACGATCTACATTCCAGGGCTTTTCAAGCTGTAGAGGGAGGATTCGAACCTCCACGGGGCAGTTAGCCGTAGCACAATGTTAGTGGTGGTCAACCCCAGTCGGCCACGCCTTGCAGCGAGACCGGCATTATGCTATGTTTATCCTGTGATCCCCACCCCCGAGACAAGAGGGCATGTCTGCCAAAGTTCCATCACTCCACAGTAAAGTCCCCGCAGTAACGCAAGGACCCTGCAATATTAAGCTAAATCGGGGAATCTTTGAATTATATTTAATAAAATTTTTAAAATATTCGAATATATTTAAATAATAGCTATATTTATTGAATATTATTAAAACCCTTCTTCAAAATGGCGTCCAAATTTAATCTGGATAAACTGGATCTGCAAATCATTCATGAAATGATGGAAAATGCAGAAATCTCTTATGCTGATCTTGGAAAGAAACTTTTTGTTTCAGGGGGTACTATCCATGTGCGGATTAAAAAGCTTCAGGAATTTGGTATTGTTAAAGGTACGAGGCTAAACGTAAATCTAAGGCATTTAGGGTATGATGTGATTGCCTTTATCGGAATTTATCTGGAAAAAAGTTCTCTGTATGATTCAGTAGCCAAGGAGTTGCGCAGGATACCGGATATTGTGCGTTTGAATTATACCACGGGCAATTACAGTATGTTTGCGGAAATCGTTTGCAAGGATATTGCCCAGCTTCGCTTTGTACTGCATGATGAATTGCAGAAAATAAAGGGCATTGAAAGGACTGAAACATTCATTTCCTTAGATGAAAGTTTTAACCGCAATGTTCCGGTTTATAAAGAACCCTGAGCGGCTGTGGCTCATTCTTTCACATTCATGGCATCCCGCAATCCGTTTCCCAGTAAATTAAAGGCCAGTACGATGAGCATGATGGCAAACCCGGGAACCAGGGCCAGCATGGGATTGTTGGTAATGATGAAATTATAGTTTTCTTTGATCATGAGGCCCCAGCTGGGCTGGGGTGGCTGGACGCCAATGCCCAGAAAACTCAATCCCGCTTCAATGATAATGGCGGAGGCGAAATTGGATGCGGCGATCACCAGCACCGGCCCCATAATATTGGGAAGAATATGTTTGGCGATAATTCTGAAAGTGGAATATCCCATGGCGCGGGCCGCTTCCACATATTCCAGCTGCTTTACGGCGAGAACCTGTCCACGCACAATACGCGCAACATTCACCCACATAGTCAGTCCGATGGCAATAAACACCTGCCAGAAACCCTTTCCCAATAGTAATGTGAGAGCGAATACCAGCAGCAAAGTGGGAATGCTCCAGATCACATTCAGAAACCACATGATGATATTATCCGCGGTTCCCCCAAAATAACCGGCAATGGCGCCCAGCAGGATGCCTATGCTGAGGGAGAGCAAAACGGTAATAAGGCCAACGGCCAGGCTAACCCGCACCCCGATGATCAGCCGGCTGAGAATATCTCTTCCGTAACGGTCGGTACCCAGCCAGAATGTTTTTTCCCTGATCAGCATTCCGTCATCTGCCGGTGGATGAAAGTAGGACCGGCGCTCGCTGATGCCTTCATCGATAAATTTATTTACGATCAGGCTGTCGCCCGTTTGCTGGTAAGAACTGATGGGGATGTAGTCATAACGGTCATCCGCACCCGAAAATAATTCCGAAATCCTGGATTTAGTGCTAATGGGCCGCTGTTTCCTGATCAGCAGAAAAGCCTGGTGAAAGCCCGGTTTATGTCCGCCGATCTCCAGGGTCATCCGGTTGGCATCCGGACTGTGATCCGGGGCCAGCATATAGGCAAAAACTGCCACGAACACCGCAATGCCGATCAGCACCATGCCGATTACTGCGCCTTTATTTTTTTTCAGACGCCGAAAGGGGGATTGGGATGTGTTGGCGGTCTTCAAGAAGTTGATGGTTGATGGTTGATAGTTGACGGTTGACGGTTGACGGTTGACGGTTGACGGTTGACGGTTGACGGTTGACGGTTGACGGTTGACGGATCTTCCCGCAAGGTTAAAGTATGCTTTTTACATAAACAAAGGTTGTGGGAATTTTACAACTATCAACTATCAACTATCAATTATCAACCCATCCACCTACCTGACCCTTCTATCCTTCCACCGATATTTTCCAAATACTCCAAAGGCCCCGGCGATAACAGTATATAAAATATGGAAGGGCTGGCAGAAAATAAAATATTTCATAAGTTGTCTTTGCCGGAAAAAGGAGGCGACTTTGGAAACAAAAAAATATTCAGCAAAGATTTTGAGCACAAGAAAGAAAACAAGCCAGTGCCAGTCCTGATTGTAAAAGCTCAGGAGAAAAAGCAGCAGGAGGCAAAAGTTCAGCGCATACAGCAGGGCCAGGGTAAGCACTATACGTGGATTGCTGTAGTGGGAAGCCTTGCTGGCCCACCGGATCCGCTGCCGGAAAAATGAAGGCAGACTGTCAGCCGCCTGCGTACTGACTATTGCTTCGGGATCTTTCAGATAAGCGGCTTTTCCCGGAAACTGCGATTGTATTTTCCCCATTAGCAGCATATCATCGCCGGAAGCAATATGATCGATCCCTTTAAATCCGTCAACCGCGAAGAAGGCGGAACGGGAGTATGCGAGATTGGCCCCGTTGCACATCGGATAGAGATGTTTATAAACGGCAGCACCCGTAATACCCTGCAGGGAAATAAAATCCAGCGCCTGGAATATGGAAAGTGCAGAACCGTTCTCCTTAATTTTCACCGGTGCGGCAATGATCTGATAATTTTTTTCCCGGTATGCTTTCACCAGGCTCGCGATCCATTCCGGGCCAGCCGTGCAGTCGGCGTCTGTACATACGATCAGCTCACCGGTTGCATGTGCAATTCCTGTTTCAATAGCTTTCTTTTTATAAGCGTTCAGGTTATGTTCTGTAATGAAATCATACAGGTTTAACAGCCGGGCACTGCCCGGAAACTGTTCCACAATAGAAGCAGTCTGATCGGTGGAAAAATCATTTATCACAATGGTTTCCAATAAATGCGCCGGATATTGCTGTTCTGAAATGGACTGCAGGCAGTTCCGGATATGGCGTTCTTCATTCCTCGCTGGGATGATAATGGAAACCGTAACCCGGAAATCTGATACTCTTTCCGCTGCGAAAGATTTCTCAGCGGGAAGGCGGACAGCCACTCCGCTTTTCTTTTTTTCCGCAGCTGGTATCCGGTCCCAGACCCAGTGATAATACAGGATCAGCAGGGAATAAAAGAACAGGAGGATTCCGGTAATAGCGATAAATACCAGCATTGATTCAAATATACAAAGCGGAATCCGGAAGAGAATATTATAGGGCAGAGGCATGTAGTGCGGATCCTGAAATGCTGAAACGGGTCCCCGGACAGGCGTCGCCATGCCAGGCCTGAAATGCCCGGCACCGGCTTAAAAATATTTGCAATAGCCAGGGGAAATAACTAGATTTGATTAGTTGTTTAACTAACTATATGCCAAACAACCAATTTAAAAAAGGCGAGTTATATAGTTTTGTCACGGGCAAAGCATCCATCGCGATTGCGCGCAGGCTGCAGCGGAAATTCAACCAGGCGGGATTGAATATTACCATCGAGCAATGGAGCGTATTGTCTCAGTTGTGGAAGCAGGACGGACAGAGCCAGCAGGACCTTTGCCGTGCCACCTTCCGCGATAAACCCAGTATTACCCGTCTCGTGGACAATCTCGAAAAATTACAGCTGGTGAAACGGGTTGCTTCTTCCAACGACCGGAGAATTAACCGGATTTGTCTGACAAAGCCGGCAGCCAGATTACAGGAGCAAACCATGCAAATGGCGGAAGAAACCCTGAATGAAGCGCTGGAAAGCGTTCCGGCTGAGCAAATTGAAATTTGTAAATCTGTATTGCAAATCGTATATGATAATCTTAAATAAAAGTGCATAAGCTGCTATTGCAGATGGTGCAGAAGGATACCAGGCAAAAAACTGCAAACCGGTTCTTCACAGCGTTTGCGAAATATTAAATAAAGAAATTAAAATAATATACCATGAGCACAGCAACCATCAAACAGGAACAAATCCGGGGCGGCGAATGGCTGATCCGCGAATCTGCAG
>Ga0134125_10002233_pt1 | contig 23116 bp, 18 predicted proteins | sample KB31751_FD_96464 | JGI IMG/M metagenome (GOLD analysis project Ga0134125, IMG submission 96464) | Terrestrial soil microbial communities with excess Nitrogen fertilizer from Kellogg Biological Station, Michigan, USA - KB3-175-1 | ecosystem: Environmental > Terrestrial > Soil > Unclassified ... | reverse complement strand
TGGCATCAAGCCGGAACTGATGCCGCTGGTGGAAGCCGTGGAGCAAGACAAACCGCCGGCGGGTCGCATTCCGTTTGCGCACTTCGCCGACGTCTCGGCCATCTGGCATTTCGAGTGCATTGACAAAGCACTGTCACTCAACGCGTTCCACGGCTGGACGGCGGACGAAGTGACGAAGCGGTTCCACTACCGCACGCCCGGCCTTTATGCGATGGCAGTCCGCGTCTATCGCCTGAAGGCGCCCGTGGATCTCCCGGAGCATCCGGAGTACGCCGGCTGCAAGACATGGGTCAACCTGGAGGCTGTGGTCAATGACGCCGACGCAAAACCGGTGCTCGCCGATGCTGCCTTCGAGAAAGTGCTGGGCGAAATCACGAGCGCTATTTCGGACCGATCGTGACGGTGACCTGTAAGCCGACGAAGCGGGCCGCGATCGCCGACGACGCCGCATCGAGGTGGACCGTAACGTCGACGACGCGGCGGTCGGAATCCTCGCGCGGGCCGACCGGCATCACCTGGTTCCGCGCGATCATTCGCACGATGTCCTGATCCGAGTTCACCGTGCCGTTCAAGGTTTGCGGCAAGGCCGAGTTCGTCGCTTCCGCCGGCACCGGCCCCTTCTTGACCCAGCCGACAACGCGATCCACATCCGATTCGTAAACCTCGGCCACCGCCGTCATCTCTTTCAAGTTGGCCATCTGGATAATCGAATCGACGCCAGTCGGCTGCCCCTCGCGGCCGGTCACCTTGAGCACCGTACCGTCGATCGGCGCCTTGATGATCGTCAAGTCGAGCGTCTTCCTGGCCTGGGTCAGTTTTTCTTCGGACGACTTGATCGGCGCCTTGGCGATGGCTTCGGCGAGTTCGGCGCGAGCGGCCTCGAGCCGCGCGGTGGCGGCCTTCTTGTTCTCCGCATAGCTCGTCACGGCCTTGTCCTTGGCGGCCTTGGCGGCGATCAATTCCGCGTTGGCCTGATCCACGGCCAGCCCCGCCTTGTCCAAATCCTCATCGGCGACGCGGACTTTCTCGTCCCGCAACTTCTTCAACCGTTCGAGCATTTTCTCGGCGATTGCTTTTTGCTTTTGGACGAAATCGACCTTGGCCGTCAGCGATTTCAGGTCGTTGGTTTCGCCCGAGAGGAGTTGGTTCAAATCGGCTTCGGCGGCGTCGATCTTCTTTTGGCCGGTCGCGGTGGCGGCTTTCAAGGAATCCTTGGCCTCTTGAAGTTGCACCTCGGCGACTTTCACGTCGCCTTCGCGCTGATCGCGGCTGGCCAGGGTGGCGATCGGCTGGCCGGATTTCAGCATCATGCCGGGGAAGAGTTTCTCAATTGTTTTGATGCGGTCGCCAGGCGGTCCGTAAACCGGAATGACGCCGCCGGCGGGTTGCAAGCGGCCGAGGGCCGAAACGCGCGCGGGAACGCTGCCGGTCCCTTCATTGCCGACCGCGGATCGATCGGCGGAGGTCGTGCGGTTCGTGTAGATGACAGTGGCGGCGATGCCGGCAGCGAAGGCCGCGATCCCGATGACCGCCGTGATCCAGGCGCGGCCGGTGCGATGAAATTTCGAGGGCGTCATGGGCATCACCTCATCCCTGGCGGGCCAACAACAATGCCTGTGCAAGCTGAGACACAGGCAAGAATGCCTGTGCCACCAAAAACCGCATTCATCGCGGCAGGCCGTTGACGATGTCGGCGAGCGTCGAAGAAACAGCCTTCAGCTCAACGGGGATGCTCAAGGTCGCCCAGGTTCCCGTGCCGTTCGCCGTGGAATGCTCGCCGGTCGCCCGGCTCTTGAAGTAGTTCCGCAGCTTGTCGGTCCCTTCCGGCGCTCTGCTGTCGATTGCGATCCATAGCCGGTCCGCCTCCGAGAACGCGACTGCCGCCGCCCGCCGATCCGCCACCAGGCCAAGCCACTCTTTCTTGAGCATTTTCAGGATCGGCTTGTCGTTCCAGTTGGTTGGGGCGGCCGCGGCCCAGATCGCCGCATCGCTCGGGATGTGCTGGCCGATCACTTCCTGGAAGTCGGCGGAAAGGGGCGAGCCGCTTGCCCCGGCCAAGTCTTTGTCGCCCAGGCCGAACAGCCAAAGCGTCTCGGATACCCGCGCCATCTGGAGCGGGAACTTGTCAACTTGCACCTCGAACCGGCCGGGCGCCCCGGCGGGTTTCGCCTGCAACTGGCGCAGGAACGCTGCCTCGTCGGTAGGCGGTTGGCGGAACGCCACGGCGATGCCGAGCCGTAGCTCTTCATCCTTGCCGGGGAGATAAATGCCTACCGCGGCGTGGTCGATCTGCCGCAAGGTGATGCCGGCCTTGGCGAGGGAGGCGAAGATCGACGCGGGGATGCCGTTTTGCGTTAGCATGACGACGGGATCCTGATTCGTCCGCTCCGCGATGGCGACGATCGGCCCCGGCTGGATCGCAACGACCAGGTTCGTGCCGGGAGGGAGATGGTTCAGGGCTCGGAGTTGAAGCGGCGGGCGGGTCGTTGCCATGGGAACGGGCGGCGGTTGGAGTTGTTTCTGCTTTCTCCGCTCGTCGAGAATGTACTTGGCCACGGTGCCGGCGATGACGACGAAGATCACAACGACAGCGAGAGCCGCGAATTTGAGGCGGCTCTTGACCACCGCGCTGATGTCGGTCTTAAAGGGGTCGAACGGGACCGGGGCGGCTTCCGCGCTGCGGCCCGGCACCGTTTCGCCGCACCGCGGGCAGGCGGCGCCGCTCGCCGACGAGGCCGCGAAGACGTGATTGCAATACGGGCAAGAAAGCGTCATGCCGGCACCGTGTCGAAGGCGTGCTGCTTGCGATGATACGGCCCGTCGAAGTCGATCGTCGACTTGAAGCGCTCGTGGCGGCCGTCGCCCGCTTGCGGTTTGACGCGACGGAACAGCGAGTCCAGCTCCGCCTTGTCGAGCGGCTTGTATTCGCGCGCGATCTTCAGGTTCTGCTGCAAGATCGCCATGGAATCGATCCCCGTCACCACGGCGGCCACGTCTTGCATCAGAGCGAAGCGGATGCACTCCTGGACCGTCGCAATGCCGGCGGAAAGAATCTTAGCGCTGCCCTGTTTGCCGCCGCCGAGCGATTTCATGCCGATCGCCGCGGCCCCGATTTTCTTCGCTTCCGGGATCACCTGCGCCGCGAAGCTCCGGTAAAAGTGGTCGCAGACGTTGATCGGCATCTGCACCGTGTCCCACTTGTGCACCGGCATCATCTTCAAGTGGATGTGCGGCGACTTGTGCCCGGTGAACCCCACGAAGCGAACCTTCCCTTCCTTCTGGCACTTGAGCAGTTCCGCGAGGCCGCCCTGTTCGATCACCCACTCAGGATCGTTGTCCCAGTTCACCTCGTGCATTTGCATGAGGTCGACGGTCTCGGTGCGGAGGCGGCGAAGGCTGTCTTCAATTTGCGAGCGAACGGTCTTGGCGTCGCGGGCACACACCTTGGACATGAGGAAACACTTATTGCGCCACTTGCCGCCGTCGGCCGCGAGCGCCTGGCCCATGATCTCCTCGCTGCCGCCATCGTGGTAATCCCAGCAGTTGTCGAAGAAGTTCATCCCTTCGTCGAGGGCGGCGTGCATGATGCGGATGGCTTCGCTTTTGTCGGCAACGTCGCCGATGTGCCATCCGCCGAGCGCGATGATGGAGACGTTGGCGCCGGTGCGGCCGAGCGGTCGGGTCGGAATGCTCATGCTGTGCCTCGATCGAGGATGGGCGTTGCGATCAGGCTACGGGACTCAGCGAACGATGGCAAATGCGGATGCCACCTGCTTAGCCGCGACCCAACGGGGAGCGCAATTGCTCCGCGCTCCCCGTTGGGTCGCGGCTAACCATTCGTTGAACGAAACAGCCAATAGAGGATCGTCTTGATTTCGAACGGTTTGAGGTCCGGTTTAAGCGAGAGAATGCGGGCGGCGATTCCGGCCAGGTGCGGGGTCGCCCAACTTGTCGCCGGCTCGCGGGCGAACGGCCCGACGTATCCCTTGCCGTGCGCCTGGAATTCCACGTGCTCGCGCAAACGGTAGGCAAATTCAAGCGGATCGTCGAACAGCGCTTTATCGACTGAGATCAGCGGCGGGGCGAATGCGGCCGGGTAGCTGCGGGTGAGCGGATGGTCGTTGTGGGCCGCCGCGAAAACCAGCACGTCGCGGAAGTAGGCCTCCTCGATCGCTTGCTGTAATTGCTGTCTCCGGGGCAATTGCAGCAGCTTGTGCTCCGGCACGCCGAGCGACAGGTTGATGACCTTGACCTTCCACACTTCGATGGCGTGGTGCAACGCCGCGATCACCGTTTCGACTTCGCAGGTTCCCGTGGAACCGAACACGTCCGCGGAGTAAAGCTTCACGGCCGGGGCGATTCGCAGAATGATGTCGGCGACCGTGGTGCCATGCGGCGCGGATTGATGCCCCGTGTAAGGCAGCGGCGGCTTATTCGGTTGAAAAATCGCCCCTTCGATCGGCAGAATCGATGTTCCGTTGGAGCGGAAGTCATCTTCGAGAACGGCCCGTTCGACGCCGGAATCGATGATGGCGACGGCGACGCCGGCCCCCGTGGCCCGCGCGTCGCGGAGCAGGCGATCGGGCGTGAGTAGCGAGAAAATCTCGTCGAACACCGTGGCGGATCCGTCGGTCATGTATTCGCGATTAGCCGGGAGGCGAAGTCTGCGGAGCCGAGCAATCCATTTAAACTATCGGAACCAGGTTCGCTTCGAATTGCCGGGTGCAGTTTTCCCAGGTGTAACTCCGCCCTTCGGCGGCACAGGCAATCGGATTGCCGTGCGCGAGCGCTCGCCGCACCGCTTCCCCCAAATCCGCATCCAGGGCCCCGAGTTCCGCCCGGGTTAAGGTGTCGATCGGCCCCGTGACCGGGAATGCGGCCACCGGTAAGCCGCTCGCCAACGCCTCGATTACCACGATCCCGAATGTATCCGTGATGCTCGGAAAGACGAATAGATCCGCTGTTGCATACAACTCGCCGAGATCCGCGCCGCGGCGGTAACCGAGGAAGATGGCATCTGGATAGCGGCGTTCGAATTCGCTCCGGGCCGGTCCGTCGCCGACCAGCAATTTCGTGCCCGCGGTCTTCAGCTTCAAGAACGCCTCGATGTTCTTCTCGTGCGAGATACGGCCGACGTAAAGCAAAACCGGGCGGGCGTATGGCACTTCGGGTTTGGACCGACGGTAGAAGACGCCGAGGTCGACGCCGCGCGACCAGCGCCGCAGCGGCGCCTGGAACCCCCGCGATTGCAATTCCTTCGCCAGGCTCGGCGTCGCCACCATCAGGCTCGATGAACCGCCGTGGAACCACTTCAAGAAGCGATAGGTGCCGCGTTCTGGCACGCCGGCGAGACGGCGCAAGTATTCCGGGAAGCGGGTATGGTACGATGTGCTGAAGCGCCAGTGCCGCATCTGGCAATAGCGGCGAACCATGAGGCCGATCGGCCCCTCCGTGGCGATGTGTACGTGATCGGGGCGAAAGCGGCGGACGCGATCGTAAATGCGGCCGGGTCGCGGGCATGCGACGGCGATCTCCGGATAAAATGGCACCGCGACGGAAGCGAACGGCCCGGGTTCGACGATTTCGACGACGTGGCCGAAATCGCGAAGATGGCTGGCCGTCGTCTCGAGCGTGCGAACGACACCGTTCACCTGCGGGTGCCAGGCATCGGTGGCGATCAGGATGCGAGCCATTCGGGCAATGTCCGACCCGTCCCGCCGCGTTTCAAGGCGAATCTGGGATGATGCGATGCCCGATCCCGACAAGCGGAAGCTGAGCGACCTGAAGCGGGCGCTCAAGAAGCGCGGCAACAAGCATCGCCGTCAGGAACTGAAGCGCACCCTGGCCGACAATCCGGACGAAGCCGCCCATGCCGAGGAATATTTGGGCCGCCACCGCTCCGCGGACATGAACGGCCTCGACCGCGATTCCACACGCTTGCCCCGCGAGCTTCCTGGCGAGCCGCGAGCGTGAGCGGTAAGAGTGACTCCGCGCAAAAAAAGCCGCCTGTCAGTTTGGGTTTTTGGTGGCACAGGCATTCTTGCCTGTGCGAGCTTCATGCACAGGCAAGAATGCCTGTGCCACCAAACTTGACTACAAAAAAGCACGGGCACTCAGGGCGCCCGTGCTTCATTTTTGGAGGTGACGCAGCGTTGTCACTCGTCGAGCGGCGGCCAGTCCTTGTCCACCCCTTCTTTCTCGATGAGATCGAGCTGCTCTTTGGTAATGTGGTACTCGGCCGCCACTTGCTTTTTCGATTCCAACACCGTGACGCCGCCCACGTCTTGCGCGGAAACCAGGGCATGGAAAATCGACTTGCGTTCCTGTACTGTCAAGCCTTTGGAAGGCATGGGAATCGGTCCTCCGAAATAGATGGAAGTTCGCGGGTCGCTTGGCCGCGAGGGCTCATGAACCCGAGGCGAAGCAACGTCTATTGGTAATATACGCACAGGCAGGTGACTCGCCGGGCGGGAAAATCGCCATTTTTCCCGCTTTCCCAACCTTCCCATCCGGTTCCTCATCCGAACCCACATTCCTGGAAAGGCCCGCCATGTTTCCCGTTCGCGTTCCCCTCGCCGCAGTCCTCCTAACCGCTTCCCTTTTAACCGGTTCGGGCCGAACATCTGGAACTGATCCGGAACCGGCCGCGGCAGCTCCATCCACGACCGCCGAAGCCCCCAAAACGCAAATTCCTACCCGTTCGCCCGACTGGGTCAGCGACCGTCTGAAAGAGGTGGATGCCAAAATCGCGACCGAAATCGACAATCTCGTCGCCCTTTATCGGCATATCCACACCAACCCGGAGCTTTCGTTGGCCGAGGTCAAAACGGCCGCCCGCCTCGCCGAGGAGATGAAGAAACTCGGCTTCGACGTGACCGAGAAGGTCGGCGGCACCGGCGTCGTTTGCGTCCTGAAGAACGGCCCCGGGCCCGTCGTCCTGCTTCGCACCGACATCGATGCACTGCCGATCATCGAGCGCACCGGCGTTCACTATGCCAGCCAGGTGCGGACCAAGGATCGTTTCGGCAACTCCGTCGGCGTGATGCACGCCTGCGGCCACGACATCCATATGAGTTCGTGGGTCGGAACCGCCCGCGTACTCGCTTCCATGAAAGACAAGTGGTCCGGCACGCTGGTGTTCATCGCTCAGCCCGCCGAAGAGATCGGCGCTGGCGCCCGCATGATGCTCGAGGACGGCCTTTATAAGCGTTTCCCGAAGCCGGACTTCGCCCTGGCCCTGCACTCGGATCCGCACCAACCCGCCGGCGTCGTCAGTTTCACCGAGGGGCTCGCTCTGGCCAACGCCGACACCGTCGATCTGCTGGTGAAAGGGAAAGGCGGGCACGGCGCTGCGCCGCAAGCCACCATCGACCCGATCGTGCTGGCCGCCCGCATCATTCTCGATTTGCAAACGATCGTCAGCCGCGAGACCAACCCGCTCGATCCCGTGGTTGTCACGGTCGGCTCGATCCACGGCGGCACCAAGCACAATATCATCCCGAACGAGGTGAAGCTGCAGTTGACGGTGCGGACGACGAAAACAGAAACGCGCGACCGCGTGCTCAAGGCGATCAACCGGATCGCGAAGGCCGCGGCGCAAGGGGCGCTGGCGCCGGCTCCGGAGTTCCGCGTCAACCTCGAGGAATACACGCCGGCGACTTTCAACGATGTGACGCTCGCCCGCAAGACCGGCGAAGTGTTAAAGCAAGCGATCGGGGCGGCGAACGTAAAGGGGCGGCCGCCGATGATGGGCGCCGAGGATTTTGGCCGCTATTCGCAAGGCGGCATCCCGGCGTTCATTTACTTCCTCGGTTCGATTCCGCAAGAAAAGTACGAGGCGGCACGTAAGCCCGGCGGGCCGCTGTTGCCCGGCATGCACACCGATGCCTACGCGCCGATTCCGGAACCGACGATCCGCGTCGGCGTTCGCACCGAATGCCTGGCAATCCTGAATTTGCTGGGTAAATAGGTGTTGTTCCGGAGCCGCACGCGCTCGGCTCCGCGGACTCCGCCTCGCGGATCCTGACGGTTAGGAAAGTAGTGACGTCTCCGGACGCCCGTTTTACACCTCCCCCCTTGTGGGGGAGGTCGACGAACGTCGTCTCGCAGAGACGATGTTCGGCGGGTGGGGGGTATCGTTGCAGCAAATCAGAACCCCCCACCAGCCGACTCGCTTCGCTCGTCGGCGACCTCCCCCACAAAGGGGGAGGTTGTGGGTTGTTGGTCCGCTGTCATCGCCTACCTGACGGTCAGTAAATCCTATTCGTGCCGGTCCTTGATGAGCCAGGCGTCGTTGGTCTGCTTGCGCCAGGCGGCCAACTTACCGCGGAGGTCGTTCAGCACCTTCGCGCTGGCCGGGTCGGCGGCCAGGTTGTTCACCTCCGCCGGGTCCGCAGTCAGATCGTAGAGTTCTTCCTTGGGCCGGTGGAGGAAGTCCTTGACCGGGCGCTGGCCCATCATGGTGTCGCCGCGCTTGAGAATCCCTTGCCACGAGTGCGACCCCCAGATGTCGGCCGCGTGGGGTGCTTCCAGTGCATTCGCCAGGTTCAAAATGTACTTGTGCGACCGCGTCCGCACCATCCGCATCGGATAATACATCGTCACTTCGTGATACTGATGCGAAGCGAACACCGCATCCCACCCAGTGGGTCGCGCTTCCTCCAGGATCGGCAACAGCGACCGCCCCGGCAGATTCGCCGGCGGTTTAACGCCGGACCAATCCAACACTGTCGGCGCGATGTCGGTCCAGCTGACCATCGCATCGCACGTCTGCCCCGCCTTCTGACCCGGCTTGCGAATCACGAGCGGCAACTGCACTCCCGCATCGTAAAGCGATGTCTTCGCGCCGGGGAACGGCATGCCATTGTCGCTCAGGAAGATCACCAGCGTGTCGTCGAGTTTCTTGGCATCCTCGAGCACTTTCATCATGAGCCCGACGCCGTGGTCCATACGGGTAACCGATTGATAGTATTCGGCCAGTTCGCCACGCACGTCCGGCGTATCGGGAAGGTGGTTCGGCACCGGCAGCTTCTGTGGGTCGAACTTCGCATGGGGCAAACTGGCCGGCAACTTGGCATCGTTGCCGAAGCCGATCGACCCGGCGCGATGCGGATCGGTGAAGCCGATGAGGAGGAAGAACGGCGACTCGCCGGCGCGAGCGATGAAGTCCCTGGCTTTGGCGGCGATCTGCACGCCGTTGCGGCCATTGGCGGCAATCTCTTCGGTGAACGGGTAAACTTCCTTCGGCTGCACGTGAAGCTTGGCGATGACGGCGCTCTTGTATCCGGCCGGCCCGAGCAACGCCGGCAGCCCCTTTACCTTCTTGAAGGAGGCCGCGTTGTGATCGGCATGAGCGAGGCCGTACTGGCCGCACATGTGCGTCGGCATGCCGGTGAGCAGCGTGGCCCGGCTCGGGCTGCACGAGGAAACGCTGGCGAAGCCGAGCGTGAAGCGCGTGCCCCCGGCAGCCAGTTTGTCGATGTTCGGCGTGCGGGCCGCCTTGTCGCCGTAGCAGCCGACCTGCATGCCGAGATCGTCGGCAATCAGAAGCACGACATTCTTCGGCCCCGCGGCGGCAACGAGTGGAGAGAACGCAAGAAGGACGAGCGGAAGCAAGAAGCGGAGCATGGGGGTCCTCCGAGAGTTGTTCCAACGGAGCAGGCTTCTTCAGTCACTTTACGAATACGCCACTTAAGTGAGCGCGGTTAGGCCGGACTGCCGTTGCCGAGCGAAGAATCTCGCGCTCATCCGCGGAGCAATATGGTAACATTGTTCGGCAGCCGGTCTTAGCGTTTGTCATGCCCCGAGCGGAGTTTCGTGATGGCGACTCGATTGTTCGTATGCGCGGTGATTCTCGGATGGACGCTCCCAACGGCGGCCACCCAAGAGCCAAAAACGGCTAACGATTTTTACAAACGTGGGCTGGCGTGGATCGAGAAGGGCGAGTTCGACAAGGCCATCAAAGACCTCGACGAAGCCGTCCGCCTCAATCCCAAACTCGCCGAGGCCTTCGCCAGCCGAAGTGGACTGTGGGCCGAAAAAGGCGAGTTCGACAAGGCGATCAAAGACAGCGACAGTGCCATTCGGCTCGACCCCAAACTCGCTGACGCGTTCATCAGCCGTGGGCTAGCGCGACTCGGAAAGCGCGAGTTCGAAAAGGCCATCAACGACTTGGATCAAGCCATTCGGCTCAACTCCAAAGATTCGCGCTCTTTCTACAACCGCGGTGTTGCCTGGACCGAAATGGGGAAATACGACAAAGCGATCAAGGACTATGACGAAACACTCCGACTCGACCCGAAGTTCGCCGACGCTCTCCACAACCGGGGATCCGCGTGGGCCAACAAGGGTGAATTCAACAACGCCATCAAGGACTTCGACGAACTTATCCGACTCCATCCCAAAGATGCAGGCGCGTACTATGTGCGCGGGTTGGCGTGGAAGGCGAAGGGAGACAACGAGAAGGCAGCCAAGGATTACGCCGAGGCCAAGCGGTTGCGCGCATTCTGCGAAAAGCTATCCAATCCCGTTCTAACGTGTCCAGATGTTCAGATGACCCTGCGGGGATTCGAACCCCGGTCGCAGCCTTGAAAGGGCTGTGTCCTAGGCCACTAGACGACAGGGCCGGCGTTCCGGCCGATGCCGGAACACTCATTTCTAGGATTCCGCCGCGATAGGGTCAATGGCGGCGCTCACTTCTTCAACTGCTTGTCGAAGAACGCGAGCATGGCCTTGTCGGCGGTCTCGGCGTCCTTCCCCTTGAAGCCGTGGCCGGCCCCTTCGAGCGTGAGCAAGTTGGCCTCCACGCCGCACGCCTTGAGCCGGTCGATCATCCAGACGGCCTGTTCGTGGGCCACGTATTTGTCGTCCGTGCCGTGGATGCAGAGCGTCGGGGCGGCGTGCGGCGTCACCCAGTTCAGCGGGCTGGCCTGGATGTGCTTGGCTCGCGCCGTATCGAGGTTGCCGCCGAGCCAGAGTGGCAGCACGACCGCGGCATCGACGCTCTTGCCGTACGACTTGGTGAAATCGCTGGGGCCGTAGAAGTTCACCACGCAGGCCACCTTGCTCGAGACCTTCGGATTGCCGCCATCGCCTTCGAACTCCTTCACATCGGCCGTGACGCCGAGGAACTGCACGAGGTGGCCGCCGGCGGAGCCGCCCGTCACGCCGATGCGGTCCGGGTCGATCTTGTACTTGGCGGCGTTGGCCCGCGTCCACCGCACCGCGGCCTTGGTGTCGTGAATCGCGGCGGGGAACTGGTACTTCGGGGCGAGGCGGTAGCTAATGGTCAGCGCGACGTAGCCGTGCTGGGCGAGCTTGATGCAGAGATTGTTGTACCCTTCGCGACTGCCGGCGCGGAAGCCGCCGCCGTGAATGCAGATGATGGCGGGGAGCGGCCCGTCGCCGGTTTTCGGCCGGGCCATGTTCAATTTGAGGTGCTGGCCGTCCGGGTTGGTGTATTCGATCCCCGGCTCGAAGATCACGTTATCGGGAACCGCCGGCAGCTTCTGGGCCGACGCGGAGGTTGCGAACGAAAAGAGTATGGCGAAAGCAAGGAGCGAACGCATCGGAGAGGGACCTCGGGGTGCGGGCGATCACGGATTGATGATGGTGGCCCGTTCGCGGAGGATTTCCTGGGCTTGCTCCAGCCGCCAGCCGATCCACAGTACATTCGGCAAGCGGATTTCTTCTTTCTCCGCGCCATGGGTGCGCACGATCAAGTCGCCGGAGAAGAAGCCCAGAATCCAGTGGCGGAACAGGTCGTCGCGCTGCTTCTCGAACGACAGCCCCGTGGTGTCGAAGTTGCGAATCGACGCCCCGATGTGCTCGCAGACGCGAATCTGCCCGGGCGTGATGACCATGTAAGTTCGCCGGTCGAAGATGAACACGGAGACGATCCACAGGATCAGCACGGTGGTGGCGATAAACAGGTAGCCGGCCATGTTGATGTAAATGTGGAGGTGGCCGAGGGCGCCGCGCAGGCTTTCCCACACGTCGAGCACGCTGAAGACCAGTGCCACCACGATCAGCAGGAGAATCACCAGAAACGACCACAAGCCGCGCATCGGCACGTTGGTGATCAGGATCGTGAGCAAGAGCACGGTGCAGTAAACCGGCCCCATCCAGGGGCGTTCGGAAACGCGCGTATTGAAGGTTGGAGGGCTCGTCGGGTCGTTGCTCGCTTTCACCGCGGAGTCGAGGGAGTTCGTGATCGGCTTGCTTACGGTCAGTTTGAAGCTTTCGCTCTTCTCGCCACCCTCCGGCGAAGCTTGCTGCTTACTATCGGGGGGAATGACGGCCAGCTTACTATCGGGGGGGATGATGGCCAGCCGCGTGCCGTCGACGAGCGTGATGATGGCGAGGATGTAGCCGAGCAGCCAGATCGGCCACCAGTAGAAGATTGGGGAATGGCTGATCAGCTTGATTTCGCGCGGCGGATGGTGCACCGGCGGCGGCGGCACCACCGGGGCCGGAGCCGCACTGTGGTCGGAAGGCGCGGAGTTCGGCAACGTGGGCGGCGCAGTGGACATCGGGTTCGCACTCGTGGGAACGGGCTGTCGAGTGATTCGCACGCGGCGGCCATTTCTTATCCCAAAAGCCGATTCCGGCAAGCCGCAATGAACAACCGTCTTCTCTTATGTCTTGGCCTTCGTCGTGGCAAAGGACCGGTACAGCAGCAGATCGTAAACGATCTTCAAACCGCCAGCCAGGATGAACGGCAGGCTCAGCCATGCGGCGCCGACCAGCACCGTCGCCAGCATCGGCGAGATCGACGCACCGAGCGACCGGGCCACGCCGGTGACTCCCGCCGCGGCCGAGCGCTCCTCGGGGCGAACCACCGCCATCGTGTACGCTTGCCGCGTCGGCACGTCCATCTGCGAAATCGAGAACCGCAACAGCAGCACGCCAATGGCCCAGTATTCATCCGGCATCAGCGGCACCAGGACGAGCAGTACGTTCGACGGCAGATGCGTGAAGATCATGGTGTTCAAGAGGCCGATGCGGCGCGCGAGCCAGCCGGCGGCGAGCGCCGAGACCCCGGCCAACAGGTTGGCGCACAGGAAGATCGTGCCGATCGCCGCCGGATCGAGGCGGAATTTCAAGTAAAACCAGTAAGCGATCAGGCTCTGGATGACGAATCCGCCGCCGAAGGCGTCGAGGGCGAAGAGCAGCGCGAGTTTGAACACCGTTCGCCGAGATTCGTGGAGCCCGAGCACGGCCCGAATCGGCGGTTCGGCGGGGCGCGCGGCCTCGACCCGCGCCGAGACAAATGCGAAGCCGACGGCAATCGCAACACCAATCGCGGCATAAGCGAACAGTACCGGCCGAAAGGCCGACGCGCCGGTGTAGCCGAGATGTTGGGCTTCGGCGACGATCAGGCCGCCGCACAGGGCGCCGAACGCTGTCGCGAACGAACCGGTCAAGTTATACCAGGCGAAGACATCCGTGCGCCGTTCCGAAGGAACGATGTGTGCCAAGGCCGCCTGCTCGACGGAAAGGAACGGGCCGATTTCGTTCCCGCTCGGGCTGATGACGCCGATGGTCGCGGCAATCAAAAGGAGCACGAAGTTGCCGGTGGAGAGAAAGACGATGCCGGCGGCGGCCATCAGGATGGCCCCAGCGATGAGCGTGCGCCGCCGCCCCCAGCGATCGGCGTGGGTCGTCAGCCACAGCGAAATGAGCATGTCGCCGACCAGCGTCAGCGACAGGAGCAGGCCGATTTCCCATTCGCGCAGGCCGATCTCGGCGAGGTAGAGCACGAGCACCACCGAGAGCAATCCGTACGCGAACATGCGGCAGGCGCGGGTCGCGAACAGCAGCCGCCCATCGCGGCGAAGCGGACTTTTTCCGTTCGCGGCTATAATGCTTGCGAGGTCGCCGCTCGGTATCATCGAGGTGAACCGTTGCTGGAAATTCACAAGGGTGGTGAAACCTGGTCAGTGGCGGGGGCCGCCGCTGCGAGCATGACAGTTTTGCGGCCGCCGCCTGCCAGCGGCCAGAGCCCCCGCGAACTGGTCCGCGCCGCCCTCGAAGCACCATATCGCTTCGAACCGCTCCGCCGAGCGCTCACCCCGGATGATCATATCGCCATCGCGCTCGATGCCGACCTGCCCCACGCCGCGGAGCTCCTGACCGGCGTACTCGAACACCTCGAAAGTGCCGGCATCGCGATGGAAGCCGTGACCGTGATTACGCCCTCCGGTTCCCGGCAAGGATGGATCGATGAATTGCCGGAGGGGTTCGATGCGATCACGGCCGAGACCCACGACCCGGCCGATCGCAAGAAGCTGGCTTACCTCGCTTCGACCAAGGCCGGCCGCCGCGTGTATCTGAATCGCACGCTCGTTCAAGCGGACTTCACGATCGTGCTGAGCGGCCGCCGCTTCGACCCGGCCTACGGCTACGCCGGCGGCGAACTCGCCCTTTACCCCAACCTCTCGGATGAAGAAGCTCGCGCCGCCAATGCCGGGCCGTTCACCAAGCAGGAACCGTGGGATGGCCGGGAGGAATCGCGGGAAGTGGCCTGGCTGCTCGGCACGCCGTTCCTCGTGCAGATTATCGAAGGGGAGGACGACGACATTTTCGAAGTAGTCGCCGGCTTAATGGAAAGCAGCGACGAAGCCCAGCGCCGACAGGACGCCGCATGGAAGTGGAGCATTCCCGAAAAGGCGGATGCCGTTATTGCAATGCTTGGAGGCGACCCGGATCGCTTGACCTTTCTCGATTTCGCGAAGGCGGCGGCGTGCGCGGCGCGGGCCGTGAAGAAAGGCGGCCGCATTGCTTTGGTAACGACTGCCGCGCCGCCACTCGGAGAAGCCGCCGAGTGGATTCGCGCGCTCGACGAACCGAAAGCTCCGCTGGCCCGGTTGATGAAGGAAAAGCCCGCCGACTGGGCGGCGTGCAAATTGTGGTGCTCGGCCGCCGCTCACGCGAGCCTCTTCCTGGCCAGCAATTATCCGGACGACTTGGTGGAAGAGATGTTTGCGACGCCGTTGCACTCGTCGGCCGAATTGCAACGGCTCATCGGTTCCGCCGGCGCCGTGGTGGTTCTCCACGATGCCCACAAGGCCAAGGTGCAAGCGCCTTCCTAGCGGCGTCGCGAACCCGCAAGCCGGTTGCGCGACTCAAACTACCTCTCCAATACTTATCGAGAAAACCAGTCGGTCGCGCAACCCGCTTGCGGGTTTCGCGACGAGGCGCTTCAAAACGGCCACGCCGAGCCCAGCGCCTTCTTTTGCTCGGCGGTGATGGCCCGGATGCCGTGCTCGCCCAGTTCCATAAGTCGGTCGAGTTGCTTCCGCGAGAAGGTCGCCTCCTCACCGCTTCCTTGCACTTCGATGAACTCGCCCGCGCCGGTCATCACCAGGTTCATATCCACTTCGGCATCGCGATCCTCCACGTATTCGAGATCGAGGCGTTCCTCGCCATCTACGATGCCGACGCTCACCGCCGCGACGCTGGAACGAATCACTTCCCCAATGGGAACGCTCAGGCTCTTCTTGATACTTCCAATTGCATCGACGATGGCGACGAAGGCGCCGTTGATGGCGGCGGTGCGCGTGCCGCCGTCGGCTTCCAACACGTCGCAATCGATCCACAGGGTCCGTTCGCCGAGCTTGCCGAGATCGACGGCGGCCCGCAGGCTCCGGCCGATCAACCGCTGAATCTCCACCGAGCGGCCGTCGATCTTGCCGCCCTTGTCGCGGGTCTTGCGGGTGTTGGTGGAACCGGGCAGCATGCCGTACTCGGCGGTGAGCCAGCCGGAGCCGCGGCCGGTGAGGAAATCCGGCACCTTCGGCTCCACGCAGCAAGTGCACAGTACCGTGGTGCGCCCGGACTTCACGAGCACGGAGCCAGGCGCGCTGCGCGTATACTTCCGCTTGAACGAGAGCGGCCGCAATTGGTTCGCCTTGCGATGATCGGGACGGGGCATGGTGTCCAGTCAATCTTGGAGAAGATGAATTGTCGACGAACCACGGGTAGCCGTGGTAATAAGGTAGGCGAATCACCGTGGATTCGCAGAGCCATGACGGAAAACTACGCGACGAACACGCCGCCAGCGAAGCCCGGGAAGGCCTCGTCCTCGAATATCTCGGTCGGAGTCCGGTTGGCGTAAACGTCGATGCCGGAGTAAACGCGGACGGTGGAACCGGTTCCCGGCCCGTCGCCGGCAATGAACTGCAAGCCGTCGTCTTGTCCCGTGATGTTGCGAATGGCGATGCGGGCGCCGCCGCGCGCATCGGGGTCGCCGGCGAAGAAGTTGGCGACTTGCACCGGCGGGCCGAACTGGAACGAGCGGCCGTCGAAGATGTTCACGCGCGGTCCGCCGCCGGCATCGCTGCTGACCGCGATCTCGCCGTACCCATCGTTGTTCAAGTCGCCGACCGCGACATAGAGACCTTGCCGCGAATCGGGATCGAGAGCGAAGAAGTCGTTGAAGAGGCGTTCGGGCGTGTCGCCGGACAGAAGCGTTTGGCCGTTGTAAACGGCGACGCGCGGGCCGGCGCCTGGTCCGCCCGTAACCACGAGGTCCGCATGGCCGTCGTCGTTCATGTCGCCGAGCGCGATCCGCAGGCCGCCGGTAAAGTTCGGATCGAGAGCGTAAAAACTCACCGATGGCACGAGTTGGATTCCGCCGCCGGGCGCTGGCCGGGTAAGGAACACTTGCACGCGCGGTCCGCCGCCCGAGTCCGCGGCCACGGCCACATCGGCGATGCCGTCGCCGTCGATGTCCCCGGCCGCGATTTCCAGGCCGCCCGTATAATCCGCTCCGAATGGCTGCACGGTCAGCACGACTTGCCGCGACGCTCCATCGATTATGGTGATTTGCGCGGGCTGGCCGCCGCCGGAACCGAGCAAAATGTCCGGCTTGCCGTCCGCCGTGAACGAACCGCTGGCCACGCGGCCCGGCCCGATGCCCGGCAGCGTCGGCAGTCCCGTCACCTGATACATGTAGCTCTTCGTTGCCGGCTGCGGGTTCACGGTGAGGGTCAGCGGCGGCGAGGCGCTCCGCGCGAACCGAGCGTAGCCGGAATAAAAGGCGGTCGCGGTGTGATTGCCGACGGCGAATCCAGGCGCCGTGAGCGTCGCCTGGCCGTTCACCACGTCCGCCGTCCCAATGATGGCGCCATCCACTCGAAACGTGACGCTTCCGGTGGGAACGATGCCGGCGGGCAACTTGCCGAGGAACGAGACTGCGGCCGTGAAGAGCACCGGCGCATTGGCCTCGGCCGGGTTCGGCGCCGCGGCCAGCGATGTCTGCGTCGCGATCGGCGTCTGGTTCTCGAAAACGAACCCGTCGTTCGCCGTGCCGTCGGCCTTGACTTGCGTCGCGATGAAATCGGTGCGGCCATCGCCGTCGATATCGCCCGTCGCCAAATCGGTCGCAAATGAGCTCCCCGGGATCGGGTACGGGCTACCCTTATCGGGAATGAATCGACCGTTCCCCTGGCTCAAGAAAACCTGGGCCGCGGCGCTCGTGTCCAATGCGATCAGATCGGGCTTGCCGTCGCGATCCACGTCCGCCGTGATGACGCGTAGGAAGGCGGCGCCGCTGGGCGGCGTAGTAGCGATGGGGATGCCGTTGCCGTTGAATTGCCGCTTACCGAGGTTCGGAATGAAGAAGAGGCCGGTATTCTCGGCAATCGCGAGATCGGGCAATTTGTCGCCGTTGAAGTCTCCGGCCGCGGCGTCGAATGGAGTTCCACCAAGCGGCACGAATCCCGGCGCCGGGGTGGTGAAGTTCTCCTTGCCGTCGCCGAAGAACGGCGTCATCAGGTTGTCGCCGGCATCGAACAGGATGAAGTCGGCATGGCCGTCGCCGTCGAAATCGCCTGTGGCGACGCGATTCACTGTCGCGACTGCGGGTTGCTGAGTCACCGTTGTGGCGAAGGTTCCGTCGCCGTTGCCGGGGAATATCTGGTAGCCGTTGGCGAGCGTGCGCGTATCGGGATTGACGCCGACCAGGTCCGGGATGCCATCGCCGTTGAAGTCGGCGACACCGACCGCGATCATTGGCGTGGGGAACTGGAACGACTGCGCGAACGTGCCGTCGCCCTTGCCGAGAAGCACCATCAAGCTGCCGACCTGGGTTTCCGGCTCGAACGAAGCGACGGCCAGGTCCGGGATGCCGTCGCCGTTGAAATCCGCGGCGACGATTTCGCGCGGCGTGCCGAGATTCGGATCGGTGATCTGTTGAACGGCAGTGAACGTGCCGTCGCCGCTGCTCAGGTCGATGTCGATAGATGCTGGGGCCAGGGTAGCAGTGTTGCCGATGGCCAGGTCGGCGCGGCCGTCGCCGTTGAAGTCGGCGCTGGCGATAACCGTGGGGTTCGCGATACCCGCGGTGAACGGAGGAAGCTGCACGAACGCCGGCGTGTCGCGGCGCTCGAGTTCCTCGAGGCTGCGGCCAATGCGAATGCGATGCGTCGAATCCATGAGCGGCTCGCGGCGGGGTATCCTTCTCGCCATGGCAAGTGTTCCCCACATGAGAGGGTCAGGCAGCCCGACGATGGGAAAAATGGACCGTTGCCTCTGCGGACTATGACGATTTCGCCGCCGCTGCGGATTGCTCCGGTTCCTGCTGCGTCATGCAGTGCAGCGTGCCCAGCCCCCAGACCAGATCGACGCAGTGGATGCCGACCACTTCGCGATGGGGGAACAGCTCCGCGAGGATGCCGAGGGCCGTGCGGTCCATCGGATCGTTGAACGTGGGAACGATCACGATGCCGTTGGCGATGTAGAAGTTCGCGTAACTCGCCGGCAGGCGGACGCCATCGCACACCACCGGCGCCGGCATCGGCAACGGAATCACTTCCAGTCCGGCCATGCCGCGGAGGCGTTCCAGGTTCTCTTGCAGCGGCTCATAGTTCTCATCGGCGGCGTTCCGCTCTTCCACGGCGACGACGGTACGCGAGCCAACGAAGCGGGCAAGATCATCGACGTGGCCGTGGGTGTCGTCGCCGGCGATGCCGCGGTTCAACCACAGCACCCGGTCGATGCCGAGCCAATCGGCGAAGAGCCGCTCGTAATCGCCGCGATCGAATCCCGGATTGCGCTCTTGCACTTTGCTCAGCAAGCATTCCTCGGTGGTGAGCAGCAGCCCTTCGCCGTTCACATCGATGCTGCCGCCTTCGAGGACGACGCGGCGGCCCTTGTGCAGCGGTTGCCGCGCCGGGAGTCTAAGCCGCTCGGCGACGAAGGCGGGCAACAGATCGTCGCGCGTCCAGTTCTCATACTTGGCCCAGGCGTTGAAGTGCCAGTCGAGAACAGCCCGTTCGCCGCGATTGTTGACGGCAAAGATCGGTCCGGAATCGCGGACCCACGAACGATCCGTCGGCAGTTCCCAGAACGTCACCTGGTCCATATCGACGGAGGCGAAGGCGAGCTTCGCGGCGGCGGCCTCACGCATCTTCTTGCCGCCGACGATCAGGTTGACGCGTTCATGCCGCGTGATGGCTCGAATGATTTCCGTGTAGACCCAGCGGGTGGGGGAGAACTTGCCGGGCCAGTCCGAGCGTTGGTGCGGCCACGCCAGCCAGGTGCCGGCGTGCGGCGACCACTCGGCCGGCATTCGGTAACCCGAAGCAGCGGGAACATCCATCCGGTTGTTCTAATGCGGTAAACCGCGATCCGGGAAGGGCTTGTTTCCATTATGAAGAGATGCTAATTCGCGCGCCAAACCGTCAAGAGGCCGGAGTGCAGGATGCCGCGATCCGCGGAGATTGTCCACGCAAGTCGAGTCATTCTCGTCGCTTGCGTGATCCTGCTCGTCGCGGGTCAAGCGAAGGGGCAACCCGTCGCGCCCATCGAATCCCTTCCCCCAACCGCTCCAAGTTCCGCACCTGCCGGAGGCCTCCCGGATGGATTCCCCTTCCGCGGCATCGTTCCCGAGAAAGAGCGTCTAAATAACTCATTGCTTCCCGTGAGTGCAGACCCGGCCGGACCACTGGCCCCGCCGGACCCCGTGCCGGCCGTTGAAGACGGGGCGCCAATCAAGTCGCTCTTCGATTCGTTCCACGACCCCGCCAAGAAGAGCACCAAGCACTGGTACGAGAAGTTTGCCTTTCGCGGCTACTCGCAAATCCGCTACGGGCGGGCCGTGACGCAGGAACCGGGCAGCGGCGACCCCAGCTTGCTCGGCGACCGATCGATCGGCATCCACACCGGGACATTCTCGATTCGCCGGGCGCGATTCTTGATCTCCGGCGACTTGAGCGAACGCGTTTCCCTCTACTTCCAGGCCGACTTCGCCAACAATCCCGCCGACGGGCCGAACACGTTCTTCGCCCAGATCCGCGACCTGTACGCCGACATCTACTTGACCACGGATCGGGTGCATCGCATTCGCGTCGGGCAATCGAAGTTGCCGTGGGGCTTCGAGGAAATGCAATCGAGCGGCAACCGCGTACCGCTCGATCGCAGCGACGCCATCGATTCCGGCGACAGCCCGAACCAGCGCGACCTGGGCGCTTTCTACTATTGGACGCCGGAGGACAAGCAGAAGTTGCTGCAGGAACTCCAGCAGGGCGGCCTCAAGGGAACGGGCAATTACGGCATCTTCGCGCTCGGCGTTTACAACGGCGAAGGGGGCGCACAGCTCGATTTCAACCGCAGTTTGCACACCGTCTCGCGCTTAACCTGGCCGTTCCTGCTTCCCAGCGGGCAGGCCGTGGAAATGAGCATCCAGGGCTTCTACGGCAAGTTCGTCGCCTTCGGCACGCCGATCCGCCCGCTCGGGCAAGGCGATCTCACGACGCCCACAGGAGTGGGACCGCCCGGCGTGGTCGAAGAGCGCCTGGCCGCGTCCTTCATTTGGTATCCGCAGCCGTTTGGCTTCCAGACCGAATGGAACGTGGGCCGCGGGCCGGGGCTCAATGACGCCCAGACCGCCGTGCTCTCGCGACCCATCGAAGGCGGCTACGTCATGACGATGTACAAGCACGATACCGCCGACCACGGCATCTTCATCCCCTACGCCCGCTACCAGCATTACCACGGCGGCTACCGTTCGATCGCCAACGCCCCTTACGGCACGCACGACGAATACGACCTCGGAGTGGAATGGCAGATTCGCAAGGAACTGGAACTGGTGGTCGAGTATGGGTTCGTCAATGGCGTCAGTTTGAACGCGCTGACCGATCCGGGCGCGGTCTCTTACGCGAACTTCCGCGGCGACGTACTCCGCTGCCAACTCCAGGTGAACTATTGAATGGTTTTCGCCGCGACCTAACGGAGAGCGCGCGCGCTCCCCGTTGGGTCGCGGCTACGCGAAACTCATCCCACGTAGATTCCGTCGATCGTCGCCGGATTGCTGAACGGATCCTGCAGGGGATTGCTGGGGAAGTTCATCTGCGTCAGGGGAATGATGCGCACTTCGGCGTTGGTCTTCGAGCCGCTGCCAATGATCAGTTCCGCCTTGCCGTCGCCGTTAATATCGCGGGCGGCGACGCGAATCCCCTGGCGATCGTTCGGATCGAGCGCGAAGAAATCGGCGAGCGGCGGCAGCGCGGCGACATTGGCGCCGGGGTTCTGCAACAACTCGAGGCCGCTGACGACGCGGATGCGCGGACCGCCCGAGTCGCCGGTGCTGTAAATCACGTCCGCGTAGCCGTCGCCGTTCACATCCGCGGCCGTGACGTAGACGCCGCTCCGCAAGTTCGGATCGAGGGCAAAGAAGTCGGGGACGAGGCTCACGAGGTTCCCGGAAAGCAGGCTATTGCCGTTGTAGATGCTGACGCGGGGGCCGCCGCCGATGCCGGCCCCGACGATCAGGTCGGCGATGCCGTCGTGGTTGACATCGGCCATCGCGACGCGGCTGCCGCCCCGGAACCCCGGACTGCCGAAGGCGATGAAATCGCGTTCGTCCACCAGTGTGCCGTTTTGAACTTTGTAGACCGTGACGCGCGGCCCGCCGCCGACATCGGCGGAGACAGCGAGTTCCGCCTTGCCGTCGCGATCGACGTCGCCGGCCGCGATGAAGACGCCCCCGCTGAAGCCACCGAGCACCGCGCTCGGAGCAACCACATCGCCGCCCGTCGAACCGTCGATGATCCGCACCGTGCCGGCGACCCCACCCCCCGTCGCAAACGCGAAGTCGGCGATGCCGTCGCCGTTGAAGTCGGCGATCGTCGAGCGAATGACGCCCGTGTAACCGGGGAACGGCTGGAAGCTCGGGCCGGCCGCGACCAGCGTCCCACCCGACCCTTGCGTGAACACTTGAGCCGAACCATCCGTTGCCCCGGTGAGGATCACCATTTGGCCGTTCCTCAACAGCGGGCTGTTGGCCGGCACTGGATGCACATTGAGCGGGCCGTTTGAAATGACGGGCGGCGGCGGGCTGGCGGGCGGCGGACTGGCCGGCGGCGGGCTGGCCGAGACACCCCAGCCGAGGTCGATGAGCCCCGCGTAATCGAGCGACGAAAACGCGACGCGCGTTCCCATCAACAGTTGAGGTTCCATGGCGGGAGGCACGCCGGCCGCGGTGATCTCGCCGAAGTGGGCGCCGTCCGGGCTCTCGGGCACGGGCCCGCCGTAAATGCTCGCGGCCGCGGGCCCGTAGAAGTTCCCGCCGCTCGACAGGCTGAACCAGCGCGGCGCCGTTCCAATTCCCAGCACGTGGCCGAACTCGTGCTCGGCAACGGAGAGGAAATCGACCTGGTTGCCGGTGAGGCCGGAAGTCGAAGAACCGAAGAACCAGTTGGTGCTGGTATCGAAGGTAATGCTGCCGCCCCAGAGGAGGGAGCCGCCGGGGCCGCGCGTGGAGAGCGTATTGAGGAAGGCCTGGTTGCCGGAAGCGGAGTAGCCGCCGGAACCACCGAAGCCCGCTTCCGGGCCGCCGATGTCGCGGCCGCCGACATAAAGTGTGAGCGTGTTCGCCCCGACCGACGGATTGGCGATGCTAGATTGCTGGCCGGTCGCCGGGTTGAAGAACGTCTCGCTCCAGGTATTGCCGGCGGAGGGAACGATGGCCGCGAGATTGGCATCCAGATGGCTGGCGATGTCGTTGACGGCTTGCTGAAGAATCGCCCGCCGCGACGGATCGTTGAAGAAGCCGCTGGCGTCGTACGAATAGTCGAGCTGCACGGTGATGGCCGGCACCTCGCGCGATTCGAGC
>Ga0134125_10002232_pt1 | contig 23119 bp, 10 predicted proteins | sample KB31751_FD_96464 | JGI IMG/M metagenome (GOLD analysis project Ga0134125, IMG submission 96464) | Terrestrial soil microbial communities with excess Nitrogen fertilizer from Kellogg Biological Station, Michigan, USA - KB3-175-1 | ecosystem: Environmental > Terrestrial > Soil > Unclassified ... | reverse complement strand
GTTGAACCGCATTCGCTCGACGGCGATGCGATTCTCGGTGCCGGCCAGCTCCGCCTGCAGGTCGCGGAAGTTGGCGGTGGCCTTCAGGTCCGGGTACCGCTCGGAGACGACCAGCAGGCGCGAGAGCGCCGACGAGAGCTGGTCCTGCGCCTGCTGGAAGCGCTGCAACGCCGCCGGGTCATTGACGACCGAGGCCGGTGGCAGCCCCTGGACCTGTCCGACCTTCGAGCGCGCCTCGGTCACGGCGACCATCGTGCCCTGTTCGAACTTGGCGGCGCCCTTGACGGTCTCGACCAGGTTCGGCACCAGGTCGGCGCGGCGCTGGTAGGCGTTTTCGACCTGCGCCCACTGCGCGTCGACCCCCTGACTCAGCTGGACGAGCTTGTTGTAGCTGCCCACGCAGCCGACGCCGCCCATCAGGGCGAACAGCACCACCACCAGGCCGAGCTTCTTCGACATCGTGGCGGCAACATAGGCACCACGACCGTGGGGACAACTGAACTGGCCGGAGGAGAGAGAGGGATTCGAACCCTCGGTACCTTTCGGTACACACGATTTCCAATCGTGCCCCTTCGGCCACTCGGGCACCTCTCCAGTTTTTTCAGGAACCCTGAGAGGGTTCCTGCAACCTCCCGCGATGGGCTCGGTCCGGCAAAGCCGGACCTCCCCCGACGCGGATATTGGCTATTTGAGGTCGAGGAGAGGGTGGGAGTCGAACCCACGTTGGACTTGCGCCCAAACCTGATTTCGAATCAGGCGCTTTCGGCCACTCAGCCACCTCTCCGATATTACTTTTGCGGGCCGGATTCTTACGTCAGGTCGGCCCCAGATTCAACCGCCACGGAAGCCGGCCGTCAGCGACGCCCCCTCGGCGCGCTCCCCCGGCCTTCATGCTAAGGTCGCCGGCAGATGCGCGAGCCCGTCGCGGGGGAGCGGCTGGATCAGTATCTGCTCGGCGAGCTCCTGGCGCGCAGCGGGATGGCCTCCATCTTCCGCGCCACCGACACGGTGACCGGACAGCCCGTGGCGCTGAAGATCCCGCACCCGCAGCTCGAGAGCGACGTCGTCTTCTTCGAGCGGTTCAAGCGCGAAGAAGAGATGGGGCAGCGCCTGGACCATCCGCACGTCGTGAAGGTGCTGACCCCGCGCGACAAGAGCCGGATGTACTTCGCGATGGAGTACGTCGACGGGCGCTCGCTTCGCAGCATCATCCAGGCCGACGCGCCGCTGCCACCCGAGCGCGCGCTGGACGTCGCCCGGCAGATCACGGAGGCGCTGGTCTACATGCACGAGCATGGCGTAGTCCACCGCGACATCAAACCGGAGAACATCCTCCTCACCAGCGACGGAAACGTGAAGATCCTCGACTTCGGCATCGCCCTGGACGAGACCAAGCGCCGGCTGACCTGGACGGGCCAGTCCGCCACGCTGGGAACGCCCGACTACATGGCGCCCGAGCAGATTGCCGGCCAGCGCGGCGACGCGCGCAGCGACATCTACGCGGTCGGCACGATGTTGTACGAGATGCTGACCAAGAACCTCCCCTTCAACAGCACCAACGCCAACGCGCTTCTGCGCGCCAAGGCCAACGACGACCCACGCCCCCCGTCCTATTACGAGCCGCGCATCGACCCCGCCCTGGAGGCAATCGTGATGCGGGCCGTTCAGCGCACGCCGCGCGATCGTCACGAGAGCGCCCAGGCGCTGCTGGCTGACCTGCGCGACCCGCAGGCGGCGCTGCAGCGGGCGCCCGAGCCGGCGCGCGCGCGGCGCGGGCCGGGCCGCCTGCTGCGTCAGGTGGCCAGGCCGGCCCTGGTGGTGGCGGTGCTGAGCGGCCTGGGCGCCCTCGTCTACCTCAGCAGCCGCCACGCCCCGCCGCCCGCACCGCCGCCGGCCCCCGCCCGCTGACCGGCGCGACCCAGACCATGGCCGAACACGACCTCGCGCTGAATCTGGTCTGGGTGCTGCTGGCCGCCTTCCTGGTGATGTTCATGCAGGTCGGCTTCGCGATGGTCGAGACCGGCTTCACGCGCGCCAAGAACGCCGTCAACACGATGGCGATGAATCTGTTCATCTACCCGATCGGCGTGCTGGGATTCTGGCTGGTCGGGTACGGCCTCCTGGCCGGCGGCCATCCGGGCTGGCCGTCGCTGGGGTCGCCCTTTGCCGGCGCGCACGAGCTGGGAATCCACGCCGGGGACCGCCTCTACGGCCTGTTCGGCGCCGCTCGCTTCGCGCTGCTGAGCGGGTCGCACGATCCGGCCAACCTGGCCATGTTCCTGTTCGCGGCGGTGTTCATGGACACGGCCGCCACCATCCCGACCGGCGCCATGGCCGAGCGGTGGAAGTTCGCGTCGTTCGTGGCCTACGCGATGTTCATGTCGATGGTGCTCTACCCGCTTTACGGCAACTGGGTGTGGGGTGGCGGGTGGTTGGCGGCCATGGGCGTGAACTGGGGCCTGGGGCACGGGCACGTCGACTTCGCCGGCTCGTCGGTCGTCCACATGACGGGCGGGGTCACCGCGCTGGCCGGCGCGATCGTGCTGGGCCCGCGGACCGGCAAGTTCCGTCGCGACGGGACCGTCGGCCCCATCCCGGGGCACAACCTGCCCATGACCGTGCTCGGCACGCTGGTGCTGGCGTTCGGGTGGTTCGGGTTCAACGCCGGTTCGACGCTGGCGGGCGCCGACCCGCGCATCGCCACCATCGCCGTCAACACCATGCTGGCCTCCAGCGCCGGCGCGTTCACCGGCCTGACGGTGGTCTGGACCAGGCTGCGCAAGCCGGACATCGCCATGGCCTGCAATGGCCTGCTGGGCGGCCTGGTGGCCATCGCCGGCTCGTGCGCCTTCGTCAGCCCGGCGGCCGCCGTGTTGATTGGCGTCGTGGCCGGCCTGCTGGTCGTGCGCGCGGTCGGATGGATCGAGCTCCGGTTTCGCGTCGACGATCCGGTGGGGGCGTTCGCGGTTCACGGGATCTGTGGCGCCTGGGGGGCGCTGGCGCTGGGCCTGTTCGCCGACGGCACCTACGGCGCCGGGTGGAACGGCGTGGCCGGCCCGGTGCGCGGGCTGCTGTTCGGCGATCCACGCCAGCTGATCGCCCAGTCGATCGGCGTGGCCAGCAACGTCCTGTTCGTCTTTGCGGCCGCGTTCGGCTTCTTCAAGCTGACCGACCGGCTGATCGGCAACCGGGTCTCGGGAGAAAGCGAGCAGGCGGGCCTGGACTCCACCGAGATGGGGTCGCAGGCCTATCCGCGCGGTTGATCGGCTCTGAGCCGGCGCATGGCGGCGATGTGGAGCATGAAGGCCAGGGGGACGAAAAAGATCGGAATCAGGCTCAGCGGATAGCGGGTGACCGCGTCGCTGGGCAGGCTGCCGGCGAACACGCCCAGCGGCGACCGCGAGTGGGTCACCCCCTCGAAGAGCGCCGTCACCAGATCGGCGAGACCGAGGATGTTCCAGGTCCAGGCGAGGGCCCGGGAGCCGCGGCGGCGCGCGGCGACGGCTGCGGCGACGAAGGGGGCCGAAAGACCGATGGCCAGGTCGCCGATGCCGGCGGGCAACGCGAAGCCGCCGGGCAGCGTGCCGGCGCGCCAGGCGACCAGGAAGAACACGCCGCCGATCCGGTAGGTCTGCGCGGCGATCAGGCTGGCCAGGTCCAGGCGGCGCAACCCCTCGAACAGCGGGCCGCGCACCCGGGTGTCGAGCGCGAACACCGCCAGCGGGACGGCCAGCATGACCGCCAGCCCGATGGGCGGCTGGCCGGGGCGGCCGAAGGCGCCGTTCAAGGCGAGCCAGACCGACAGCAAGAACCAGCCGACCAGGACGGACAACGTGGTGGCCAGCGCGGTGGGACGGCCGTTGTCAGCGGTGACGACGTTTTCCATGACTGCTCCTGTTGGTGGGATTTGAGCTCGGTTCGTGCGAAAGGGTGTCGACGAGGAGCAGCTCGCGCGGGCCCAGCGCGTCCCGCAGCTGCTGCTGCGCGCGCCGCCACAACGGGTGGCAAGCGCGAATGGTCGCGGAACCCCGCGCGGTGATGCGCAGGCCACCGTCGGTCTCGATCAAACCGGCGGTGGCGAGCCGCGCCAGGTTCCGACTGACCGTCGACTTCTCGAGGTTCAGTCGCGCGCCGACGAAGGCGGCGGTCGTGGGCCCGGCCAGCTCGACGGCCACCAGCATCGCGAGCTGCGGGCCGGTGATGCCGGTGCCGCGCAGGGCACCGTCGTAGATGCGGGACACCGTGCGCTCGAGGCGGCGCACGCGCGACGCCAGGCACTGCGTCGCGATCTCGGCGGCCAGCTCTTTCGACATGCGAGTTGTATATACAACTGGCACTCGTCGCGCGCCACTCCGGGCGTCGGGTGCGATAGTGGCCGACATTCGGGGCGTGTTACTTTGCCAGAACGCAATGCTGCTGAAATGGGCGAGGCTGGCGACGGTAGGTGTTCTGATCGGATGCGGTGGCGGCGCAACCGGTGGGATGGTCGGGACACCGGGCGCTGGCGGTGAAGCCGGCAGCGCGGCGACCGCCACGGGGGGGACCACCAGCACCGGCGGAGCGGCGACAGCGGGCGCCGGCGGCATCGGCGGGACGCCTGGTGGTGGCGGCATGGCCGGCGGCGCCGGGATACCCGACAGCGGCGGCACGGCCGGCGGCGCCGGGATGCCCGGCAGCGGCGGCACGGCGGGCAGCGGCGATCTCGGCTGCCGGCCGGACGTGCTGCTGGTTCAGGACAGGTCAGGCTCGATGAACAACGATGACAACGACGGCAGCTGCGGCACGGTGTGCCCCGCCGGCGTCTCCAAGTGGAGCCAGGCCGTCGCCGCGGTGACACAGGTCGTGCAGACCACCGATGCGACAGTCAACTGGGGCGTGAAGTACTTCTCCGACAACGAGGCCTGCGACGCCAGCCAGCCGCCGTCGGTGCCCGTCGCCGGCATGAACGCCGCAGCGGTGGCGACGTCGCTCCAGCGCGTCCAGCCCAACGGCAACACCCCGACCCGCGACGCCATCCTCACCGCGACGCAGTACATGGCGTCCCTGCCCGACACGAATCCAAAATTCCTGGTGCTGGCCACCGACGGGCTGCCGAGCTGCCCGGTCGGCTGCGCGTCCATGGCGCGCCCCACCGGCTCGTGCACGGCGACCGACAATCCCAGCGAGGACCAGGCGGTGGAGGCGGCCATCGACATGGCCGCCCAGATGGGGATCAAGACGTTCGTGATCGGGATCGGCAACGTCGCCACCGCGCAGAACACCCTCAACCAGCTGGCCATCGCGGGCGGGGAGGCCCAGACCGGCGCGGCCACCGCCTACTACGCGGCCACCGACGGCCCCGCGATCAGCGATGCGCTGATGAACATCGTCGGCAAGATCACCGGCTGCCGCTAGGTGGAGCGCTGTCATGGGGAGAGGCAGTCGATCGCCGGCGGAGACGGATCGGCGTAGGCGCAGGCGCCCTGAACGCAGGTCACTGTCTCGTTGATACCGGCTGGCACGATGCCGTGCTGGCATTGCGTCGTCCCGACGTCCCCGACACAGGGCTGGCCCAAAGCGCCCGGCATGACACACACGCCGTCGATGCAGTTGAGCGCCAGCCCGCAGGCCCCCGCCGTTGAGCAGGGATCGCCGAGCGCGGGTGCCGCTGCGCAGGTGCCTGCCGCCGTGCAGGTCCCGTCACCGTCGCAGAAGTTCCCGAGGCACGATCCGCCGACGGCGGCCGGGGTCACGCAGGTGGAAGAGGTGTTGCTGCACACCAGCCCCGATTGGCAGATGGCGCCCGCGCACGAACCGCCCTTCCCCACCCGCGGGCGGCACACGCGGCCGGACACATCGCAGTATTCACCCTCGCCGCACCCGCCGAACGCGCAGGTTGCACCGACGGGAATATTGCGCGCCTCGAGGCCGTCCGTGCAGGTGCCCGGCGGGCAACAACCGGTCGTGCACCCCGGCATCGCGCAATCCCCGCTGGCGCACTCCGCGTCGAGCGAGCAGGTGCTGCCGCCCGGCAGCGTCCCGGTGAACGCATCATGGCAGGACTCCAGGTCCGCGCCTCCGGTACACGGCGCCACCGAGATGAGCTGGATGCACCGATAGGCGAGGTGCGGGTCGTAACGAATCACGCCGGACCGCACATCCAGCGCGACCCGCGGCGACAGCGGCGGCAAGCTGGCCGCCACGCAACCCTCGACCGTCGCGCTGCGATGGCACCGCACGTTGACCGCGCACTGGGCGGCCAGCGTGTCAGCGGCGAACGATTCAATCGGCTCGACGCCGTCGGGAACGATGGGCACACCGTTGGGCGCCCGGCCTCCGCCGGCCCCGCTGGGCTGCCCCTGTCCACCCCCGCCGCAACCGACCCAGGTCACGACGGCCAGCCACCGGGCCAGTCGCCAGCCCCACCCGCCCCTCAATGTCCGCGCTCGGCGAGCCGCCGATGTGCGGCGCCGGCGTGCTGCCGCGCCCATGCGTCTGGATCTTCCTGGAGCCGAGCAGCCTCGGCATACGCCACGTCCGGAGCGTTGACCTCCAGACTGTGAAGCGCGGCGATGCGCACCCACGGATGCTGGTCTTTCAGCGCGGCGAGCACGCGGAGGCGGTTGGCGGCGTCCCCCAACCTCCCCAGTGCCGAGATGGCCCCCGCTCGCACCGGTCCCGCCTCGTCTCGGGCGGCCTGTTCCAGCGCCGCCGCGGAAGCACGGCTCGGAGCAAGCGACAGCGACCACACGGCTGCCTCACGGACGCCAGGGTCCGGATCACCGGCGGCCACCGCCAGGGCGCGCTCGAGCGCCGGCGGGTACGGCTGTTTCGACCGCCCGTGCCAGTGCCCGGCCATGTCGGCGGCAGCCGCTCGGACTTCCGGGTCGCGGTCGCCGATGGCCTCGCCCAATACCCGAGCGGCGTCGTCCGCCGACCAATCCGAGGTGATTCGCTCCGAGACGGCGCCGAAGAGTTGCAGCTCGCTGCGGTCCCACTTCCAGCTCGAGAGCTGCCAGGGGGGCACCGGTGCGCCCTGCTTGCGGTACGCGGCCAGCTGGCGCGCCCAGATCTCGACCAACAGACGCTGCGCCCCATGCGTCTCGGACTCGGCCAGCAGGATCGCGAGCCGCAGCAGAGCCTGATCGTCCAGGCCAGGCAGGGCGGCGCGCAGGGCGACCACCGTCTGTTCCGAGCTGCCGGCGATCAGCTCGCCGAGCCGCTGTTCGGCCTGTGCGTCATCCAGGGTCGAAAGCAGCTCGCGAATGTCGTCGGGCAATTGCCTGCTCCTGTCACTCGTGATCAGCCTTCACGCCCATCTGTTTCAAAACGTGCGCGCAGGACGAGCATGGAGGCTTTACCAGACCGTGCTTGGGGTTTCCAGCGCCGCGCACGTCCAGAATTCGCATCCGGCCACCTCGCGGGTTGACGCCCTTGTTCATGGCATTCGAGAGGCACTGCCCTTCGGCGCACCGCCCGTGCGAGGACGAACGTTCCTCCGGCGGAACGCGATTGTAGGCATCCTGAACTTCGGGGTTCAACGTGGGGGCGTCGGTTCCCTTCACGCTTGCTCCTTTGAAGGTCTGGCCATCGGCTTCCAGAGCTCCGGCCGCGCCGGGCCGGGGCGATGCCCCCTGGGCTTCGCTCGCCGCGTCCGACGCCGCCCCGCGTAGCGCCGGGCTGGACCCCCGCCCGCCGCGCCCCAACCTTGCGCCGCCACCGGCCGCAGCCGCCCCGACGAAGCCCCCCACCAGGCTTCCGGTCGTTTCCGACCGCTCGTCGTCGCTGAGCTCCCGTCCGGTGAAGGCCTCCTTCCCACTGACCGCCTCGTACCCGGCGATCCCGGTGTTGGCGGCTCCATATCCGACGATCGCGCCTGCGCCGACCAAGGCCAGCGTTCCACCGGACGCAACCAGCGCGGTGACGACCACGGCACCGGCGGCCCCCCACAGGGCGCCCTTGACGAAGCCCTTGGCGGCGGCCTTCCAGGAGAAGAGCCCGTCCGGGTCCAGCATGATGATCGGGTTGTTCCACCCGTAGGTGTAAAGCCCGAGGTTGCGCGGATGGAAAACGCCCCCGTTGGGGCTCCCGCTCATGTACTCGGCCAGAATGGGATCGGGGCTCTGCCAGACGTCGGCGTGCGGGTCGAAGTAGCGGGCGCCGAAGTAGTAGAGACTGGTGTCGACGTCCCATTCCTTGCTGGTGAACGTGTACTCGCGCCGGAGGTTGTCCGGCCGCCCCAGGTCGCACTCCTCTTGCTCGGCGCCCGGGCGCCACAGCTCGCCAAACGCAAAGTACCGCTCGTGCTGCAGCAGATCCTGGTTCGCCGCCGACGTGTAGCTGGTCGTTCCCAGGTTGTCGGGGTGGTAGTAGGAAATGGCCGGCGTCTGCATGTAGATCGCGTCGGTCTTGCTGACGATGCGCGTCTCGCCCGCGAAGATGTGCTTGGTGGGCAGATTGTTGGGCAGCAGAACGAAGTACTGGTTGACGTACCAGGCGTCCCCGGCCGCGGTCTGTTTCTTGCGTCGCTCGCCCTGGTCGTCGTACCGGAACTTCGCCAGCATGCCGCCGTTGCGGTCGACCTCCTTCAGGCGGTTCTCCTCGTCCCAGGTCTGCACGCGGCTGTTACCCTGGAACGCGCCACCGGTGTTGTTGCCATTGCCGTCGTAGCTGTACGTGTGCGCGCTGGGTGTCTGGCCCACCGGCGTCTCGGTGATCGGCGCCGGCGCGTGCGGGCGACCGCTGGTGTACTGATACGCGAGGCTGTAGGTCAGAGCCGATACGTTGTGATCGAAGCGCGACCCAGCCAGCTGCGTGACGACCGGGTTGGTGTCGCCCGTGTTGACGGTCTGGTTGTCCCAGACCAGCCGGTCCTGTGAACCGGCCTTCGTCAGCATGTTGCCGATCTGGTCGTACGTGAACGTGTCGGAGTACTGGTAGCCGTACGCCTGGTGGGGGCGATACTTCCCGCTCAGGCTGCGCAGCTGGTACAGGTTGTCGTACCCGTAGGTGACGTCGAGCGGGCCGACGAACACGGAGGCGTTCCGCCAGGGTTGGACCGATACGTTGTTGACCAGGTGGGTGACGTTGCCGACCTTGTCGTAGGAGTAGTGCAGGCGGTGGAACGGCGTGGCCGGCTTGCTATTTTGCTTCTCCAAGGTGCCGAGCGTGTCGGCGTTGACGTCCGTGAGCCGGCGCGTGAACGGATCGTACAGGTACTTGTTGGCGATCCCGTTCCCGGACGTGAAGACGGTCCGCTGCTGGAACTCGTTGTAGCCAATGTGATTGAGGTACGTGAAGCTGCGCGGCGCGCTGGTCTGCTGCGGATTCGGCGTCTGGTCGAAGCCGGTGATGCGATCGACGCTGCCGCCGTGATCGTAGAAGTAGCTGACCAGCTCGCCCTCGCCGGGAATGAACTGCAAGGTGTTGTCGATCCAGTTCGGATACGTCATCGACAGCATTCGACCGAGCCAGTCGTAGCTGTACTTCATCGTGAACGCGACGGTCGCCGGGGTCTGCTGCGACATGTTGTTCAGGGTCGTGACCGTCTTGCTCACGTTCCCCTGGTGGTCGTACGTGCGCGTCTCGTTGCCGATCTCGTAGGTCACCTGCTTGATCCGCCCGGCCACGTTGCCGTGCGCATCGCCGGTCTCCGTCGAGGCCCCATACACGTACGTGACCGGCGACGAGGTCGGGTAGGTGATGCTCTTCAGTCGATCGAAGTCGTAGTTGTAGGTGATGACTTTCGACTGCCCCCGCAGAACGGGCGTTTGCTTCTCGCGGACGTTGCTGGCGAGGTCATAGCGAAGCTCGGTCTGTCCGGCATCCGGGCTGGTCACCGTGACCATGTGTCCGACCGTGTCGTAGCCGGCACTGGTGATGTTCCCCTTGGCATCGGTCACGCTCAGCAGCTGATCGATGGGATCGTACGCGTAGAGGGTGGTGAGCGGCGTCAGCGTGCTCGCGGTTCCGACCTGGTTGAACTCGCGCGCCGCCACCTGATTGCGCCGCGCGTCGCTGTACGTCAGCCGCCGGCCGATGTTCGAGGACGCCGGCGGCAGCGGCGCGTTGCCATCGCGCTGCTCGGTGAGCAGCCACGTTCGCCCATCGCCCAGCGCATCGCCCGACGTGGGCGGCAGGATCGAATAGAGGTTGGTGGTCTGGATCCCCTGCGTGGTGCCGTCCGGGACGTTCACCGTGCTCGGGCGATCGATCTCGTCATAGGTGTAGATGCTCGGGTTGCTCGTGTTTCCCGCGCTCACGAAGGTCGTGGTCGCCAAGGTGCTGAACGCCGCCTGCGCTTGGCTCTTCAGGCGCCCGCGACCGTCGAACAGCACCTGACCGCTGACGCTCATGCCGGTCGCGACCGTCCCGGTGCCGTTCGGATCACGATCGATGTCCTTCTTCGTCTGGATCACCCGCTCCAGGCCGTCGATGAAGGTGACGGTATCGATCGGGTCGCCGGCGTGCTGTACGTCCTTGTGACGCGTGACCGCATAGGGGGGAAAGGCGGCCCCGGCAGTCGGCCCGCCCGCGCACGAGCCCGGGACGATGCCGTAGCTCATGGTGATGGTCGCGTCGGCGGTGCTCTGATCGTCGGGACCGCGGACGCTGCAGAGCCGCCCGAACAGGTCGTAGCTGTACGTCTCGGGCTGGCCGTTGATGTCCGTCGCCTGCGTGATCGTCCCGAAGCGCAGGTCGTAGCTGGCCGTCGAGAAGTAGCCGAACGACTTGTCATCGACCCGCGTCTTGTACGTCTGGGTGGTCGGATCGTAGGTGTACTGGGTCGTGTAGCCGGTGGGATCCGTGAACGTCTGCAGATTCCCGAGCGCGTCGTAGCCGTAGGTGAGGACCGAAGACGCCTGGTTGTAGGTCGTTCCAGGCGTTCCCGAACCGGGCACCTTTCCGCCTGACACGATGTTGGTGAGCTTGGCCAGCGTCCCCGTGCCCGGGTTGTAGGTGGCGAGTCGCTTGCGCAGTAACGTCGTCGGGTTGCCGGCCGGGAAGGCATCGATCTCGGACGGCTTGACGATGTAGGCCCCCGTCGGATCCGTCGCGTAAGCGATCGTGTACTCGACGTTGTCGGAAGCCGACTGTTCGTCCCCCTCGTCGACCATGTCGATCAAGTTGCCCTGGGTGTCGAACTGACGCGTCTCCCGCAGGAACTTGGGCGCCGTCGGCGCCTGATTGGCCTGAATGGCGGCCACTTTCGAGGCCACGGTGGCGCCGGCCGCCTTTTCGTAGAACAGCGTGCGGCGTTCTTGCTCCGCCGGGAAGAATGACCCGCTCCGAACCGGCAGCGAAGGCGACGGCGCCACGTGGAGGAAGCTCGAGCCTCGGATGATGGCGCCGCTGGAGTCAGATTCGAAGCTGGCCTGCGCCAGCTTTCGCCGGTAGTAGTCCTGGTTCTGGTAGAAGGTGTCGACCTGAGAGCGGTCGCTGATGTCGTGTCCCTGCGCGTCCAGGGCGGTCCGGGTCTGGTGAACGCGCGCGTACCCGCGATCCTCGCGCTCGGCTCGGTCGAACATGCGGCTGCCGACGTTCAGCAGACCACCGGAGGTGGTGGCGCTGTAGTCGAAGCTGCTCGTGTAGCTGGCCGACCGGCCGTCGTCGACGGTCGCCGTGGCCAGCACCCACTGATTTCCCGGCATGTCGATCTGCGGGGTCTGCGACAGCTGGACGAAGTTGCCCACCGGCTGATAGTCGATGCTAATCGTGCTGCCCAGGGGGCGGTGCACGGCCTTGAGGAGGTTCGTCTTGGCCGACTTGTTCAGCTTGGTGTAGACGTTGCCGCTGCCTTCGACCTTCAGCACCTGATCCGGCCGCCCGTCGCCGTTGACGTCCTCGAACAGCATGTTCGTGCCGCCGTTGCTGCGCGAATAGAAGCCGGAGCCGCCCACGCAAAGGATGAAGCAGACCTGCACGTGGACGCTGGCGGCCCACCCTGCGCTGGTCGAGTAGCTGACCCCGTCCGGGTTGTTGAGAAGGTCGATACTGGGGAGCGAGGTCGCGACGTTCCAGTTCGGGATCGACCAGGGGGTCTCGGCGTCGAAGTGGTCGCCGCGATTCAGCTTCACGCGGAAGGTGGTCGGATCCTCGTCGGGCGCACGCATGACCTGATCGGGCAACCCGTCGCCGTTGATGTCGATGAAATCGACGATGGTGCGAGACAGGCTGGCGTTGGGGCCTCCGCCCGCACCGAACACGTCACCGGCCGGAACGCCGACGCTGATGTTGTTGGTCTGGGTGTCCTGGAACCGGAGCGCGTCGGTGCCAGTCACGTGGCTCGACACGACGGATCCGACGAAGCTCAGCGCGTCGGTGAGCGCGCTGGAATCGAAGCCCAGGATGCTGGCCGGGATGTCCGACTTCTGCCAGGCCGAGGTCGGCCAGACCATCTCGTGGCCGAATCCGTAGCCCAGGTTCAGCCGGACGTGGATGCCGTCGTCGCCTGGCTGGTGCGAGACGTGATCGGGCAACCCGTCGCCGTTGATGTCGACGAAGTCGATGCGCGTCGAGCTGACGCCGTAGTCGGTGCTGCCGCTGACGACGTCGGTCGAGACGTGCTTCTTGGTCTGGGATCCGCTGTTGGTCAGGTTGATGAGCTGTCCGGCCCCGCCCAGGCTGATGCCGAAGCGCAACGAGGCGTTGGTCGTCGAGCGAACGTCGCCGCCGGCGGCCAGCCCCATGTCGATGGGCGCCCGGCTGGAGAAGGAGCCGACGCCGTCGTTGTACTGGATCGCGCCCGACGTCACGGAGTCGGGGTATCGATCGCCGTTGATGTCGAACAGGTCGATGTCGGTGGTCGAGTCACCGGCGTTCACGCCGGCTGACAGGCCGACGGCAGACGCCTGCAGGTCGACGTTCCAGGTGTCGGCCACCCGCAGCGCCTGGACGCCCGAGCCGCTGCCCGTCGCCGCGCCCGAAGCCGAGAATCCCGGGTTGATCCGCCCGGCCGCGATCAACTCGCCGCTGCCGCGCCCGGTCCACAGGGGCGTCGCCCCCAGATCGGGGCGGCTGGAGAGCCCGAAGGAGGGGTTCGAGAACAGAAACGAGTCGGTCTTCTTCGGGTTGCTGGAGACGACGATCTGCGCCTGGTTGAACGGCCGCGAGCCGTTCCAGTCGCCGTACCACCAGCGGTGATAGCCGCCCGACATCGGATCGCGCGGCATGGTGGCGTTGGCGTTGTCCAGCGTCTGGTCGGGCGCCAGCACGTTCACGACGTTCGGCACGCTGCTGCCCGCGACAGTGGGCGCGCCGATGCTGAGCGGCTCAGACGCCGGCCCGTGCGGCGACAGGACGCTGAAGAAGATCTGTTCGCCGGCCTGCAAGGTCGGGTTGATCTGGATGGAGGCCGTTCCGGTGGTCAGGTGCTGCTTGGCGAGCAGCTTGTTCACCCCCTGAACCAGCAGGATCAGGTCGTTGGAGGCACTGCTCGACACGCTCCAGGTGATGGCGGTGGAACCGGTCGACGGCGCGGTCGTGCTCAGCGTCGGACCGGACGCGCCGGGCATCCAGACCGGCACCGGATAGTAGACGTGGCCCGGCGCCTGGACCAAACCCTGCGGGATCGGGAAGTCGGACAGCGGATCGCTGGCGCCGATGGTGCAGAAGCCGCCCGTGCAGGCCGGTGTGCCGCACACGTCGCTGTGGGTCGTCGGATCGACGCGGCAGTAGCTGCTGTACGAGACGGCCGCCGGCCAGGTGACGGTGTTGGGATCGATCTGGGCGTCGGACTTGATCGAGAAGAACAGGGTCTGGTCCGTCTGCACGGCCAGCGGCTGCTGGAGCTGCGGGATACAGAACGTGCCGGTCGAGGTGGCGGCCACCGGGAAGTCGAACTCCTGGACCAGGTTCTGGCCGTTCATCTGCGCGACCACCGCGGTGATGTCGTCGGCGGTGGACGTCTTGGTGAAGCAGGACTGGACGTTCACGGTGCCGTTGGCGCTGGCGGTCCAGGGAAGCTGCGGCAAGCCGGCCAGACGGAAGTCGGTGGCGCGGTCGTAGGTGTAAAGCGGCGCGCCGTACGGCTCGACCTGCGTGGCCACCGCCGAAGGGATGTTGTTGTATGTCACCGACAGCGACGAGGTCAGCTCGTCGGAGCCGGCATCGTTGAGCGCGGTGACCTTGGTGTAGATGCGATCGCCCGCCGCCACGGTCGGCGAGATGTTGATCGTGCACGGTCCGAGGTCGCTGGGGCCGAACGCGCAGCTCCCCTGCGGCGTCGACGCACTGTTCACGAACATGTCGACGCGGACGCCGTCGCCGCCGGCCTTCACCTTCTGGAAGTTGGCCTGCACCGTGACGGACCCCGCGAACGGGGCCACCCATCGGATCAACGGATCGGCGGGGAAGAACGCGCCCGCCTGGTTGGCCTGGCCCCACCGATCGGGGCGCGTGAACTGAACGCCGCCCAGCGCGTACCCGTTCCAGGCCTGGGGGGCGGCGTACGTCTTGAATCCGGTGTTGAGCTGCACGGTCAGGGAACCGCCGTTGTTGCTGACGATGTCGGGGAAGCCGTCGCCGTTCATGTCGGTGACGACCTGGTCGTCCTCGGCGGTGTGTTGCGAGTAGCTGCCGCCCACGCCGAACAGACCGTCCAGCGCGCTGAGACTGCCGCTGGCCGTCCATCCGGATCGATTCGTGTGCCCGAGGCCGCCCAGGCCCGGAAAGGCGATCTCGCCGAAGTGGGCGGCCGGCGCGGCGCCCGCCAGGGCGTTCAGGTTCAGGAAGCCGCCGCTGTCCATCTGATCGGGCAGCCCGTCACCGTTGCCGTCGATGAACGACAGATTCGGCGTGGAGCTGCCCGAGTCACCGCCTCCGCCGATGGTCGCCGAGAAGATGTCGAGAAACCCGATCCCGATGTCGCCGGAGGCGCCGAACAGCTCGTCGTCGGCATGCGACAGACCATCGTCGGTGCGCTCCGAGCCGTTGGGCTTGGCCAGCGTCCCCCAGACCTGTGGCTCGTCGAACATGGCGTTCGTGGCCGGCGCGGTGAAGTAGTCGAAGCTGTGGCGATAGAGCTCGCTGGTCCCGTCCGAGCCGCGCATGGCCACCGCGGCCAGGACGCTCTTGTTGAACGTGTCGGCGAAATGGGTCGAGTCCAGGTAGGTGAGCTCGTAGGCGCGCACCCGACTGCCGTTGAGCTTCACCTGAATCTCATTCAGCCGACGCCGTGTCCCGACCGGAAACCCGGTCCGTCCGCTGGTCGTGATGTCCGGCCGCACGGTGCCGTCGTCCAGAACGAAGTCGACCTCGTAGGGCGCCGCAAGGGACGGCCCGCCGGTGTACTGAATCTTCTGAGGGTAAATCTGCGTGAACGTTTCGCCGTTGACGTACGTGTCCCGCGCGTACGAGACGGTCATGAAGTTGCCGACCGTGTCCTCCATCCGTTCGAGCGACCACTTGGCGATGTTGCCCAAGGTCGCGCCGCGGGCATCGGCCAGGGTCGAGTTCGCGCCGCTCGACAGATTCGCGCCGTAGGTGAACTTGGTTCCACTCTTGTCCGTCACCACCCACGAGTAGCTGGCCGGATCGTTGCCCAGACGCTGGATGCGGTCGAAGCGTCCCTCGACCCGCCGCTGGTAAAAGCCCGGATTGCCGGGGATGGGAACCAGAGGCTCACCGTCGAGGAGGTAGGTTTCGGAGCCGTCGTAACGGGGCACGCCGAAGCGGTTGTCGATCTCGATGGCGGACAGAGTCAGATCCCACCCGACGCCCAGCCAGCCGCTGGCGGCCGTGCGATCGCTGTCGTAGGAGAGCACCAGCGACGGACCGACCCCACGGCGTCCATGCGGCACCTCGATCGGATAGGTGAGCTTGGCGCTGCCGCCGCTGTCGCCGGACGGGGGTTGGATTTGCGTGATCCCGGCCGCCGGATCCCCCAGCTTGATGTCCTTCAGCGACGTGGGGTTCAGCGACTGCGTGCCGGGGCTTTCGGGCCGGGCGATGGTCGCGTTCACGAAGTCCGTGAAGTGGTTGCTGGCAGCGACCATCTCGTGGTCGTTCTCACTGACCAGACCGACCTCTTCCCAGTGACGCTGCCCCTCGTCGTAGTAGTACGTGCGAATGTCGTCCGGCCCGTAGCCGGCCGGGATCAGCTTGCGGTCGTAGGGGACCGTCATCTTGACCGGCTTCTTGAAGACCATGCCCAGCGGCCCGAAGCGATAGGCCTTGGCCGCCGGGGTCACGTTGGTCATGCCCGCGTCCATGCTCGCCACGCCCGCGGTCGGAAGAGGCCGCACGGTGACACGCACGTCGTGATCGACGGCGCCCTCGGGGATGTCCAGCCGCAGGCCGTCGAAGGTGAGGGTCGTCTTCTGCCCGGCGCGGGCAATCACGCCGAACGGAGCCCCCAGATCGTCGACCGGTTGGTGCCGGGTGCCGTCCGCGCCAGCCACGGGCGCAGGCCGATCCAGGCAGGCGCCGATGCCGACATCCTGGGCCACGCGCGCGCCGTTCGCGTAGCGCGCTTCGACGCTGACGGTTCGGTTGGCGGCCTGCCGCGCCGGCAGGTCGATCGCGAACTCGCCGTCGCCGTGCAGCGCGCCAGCCACGCGCGTGCCGTTCGCGAACAGCGCCTGTGCGTCAGGCGGGCTGACGAAGCCCTGCAGGTGCGCCTGATGGCCCACGCATTCGCCCGACAACGGGTACGTCACCGTCAAACGCGGCGCCGCGTCGGCCGGCAGCGGGCTGCCTTCCACGATCAGCTCCGAGATGCCGGCCTTGGCGCGCTTGCCCGAGCTCAACGTGAGCATCAGACGGCGCGCCGCCGTCAAGTGCCGCAGCGGCACGCGGTGCCACCCGGCCGCCAGGCCGTCCAGACGGATCGACAGCTCGCCGCGGCTGCGCGTCCGCCCCTCGGCATTGGCGATCGTCAGCGTCCCGGCGGTGGCCGCCGGCAGACGGAAATCCAGCGCCCACGGTTGAGTGACCTGCGCGAGCTCCCAGACCCGGCGGTCGCCCGGCTCCCCCGCCTCCGCCTTCCAGCCGGTCGAGTCGCGGCCGTCGCGAAGAGCGCCCCAGGTGCGCGCGCTGGCGTCGGTGAGACCGGTGCCCATGGGGGGGACCCCGACCACCCGCAGGTTCTTCACCTGGTAGGTCGCGGAATTTCCGGCTGCGACAGGCAGGAACCGGATCCGGTTCTCACCGTCGTGCAGCGTCGCCGGATCGATCTCCTCGACCTGGCGCCCACCCTTCGCGCCGCGGGCGACGGCGAAGCCGCCCAGCGGCGCGCCGTTGTTGATCGATCGAAGCGCCGCCGTGAAGTGCGGCAGCCCCGACAGCTCGTACACCAGAAAGGCGCGCTCGAACGTTCGAACGCCGCGGGCCTCGACCAGAAACGTCCCGCCCGATCCGATCGTCTGCTCGGCCGGCGTCGCCGGCAGCTCCGCGGCCCCGCCCGGCACGTCCGTGTAGAGGACGTCGGGCAGCGTCGCGGCCGTGTCCAGCTCGGCGCCCGCGGGCGGGCGTCCCCAGATCTCCAGCTCGCGAAGGAACGCTTCGTTCTTGGGCTCGAACGTCACGATCAGGGTCGTCGCCAGCACCGGCTTGGCGAAGTCGTGGCGATTCCAGCCGGGACCGTCCCCCTCCAGGGGCACGCGGGACAGTGCGTGCCCGCTGCCGGCTGGCCCCTGCGCCTCGACGCTCACCGCACCGGCGGCGGCACCGAAGCTGGCCAGTCCGTCGACGTAAGTCGGCGCATCCAGCTGGACTTTGATCTTGGTGAGCGCCGACGACGACAGCCCGCGGGCGGCCTGGCCGTCGAAGAGACGAGCCGCGGCCTCCGCGCTGACCGGACCTTCCAGGACGGTGACGGCGGCGGGCGTGATCCGCGCCGACATCGCGGCGGGGGCGGCCGTCGGCGTGCGATCGGCGCGGCGAACCGGAGCGACCGGCGCCGACGCCGGCGTGGCTGGGGCCGGCCCGGACACCGGTCCGGCGTACGCCGCTCGCAAGGAGCCGGCCAGCATCGTGAACAACGTGATGCCCGAGCAAAGGCGCATCTTGAGGGACTTGCGGCCCACCGTCGTCCCGAGCACCATCGTCGTCTTGTTGCGTGCGGTCATCGTCGGACTCCCGTTTCGTTCTGGGTGGTTCTGACCGGTTCGAGCTTTCCGAAATTGTCGACTTCGGCGATCAACGCCGTGACGTCCGAGGAGAGCGCCGCCACCTGCGGATTCACGCGCTCGCGCGCGCCGTCCAGCGCGTGCCGCCCTTGTTCGGCTCCGGTGGCGAGGGCCGTCTCGACCTGTTCGGCGGCCTGGCGCGCCTGGCTCTCCAGGTCCACGACCGACTGAGCGGCCCCGTCCAGCGCCGCTTGCAGCCGGGCCGCCACCGCCTGGCCGCTCGGGCCGATGGCTGCCGTCACCGCCGGCCGCTGTCTTCCGAACCGCTCGCGCAGCGACGTTTGCTGCGCACGCAGCGTATCCAGCTCGCGGCGCCAGGAGGCCTGCTGGGTGCTGAGCTCGACGCGCACACCGTCAGCGCCGCCCTGGCAACCGCCCATCATCAGGGCCGACGAGATCGCCAGCAGGAATACGGGAATTGAACGCAGCAGTCGCCCATGCGGCCTCACGGCAGCCTCCTCGACGAGCGGCAGTTCCCCCCAACCGACGCTCGCTGGTTATCGCCGAGGGAGTAACACCAGAAGCGCCAAAGCTTCCCAGTTACAATTTGGTGGATCGTCGAGCGGAATCTTGCCGGGCCACCAGTCTCCGTCGGGCAGACGACCGGGACGGCTTCGCAAAAAATTTTCGCGGTGGCGTTCTACGGCGCGGGCACGATCACGGAGGCGGACATGGCGGGCATCTTGTAGTTGAAGGTGTTGGCCGCGACCGCGGTGATGGCGGGGGCGGCCATGATGGCCGGGCCGGCGGACGTCAGCGTGTACACCGCCGCCGTCGAGAATTGCGTCGGGTGCGTGATCTGGATGGCGGCCGTCGAGGCGGTGGTCTTCTTGTTGATGGCCACGATCACCACGCGGTTGGCGTCGGCGCTGTCGACGCTCGCGTAGACGGACGAGCCGGCGTCGTCGGTGGTCGCGGCGTGAATGGACGTGTCGCCGAAGGTGGCGCCGTGGCCGTCGTAGTTGCGGAACAGCTGCAGGCCAGCGATCTCGTAGACGTTGCCCATCGCCGAGTCGGGCCAGTTCCAGGCCGTGGCCATGTCGACGCCTTCGCGGCCGAACACGCCCAGCACGTCCGCCTGGGCGACGCCCCCGCTGATGTCGTGGCCGCCGCCGAACGTGTACTCCGAGAGGGCCAGTTTCGTGCCCGGATAGTGCGCCGCGATCTTGTCCTTGAGCCGCCGGATCAACATGATCGGCCCCGGGATGCTCTGCGCGATCCAGTTGTTCTCGTTGTAGTTGGGATCCCACAGCGAGCGCGGCGCCTGCAGGCGCGCCGCCTGGATCTGCGGCGATGGATCGGCCTGGTCGACGATCCGGGTCTGCTTCTGATTCATGTAGTTGTCGCTGACGTACGTCTCCGGGTACCAGTGCAGGTCCAGATAGTCGACCAGCCGCTGGCCGGCGGTCTGCTCGGCGGCCTTCATCTGGTCCAGGAAGTAGGTCAGGAACTCCCCCTTGCCGGCGGCGTCGGGCGCGCCCTGCAACGTCTCGTACCCGGTCCAGCCGTAGCTGACGAAGCCGGCGACCTCGGCGGTCGGCCAGACGGCCTTCACCGCGGCCCCGTACTGCGTGCTGCGCGTGACCAGCTCGGCGTAGGTGACCTTGTCGGGGTGAATCTCGGCGTGCGTCGACGACCAGAGGTCCGGCTCATTATCCAGCGAGAAGATGACCTGCTGGTCGCCGTAGGTGCTCTTCACCCAGTTGACGAATTCGTCCTGGTACACGAACCCGTCGGTGGCGTCGGGCGTCAGCGAGAACGCGCTGCCTTTGGTCGGCTTGTTTTGCTTGAAGCGGGTCATGAGGTAATCGGCGCCCGAATTTCGGACGTCGCCGCCCGGCGACTTGTCGGCCGAGACGTAGTCGACGATCGGGACCGTGATCAGCGCGGCGATGCCGTGCGCCTTGGCCGGGTCCAGCGTCCCCGCCAGCGCGTGCCCTGGCGCCGCCGACGTGTCCAGATAGTTGTCGTTCTGGAACATGTAGTCGTTGCCGGCGTTCGAGGCGTTGTTCTCCCAGTTGTAGGCGGTCCACCGATTGCCGCCCGCGCGAATCACCGTCTGCCCGTCGCTGGCGATGGCGTCGGCCCCGTTCCAGCCGTAGATGAGGCGCGAGATCGGGTGCACGTCCGCGTCCGCCTGGATGGTGAAGGTCACCTCCGGGGTGCCCGGATCTCCCGTGGCGCCCCCCGCACCCATGCCGCCGCCGCCGGCTGCCCCGCCCGTCCCCGTCCCGCCCGATCCCGACGACCCGCAACCCGCGACCAACAGCAACAGAGCAGACCCGAACCGACCGTCTAAGCGCATGAGGCCGGCGATTTTATCAATAGTTGCTAGGCGCGGTAGCGGAGATCGACGGTCGTGACGCCGAGCTCGGCTCGAATCTCGGCGAACCCGGCGCTGACCGCGAACGCCATCAGGTCGCGCAGCACCTCCCCCGGGTCGATGGCGGCGCCGCCGGCGAACGACTGGCCCAGGCGAGAGGCGATCTCCAGGTCGCCGCAGGCCACCCAGCCGGCGCGAATGGCGGTGAACACGGCGCCCCGCAGCCAGCGCCCCACCACGGCGCCGGGGTCTTCCCCCCACACCGGCGAGGCGCGGTAACGCCTGACGGCCGCCGACAACCGTTCGCGCTCCTGCGGGGGCATCTGCCCCAGCAGCGTCTGGATCGGCGCCACGGCCTCGGCCAGCTCCGGCTTCAGCGGATAGCTGTCGTCGACGGCGCGCAGGGCCGCCGTGACGACGGCCACCAGCTCGCCTGCGGTCGGCATCAGCTGCGGCCAGCGCAGCACCTGCTCGGGTCGCAGCCAGGCGGCCACGCGGCCGGCCACGAACGCCGCCTCCAGCTCGGGACGCTGGGCGCTCATCCCCTGGCCGATCAGCACCACCGGGCCGGCGCCGGTGTCGGTCCTGGCGTCCACCACGTCCAGGTCGAAGGTCTGGTCCTCCAGCAGATACACCTCGGGCAGGGCCACCCCCAACATCTGCCCGGCGCGCGCCAGCATCCGGCAGGCGCGCGACGGATCGTTGGTCAGGTCTCGGCGCAGCTTCTTCTTCAGCCCCAGATCCTTGGCCGGGCGCGCGCGCGACGCCGCCACCACCGGCGTCACCGCCGCCAGCACCAGCGACAGCAGCGGATCCTGATCCGGGTGACGCAGGTGGGCCTGCCAGGTCGACTCGGTGAGCTCGCCGGCCACCGGCAGCGGCGCGCGCGGCCGGTACTGATCGTAAAGCGCCCGCTCTTGCGGATCGGCGCGGCCGGCGATCACCAGCGCGCCCGCCGCCGCGTGGGCTTCGTCCAGCGCGCCGGTCTCGACGAACAGGCGCAGCAGCGCCCGCACGTCGGGCTCGAGCTCGGCGACGTCGCGGCCGCGCGCGACGATCTCCCGATGTTGCGCGATGGCCGCGCCGTGCGCGGGCGGCTCGGCCGCCCAGTGGAGATCGGCCAGCACGCGCCGGCTGGCCAGGTCCTGCGGATCCAGCGCCAGCGCCGCCTCCAGCGCGGCCACCGCGCCGGCGTGATCGTCGAGGCGCAGGCGCGCCAGCTCGGCCAGCCCGCGCCACAAGCCGAGCAGCGCCGGCACGTCGTCCCCGCCCGGCGCCGGATCGAGCCGCTTGATCTGCCGCCGCACCGCGCCCGCCTGCAGCCGTGGGTCGCCGACCTCGGCGAACAGGCGCTCCATCCGTTGCCACAGCGCCGGGTCGCGCGGCGTGAGGTCCAGCGCCTGGTCCAGAGCGCGCGCGGCCTCGGCGGGCGCCGCCAGCTCGTCGGCCAGGATGGCGGCCGCCGCGGTCAGATAGGGGGCGCGCGACTCCGCTTCGGTGATCTCCGCCAGCTTGCGCAGGATCTGCACCGCCTCCGTCCACTGCTTGGTCTCGGACAGCAGCTCCAGCAGCCGGTGCAAGATCGTCCGCTCGTCGGGCCAGAGATCCAGCGCCTCGAAGTAGGCGGCGATGGCCCGATGCGGATCGTTGCGCCGCTGGTAATGGATGGTGGCCACCCGCTCCAGCAGATCCAGCTTGGTCCTGGCGTCGCCGGTGACGGCCACCAGCGCCGGCGTGTGGCGGACCACCGCCTCGTCGTCGCCGGCCGCGCGGGCCGCCTCGACGATCGCCTGCAGCGCCTCGGCACGCCGCGGATCCAGCTCCAGCGCCTTTTCCAGCGGCTCGATGGCGCCGCGCGGATCGCCGGCCCGCAGCCGCGCCAGACCCAGCTGCTCGAACACCGCCAGACGCAGCTCGCGGGGCGCCCCCTCCAGGTCCGCGGCCAGCCGTTCGTGAGCGGCGGCGGCCTCGGCCCACTCCTGCCGGCGAAAGCAGAGCGCGCCCAGGTCCGCCAGCGCGGCCCGCGCGGCCTCCGAGGCGGGCGGACCCTCCCCCGCGGCGGCCCGGTAGGCCTCGCGCGCGCCCGCGTCGTCGCCGCCCGCCTCGCGGGCGCGGCCCAGTCGGAGGCGCAGGCGGGCCTGCTCGCTGGCCGGCTGGTCACCGGCGCGCGCCGCCGCGCGCTCGAGCAGCGGCAAGGCAGCGGCCAGATCGCCGCGTGCGAACCGCTGCTCGGCCAGCTTCTCGGCCAGGTCGTCGCGCGTGTCGTCCAGCGCCAGCACCGCGGCGTATAGCTCTGCCGCCTGCGCCTGGTCGTCCAGATGGACCGCGCAGATCTCCGCGGCCTCGGCCAGCAGCCGCGCGCGATCGGGCGGATCCGCGGTGGCCTCGGCGGCGCGCGCCAGCATCTGACGCGCCTTCAGCCACTCGCTGCGGCGCCGGTAGATGGCCGCCAGCAGCAGCAGGCTGGGCAGGTGGGCCGCGCCGGCCGGCGACGCCAGCGCCAGCAGCAACTGCTCCTCGGCGTCGCGCGCATCGGCCACCCGATCCGCCAGCAGCGTGGCCAGCCGATGGCGCGCCGCCACCTGCTGCGCGCTCCCCTCGGGCAGCAGCCCGACGAGGCGGTGCAAGACATTGCCGGCTTCCACCCACTCGCCGCTCGCCTCCAGCGCGCGGGCCAGGCCGTCCAGCG
>Ga0134125_10002231_pt1 | contig 23121 bp, 23 predicted proteins | sample KB31751_FD_96464 | JGI IMG/M metagenome (GOLD analysis project Ga0134125, IMG submission 96464) | Terrestrial soil microbial communities with excess Nitrogen fertilizer from Kellogg Biological Station, Michigan, USA - KB3-175-1 | ecosystem: Environmental > Terrestrial > Soil > Unclassified ... | reverse complement strand
GCCCGGGGCGCGAGACGGTCAAGGTCGGCGGTGGAGTCGATGGTGATATCGGGTGTGGGAGTAAAGCGGCCCGGAGGCTCGAAGTTACGGACCTGCTGCGGCTTGTCGTCCTCGGTGATGGTGAAGTCCTCGCGCTTGAGGTCGGTGACGGCGTTGCCTTTGCTGTCGATCAAGACACCATCGAGGACGACGAGGTTGACGTTGCGCACGATGGTGTTCGCCGGAGTCTGCGGCGCCGGATCTGCCGGATTTGTAGCGGGCGGTGTCGCAGGGTTCTGGGCGGGTTGCTGAGCAGAGGCCGTGAGGCAAGAACCAAGAGCGAGGCAAAGAAGAAGACGCATAGAGGAGACTCCGGGAAATGCGTAAGAGCGTAAGGAACAGATTGCGCGGGCGAAGCTGGTGCATCGACGGACGGATAGGGAGAACGGTTTCAATATTCCGAAAATATTGAAGGCTTTGCGAACGCTCCAGTGTTCCGAGCCAGCGGTTTTGTCGCTCTATCGAGGCCGCGAGCCTTCGTCCGAGTACAACAAAAGAAAATGCAGCGAGCGCAGAGGACGCAACGGATACGCCACGGATTCCGTGGCGAAAACTTTGCGTCCTCTGCGCTCCTTTGGCGTTTTCCTTTAACTGCTCTCTATTGCCGAAGCACAAAGCCGCGACCGCTCATTGCGCAGAGGTCGCGGAAGGCGTGACGGGAAATTCGAGTGTCATTCCGTGTTTTTTGAAGAGGGCTGCGGCATCGCGCTCCAGTTTGATCTGGTCATCGTTTCGCGGGTAGGAGGGGATGAGATTGAACTTTGTCTCCTTGGGAAATTGAGCAAGCTTCGCCTCGAAGAGATTGAGAGACTTTGAAGAGTAGGGGCCGATGTCGTATCTTTCAAAATTCGCGGAGGGATTCAGCAAGACGTTTGGTATTGGTGAGGCCGCAGCGGAAGCGAGCTGTTGCACTTCGCGACACATTTGTTCGCCGACGCATCGGCGCAGGACCTCGGCGATGAGTGCCGGGTCGGAAAGCCAGCCCTGATTGGCTATCAGCGCTTCACCGAGATTCTGACCAAGAGTGCTGCGCGGGTAGCCCGACTCGGTGGAGGGGTCGACTTCGCTGGCCTTGCCCGCCCACATTTCGTTCCACTCCCTGTAACGCTGCAGCAGAGGTTGTTTCGCGCTTTCGGTGCCGTAGAACCTCAGGTATTCTGCGGCATCTGCCGCGGAGCGAGGGTCAGGGTTATGGAGGGCGGCGATGGCGGCTTCGTTCAGTGCCGGTCCGTACGCGTACTGGGAGATGGAGGAAAACAGGGATTGGTAACAAGCGGTGTCGTGTGTGGAAGCCATGGCCCGGCGGACGAGGCTGGCGGCATTATCGGAATGGAACTTGACCACGTAGGCGAGCGCGATGGCCTGCGGCTCGCAAGCCCAATTACCGACGAGTGAGTCGAGCTTGCTTTCAACCTGCACGGTTGCGGTTCCAGTGCCAAAGCGGACCATGAGAGCGGCGAGCAAGGATTGCCGTTCGTCGTCTTCGCTTTCGAGAAACTCCTGGGCCCACTTCGCTTCAAATTGCGGCTGAGGTCCACCGGGGAGCGTGGAGATGGAGCTTATGGGGAAGGAGGGATTGGGAGAGGCGAGCTGCGCAACCAGGGCGCGGGTGGCGCCGTCGGAATCCAGCTCGAACCAACGCTGGAGCGCAATGACGTGCAGGTCGGCGGCCGAGTGGAAGGAGTCGGTGTTTTTCTTCTGCGTCTGGTGGAGAAGAGCCTGCAGCACGCGCAGCATAGGCTGATTGCGCAACGCGTCCCAGTTGTATTGCAGTTGCGCCACCTGGCGGTCGATGGGGAGCGCCGTAAAAGTGGAAGCAACGATAGCCGCGATCTGTTCGGTGAGGCCGGGAATTTTCTCATCCTCTGCTTCGGCCAGGAGGGTCTCGGCAGTCGCGGCGCGAGCGGCGCCCTGCTTGCGGGCGAGGCCGGAGAAGGCGAGTTGCCAGACAGTTTTAGAACGCGCGGTCTGAGTGGCTTCAAGTTCCTTGAAGCCGTCGTTCGGCCCGGCTTCGAGGCCGGTCATAATGCTGAGGAAAAAGCTGCTGACGGGGAAGTCAGGGCTTTCGAGTTGGCGCGACATAGCGTGGAGAGCCACATCGCGGAGAGAGTCGGGCACGCCAGCGAGCCCGAGGGAGGCTGACCACATCGGACCATTACCGTCGTTGCCAGAGTCATCGCGAAGGTTGGCTGCGAGGGCTTCGATGGCGGCAGGCGAGTTGAGGAACCGCAGGTCGGCAATGGCGGCGACGCGCTCCTCATCGAGTCTTCCACTATTGCTGCGCTGTATGGGTTTAGCGAGGATGGAGCGCAGTTTTTCCGCTTGCCATTCTGGTGTGGCGGGAATGATGTGGATCTGGATAGCGTTCGAGAGGATGGAGAGGAAGGGTTCACGGGGGAAGGAATTCTCGCCGTGTATGGTGCCGACGCGATGGCTGGTGGCGTTGATGGTGTAAGTCCCGGGCTGGTCGAAACGAATCTGCTCATTGAGGTCGGCGGTGAAGGTCACGGGTTTGGAAGAGAGCTGCTCGGAGCCGCGGAGCCCGCCCATCATGAAGCCTCGGGAGAAGTATTGGGTGAGCGGATCGGACCAACCTGTGGCGGGGGTGGCATCGAAGCTGTCGATGGTGAGGCGTCCGCTGCGGTCGTAGCTGGCGGTGTCGATGCCGTACTTTTTGTTGTCGGGCCCGGTGAGGCTGAGGATGATGGAAATCCGCTCGCCCATGTGGAAGGTCGTTTGCCCGCCGGCCGTGCGGATTTCGACCGCCGGCTTGAGTTGTTGCGCTGCGATGGGTAGCAGACTGAGACAGCCGATTGCCAAAGCGAACATTCGCGGGAGGCTGCGCATCGGATGGTGCTCCAAGGGATATGTAGGGCTGGGCAGTAACCTTCGGTGATTTTATGACGCTGCGGAGAAGCCAGAGTAAGCGAGTGTCATGGCGGTTACTGCATCACGGCCGTGCCCTGCGGGAAGACCCTGAAATCTATATTGTCGAAAAGATAGTCGCAACAAACCGCTCGCTAACCCGTCTGTCTGCTAGCAGCACAACGCATTCGCGTCGAGGTCCCATGAAACGAGCGATCCTGCCTGTTGTCTTTTTCTTTCTCACCGTCGCCACCCTGCATGCGCAAACTATCGCCGGCTTCTGGCAGGGTACGTTGCCCGCAGCCGCCAGCGGGCAGGGATCGGCCGGAGGTGCTGGTCTCCGCATTGTCTTCCATATCGACAAGAAGCCCGACGGCTCACTTCGCGGCGTCATGGCAATGATCGACCGGGGCAACACGATGCCACTCATGTCGGCCACGCTCTACGCGCTGAACGTCACCTTTGCGGTGAGCGAAGAAGTTAACTTCCGCGGCAAGCTGAGCGCAGACCGCAACTCCATCGCAGGTACATGGACGCAGGGAGGCCAGTCATTGCCACTCACCTTGTCACTCGCCACGGCAGACACTCTCTGGAAGCGAGAAGGCCCGGAAGCGCTGCCGCCCATGGCTGCGGATGCCGATCCGGCCTACGAGGTTGCGACCATCAAGCCCGGGGCGTTCGACGAGCAGCACTCGATCTACAACCTTCATGGGCGTGACCTCAATGGCACCGGCTTCACTGCGACGGAGCTCATCAAGATCGCTTACAACGTGCGGGGTCGCCAGGTCATCGGCGGCCCGCCCTGGCTTAACCAGACGCATTACGACATCGTCGCCAAACCGGACACCCCTGGCCAGCCCAGTGAAGCCCAGACCCGTCTCATGGTCCACAAACTGCTCACCGAGCGCTTTCACCTCACTTCGCACACCAGCCATCAGGACTTTCCTGTTCTCGCGCTTACACTCGATCCCAGGTCCCCGCGCCCCGCGCTCAGCGACCCAAAGTTGAACCCCAATCACAGTATGTCGGCACGGCGCGATGGCGATGACATGGTTATCGAGTTCACTGGGACCATTCACGACTTTATCGGCTTGATCATGAATACCTTCCAAAGCAGGCAACTCGTGGATGAGACAGGTCTCACCGGCGTTTACGACATCACCCTGCGGGTCGCAGGCATCGCGCAAGGACACCCCAGTGACGACGATGTCGGCAACGCACTCGTTGTCGCCGCGGAGCACGCCGGGTTCAAGCTGGTATCGAAAAAAGCGCCGCTCACGGTGGTTGTGGTCGATCACATTGATCCGCCCACGCCAAACTGATCTCGCTACTGCGGCGGGTTCAGGGGGACGGTACATGGTGTAACTTGAAGGGCGAATGCTGCCGCCGCCCGGCTTGCCGCCGCTGACGGCACATCATCGCGAGGGTCACTATGCGCCGTCTCAAAGAGTTATGGCTGGGCGTTTTGCTGACGGCTGTGTGTTGTGTTGCCGCAACGGCGCAACGTGAAGCGCCTGAAGCGTGGCCGCAGATCGGCTTCGACATCACCGTGCTGGACGCTCAGGATGCTCCGGTCCCGAATTTTGCGGCTTCGCAGATATCCGTGATGGAAGATAAAAAGCCTGTCGCAACATTCGATCTGCTGCCGGCCGGCGATGAGCCGCAGTCGGTATGCATCGTTGTCGATATGTCCGGCTCAGGGTTTTCCGATCGCGAGGTCATTCGGCGGAGCATTCTGAAGTTGATTGAAGACCTGCCGGGCAAAGACGAGGTTTGCCTGGTTGATTTTTCAGCCGAGTCCTACATGGACGCTCCACTCACGATGGATCGAAAGATGGTGCGGCAGGGCGTAGACATCATGCGTATAGGAGGCGGGTCTGCGGTGTACGACAGCATTGTGTCGACCGCAAACTACGTGATGGAGAACGCGAAATTTCGCAGCCGCGCGATCATCCTGCTCAGCGATGGGGGTGACAATGCATCGGAAATCACTTCGGACGATGTGCTCAGGTTTCTTCGAGCAGCAGGTGCGCCCGTCGTTTATACGATAGACAATCATGCAGCTAAAGGGCATGAGGAACAGGACCCGCGCGGGCAGCGCTGGCTGGAAAAGCTGTCCAGCGAAACTGGCGGCATCTCCTGGGTTGCCAAAGGCGATGCAGGGGTAGACGCTACCGTTTCAACACTGGTTCGCGCTCTGGAACACCGTTACCGGCTTACGTTGACAACGTCGGCCCCGCAGGATGAATCGGGACATCGGCTGGACGTCACACTGAATAAAGATCTGCGCAAGCAGAAGATCAGCGTCAACGCAGCGCGGGGTTTCGCTGTCCGAGCACCCAGCAGAATGAGCGCCAGACGCTTTCGAGCCAAGGTGTCATGAGCCGTTATCGAAGCGGCTACTTGCCGATGCAGAAGGTGGAGAAGATCAGCGCGAGGATGTCGTCGCTGGTGGTGGCGCCGGTAAGGGTGTCGAGCGCGGTGAGCGCGGCGTGGAGATCGACCAGCAGAAGTTCGTGGGGCAGATGGTTCTGGTTGGCCATCGCTGCTGCGTCGAGTGCAGTGAGGGTTGCGGTAACAGCCTCGTACTGACGCAGATTGTTGAGCGAGGCTTCCTCTGTTCCCGCGGAGCCAGCGCGCAGGTGGGTGAGGATCGCTGCACGGAGGCCATCGAGGCCAAAGCCGGTGAGAGCGGAGGTGGAGATTGCTTCAGCATCCTCGTGCGCGGGTGCGGCCACGAGATCGATCTTGTTGCGGACGCGGATGACGGGGCGGCTTTCGAGCAGCGGTTCGAGGTCGAGTGTTTCCGTGTCGGTGACATCGCGAATCAGCAGGATGAGGTCGGCGTCTGCGAGCGCTTCGCGGGAGCGCGCGATGCCGAGCGCTTCGGCTTCGTCGATCGTGTCGGAGCTGTTGAGCCCGGCGGTGTCGATCAGGTGGATGGGGATGCCGTCGAGGGCGAAGGTCTCTTCGATGGTGTCGCGCGTGGTGCCCGGGGTTGCGGTGACGATGGCGCGGTCGCGGTCGAGCAGGCGGTTGAACAGCGAGCTCTTGCCGGCGTTGGGGCGTCCGACCAGCGCGAGCCGGATGCCGTTGCGCTGGATGCTGCCGAAGCGGAAGGACGCGGCGAGGGTGGTCAGGGGCTCCTGCACGGCGGTGATCGCGGCGGCGATGCGCGTGGGCGGCATGGTGTCCACGTCGTCGAGCTCGCCGGTAGCGAAGTCCATGCCGGCTTCGAGCATGGCGATCAGATAGACGAGTTGCTGCTTGATGGGCGCGATGCGGCGTGAAAGCGCGCCTCCAAGCTGCTGGGCGGCGGTGCGGGCCTGGGCGAGCGTCTGCGCGGCGATCAGGTCGTGGATGGCTTCGGCCTGCGTGAGGTCGAGCCGCCCGGCAAGAAAGGCTCGGCGGGAAAACTCGCCGGGTTCGGCTATACGTGCGCCGCTTTGCGCTCCGAGAGCTAACGCCCGGCGGACGATGTAGTCCAGCACGACCGGCGAGCCGTGCGCGGCGATCTCGACGAGGTCTTCACCGGTGTAGGAGTTGGGCGCGAGGAAGGCGGTAACGATGGCTTCGTCGATGGTGGCGTCGGCATCGTCGACTATGCGTGTGAAGCGTGCGTGCGCGTGGGCCAGAGGCTGTTTGAGGGCGAGCAGATTCTGCGCGATAGCGAGCGAATCCGGCCCGGAGAGGCGGACGATGCCAATGCCTCCTCGGCCGGGTGGGGTGGAGATGGCGACGACGGTGTCTTGTGTGTCTTGCTCGGGCATGGCTGAGTTAAGGATGCCATGTTCAGGGCGTGTGCTCCTCACCGTGCAATTTTGGGCTGAAGTGCCTAATCGATTTTGCTTTTGCTCTGAGGGTCTGACACACTAGCCCAGTCCACCACAATGCCCGAATTGCACTGGCTTACACGCGACACCGACCTTCAAACCGCCGACAAGGTTCCGTACCGACTTCTCGAAGAGGTTACGGAGCTTTCGTGCGCTGAGGGTGATCCAGCAACGGAAAACATGCTTATCCAAGGCGACAACCTGGATGCGCTGAAGGCGCTAATGCCGATTTACGCAGGACAGGTGAAGTGCATTTTTATTGATCCGCCGTACAACACTCGCAGCGCGTTTGAGCACTATGACGACAATCTGGAACACACCCAGTGGTTGGCGATGATGTATCCACGGCTAATGTTGCTGCGAGATCTCTTGCGGAAAGACGGGAGCATCTGGGTAACGATCGATGATAATGAGGCGCACTATCTGAAGGTTGTAATGGATGAGGTATTCGGCCGGACAAATTTCGTTGCGAATGTTTTATGGCAAAAACGAACTTCGCCCGATGCGCGTATCCAGTTAGGTGCGGCGCATGATCATTTGCTCGTGTATGCCGGAAACGCGGGCCGGAAAGAATTCAACAAGATTGAACTGGATGCAGCGCAGAAGGCCGCTCATAAGAATCCAGACGGGGACGCACGTGGCCCCTGGACATCGACCGACTTCACTGCTCAAGGTTGGCGTCCTAATCAGATGTACAAAATAACAACCCCTTCTGGAAAAACCTATGAACCCCCGCCGGGTAGATGTTGGGCGAATGTAGAAGCTGTGTTCCAAGGACTAAACGACGACTCACGGATATGGTGGGGCGCTGATGGTTCTTCGCGCCCTCGTATTAAGACATTTCTTTCGGAGAAAGAAGGCGTGAGCTCCTGGACGTGGTGGACAAATCTGGAGGTCGGCCACAATCAAGAGTCGAAGAAAGAAGTTATGCGTCTTTTGAGAATGAAGAGGTTTTTGGCACGCCAAAGCCTGAGCGATTACTGAAGCGCATTATTGAAATTGCTACACAGGATGGTGATCTCATCTTGGATTCGTTTTTGGGTTCCGCCACATCGACGGCAGTTGCTCACAAGATGGGTCGGCGATACATCGGGATCGAAATGGGAGAACACGCTGTGACGCATTGTGTGCCTCGCCTACGGAAAGTGATTGAAGGCGAACAAGGCGGAATTTCTGAGTCTGCTGAGTGGAAAGGTGGAGGGGGATTCCGGTTCTATCGACTGGGCCCCGAGATATTTGACGCGAACGGGCAGATCGACGAGCGAATTCGCTTTCCACAGCTTGCAGCGCATATCTGGTTTACGGAGACGAAGACGCCGCGCAAGGTGCGGCGTGGAGACACGCGGTCTCCGCTGTTGGGTGTGCATGATGGAACAGCATATTACCTGCTCTACAACGGGATTTTGGGCGACCGGAGACCGCAGGGAGGCAACGTATTGACACGATCTGTTCTCACGGAACTGACAGAACACGATGGACCTAAGGTGGTTTACGGAGAGAGTTGTAGGTTGTCAGCGGCAACCCTTGAGCGCGAGGAGATTACGTTCAAACAGACGCCGTATGACGTGAGGGCACGCTGATGGAGTTGAAGCGGTTCCAGCGAGACGTGCTGAAGACCCTGGGGAAGTTTCTCGGCGATGTGCAGGTAACCGGAGACGTTGCGGGAACTTTTGCCCGCTATGCTCCATCGCAGCGTGGCGGACCTGCGGTGTATGTATCGGCCCCGGGATTGGGGGAAGTTCCGTATGTCTGCCTGCGGATACCGACCGGCGGCGGCAAGACCATCCTTGGCGCTCACGCGATTTCAACTGTTCGGGACAACTTTTCGGGACGTGACTACCCTTTCATTATTTGGCTGGTGACGACCGACACGATTCGGCGGCAGACAGCAGATGCGCTCAAAGATAAGCGACATCCCTATCGCGAAGCCTTGGATGAAGCTTTGGGCGGAAAGGTGGATGTATTTGATGCGGATGAAATCGATCGTATCCGGCCAGCGGATCTGCGCAGCAAGGTGTGCTTCCTGGTGTCGACGATTCAAGCGTTTCGAGTCGAGGACCGTTCGATACGGAACGCGTATGCAGACAAAGAATCGCTAGAAGCATTTTTTGCGGGTGTGGACGAAGACGGTTTGGAACGAGTAGATGGGGAAAACCGACCAAAGTACAGTTTTGTGAACCTGATGCGGATGTGCACACCGGTGGTGATTGTGGACGAGGCCCACAATGTTCGCACACCGGCTTCGTTTCGGACCCTGGCTGGTTTCCGGCCCAGCTGCATTCTGGAGCTTTCGGCGACGCCGGAGATACGAAACAACGCGACACACACCCCCAGCAACATCCTCGTCAGCGTGCATACGGGCGAGTTGAAGGAAGCCGAAATGGTAAAGCTTCCGATCGTCCTGAGCGTGCAGCCGGATGGTTGGAAGCAGGCGGTGACCTGCGCTCTGCAGCAGCAGCGCCGATTGCTACAACTGGCGAGTGGAGAGGATGACTACGTCCGTCCGCTGCTGTTAGTGCAGGCGCAAAACACCGGCGGGGAGGCGGGCGTCGAGGAAGTGAAGGCCTATCTTCTGGAAGAAGGCGTCGCAGAGAGCGCCATCAAGATTGCGACTGGGGAGCAGCGAGAACTGGAGGGCGTCGATCTGTTGTCTCGCGAGACGAAGGTGGACGTGGTACGAAAGAGGCGCTACGGGAGGGGTGGGATTGCTCGTTTGCGTATGTGTTCTGCTCCCTGCGGAACGTTCAGGGCGCAACACCGGTTGAACAGCTATTGGGACGCGTGCTGCGGATGCCTTATGCGCGGCGCCGGAAAGTTCCGGAATTGAATCAGGCCTATGCGTATGTGGTGAGTGATGACTTCGCTGCGACGGCGCAGGCTCTGCGGGACAAGATCGTGGCTGGACTGGGTTTTACTGCCGCCGAGGCCGAAGAGACGATTCAACCCGTTGCGGAGCCGGGGCCGGGATTGTTTGCAAAGGTGATCGACGTGGTGCGGAAACCCCGATTCGCCGGCGTTCCCGATGCCGAGACGCAGGCTGTCCGGGTGTTGCAATCGAGCAGCGGAGAGTGGAGTGTAGAACTTCGGCAAGAAATCTCGCCCGCAGTGGAGCAGAGCATCCTGGCTGAGGTTCCCATTGAACGCAAGGTGCAGGAAGAGGCACGCATTGCGGCGCATAATGCGGAGGTTCGGCGGGCAGCGATTGAGGAGAGATGCCCCCCACCGTTTAGCGTTCCGCAACTGTATGTAACGGTTGACGGACAGCAAGAATTGTTCACCGTCGAGAGTGCGCGCGACGCCGTGCGTTTGGAGCTTGCGGATGTGACGTGCGACCTGGAGCGGTTCGATTATTCCCCAACGGATAGGAAATTCCAGATCGATTTTCTGGCCGGTCGGATGGATGTTCGAGCGGTGCAGACCCCAGCCACTTTATTACCATTCGGCTCAGAAATTCAAGACCAAGTCAGCCTGGTGCGATGGCTCAATGAAGAGATTCGAAATAACACGTTTTCTCATGCGGCATGGTCTGCGTGGATTAACGGACAAGTAAGCTGCATCTTGCGGGAGCGTGGGGTAACGGTGGAAGCGCTCTTCGGAGTGAAGTTTGCGCTGGCGCGTTTTCTGCGCGAGACCGTTGAGAAGGCGCAAGTGGAAGCGGAACAGCGAGGATATCAAGAGCTGTTGAACGAATCGTTTGTGCCGGAATTAGAAGATCGGCCATTTCGGTTTCAGCCTGAGTTTTACAACCCACCACAACTGTATCGAGGGACGTTGTCATTTGATCGCCACATTTCGCGGCTTGTTGGCGCGATGAATCAAGCGGAAACATCTTGCGCTGCGGAGCTCGATCGTATGGACGGCGTTGTGGCATGGGTACGGAACATTGAAAAGGACCAGATACACAGCTTCAAGCTTCCAACGATGACTGACTATTTCTATCCCGACTTTGTCGCCTCACTTACGGATGGGCGTGTGTTGGTCGTGGAGTACAAAGGGGAGGTGCGCGATCCAAAAGACGCCAAAGAGAAGGAGATACTCGGGCGACTGTGGGAAGCACGGAGCGGTGGCCGAGGCGTGTTTGCGTGGGTTGAGAGTTTCGCAGAAAGAGGAAAGTCGGTGGAACGGCAATTGCGTGAGGCTGTGGGATGACAACGCCGCCGGGGCCGGAATTGGGGCCCGGTCAAGGAAGGCAATGTTGTCGTTTCGCTGCGCTGCGCTCCGGCCTGCGGCAGCGTGGAGCGCCGTTGGCGCGGCTGTTTATAGGCAGGTTGGAAACCCACCCATATCCGGGTGTGATGGCGTCCAGGGTGTGGTGGGAATCCCGGGGAAATGGGAGGTATCCAACCCGAATGCAATCTGGGAGCTGTAGGCAAGAGAGCAAGTGATTTTGTGACTTTGCGCGCGGTCGCGCGGACGCCTACCGGGGGAGTTGAAAGCCACCTCTTCCTGGGTGTCAGCTCTGGCGTGCGAGCGTTCGGGCTCGGCGGCTAAGGGGGAGTGCCAACTGCTTCAAGGAAAGCGTGTTGTCGCTACTATGCGCTCCATCCAGACCGTGCTACCGCCCTCAGGGCTGGGAGGGGTCCATTGTTTTTGGAAAAACAGGTTACTAAAGTTTGCACATGTGCCACGGGTAGCACTAGACTGTCGCGACACGATTCTTCGCATCAAATCCGGTTTTGAGGCCAAAGGAGTTCCACATGCGCTTTAAACTCTCGTTACTTTTGATTGCCGTGCTCGCTGCCCCCATTTGCGCCAGCGCCGACACATATAGCGACTTTCCGCTCAACTTCGGAAGCAACTCCCCTCTTGGAAGCGGTGGCGGGCCCTGTGTCTCCTATATACGACCGAATGTTTGCGTTGAGTCTTTTTCCTCGGGGCCAATATCTGGATCTTCCGCTACGCCGGTTACTCAGACTGAAACCTTTACATTTACATTCGGCATCGCACCGGGTTGGTACATCTCTGATCTCGATCTCCTTACGGGCTCGCTCGATGCGTCTCCTATCGGAGAGTTTGGGCCGAATCCTCCTGCCTTCGCGGACTGGGGAGCCGAGTTCGCGAACAAACTGACTTTATGCGATGCGAATGATGTCTGTTACACCTCGACAGCGACTATAAAACGAGGGGGTACGACGTTACCCACACCTACGTTCGACACGCATGCCGTCGCCGCCGGGACTGGTGTCTATCAAACCTTCCTCTACCTCGACGACGTGGAGGTCCTGTCGGATGCCGAACCACAGGCGAACATCTTTGTGAGCCAGACGCCGGAGCCGAGCACGCTGCTTCTCATGGGTACGGGCGCGCTCGGGCTCCTTGGATGTGTCAAGCGGAGAGTGTTGCGGTCGTAGCGGCGCGAATCCTTCCCCTGGGCTTCCGCTCAGGGGAAGGATGACCAACAAAATGACAACCGCGACAGAAGCTGCGGGTCTCTCCGCTGCGCACCGCATGATGCCGCGATGCTTCGGTCGAGAGGACGCCGTGGTGTGTTACAGAGGAGAGCGGTCGTTTCGCGATGCTCTACACGTTGAATTTGAAGAAGAGAATGTCGCCATCCTTGACGACGTACTCTTTGCCTTCGCTGCGTAGCAGCCCCTTTTCTTTGACAGCCTGTTCGCTGCCGTAGAGGAAGAGGTCGCTGGAGGCGTAGGCGTCGGCCTTGATGAAGCCGCGTTCGAAGTCGGAGTGGATCACGCCTGCTGCTCCGGGAGCTTTGGTTCCGCGTTTGATTGTCCAGGCGCGGACTTCCTGCACGCCGGAAGTGAAGTAGGTGATCAGGCCGAGCAGGCGGTAGGCGGCATGAATGAGACGATTCAAGCCTGGCTCAGACAGGCCGGCGGCTTCGAGGAACTCGGCGCGTTCGGCGGGTTCGAGTTGAGCGATCTCGGCTTCCATCGCGCCGCAGATGCGGACCACTTCACTGCCTTCTTCCGCCGCACGGGCTTCAACGAGCTTCGTGAACTCGTTGCCGTCGGCGATGCCCGCTTCGTCGACGTTGGCGACGTAAAGCTGCGGCTTCATGGTGATGAGGAAGAGGTCGCGGGCGACGAGCTTTTCTGCGTCGTCGAGGTCGGCGGTACGGGCGGGCTTGCCGGCGTTGAGCACTTCGAGCAGCTTCTGGATCGTTGCCAGTTCCGTCTTCTGGACGGCCGTGGCGGAGTTGCTCTTGGCGGCTTTTTCAGCTTTGCTCAGGCGCTTTTCGACTGTGTCGAGGTCGGCGAGCAGAAGCTCGGTGTTAATGATGTCGATGTCGTGGATCGGGTTGACGCTGCCGGCGACGTGGATCACTTCGGGGTCGGTAAAGCAGCGGACAACGTGCAGAATGGCGTCGGTCTGGCGAATGTGGCTCAGGAACTGGTTGCCCAGGCCTTCACCCTTGCTGGCGCCTTCGACGATGCCGGCGATGTCGACGAACTCCATGGTGGTGGGGACGATGGAGTTGGGCTTGACCATGGTGACGATGCGGTCCATGCGCTCGTCGGGCACAGGGACGATGCCCACGTTGGGGTCGATGGTGCAGAAGGGATAGTTCGCCGCCGCAGCCTTGGAGGCCGTGAGGGCGTTGAAGATGGTGGATTTTCCCACGTTGGGGAGGCCGACAATTCCGCAGTTCAAAGGCATTCTAAGGGTTCCTTACAGAGTCTCTTCTATTTGAACATGGGCCCCAGGGTTCTCGCGCGAACGCCGCAGGGGGCCAGCATCGGCAGCGGGGTAACAGATTTGGGTTACCAAAGAGTGCGTCGTGTCGCGAGAAAAATGGAGCCCGACCCCAGCGTTACTGTTAAGCACTCTTTCGAGGGACCAAACCAGCCTCTTCCAGCGAGCTTGCCGGGGGCGTCGACGTCTCGACCTATGCGTGTGGAGGAACAAAATAAATTTTCGGGGAATCGACATGAAAAACATATATAGGCTCGGTATCGCTGTTATCGCACTCACTCTGGCCGGCGGTTACGCCAGGGCCGACACGTTGCTGTTCGACCAACCCGCCGCAGCCGACGGGTCACACTCGTCCCCCAGCGCCACCGGCTTCAGCCAGGGAGTCACCGTCAGCGTAGACACACAACTCACCTCCATCGCGATGGACATCGGAGCGCAGGCTAACGCGGACTTCAAGTACCTGATCTTCGATGCGTCCGACTCCACTCTGCTCTATTCCTCCGATGCGTTCACGGTTTCGGCCGCTACGGATCCTGCGTGGTACAAGGAGTCGGTGAATTTCACGCTGACGGCCGGGTCGATGTACTACATCGGCTACCTCTCCGACGGCAGATCGTTTGGCGCTTACGCTGACAGTACCGATTCGGAGAATGGCCTCGTTGGCGAAGACAACCACAACGGCGGATCGAGCCTCTATGCCACTCCACGCGGCCTGGGGAACAACCACGGGATTCGCAACTTCGCGCTGGAGCTGTACGGAACGAACGCCGATGTTTCCGCCGTGCCGGAGCCGGGCTCGATCGCGCTGCTGGGGACGGGCTTGCTCGGACTCGCAGGCACGATGCGCCGCCGCTTGAGGCGTTAACCGTGTTAGTTTGACGTCCCTTCTGTGGGTAGCCGAAGGGACGTCGCTTTTCCGTTGATCGTTGTGCATTGCTACACTCAGGGAATCCGAACTGAGGTGATGGCTCGATGCAGGTACGAACCGCTTCTTCTCCTGCCGAATTGCGGGACGCCGCGTGGATATTGCGGTCACGCTATTTCTGGTGGCAGTTCTCTGCGCGCAATATTCATGCGGTATTGATTTTGCTGGTGCTTTTCTCATTCTTGACGATTTCTATCGTCAACCGCCAAATGCCGAAATGGGAGGATATGGGTGGGTTGCTCTTCGGCGGTGCTTTCTTTTCACTGATGGTGTGGTATCGGTGGAACAAAACCTTCAAGAAGGCGGCAGCCGCTTTGAAACCTCGCTCCGGCATGATGCTGCTGGATAGCGATGGTGTACGCACCACACTCGAAAGCGGTGCAACCTCTTTTGTGCCGTGGTCCAGCTATACGAAGTGCGTCGAGGGTAAAAGCGTATTTGTGCTCACGGGCAGCGACGGTCCGACGATTCTGCCAATCGATGAAGGCAACCGTGATTCGCTGCGCGGGTTGTTGCAAAGCCGTATCGCCGGCATGTCCGCGCCTACCAGGTAAAGCCGCCCGACGCCGGAGGCCATGACCCCACAAGCTGACGCATCAGCACGAAGCGTCCGAAGTGGTAGGCGTTGTGCGCGGCGAGCGATATGAGCTGGTCGCGGATGGACATGGTGCGGGTGGGGTCGCCGGGCCGCGATGGGCACTGGATGAGGTGGTCGAGCGAGGCTGTGTCGCGCGCGATGGCCGCGGCTTCTTCGCTGGTGCGCAGGAAGCGCGCGCAGAGCTGGTCCCAGCTTTCGCCGGCGATATCGGCGGCGCTGGGGAATGGGAGCCCGGGTGTGGCAGGGTATGGAGTCTCGATGCCGCGCATCCAGTCGAGCGACATCTGCTGCCAGAAGGCGATGTGCCACAACTCGGCATACAGCGTGCGCGAGGCGCCGGGGATGGGCTGGTGGACGAGGATATCCGTGAGGCCTTCGATGATGTGCGAAGGTGGCGCGGCGTAGCTGTCGCCGGTGAGGGCTTGTTCCAGTTCGTTCATCCAGTCGTTTCCTTTCGGTTGGACAACGGTTCATTTTAACGAAGTTGGTCACGAAAGCCTTGTGGCGAGGCCGTTGGCCGCGTACCCTAATTGCGAGTACGAGGAGACAATGCAATGCAGAAAGTCGTTGGAATTTGTGTGTTGGCGATGGGCGTATGTTTAGTCGCTAAGCCGGTCGTGACGAAGGCGCAGGCCACGGCTGCTCCGGTGGCAAGTGGACCGGCTGCGGAGGTGCAACGCAGTTATGCGGGCGCTAAGAAGAACATTTTAAAGTCGGCGGATGAGATGCCGGCGGAGAACTACTCGTACAAGCCGGAGCCGGATATCCGGACGTATGCACGCGTGCTTACCCACATTATCGAAGCACAGTTTGGCAGCTGCGGCACCGCGAATGGTGTGAAGGAGATTACCAAGGCCCCTGCCGAGACAGCCGATAAAGCCACCATCGTTGCCGCTCTCAACGCCTCGTTTGAAGAGTGCGACAAGGCGATGGCTGCGCTGACCGATGCCAATGCGTTGGAGATGGTTACGGCGGGCCAACGGAAGCGCTCGCGCATCGGATTGATGTGGGGCACGGTGGCGCACGACCAGGAACAGTATGCGACGCTGGCGCTGTATCTGCGGCTTAAGGGGCTGACTCCTCCGAGCAGCGAGAAGTAAACGATGCTGTGGCGAGTCGCGAGATGCGGCGTTGTCCTCGGGACGGCGCTGCTTCTCGCTGGCACGCTTACGGGCTGCATTGTTGTGGGTGTTTCGAACCGCGGCGGCTGGTTTATGTGGCCGCGCGGGTTCGGACTTTTGTTTGTCTTTGCGATTTTGTTGATATTGCTACTGCGGCGCAGAAGGTAGCGGAGATATCTAAAAGCAAAGGAAAACGCGGAGGACGCAGCGGACGCAAAGGAAACGCCACGGATGCCGTGGCGAAAACATTGCGTCCGCTGCGCTCACTGCGTTTTCTTTTGTCTTCTCGAGCGAGGGGCGTTATTTGGCTGGCGCTGGCTCCGCAGCCCAGTAGCTGGTGCGAGCGGCTACATCCAGCTGTTCGCCGCGATCGACGACGCGGACGCTGAGGGCGTGGAAGCCGGGCTGTTTCGACGTTGGGCTGAAGCTCAGGATGTAGCGTGCCGGGATATGGTTGGCGATGAGGCCGAGCTGGTGCTCGAGGCTGGCCTTGTTTTCGAAGCGTACGTGCTCTCCTCCGGAAAGTGCGGCGACTTCGGCGGCGGTATCGTCACGCATGGCTCCGATGGCTGCCATCAGAGGCGCTGTGAGGTCGAACGTGTGCAGCAACGGCGGCCCTCCCGCGGGATTGAACTGATACGGCGGCTGTTCATGGCGAGGCTTGGTGAACTGGTCGTGAAGCCAGGTTTTCTCCGGTGAAAACGTAACGCTGTAGATGGTGGTATTGGTTTCGCCGAGGCGCCGGACGACTTCTTCGGCGTGAGCTTTGCTTCCGTCGTCCTGCGGCTGACTGAGCAGCAGAATGATGCGCCGGAACTGCGGCGGTTGTTTCTGCAAAAGGTTGATGGCGTAGTCCACGGCATCGACGACTGCCGCGCCGTCGTCGCCGTCCACGGGGTGCGTGAAGGCGTCCTGGACACCGGAAGTGTTGGGTGCGAAATCCCACATATCTTCGGGCTGGCTGTCGAACGTGACAACGGCGACCCGGTACGCTGCACTGCCCATCATGTAGCTGAGCATCGTTCCGGCGTTGCGAAAATCCTCGAAGTGACGCGGAGCGGCCCCTCCGGTCTGCATCAGGACAACGACGGCCAATGGTTGGCGCTCCACTTCTTCGATGGAAACCTTCTGCTCTACGCCGTTGTCGGTGAGGCGGAAGTCTCCGGCCTTGAGTCCATAGACGAGGTCGCCGGACGTGGACCGCACCAGCGTGGGGACAATGACCAGCGTCGAGGTAGAAGTGATTGTCGATGGTGGAGTTGGCGGCACGGTTGACGGGGTCTGCGCGAGGGCTGGCAGGGCTAGAAGAAGCGCCGCGAACTGGAGTGCCGTCTTCATTAGGGCCTGCTTGAGTTTGACTCTTACCCCGCCAGTTTAGGAGTAGTAGACGGGGAAAGACAGGCAAATGCAAAGGAAAACGCAAAGGGCGCGAGGGACGCAAAGGAAACACCACGGATCCCGTGGCGTTTCCTTTTATCTACGATCGGTTGCCGAACGATTTTGGCCTTGCGTTAGCTTTTGGGGTCTGTCTTCCAGACGAAGAGGAACTCGTCGTTGCTGGAGGTGGCGATGCTGATGTGCTGCTGGGTCGCAGCGCGGCTGAGGGCGGAGCGGATGTTTTCCTTGGTGTCAGGCAGTTCGGCCAGAGGAATCTTCAGCGCGGAGCCGGAGTTGAGCTGCGCAATGTCGCTCAATAACTGGGTGATGATCTGCTTATGCTTGCCATCGCGGCCCTTCGGCACGTCCGCCTGAGAGACGGAAGTAAAACGCATGGCGGAAGGAGTTGGATGCTTTATGTCGTCCATCTACAATACCGTAACATTATCGTGACGCAAACGTCGCACTAAACTAAGACTACGTTAGCAAAGAATTGGTTGTCCCGGCAAGAAGAAAATTTGGTATCAAGTCGGCAGCCCGTAAAGATTTTGATCGTAGGCCAAAGAGTTAACCCGTAGGCCAACGGTGCGCATAGGGTACAGCTAGAGGTATCCCTCATGTCCCCATCGCTTAAATCTGTTGTGGTTCCAATTTCGGAGGTTCCGATCGAAGAGACAGTGAAGTTTGGCGATATGCGCGAAGCGATTGTGCTGGTCGTCGACGATGAGCGTCTGGTCGCGGACACTCTGGGCATCATCTTCAAGCGCGCGGGCTTCTGCACCCTGACGGCGTATGACGCCAAGGGCGCGCTGGAGATCGCGAGCGCCGTTGCGCCGGACATCCTGGTGAGCGACGTTGACATGCCGGGCATGAATGGTGTGGACCTGGCCATGACCATGATTAAGCTGATTCCGGAGTGCCGGGTGCTGCTGTTCTCGGGCCATGCGACGTTCGCGGATCTGTCCGGTGCGCGGGAGGAGGGGCATGATTTTCCACTTCTACCGAAGCCGGTGCATCCGGCCGTGATGCTGGAGAGTGTGTCGAGCTGCCTGGGCCGCAGGCCGGCGAAGGTCCGGAAGGCCGAGGTGGTAACCCTGCCGAGGGTTTTCCAGACAGCGTAAAACCCGCGAGTCGCTGTAAACTCGCGGCATGAGTTACGACGTCTTCATCTTCGAACCGAAGGCTGCCCCCAAAGACCACGAAGCTTTCATCGAGTGGGCCACTGCGGAGATGGAGCGCGAAGATGGCGTCACGGCAGGCGATCCGTCGATCGTTTCGTCCGACCTTCGAGCGTGGTTCCTCGGCATGATTCCGCATTTTCCAGCGATGAACGGCCCCTTCGCCGCTAAAGAGCTGCCTGACGACCCGGACGCTCTCACCGACTACATCATCACAGCCAGCAGTATCTACGTCGCGTTTCGCGGGTCGAAGACCAAGCCGGCGGTGAAGAAAGCATTCGAGCTTGTGGAGAGATACGATTTGGGGCTGTACGACCTGAGTTCCACGAAGGAGGAGGTGTATCTCCTCAACAACCGGGGAAGGTTGACGGTCGCACATCAGCAGCGACGGACGGACATGTTGGAACGATTGCGCAGGACGTCGAGACGTTCCCGATAGAGGATTCTGTAGGTGTCGCCCAACGCCGGGCGATGTGTGTGGGTGGCCCCCGATACCAGCGGGCCCCCCAGCCTATTGGAGGATGGCGACCTTGGCCATATTGGTCGTAGCCACCGGATTCAACGCCAGCTTAATAACGCCGCTACCGGTCAGCGAAACCTGATCGGTGACGATTTCGCCAAGGATGTAGGTGCCGCTGCTCGTACCACCGTTCAGGCTGAGTACGTCGGTGTATGAGCTGTTGTGAAAGTAGAGGCCGCCCGAAAACGAAAGCTGGCCTGACCCGGTGAACGCCGGCTGGGTTGTGTCGGCATGGTCCTGGAAAACGAGCAGACCGCGCGCGCCTGGGCCTCCTCTTGAGTCGCTGGTATCGCCACCCGAGTCCCAGTAAGTGCCATTGGTCGCACACTGCGCCCATAGCACGTTGCCGCCGATGGTTGAGCCCATACCCAGCCCGGACGCCGGAGAAGACCCATCGCATGTGAGGTCGGTTGTGTTCACGTTGTCTACGCTGCTCGCAGAACAGCCGGTACATCCTGAAAAATTGAGCGAACCGGAGAGGAAATAGAACATCAGCCCATCGGTCTGCTGGTAACCGCTGGGTTTGGCCATGCGCAATGTGTTGCTGCCGCCAGCGACCAGCGATCCGTTCAGATAATAGATGCCCGGCTTGAAAATAATCGTCGAGTAGTTATTCGGCAGTGTCAGCCCCGATGGATAGTAGCCCGGGCTGAATTCATGACAGTTTGTGGCAACGCCGTTGCCGGCATACGCTGGTGCGTTATGGTCAGGGCAGCCATCCACGCCGTAGCCTACCCATACTCCAGCGGTGCCGCCCGAAGGCGTCACCAATTTCACTGACGTCGGTACACCGACTGTGCCGTAAGGATCGGACACTGGCAGGACGGCGGTCTTCCAGGCCCCGGTGGTCCCTCCGTTGTAGCCGCTCGATGAGCCGTTGTTCGGAATCGTGCTGGGGCCACCCACAATGGCGACATCCGACCCCGTCTTATTGGGGCCGCCGCCACTGAGGTTGATGATTGCGGAAGCCTGCCAGCTAATCGCCGTTGCACTGGAGGAATTGACCTGCAATCCGCGTTGCGGTCCACCCACAATGTACAGGGCGCCGCCACCTGTGTAGTAGAACGATCCCGACATCGTCGGATGCAGCACCATCATCGGCGCCGCGGCCTTGACCTGCATGACACCGCAGGTGCAGGTCACGTTCAGAGGCTGCACCTTCGATCCTGTGAGCAACGACATGAAATACGTGCGCACGTTCTCGGACACTTTTACTGTCATATAGGTGTTGGCAGGGTTTGCGGTCACTCCGGTTACGCTGGCCGGAAAGGTCCAGCTGACGGCGTTCGAAGCCGTGTTGGAAACCAATCCGTCGCCGTTATAGCCATTGGCATCCGCATAGCTGCACATGGTTGCAGCCGGAGTGCCGACACAGTCGCCTGCGGTTCCGGCGGTGAAGCCCATTTGAGGACCCGACGACGTTGAGCCGGCCAGCATATCGAGCGCTCCCGCCTGGCACGCGGCATCGGCGGCTGCGCGCGCTGCCTGCTTATGAAACCAGACGTTGGAAAGGTCCACGCCAAATCCAAGCACGCCCATCGCAAACAATCCAAGGATGACGACAAGAGAAATCGCAGCCTGCCCGTCTTCGTCGTGGCGACCGGTGAATCTGCCCAATGCTTTTCTGACAGTCAACATGATTAGTACAAGATCCTTCCCGACGCAGAGACCTGCAATAAATGCGCAGTCCCCGGAAAATGAAATACAGGTGCATAGGTGCAGGAAAGCGCCACCGTGACGCGGGACGTACCCGTCGACGTTCCATCCGGATAGGTCACAGTCACCGTCATCCCGGTAAGGCCGTTGGTGTAGGTGTTGGCATACGTCTTCACATCGCTGATGACGTTTGCCGCAGTCGCATCGCAACCCGTGCTTGGCCCATTGCAGCTCGGACTATTGGAGCCATGAACGGAGGCATAGCGAACACCTTCCCTGGCGGAGTCTTCCATCACGCTGAAGGTGTAAGCCATCATGCTGCATTCAATGATTCCCAGCACCATCGTCATCATGACCATATAGCCCAGGGCGGTTTCGATCATGATCGATCCGCATTCGTCGCGCAACCAGTCAAATAGTCCGGCGCGCACCCCCTGGTCCGGTGAAACTGCTTCGGGGTGGCTGGATGTAGCGCGTTGGAAAAATTTGCGCATCAATCCATTGCCCTCATCGAGACCTGGCGATGGAACGACATCGACGGCAGCAACGAGTTTCCAAAGAAGGAGAGCGGTATTGGTGGCTGCACGGTATACGTGACATCGACGCGTTGAAGAACGAACCTTGGTGCTTCCGGATCGGCGATGGGTGTGTAGGATGTTCCCGTCACACCGTAGTTGCTGCACTTCGGCAGTTTTGTATTGGACGTGCTCATGCCGAGGGCTTTTGTGCAGACACCGATCGTCGTCAGCGTCCCCGAGTTCACAAGGCTGGCCAGTTCGGATGAAGCCATCGACGCCACGCTCGTCGTGTCCGACACCGGGCCCGCATTGGCGAGAGCCGACTGTGCAGGGCCCTGGTATCCCAGGATGGAATACTGTGCCGCTATGCGCGCGGACGATGCAATGTTAGCCGCCGCCAGAAAGAAGTAACCGAAATCCACCGCGTAGCACATCAGCAGCGCAAAGATCGGCATCATCACCGCAAGTTCAACGAGGCTTTGGCCGCGTGTGTCTCTTAGAATTGAACCTCGTACGCCTCGCCGGCGAGTTGTTGTTTTGCGTTCCATAGCAGTAATAAGTTATCCATCGACCCTCTTGAGCTTAATCGATCCGCGTGTAAGATCACTCATGAAACATAGCCCCGGAAGACGTACGAGGTGTGACTAAAGTCATGGACGACAAACCGCTGCAAGCTTCAGAAGTCCATGCAGTCACAAGCTCATCGCTCCTTTGGCCTTCGATTATCGCGACTTGTGTTGTTGCGGCTGTCGTCTACTTCTGCGTGCCCCGATCCATGGTGGATCCCGATATCTGGTGGCACCTTCGTGACGCCCAGATACAACTAACGAGTCATGCTTTTATTACTCGCGACCTCTTTTCCTTCACCGCCGCCGGTGCGCCGTGGATGAACCATGAGTGGTTTGCCGAGTTACCGTTTTATGCCGGCTTTCATCTCTTCGGAATACGCGGCCTCTATCTCGTTACTCTCGCAACCATCGAAGCAATTTTTCTCGGCGTGTTCTACCTCACGTACCTGCACTCGAAAGCGATGTGGGCTTCCGTGTTTGTGACGGTCATCGGAATCTGTCTTTCCACGGTGTCCTTCGGTCCTCGCACACTTCTCTTCGGCTGGGTGCTTCTCGTACTTGAGTTGATGGTCCTGGCTCGCGCGCAACGCAACGAGCGCGTCATCTGGACGCTTCCTTTTCTGTTCGCTCTCTGGGTAAACACGCATGGGTCGTGGCTGATTGGCATGGTTGTCTTCGGCCTCTTCGTCGCCGCAAACTCCTTCACCATTTCCATGGGCGGCATCGAGAACCAGGCGCTTTCCGCTCCACGGATTAAACGCCTGGTCTTGTGCTGGCTGGCCAGTGCCGGCGCGCTATTTCTCAATCCTTATGGTTGGCGACTGGTTTTCTATCCCTTCAACCTCGCGTTCAAGCAGAAGCTGAACATTGCGAATATCGAAGAGTGGAAGAGTCTCGACTTCCACACGCCTCGCGGTCGCATCATGCTTCTCTTCCTCGCGCTGCTGTTTCTCTTCCAGCTCATACGCAGCCGTAAGTGGGGTCTCTTTGAATTGGCCCTTGCGGCCATGGGCCTTTACTCAGCCTTTACCTACTCGCGCTTTTTATTTCTCGGCGCAATTCTTGTTGGCCCTCTGCTGGCGAAGTCGCTGGCATCGTCCAAGCCCGCTGCGTTGCGCCGCCCGCTGAGTCCACTCATCTCGGCGGCGCTGGTGTTCGTGATCCTGTGTTGTGTCGCCGGTCGCCTGCGCACACCAGAGCAGACGGTAACGGAAGGCGACGCCCGTTTTCCTACGCAGGCGCTGCCGTATCTCGCGAACTTCCAT
>Ga0134125_10002230_pt1 | contig 23125 bp, 21 predicted proteins | sample KB31751_FD_96464 | JGI IMG/M metagenome (GOLD analysis project Ga0134125, IMG submission 96464) | Terrestrial soil microbial communities with excess Nitrogen fertilizer from Kellogg Biological Station, Michigan, USA - KB3-175-1 | ecosystem: Environmental > Terrestrial > Soil > Unclassified ... | reverse complement strand
GTCGTCTTTGGTGCCCAGGAGGGCCATCAGGCGGCGCTGCACGGCGGCGGCGAACGGCTGATCGTTGGGCTTGTAATAATAGCCCGTCGTCCCGTTCAAATAGGGAGCCGTGAAGCTGTTGATGTGGACCGAGACGAAGAGCCGGGCGCCCGCGTTGTTCGCGACGTCGCACCGGCCTTGCAGCTCCGTCTTCGCGTCGTCGTTCGGCGCGACGACGTCGACGTCGCGCTCGCGCGTCATCTTGACGATCCACCCTCGGCTGACCAGGATCGCGCGCAAGCGCTGCGAGATGTCGAGGGTCAAGTATTTTTCGACCAGTCCGTTGTGCATCGCGCCCGTGTCGCTTCCCCCGTGACCGGGATCGATGACGATGAGACGCGGATTGCTGCCCGGCGGAGGCGGCGCGGGCGATCCGAATTTCCAAGCATCGCCGCCCGCCGCGGCCGCCACGGCAGCTCCGATTTGACCGACTCCCGAGGTCGCCAGCGTCGTTTCGAGAACGGGGTCCACCGTAATCGTCGCGCCGGTATCGTTCGGCTCGATGCGGACGGTGCGGTCGCCGTTGAGCGTGAAGGCCAGACGGACGATCGGCGTCGGACCGAAGACGGTTTGCCGGACGCGCACGGACTGGACCGCGCCGAGATTGAGCTGTTGATCGGTCGGAGCGCTCGAGAGGGAGACGTTACGGAAGTCGACGTACCAGCGTCCGTCCGGCAAACGATGCCATTCGTATGCGGCCGGTCCGCTGAGGGCGACGTGCACGACGGCGCCGTCACCGGTCGGCGTGACGTCGACCCCCGTGATCGTCGTCGGCGGGGGCGTCTGCGCGTTCATCGGCGCGCCGAATCCGGGCTGGCCGGGGAGCGGCGCGGGCGTGAAGGCCGGGACGGGTCCGGCCGGCCCGGCAGCTGCGGGCGGACGCGCGTTCTGCGCGATCGCCGGGGCGCCGGACGGCCATTCGGCGGGGATCGGGCTGCCCGCAAGCGCGATGCTCTGCGGCGCGAAGGCGATCGTCACTTCGTTCGGCGCGTTCGGCGGATACATCGAGTGGATCGAAAGAGCGGCGCCGCCGAACGTGACCGACGTCGTCGGATTACGCGCGCTGCCGCTTGCTGCGATCTCGACCGTCGAGAGCGCCGCGGTCAAAATTTGCCGCGTCGCGGAGAGGCTCGAGCCGACGCCCGTAAATGCCAGCGTGACGCGCTCGCTCGTCTCCGACGTCTTGCGGAAGTGCAGCGGCGTCGCGCCCCGGACGGTCACGATCGTACGCGGTCCGTCTTGGCGAACGTCGAGCAATGCGAGCTGGGGCTGCAGTACGACGTCGCCGCCGTCCTGGACAGGCTCGACGTAGAGCGTTCGCGCGACCGTTGCGAACGGAACGAAGACATCTTGGCCTTCGACGTACGGCGCGAACGGCGCGCGCGCCGAGGCGGTCCCCACGCGGTACCCAGGATCGCCGACCGTGAACGCGACCGTCCGCCGGTCCGATGCGGTGATCACGACATAGCGTTCGCCCGGTTGCCAGGCAACCGTAGCACCGAGCCGGTTGAGGAAACCGACGAAGCCCGGATCGTGAATCGAGACGGCGATCTCGCCGTTGACGTTGACGGGATGAGCGAGGATGAGCCGCGTCCCGGCGAACCAGTAGTTCGGCGCGTCGGCGGCCCAGGCACGGCCGGTTCCGGCGAGAGCGAGCGCCGCGAGCACGGCGACGAAAAGCGCGCTACCAGCTCGAGCGCGTAAGCGGTTCATCGAGCTCAAAGTGACCTCCAGGGAGTGTTGGGATGCGGGCGCCGTCGACGCGGACGTTGACCGAGGAGATTCCGGGCAAGGCCGTCATCGTCCACACTAAAGACTTGAACGCTGCAGCCTCGGCAAAGCTTCCGCCGGACAAAGCATCGACTTCTCTAGAGATATCGACATCAGCGGTCGAACCATTGATCGTGACGCCGCGGATTTGGGTCCCCGGGGGGAAGCGGACCGCCTCGGTTCCGGAGGGCGGTCCCGCGATTGCTTGCGTCGCCGCATAGAACGCCACGCTCTTGGGATCGCGGGCCGGTCCCAGAGAGACGCTCCAAGGGACTTCGCTCGAACCGTCGATCTTCGTGTAGTAGACGGTGATGTGGTCGCCCGCCGTCGGGCCTCGATGGCTGAAGAACCACCAGCCCGCACCGGCGGCGAAAACGAACAGCACGACAAGAGCGGCCGATCGTCCCATGCTCACGGGAGAATTTCTTCGACTTTGATTCGCTACATCCGCTTCGTATGCACGATGTTGTGCACGCTCACGCTAGCGGCCGCGCTTGGCGGCTCGCCGGCAAGCGGCGCGAAGACGCTGGGCATCGTCGATCTCTTGGATCTCGAGGTCGGTTACGACACGCTGACCCTGCAGTACTACGGACGCACGACCTTCCAGCAGGTCGCCGACGGAGCGCGCACGGGAATCGTCGCGTATTTGGTCGGCCGGCATATCGCCGATCCGCTCGTCCCACCCATCCGTGCGACGAAGAACGACGCCTTGCGCGCGATCGAGGGCGCCGTCGCCGCGACGATCCTGCGGTACGGCGACCGAGTCGATCCGCGCGCGCTGATCTACTCGACGCTCTCCGGTGAGGCAGCGGCGTTGCGGGACACCTACACGATTTTTTTCACGCCCGCGCAGTACCGCGCATTCAACCAATATCTCGATGCTCCGCGGTTCGCCGGGATCGGCGCCGTGCTCTCGGCCGACGCAGCGTCGAGGGAACCGCGCGTCGACGACGTGGTCCCCAAAGGACCGGCCGAACGCGCAGGCATCCTCACGGGCGATTTGATTGCGTCGATCGACGGCAAGCCGACGAGCGGGCTCGACATCGATGCCGTCTCGAAGCTGCTGCGCGGCAAAGCGGGGACGACCGTCCGATTAGAAATCACGCGCAACGGCGTCGCGCAGAGCCCGCTCACCCTCGCGCGCGCGATCATCGAGCCGCCGACGGTCTACTCGCGCGTCTACGCGGGTATCGGGTATTTGAAATTGACGGTCTTCGGGGGGACGACCGGCGACGAGCTTCGCCGCGCGGTCAAGCGCGTGGACGCAGCCGGAGCCCGGGCGTACGTCCTCGACCTGCGCGACAACGGCGGCGGGTACCGCGACGCCGCGATCAAGGTCGCGCGAGTTTTCGTCGCGGCCGGACCGATCGTCTCCGTCGAGGAGCGCCACGGGCACCGAACGATGTTCTCGGCGAACGGCACCGCCGTGCCGCACAAACCGCTCGTCGTCCTCGTGAACGGCAATACGGCTTCAGCATCGGAGATCGTCGCGGGCGCCATTGCGGACGACCGTCTCGGAACGCTCGTCGGCGAGCGGACCTACGGCAAAGGCCTCGTCCAATCGATTTTCCCGCTGCCCGACGGATCCGCGCTGAAAGTAACGGTCGGACGGTACTTCACGTCGCACGGAAGAGACGTCGACAAGGTTGGTCTCAACCCGGACGTCGCCGTGACCGAGCCCGAAGGATCGCAGCCCGGCGATCCCGCCCGCGATCCGCAGCTCGAGCGCGCGCTCGAACTGCTGCGCTAGCCTTTTCCGCCCGCGAGCTTGCTGATCAGCTCCTCGGCGGAGAGATCTTTCTCCAAGGCTCCATACTTCGCCGCGACGTTGATGTTCGGCTGGATCAACCCGGCATTGAGGACGGTTCCGTACGTAACGCGCGTAATGCTATCGAGCTGCTCGACCGTCAGGCGCGTGTGACGCGCGAGAATCTCGGCCGACTCGTGATGGTGGCCGTTCGCCCATTCGGCGCTCTTGCGCATGACCGCGATGAACTTCTTCGTTTCGTTCGGATGCGCGGCGATCCAGTCTTTCGTCGTAAACCAAATCGACGGGAGAAAATTCGGCGAGACGGCGTTCATCGCGCTGGCGAGCAGCCGCAGCGGGTCGCCGGGCTTTCCGAGATTCGGGTCGCCTAAAGCGTCGAGTCCGGCGGCGTCGATGCGCCCCGCACGAACGGCAGCCGCCATCTCCGTCAGCGGAAGCTCGACGAACCGCACCTTCGACGAGTCGCCCTCGTGCGAATCGATCCAAGCGCGCGTCGCAAAGTGGATGATGTTGTTCAGGCCGCTGACGGCGATCGTTTTCCCCTCGAGATCCTTGCCGTTGCGGATCGGGGAGTCCGCGCGCACGGACAGCAAGGCCGCGGTCGGGGCGCTCGCGATGTGCAGATTTGCCGGCGCGATGATCTCGAACGGGATGCCGCGCTGATGAGCAACCGCGACGCTGATGAGGTTCGAATAACCGATGTCGATCGATTTCGACGCGACGGCCGCGGAGATCGCACCGCCGTTGGTGATCGGAGTGACCTCGACGTTGAGGCCGACTTGCTTGAAGTAACCCAAATCTTGGGCGTACCACACCTGGGCCGAGATGTCGCCGGGGATGGCCGCCACCTTCACCGTGACCAGCTGCTGCGCGGCCAACGGACCCGAAAAAAACAAAACGAACGCGAGAGCAAGAACGAAACGCACGCTAAAAACCTCCGCGGCACGAATACTAGCGCGGACGCGCAAGCGATGCCTGCCGAACACGGTAAACGTTATGAAAAGGGCGATAGCCCGGGGGAGCGCCCTGGCCAGCTAGCGCGCGGACCGGCTCCGGCGGGTTTGTACGGTCCGAGCTCGCGCACGGCTTGCGCCGCGAACGATGCGTCGATCGCCTGCTCGATCTTCAAGGGGCGTCGGGTAAAACCGAAGTCTCGGAACGTAGCCAAATCTTGGCGCATCGAATTGACGTTGAGGCGGCCGTTCGGGTCGGTTCCGTACGGGACGCTCGCGCGAATGACGCCGGGATCCTTGATCGGGGTCGCGTCGGTCAGGATCTTCACGACCGCGTCGGCGTTGGGACCGACGAATCTGCCGCCCGCGAGCGCGTCGTTGTAGAAACGCGCCGCCTTGATGAAGGCGCGCATGAACTTCAACGCAAGGTCGCTTCGATTCTTGATGAAACTCGCCGAGTACATCACGACGACGATCTCCTGGTTGATGTAGAAGTCGTCGTTCGACGCGACACGCGAGGCGACGCCGCTGCGCACGATCTGCGTGGCCCCTGGTTCGGGCATGAACGACGCGTCGACCGTTCCGTCGCGCAACGCGGCCAAATGTTCCGAGTATTTGAGAACGAGCGGCTTAACGTCGTGATACGAGAGACCGGCCTTCCGGAGGAGCACCACGAGCGTTGCCCAAGACGCGGTCCCCGGCGCGACGATTGCTATTCGCATCCCCTTGAGATCCTTGACGCTCTTGTAACGTCCGCTTTTGAGCAGCTGCGAGCGAACCAACAGCGCGTTGAAGCCGTACCCCGGCGGATTGCGACCCAGATCGGCAACGACGCGCATCCCGTTCCCGCGCGCGATTTCGTTGTAGAACGCTCCCGAAGGCGACGCGCCGGCGACGTCGAGCTGCCCTGTTGCAAGCGGCGCGACCTGGTTGATCGAAGAGTCGAAGGGCAGCAGGTCGACGTTGATCCCTTCGGACCGAAAATATCCCAGGCGATCCGCGATGAAAAAAATCGTATTGCCCGCGCCGAGCGGATTGTAGCCCGCGCGAACGAGCGGCTCGTCTGCAGCGCGGACGTCGGACCGGCAAAGTGCAAGCATCGCGAAGAGCGCGCTGATGCAGGCGACGCGGGCGACCCTCATGGCCGGATGCCTTTTGCGGCGACGAAGGGATGCCCTCGTGGACGGGCGGAGATGGGAAGGATGGAACAGCACATGAAAGCCGGCCAGCGCGAAAAGGCCGCATTATTAAGCGATCTGCATCACCGCGACGAACCGCTGGTCTTCGCGAACGTGTGGGATGCTGCGAGCGCGCGCATCGTCGAATCTCTCGGTTTCCCCGCCGTCGCGACGTCGAGCGGGGGCGTCGCGTTCGCGCAGGGATATCCCGACGGTCACCGCATCGCGCGGGCCGTCATGCTCGAGCGCGTTGCGGTGATTGCCTCGGCCGTAGCGCTGCCGGTGACCGCCGATCTCGAAGGCGGCTACGGCCCGACGGTCGACGACGCGATCGCGACGGCGCGCGGTGCGATCGAAGCAGGCGCCGTCGGTCTCAATTTCGAGGACGCCGCGCACGGAGCCGACGCACCGCTGATCGACATGCGCGTCCAAGCCGAACGGATCCAAGCGATTCGCCGCACGGGCGAGTCGCTGGGAATCCCGCTGGTCATCAATGCAAGGACCGACGTCTACCACGGCAACGCCGGAACGCCGGAGTCGAAGCTGCGCGAGGCGCTCGAGCGCGCGAAGGCCTACGCCGCTGCCGGCGCCGATTGCATCTTCGTCCCATTCGTGACCGACGCCGAGACGATCGGGAAACTTGCCGCGGGGATCGAGCTGCCCCTCAACATCCTCGCGGGCGCCCAGACGCCCGACGTTGCGGGCCTCGCGCGGCTGGGAGTCAAGCGCATCAGCACGGGATCGGGACCCGCCGCGTACGCGCTCGCGATGTTCCGCAAGGCCGCGCTCGAGATTCGCGACGGCGGCACGTTCGGGTTCGCCGCGGAACGCATGTCGAGTCCGGAGCTCAACGCGCTTTTCGCGAAGCGCCCGTCAATGTAGTACGGACCCGCCGTCGACGAGGAGCGTCTGCCCCGTGATGAAATCGCTCTCGGCCGATGCGAAAAAGACGACCGCCCCCGTGATGTCCTGCGGAACTTCCTCGCGCTTGAAGCAGCGGCTGTTAACGGTGCCCGAGCTGTGCATGGAGCTATACTCCGACCCTTTGCCGTACATGCGCTGGACGTTCTCGCTCATCGTCAGCCCCGGCGCGATGCAGTTCACGCAAATCTTGTCCTCTCCGAGCTCCCGTGCCATCACGCGGGTCATCGCGACAACGGCGCCTTTGGAGGCGACGTAGTGCATCAGATGCGTCGTGCCCTTGAAGACCGTCCCCGAGGCGATGTTCACGATCTTCCCGTACTGTTGGCGGCGCATCACGGGAACCACGGCCTTCACGCATTCGAAAGGGCCGCGGGTGTTGACAGCCATCACGCGGTCCCATTCCTCGGACGGAATGTCCATGAACGGCTGCAGCTTGAGCGTTCCGAAGAGCGCGGCGTTGTTCACGAGGACGTGAACCCCGCCGTAACGCCGCTCCGTCTCGCGAACCATCTCGGCGACGGCGCGCGGATCCGTAACGTCCGTGACGCACGCGGCGGCCTCGCCGCCTGCACCTTCGATCTCGCGTGCGATCGGCTCCGGTGACTGGAGATCGCAAAGCATCAAGCGTGCGCCCTCCGCCGCCAGCGCCCGCGCGTAGGCCGCGCCGATCCCCTGCGCAGCGCCCGTCACGATCGTAGCGCGCCCCGTCAACCTTCCGCTCATACGTTCCGTTCTCCCGAGGACTTCACACGATGATTCAAAAGCAACTCGACGTGCCGCTGCATCGCCAGGTGACATGGTGGGCGCTCGCGTTTCCGATCGTGATGATCGTCGCGCTCGCGATCCACAGCTTGTATCTCCTCAATTGGATTCACGTCCTCTCGGGCGCGCTGTGGACCGGCGCCGATCTTTTTTTGGGCTTCATCCTCGGGCCCGTGATGCGCCGCCTCGAGCTGCCGCAGCGGGCCGCCCTCGTCGGCTACCTCGTGCCCAGGACCTTGCTGTACTTTCCGATGGTCTCGCTGACCGCGGGGACGGCAGGCTGGTACCTGGCGACATGGCTCGGGATGCTCGACCGCTCGCATCCGCAATTTCCCTGGATCGTTGCCGCGCTGATTTTGGTGACGCTCATGACGGTCCAGGGCCTCTTCGTCATCCTGCCAAACAGCCTGCGCATCTGGCTCGAGCTGCAACGCCCACAACCCAATCGTGAGTTCATCGTCCGTGTTAACCGGATCAACATCGTCCTCGCCGGCGTTCAAGGGGTCATGCAGGTCGCAATCATCGTCGTCATGGCGCACTTTGTCCTGGTTTAGCGAATTCACCGGGAGGGTTGGCAAACCGCGGCCCGGGAAAGCCAGCCCCATGTCGCTTTGGCCGGAGTTGTCCGGCGGTCAATTCCGCGTGCATTACGTTTGGGCCGGGACGACCCGCACGCGCGTCCTCGAAGCGGGCAGCGGACCGGAGACGCTCATCTTTCTGCATGGTGCCGGAGGGCATCTCGAAGCCTATCAGCGCAACATTCTCTCGCACGCCGAACATTTCCGCGTCTTCGCGATCGACATGCTCGGCCATGGTTACACGGACAAACCCGACTACGACTACGAGCTCCTCGACTACGTCTCGCACCTGCGCGAGTTTTGCGACGCCGTCGGCGCGTGGCGCGTCCACCTTTCGGGTGAGTCGCTCGGCGGCTGGGTCGCCGGAAAATTTGCGCTCGCCCACCCCGAACGAACCGCTAAACTTCTCCTCAACACGGCCGGCGGCTTGACGATGGACGTCAAGGTCATGGCCCGGCTCAAAGAGCTCAGCCTCGCCGCCGTTCGAGAAGCGAGCTTCGAGACGGTCCGCAAGCGGCTCGAGTGGCTGATGCACGATCCCAAGACCGTGACCGACGATCTCGTCGAGACGCGCTTGCGCATCTACCGGCAGCTCGGATTCGAGCGAGCGATGGAACACATCATGTGCCTCCAAGATCCGGAACCGCGTTCGCGCAACCTCTTCGACGACGATCAGCTTCGCGCGATCGAAGCGCCGACGCTCGTCGTTTGGACGTCGCACGATCCCACCGGCGCCGTCGAGGTCGGACAACGCTTCGCGCGGGAGATTCCCGACGCGCAGCTCGTCGTCATGGAGAATTGCGGACACTGGCCCCAATTCGAAGACGCGCCGGCGTTCAACCGGCTCTCGCTCGAGTTCTTGACTAACTAAGATCTTCGAGCCGGATACGCGCGTACTCCGGACGGACCGCCGGCAGCCGTAGGACGTTGGCGAGCGCGGCATCGAAATTCCGCTCGCGCGTCCTATGCGTGAGGATGACGATGTCCGTCTCGTTCTCCTTGTCGCCCGCACCCTGCTGGAGCATCTTGTCGACGGAAATTCCCGCATCGGCAAGCGTTCGCGCAAGATCTGCGAGAACGCCGACCTGATCGACGACGCGAACGCGCAGGTAATATGCCGTCTCGACTTCCGCCATCGGAAGTATGCGCGTGTCCGCGAGCGCATCGGACTGAAACGCCAAGTACGGGACGCGCTCTTCGGGCTCCGCATCCATGAGACGCGTCACCTCGATGATGTCGGCGATGACGGCTGAGGCGGTCGGCTCCGAGCCGGCGCCGGCTCCGTAGTACATCGTGACCCCCGCCGCGTCGGCTTTGACCAGGATCGCGTTCATCGCGCCCTCGACGCTCGCGATCAGGCGCTCCGAGCGTACGAACGTCGGATGGACGCGCAGCTCGATGCCGCCCGGCGCGCGGCGCGTGATCCCGAGCAACTTGATGCGGTACCCGAGTTCCTCCGCATACGTGATGTCCTTGTCGGTGAGCTTCGTGATGCCCTCGACGTATGCGCGGTCGAACTGAACCGGGATGCCGAACCCGATCGCCGAGAGCAGCGTGAGCTTGTGCGCCGCGTCGATGCCCTCGACGTCGAACGTCGGATCGGCCTCGGCATACCCCAATCGCTGCGCCTCTTTGAGAACGGTGTCGAAGGAGGAGCCTTTCGAACGCATCTCCGAGAGGATGAAGTTGCTCGTCCCGTTGATGATGCCGGCGATCCACTCGATCCGGTTTGCGGCGAGACCCTCGCGCAAGACGTCGATGATGGGGATGCAGGCTGAAACGGCGCCTTCGAAGGCGACCATGACGCCGCGCTTGCTCGCTGCGGCGAATATCTCGTTCCCGTGCAGGGCCAGGAGCGCTTTGTTCGCGGTGACGATGTGCTTGCCGCGGTCGATCGCCGCCAGAATCAGGTCTTTCGCCGTCGTCGTCCCGCCGATGACTTCGACGACGATGTCCACGTCCGGGTCGGTGACCGCTTTCATGACGTCCGCCGTGACGGGAATCGACGGCCCGGCGACGGCCTTTGCGCGCTCGAGGTTTCGCGCGCCGACCCAAGCGATCTCGATTCGCCGCCCCGCACGACGCGTTATCTCCTCGCGGTTGCGCTCGAGGACCCGAAACGTGCCGCTCCCCACGGTACCGATCCCGAGGAGTCCTACCTTTACCGGTTTCATCGCCGCCCTCTTCCGTGAATGCTTGGACCGATCATGCGTCGGCGCGCCGAGCAGGGACGACGTGACCGCGCGACGTCGTTCCCAGCGGTTCTTCCTTTAAGAGGAAGCTGAACGCGATGGCCAGGAGCGCGACGCCGCCCGCGACCACAAAGGCGGCATGGAAGCCGTGGACGAGCGCGCCGATGATCGCGTCGCGCTCGTTCGCAGGAAGGCGTTCCAAGCCGGCACGTCCGCCGCTGAAAAGCGCCTTGCGCGCCGCATCCATCCCGCTGCCGTGTAAGTCGCCGGACATGACGCCCAGGATGATCGACCAGAAGACCGCGGCCCCGAACGACCCTCCGAGCTGGCGCGAAAAGGTAACGGTCGACGTCGCGACGCCGAGGTCGCGCGGCTCCGCGGCATTCTGCGCGACGATCACAACGACGGGGAAGCTCGCGCCGATCCCGATGCCGAGGAGCACCGAGTAGAAGATCGTCAGGACCGGACTGGTCGTCGCGTCCATCGTCGCGAGCAGGAGCGCACCGGCGACACCGAACGCGAGCGAGAGCGGCGGAAGCATCTTGTACCGCCCCGTCCTGCGCATGATTTGACCGGCAGCGAACGACGCGGCCGTCACGCCGACTTGCAAGGGGATGAGCAGTATCCCCGCGTTTCCCGCATCGAAGCCCATGACGAGCTCGAAGAACACGGGGAACAGGACGATCGAGCCGACCATGAGCACCGACGTCAAAAAGCCCAGCGCGCTCGTCACGCCGATCACGCCGTTGCCGTAAATGCGAGGCGGCAAGAGCGGCTCGGCGACATGCAGCTCCCATGCGATGAAGGCGGCGAAGATCGCGACGGAGACGGCGAGCGTCCCGAGAACGACCGGCGAGAGCCACGGATAGGTGATGCCGCCCCACGTCGACACCAAGAGCAATCCGGTCACGGCAAGCGTCAGCAGGAGCGCCCCGATATAATCGATCGACGTCGGATGATGCTCGACGCGCAAGCGGGCAGCGGCGCGACGGCAAAACGCAAGCGCGATCAAACCCAGCGGCAGATTGATCCAGAAAACCCAGCGCCAGCTCAGATGATCGACGAACCAGCCCCCGATCGGCGGCCCCGCAATCGCCGCGACCGCCCAAACGGTCGCGGTGTAGACTTGAAAGCGCCCGCGCTCGCGCGCCGGAATGAAATCTGCGATCATCGCCTGCGCCATCACAAAGAGACCGCCTCCGCCGGCGCCCTGCAACGCGCGCGCCACGATCATCTGCGGCAGCGTTTGGGCGCTGGCGCACAGGATCGACGCAAGCGTAAACGCGGCTATCGCGACCTGGATCAGACGGCCGCGCCCGTAGATGTCGCTCAACTTGCCGTAGATGGGCGTCAACGCGGTCGACGTCAACAAGTATGCGACCACGACCCACGAAAGATGATCGAGGCCATGAAAATCGACCGCCATCACGGGGAGCGCGGGAACGACGATCGTGCTGTCCAGCGCGCCGAGTAGGAGCGCAAGGAGGATACCGAAGAGGGCACCTGCGATATCGCGCTGACTGGTCATCGAAGGCCGCGCTTTCGTCGCTCTATCTCCGGAGTACTCTTACCGATGCCGCACCACATCGTTCTCATCGCCGGCAGCCCCTCGAAATCAACGCGGTCGGCCTCTCTTTTTCAGCGCATCATCGCGGGGACGCAGCGCCACGGCATGACGGCGACCACGATCGAAGTCCGAGATCTTCCGGCGAGCGATCTGACCGGCGGCATGCGCGATTCCGCGGGGCTCGCGCCGGCTATGGCAGCGTTGGCGCAAGCAAAAGGCGTCGTCGTTGCAACGCCGGTCTATAAAGCGGCCTATACGGGTTTGCTCAAGTGTTTCTTGGACGTTCTTCCGGAAGCGGCTCTGCGAGGAAAAGTTGCGTTTCCGATTGCGACCGCTGCGGCTCCCGCACACGCGCTTGCTCTCGACTTCGCTCTCAAGCCGGTGCTCGCCAGCCTCTATCCGAGCATCACGCTCGCCGGATTTTTCGCAATCGACAAGGAGTTCGTCACGGCGGCTGACGGATCGCTTGACTTGGGCCCGGATGCCGCTGCGCGTTTGGACGCGATGATCGCGGAATTCGTAACGGCGCTTTCCGCGGTCTGATGTACGTCGACGTCGACGGGATACGCACGCATTACCTGGAGGCGGGCGAAGGTCCGACCGTCGTGCTCCTGCACAGCGGCGAATTCGGCGGCGCGGCCGAGATCAGCTGGGAGCACGCTCTCGAGCCGCTGGCGCGACACTTTCACGTCGTTGCCCCGGATTGGCTCGGGTTCGGCCGGACCGACAAAATGCACGATTTCGTCGACGGGCGGGCGCGCATGGTGCGCCATATGCAACGTTTTCTCGAAGTGATGGGCATTGCCACCGCCGATTTCATCGGGAACTCGATGTCCGGCGGAATCATCGCGCGCGCCGCGACCGCCTCTCCGCCGCAGTTCCCCTTTCGCCGGATCGTGTTGGCCAGCGGCGGCGGTTTTTCTCCCGACAACGAATATCGCCGCGCCCTGCTCGACTACGACTGCACGCTCGAAGGGATGCGCCGGATCGTCGGTGCGATGTTTTTCGATCCGAAATGGCCTGCCGACGACGCCTACGTGCAGCGCCGGCACGAGATGAGTTTGCTGCCGGGCGCTTGGGAATGCACGGCCGCGCCGCGCCTGCGGCGCCCGACCGAGCCGGCGCGAACGCAGTTCGGTCAGCCGGATACGCTCGCGTACGAGAAGATCCCGTTTCCGACGCTCGTGATCGCCGGGGCGAACGACAAGCTTCGCCTTCCCGGCTACGCGGCCGAACTGGCAGAGCGCATTCCCGACGCGCGCCTGCTCGTCTTCGAACGCTGCGGACACTGTCCGAACATCGAACGGGCGGACCTCTTCAACCAGGTCGTCCTCGACTTTCTCGGCGAAGGCCACCGGCCATGATCGCTGCCGACCTTTTTCCGGTTACCCGCACGCTCGAGGAGCTCAAGACGGAGGCACAAGGCCGCGCGGACCGCAACGGCTATCCTCTCGCCGGCCTCGTTCCGAGCGAAGTGCGCGAGGCGCTTTCGAACATTCACTCGCTCGACCGCGACGAATGGGCCGCGGCCTGGTGTGCGATCGGCGATCGCCATATGGAAAAGGGCGCGTACGCGCAAGCGTGGCGCTATTATTCCTTCGCGCGCTGGCCCGTCCCCATCGGCGCGGGGAAAGAGCTCGCATACCGCAAGGCGCTCGATGCGTTCCGCGCTTCCGTGAAGCCGCTCGACCCGCCGCTCGAAGTCGTTCGCATCCCGTTCGAAGGCAAAGAGATCGTCGGTTACCTGCGGCTGCCGAAAAATGCGCCCGCCAAAGTGCCGCTCGTCATCGCAATCGGCGGCCTCGACAGCCGGAAAGAAGACATGATCGAGCGCTTCAGCGTGCTGCTGCCGCGCGGAATCGGCTCGTTCGGATTCGACATGCCCGGGACGGGTGAGGCGCCGCTGAAAATCGGCCCGAACGCGGAGCGCATGTACTCGGCGGCGATCGACTACGCCCTCACGCGTCCGGAAATCGACGGCGCCAAGGTGATCGTCTACGGCGGAAGCTTCGGGGGGCACTGGGGCGTGCGCCTCGCCGTCACGGAGCGCGAGCGGCTATTCGCCGCGATCGTGCAATCCGGCCCGGTCCACACCGCGTTCCAGCCGGAGTTTCTGGAAAAGGCGTTCGTTACCAAAGAGTATCTTTTCGATCGGGGCCCTGCGATCGCGTCGATGTACGACGGCGTGAACACGCCGGCCGAGCTGCTCGAGCGCGCCCCGAAAAACTCGTTGCTCGCGCAGGGCTACCTCCAGCGGCCGACGGCACCCATGCTCGTCATCGCCGGAGAGCACGACACGCAGGTCCCCATCTCCGACATCGATCTTCTTCTGCACAGCGGCAGCCCAAAATGGTCCTGGATCAATCCCAACGGCGGCCACATGGGCCGCGAGCCCAAAGGCTGGACCGATCCCGTCATCTTCGAAAAAGTTACGGTGCCGTGGATCTTGCAGATCCTCGGAACGGGCGATTAAGGCAGCTGCGCGAGAAGTTTGCCGTAACCGGAAATCGGGACGCGCAGGTGCAGGCGCTTTTGAATTTCCCAGGCGCGCGCGATAACGGGATGCACGACGGGGACGCCGAGATCCCGCTCTAGCGGAGCGATGATGTCGATCGTGCGCCAGCCCGAGCCCAGCATGTAGATCGCGTCCGCTCCCTTCTGCTTCGCGAAATTGCCTCGAATGTACGCGGCGATCTGCGCGCTCGGGACGTCCTGTACTTTGTCGAACGGTACGTCGATGCCGTCCATGCTCAGAACCGTGAAGCCCGCATCACTGAAATACTTGGCGTAGATCGTGTTTTGGCTCGGCGGAAAGTATGTCGCGCCGACGAACGACTTCGCGCCGAGCGCGCGCAGGGCGTTGACCTGGTTCTGCGACGAGGTGAAGATCGGGGTCTTGTATTTCTTCGCCCACGCGTCGACGATCTCGGCCTCGCGCTTGTAGCCTTGCACCATGAACGGCGGCGCGCCCTCGGCATGGATGACGTTGCATTGCTGATCGGCCAGCAGCGCGACTTCTTTCTCGTAGGCCGGCATCACGGTCTCGAACTCTTCTTGCGTGCCGCGCCTGATGTCGAGGTAGACCGGGATCATCCCGACGCCCGGCGGCAAGAACGGAATGATCTCTTCAAGCGTCCCGGGGCGGCGCGTGGGCTTGATCATCCCGACCGTCCCCATTGGTTTCCCGTCCGCGCCCGCAGTCGTCAGCGTCGTAACCGCTGCGGCGGCGGCCCCTGCAGCGAAACTCCGGCGATCCATTAGACGCTGACGAGCTCCCAAGGAAAGTCGTCGATGCACTCGTTGCCGGTCTCGTTGACGATGAACGTATGGCCGAGGAAAATGCCGAAGTTGCCGTCGGGCGTGATCGGATTCGGCTCGGCCATGATCACCATGCCGGGTTTGAGAACTTGCTCGAAAGGCTCCGCGTCGACGTGATCGCTGAAGACGTGCGGACCGTCGGTGATCAGATCGATCCCGTGGACGTGGATCGGTCGCGACTGCGCGCCTTTCTCGCGAAAGAACTGCGCCGCGGTCCGCATCGCTTCGACGTTGTTTCCCGGCTTGATTTCGGCGACGATTTTTTCGAAGCCGGGCAAAACGATCTCGTCCCAAAACTTCTTGACCGCGTCGGTCGGCGGCCCGATGCAGATCGGCGATCCGATCTGCGCGCTGTAGCCGCGATAGCCGGCCGCCAGCTCCATGATGATGATGTCGCCCTTCGAGAGGACGCGTCCCGACGGGCGCGGGTTCCCGAAGATGCACGACGGATTCGCCATCGAGGTCGAGCTCAGGATCGTGAAGTCGATGTCGCCGCCGCCGTCGAGGATCGCATGACCCGCGGCTGCGCGCAGCTGATACTCCGTCACGCCGGGAGCCGCACGCTCTGCAACCGCCTCGAGCGCGTTGCCGCAGAGCTGGCCGGCCTTGCGGATGCACGCGAGTTCTTCGTCGCTGTGCGTCGAGAGCAGCTCGTGCATCCAGCCTTCGGTGAAGACGAACTCCGCCTCGGGGAGTCCCTGCCGGAGCGTTTCGAACTGATTGACCGGCAGATAGTCGACGTGACGCGGATCGATTTCGAGCAAGGCGATCCGTCCGCGCTCGAGTCCGAGCTCGCGAATCCGCTCGACCATCACTTCGGCGTACTTTCCGTTCCGGCTCGAGCGCACGTCGGAAAGCGCTGCCGAGGTTTCCCGCCGGACCGCCTCGATGTGCGTCCCACCCATCGCGTAGATCAAGGTCGGATCGCCTTCGAGGGGGACGACGACGTACGCCGCCAGTGCGTGCCACTCCCAGTGGCCGCTCAGCCACAGCATCCCGCCGCCGAAGCTCCAGTGACTCGGTCCTCCGGGGACGATCGCGGCGTCGATCCGCTGCTCGCGCATCTTCGCCCGGATCGCCGCGTACCGGCGCGCGTATTCTTCCTTCGAGAACTGCTCGTAGCTCGCGTCCTGGAAGTACGGCGTGCCGCGCATCGCGTTGAACGCGGGCGTATCGAGCTTGTGGCGCAGCTCTTCCCAGGGGAGCGGGCCGCGAGTCCGCGGTGCCGTCGTGCTCATGCTGCTATTCCTTACACTTTCCGATCGTCGTCGGGCCGCCGGCGGCGCGCACCGCGTCGTCGGCGATCTTCATGTCGACGATCTGATCGAAGCCGAGTTTCTTCGACGGTTCGATATCGCCGTTCTGAATGTCGTTCTGCTCGGTCCAGAGCGTCCGCTTCGAGCTGAAGCCGGTATTGACCGACCAAATGCAGTTTTGCGTGAGGACGCCCCACGCGTACTCGACTGCCTCGCGCGGCTTGTGGGTGGCGTCCATGATGATCGGGATGACCTTCTCCTTGTCGCGGTACATCGTCCGGTTGGCTTCGATCATTGCGGCCGCGGCGTCGCGCAAAAGCGCCGGATCTTTCTCGATAAAGCCCTCCGACGCTCCGTAGGAATTGAACGAAAAATCGGGGAGCAGGGTCGAGAGCTGCACGAGAACGTGCGTACCCGGCCGCTGTTTGCTCGCCAGATAGAAGTCCTCGGGGTGGAGCACGACCGCATCGACCTGGCCGGCGACGAAGCCGGGCAAACGTCCGGCCGTATCTTGCGCGACGAACTGTGCGTCCTCAACGGTCAGTTTAGCCGTCTTGAGGACTTCCCGTCCCATGAGCCAGTTGAAGCTGCCGACGCCGCCGCCCGCGGCGCTCAGACGTTTCCCTTTGAGGTCACGCGCCGTCTTGATGTCGGCCCCGACCACATAAGCTTGCGGCGGATGCGGAGCAAGCCCCCAAATCTGCCGAGCCGTCAACCCGTGCGCGATCGAGATGTCGGTCAGGTTCGCGAGCGTGTTCCCTTGCGAGATCGCCGCAACGATCGTTCCCACTGTCCCGCCATTGAACTCGACGATGTTCGCGTCGATGCAGCGTTTCTGGAAATAGCCCAAGGCCTTCGCAACGTAGGGCGTCGTGTGGACGACGTTCGGAGGCGAGACCGATATTCCGATGTTGACCTTGCGCAACGGTCCGTTGCATGCGCCCGTCGTTTGCGCGGCCGCGCGAGGTCCGAGCGAGGCGGAGGCGACTGCCGCCGCCGCGACCGCAACAAGCAACGCCCCCTTTAGCCTCGACATCGCTGCTTAGTCCTTGCAGCCGTTGATCGTAACGGGGCCGCCGACGAGCTTGAGCGCGTCCTGCAACGGCTTCGCGTCGACGATCTGATTGTACGGGAGACGCTTGTCCTTGTCGATATAGCCGTTGGCGATGTCGTCGTCTTGCGTCCACATCGCCCGGGACTGATCGAAACTTCCGTTGACCGACCACATGCAATTCTTGGTCTCGTAGTCATAGGCGAACTCGACCGCGTCACGAGGCTTGCCGCTCGCCTGGACCATGATCGGAATGACTTTGTCCTTTTGCCGATAGATCTCGCGGTTTGCCTCGATCAATGCTGCGATCGTGTCGCGAATCAGCGTCGGGTCTTTCGAAATCGTGTCGTCGGAGGCACCGTAGGCGGTGAACACCTCCTTGGGAAGCAGCTTGTCGAGGGTGACCAGGGCGTGGACGCCGGGGCGCTGCTTCTGCGCGAGATAGAAATCTTCAGGATGCAACATGACGCCCTCGAGCTGTCCGGCAACGAGCCCGGGCAAACGTCCGGCCGTCCCCTGGGAAATGAACTGAACGTCGTTGACGCTTAGATTTGCCGTCTTGAGGACTTCTCGCGCCATGAGCCATTGCAGTCCGCCGACCCCGCCGCCGGCCGCGGAAAGACGCTTGCCCTTGAGATCCGCTGCCGATTTGATGTCCGGCGAAACCGCGTAGAATTGAACGAGTTTCGGAGCAAGCATCCAGACCTCTCGCGCCTTGAGCCCATGCGCGATGGCGACGTCGGTTAGATTCGCTACGGTGCCGCCCTGCGAGATCGCCGCGACGATCGTCCCGGTCGCGCCACCCTCGAACTCGACGATGTTCGGGTCGATGCAATGCTTGGCAAAAAGGCCCAACGCCTTTGCGACGTACGGGGCAGTATGGATGACGTTCGGCGGGGCAACCGAGATCCCGATGGTGACCTTACGCAGACCGCCCGGACAGCTCTGTTGCGCCTGCGCGAGGGACGGCGTTCCGCCCGGCCCAGCTATCGCTGCCGTCAGAACGAAGAGCAAAGAAACGATAATTGCCGATCTTTTGAACATTTCGCCTCCGATGAACTACTCTTTGTTGGCGGCCGTCCACGGGACGAGGCGCCGGTCTAGGAACGAAACCAAAGCGGTCATGCTCACGCCCAGAAGACCCAAGGTCACGATTGGGACGAACATGCGGTCGACCCGATAGGTGCTCGCGCTGCGAACGATGAGGTAACCGATCCCGGAGATCGCGGTATACAGATCGGCGAGCACCATGCCGATGAGCCCGCGTCCGACGGCCAGGCGCAGCCCGGCTATGATGAAGGGTAGGGCGGCCGGCAGGATGATGTTGATCCACAGTTGCCGCTCCGAACAGCGGAATGCGCGGCCGACCTCGAGCAGCTTGGAGTCGACGTTCTTGACTCCCTGATACGTGTTGATCGCGATCGGGAAGAACGCAAAGAGGACCATGATGATCGTCTTCGCGGTCAGCTCGTAACCCGTCCACAACACGATCAGCGGGACGAGCGCGACTGCCGGCGTCGAGTAGAGGAACGTCATGTACGGTCCCATTGCGACGTCGAACACCCAGAAACGCGCGAGCAAAAGGCCGACCGCGATGCCGGTGACGATCGAGATCGCGAGCCCGGCACTAAACACGATCAAGCTCGGAGCGAGATACTTCCAGAGCTCTCCGCTGCCGATCATCTCGACCGCCGCGACCGCGACCGCCGTCGGCGTCGTGAACAGGGCCGCATTCGTATGCATCCCGACGATCTGCCATATCGTGAGAACGACCGCGAGCGAGATGCTTTGAATCCCGAGCGTTTGCAGGCGCCGCTTTCGCGCACGTTGCGCGGAGACCCGCGCAGCGCGCAGCCGGTCGTCGCCTTCATCGTCCGCAACGATAAGCGGAACGCCGATCGTCGCGTCCGTCATCCTGCCCGCACGACGGCGTCTGATTTGGGATTCTGCAGTTCGCGCCAAATATGATTGCGCAGCTCGGCGAAGCGCGGATCGGCGCGAACTGCTTCCGGGTCACGCGGCCAGCCGAAGGGCATGTCGAGAACTTCCTTGACCCGGCCCGGCCGCTGGGTCATGACCGCGATGCGGTCGCCGAGCAGAATCGCCTCGTCGATCGAGTGCGTGACGAAGACCATCGTTTTGCGCTCTTCGGGGCGCTGCATCAGCTTGAGGAGCTCCTCCTGGAGGATCTCGCGCGTCTGCGCGTCGAGCGCCGCAAACGGCTCATCCATCAACAAGACCGAGGGATTCATCGCAAGCGCTCGGACGAGGCCGACTCGCTGCTGCATGCCGCCCGAGAGCTGATAAGGGTAGCGCTCCTCGAAGCCTTCGAGCCCGACGAGCTCCAAATAGTGCCCGACGCGTTCCTCGATCTTCTCACGCAGCGCACCCGCCATGGCGAGTCCGAACGCCGCGTTGTCGTAGACCGTCTTCCACGGGAGCAGTCCGAAGTGCTGAAAGACCATCGCGACCCCGTCGGGCGGGCCGGAAACCTTCGCGCCGTTCACGGTAAGGTCGCCGTCGCTGAGCTCGGCTAGGCCGGCGATGCAACGCAGGAACGTCGTTTTCCCGCAGCCGCTCGGCCCCACGATGCACATGATCTCCTGCCGCTGCACCGTCAGCGAGAGCTGGCGGAACGCAATGACAGCACCGTCGAGGAAGAGCCGGCTCGCGTTGGTGGAAACGATTGCACAATCCACGGTTTGCCGTCGTTCGACGCGCTGGAAGAAATTCTTACCGCGCCTGAGCCACGCCCAAGGTACGCAAGATCCACGGCGTCGTCACCTGCGCGAAGATGACCGGATCGCGCCAGCCCTGGGCCTGCCGCCCCATGTGACCGCCCGCCGGATTGATCCAAGCGTCCTTCGGCGTCTCGCCCGAGTGCAGGAGCAGATCGATGTCCGCGATCGGCACCTGGCTGTCTTGGACGCCCGCGATGACGAGCATCGGCGCCGTCGGCCTTCCGATGAATCCTTGCGCGACGAGCGAGTGATCGGGGATGATCCGCAGATAGTCCTCGGGCGTCTCGACGCCTTCGTATAAGGACATCATCGCCGGCGCGAGGTCGAACAGGTACTCCGCGTTGTCGAACGCGGTCGCCGCGAACTCGCGCGAAAAGAACTCGTGGACGGGCGGCGATTGGACGACGACGCCGAGGACGCGCTCGCGTTCCGTTACGGCAAGCTTGCAGCCCCAGTAACCGCCGAAACTGCCGCCGTAGATGACGATCCGCGACGCATCGATCTGCGGCCGCGCAAGCAGGTGATCGATCGCGACCGAGAACATCCGCTCCGCGCCCGCAGCGAGCTGGATCGGTGCTTGGCCCTTCCCGGGCATGTCGAACGTCGCAAAACCGACGCCGCGTTCCAGCAACGGAGCAAACCGCTCGGCCAAGTCTTCCTTGGTGCTATCCAGCCCGCTGATCGCGACGACGAAAGGGACCGGGCCGGCGACCTTCGGCAGCTGCAAGTACGCGACGATCTCCGCTCCTTCGAACGGGATGCGAAGGACCTCGAACGGCGGGTCCAACGTGCGTGCATGCCGCAGGTACGCGTCGACCGCGTTCTGGTACGCGAGTTTCTTGGCGGCCGAGTCGAGCGGGACCGGCCAGCGCGCGAACGAGTAATAGCGCCACGCCGCGACGTCGTCGCCTCGGTCGCGATGGCGCTCGGCGGCGGCGCTCCACTCTCGCGCCCATTCGTCGCGGTCGAGACTCTTCAGACGCGCGAGGACCGATCGGACGTCTGCGGGATCGAGGCCGATGAGCGGATAGGCGTTACGGTCGGCGCGCGCCTGCGCCTCAGCCTTGAGATCCGCGAGGGCGCGTCCTTGGTGTTCGCTCACTCGCCGCGTTCGGGTCCGCCCCGTTCGAAGTTGGACGTCATCCCCGAAGCAACGCTTGCGGAGTACTCGGGCAAGATGACGACGTCGACGACGCAGACCTTGCCGGCGCGCACTTCCTTGACGGCTTCTTCGAAGGCGGCGGCCATGTCTTGCGGTCGCGTGACCGGCCCGATGCCGACCGCACCCTGGCCGCGAGCCAATGTCGCGCAGTCGGGCGGCGGTCCGTCGATGCGCTGGCCGATCCATTTGCGCTCGACGGGACGTCCGCGCGTCTTGGCCATCCGCTCTTGATGGACTTCGTCGTTGAAATACGAGCGGTTGTTCCCGACGATGACGAGCAACGGGATCTTGTTGGCGACCGCAGTCCAGAGGGCGGTCAAACCCATCAGATAATCGCCGTCGCCGACCACCGCGACGGGGAGGCGTCCGCTTCCGCGCAGCGCCAGCGCCGCGCCCACGGCGATTCCCGGGCCGCCCCCGACGCCGCCGCCGCCGTCACCCCCGAGATAATCCAGCGGATGACGGAACGTGAAATCGGTCCCGCCGCGCGGCAAGCTCGTGTACGAGACGTCGAGTCCGGCAAACGCATTGCTCAAGCTCGCGGTAAACGCTTCGATTCCGATCGCATCCGCGTCCGGCACGTCTTTTTTCGCTTTGCGCACGCCGTTCGCGTGCGCTTTCTTCTTCGCCGGGCGTCCGATCTCGTCGAGCAAGGCCCCGACGAGGCGATCGGGCGCGACGGCGAGATCGACGTCGACCGGCGGGAGCGCTTGATAGTCCATGCTCCAACCGTTGTGCAGGTAGCGGTCGAGCGATGCCGAGACGACGCTCGCTGCGACCCGCTCTTTCCCCAGCGCCTGCTTGAAGAGTCCGGCGAGATCTTGCGTGTCGAGATTGAGGACGACGTCGGCTTCGCGCAGCGCCGCCGTCGCCTCTTTGTTGAGGCGATTGCTCGGGGGCCCGCAGTGCAGCGGATGATCGGTCGGAAAGACCGCGCCGACCTTGATCGTCGTGACGACTCGCGCGTCCACCGCTTCGGCCAGCGCGACGCGCTCGTCCCACGCTTCGACGTTACGCTCGACGCGCCCGACGATGATGACCGGGCGCTTGGCCCCACGCAGCAGACCGACGATGCGGCGGACGTCTTCCGCAGCCGGAACTGCTGGCTGCGGCGGCGCAAAGCGTGCGGGGTCGGGAAGATCGAGCGGGGCGTCGAGCTTCTGCTCTTGCACGCCGACGTCCAAACAGACGTAAACGGGGCCGTACGGCGGCGTACTCGCGATCTGCGTCGCACGAACGATCGACTCGAGGGCGGCCTGAGGCGATCCGGGCTGGTCGTCCCATTTCGTGTAATTGCGGACGAGGGCGCCTTGATCGGCAGCCGTGTGAATCCAATCGATCCAGGGCCGGCGCTTCGTCGCGTCGACCGGGCCGGTCGCGCCCAGGACGACGAGCGGCATCCGATCGCACCACGCGTTGAAGAAAGCCATCGTCGCGTGCATCAGGCCGACGTTGCTGTGAACGATCGCGAGCATCGGCTTACCGGTCACCTTCGCATAGCCTTGCGCGATCGCGACCGCGTGCTCTTCGTGCAGGCACAACAGCATCTCGGGATTCTCGTTGCCCAAATAGTTCACGATGCTGTCGTGCAGTCCGCGATAGCTTGCGCCCGGGACCAGCGCAGCGTACTTGAAGTCCAGCTTTCGCAGCAGCGCAGCGATCGCGTCGCTGCCCCAGCCCATCCCGATCTTCGTCTCAATCATAGCTTCCCGTCCTTTTGGCTCGGCTCAGAGCGATCCTAGGGCCGCCCGCCTTTAGCGGCGTATCAGTGCCCCGTGGCCGAGATCGTCTGCACGATCGGCGTTCCGCACACGCCGCACTACCCGTCCCTCGTCGAGCGTGAAGGCCCGGACTGCGAGGTCGCCC
>Ga0134125_10002229_pt1 | contig 23126 bp, 17 predicted proteins | sample KB31751_FD_96464 | JGI IMG/M metagenome (GOLD analysis project Ga0134125, IMG submission 96464) | Terrestrial soil microbial communities with excess Nitrogen fertilizer from Kellogg Biological Station, Michigan, USA - KB3-175-1 | ecosystem: Environmental > Terrestrial > Soil > Unclassified ... | reverse complement strand
AGGACCTGGATGCGCATCTTGCCATAAGGAACACCTTCAAAATTGGCCTTCCCGTTCTCGTCGGTTTTTAATTCAATTCCGCCGCGCTCCTGCTTGCCGTGACTATCCACCGGATGCACCACCACCGCAGCGTTCCGAATCGGCTTGCCGCTGTCGCTCTTAAGCACCGTAAAACTTACATTCGAGGTCAGGTCTTCATCGTCATCCTGCGCAAAACCGCTGGCCGCCACGCAGACTAAGAAAACGCCCAATAGAACTAAGAATCTTTTCGTTCTCATAGCCTAATTGTAAGCATTCCCGTATTGGCCTGTCAGCCGCAAAGTCCGCCTTGCCCAAAGTTCTCTCGCGGCCTCTGTCCAAGGGGCCGTCCTGACTCCGAGGATTTCGAAGTCCGCTTCGACCGCACAGAAGGCGAGGAACGTTTGCTCTCCTTGACAACTTAGGAGAGAGATTGCTAGATTCCTAATTAGTTTAGGAGAGATTCGACATGCCCGACCAGGCTCAACTTCTTCCGGGAACTCTCGATCTGCTCATCCTGCGGGCGGTCTCGCTCGGGCCTTTACATGGGTATGGCATCCTGCTTCGCATCGCGCAGATTTCCGGGCAGGCCCTGATGGTGGAGCAGGGCGCACTGTATCCGGGGCTGTTTCGATTGGTCCGTCAGGGACTCTTGAAAACAAAATGGGGTGTTTCCGATGCGAATCGACGCGCCAAGTTTTACGAACTAACGGCTGCGGGACGGAAACGGCTGCTCGACGAAACGGAAAGCTGGAATCGGCTGGCAACGGCCATTGCCAGTGCGCTTTCTACGCAACCGGGAGAGCTATGAGAATCCTTGACGCCATCCGGGCCCGTTGGACTGCCCTCGTGCACCATTCGGCAATGAGGGGTGAACTTGAAGAAGAGTTGCAGATCCACCTGCAAAATCGTGCGGACGATCTCGAACGCAGCGGAATGTCACGCACGGAAGCAGAGCGGCAAGCGCGTCTTGAATTTGGCGGATTCGACCGCTATCTGGAGGAATCGGACGAAGCGCAGGGCTGGGATTGGACGGAAACGCTTTTGCGGGACCTCCGGTTTGCGTTGCGGATTCTGAAGAAGTCGCCGGCATTCACCGCCGCCGCGGTCATTACTCTGGCTCTGGGGATCGGAGCGAATACCGCTCTGTTCACCCTGGTGCGCGGACTTCTTCTGCGACCATTGCCAGTCCGTGCGGCCAACCGCCTGGTTGTGATCTGGGACAGCAATCCAGGAGCGGGGTTAAGCCGGGTTGGACCAAGCGGTCAAGACTACCTCGATTGGAGAGAACAAAAGATCCACGCGTTTGAGGATCTTTTTCTCTTCGAGCATGGCACCGGCACTGTAACGGGGAATGGGGAGCCGGAACAGGTTGCCGGGCTGCGCGTCACCACCAATTTCGGAAATTTCTTCGGAATCGTCCCGGTTGTGGGAAGAACGTTTCTGCCCGAAGAGGAAAATGCGCGTCACAATCTCGCGATCCTGAGTTACCGCTACTGGAAACGGAAATACCAGGGAAATGTCTCCGTTTGCGGTCAGAGCATGCTACTCAACGGCGAGGCTTACACCATCATCGGTGTGTTGCCAGCTTCTTCCGCTGAGCTGTTCCCAGTGGACGTAGTAGTTCCTTTTGACAACGCATGGCTGCACAGGGCCGATTCTGATCTTGGCGTCTTCGGCCGGCTGCGGCCGCACGTGAGTACCCGTGAGGCAGCAGCCGAGATGAGCGCAACGATGTCGCGCATTGTCCTCCAGCGGCCCGACCGCAAGGGATTCGGCACAGATCTGGTACCGCTGCAATCTGTGCGCATGGAATACATCCGGCCGGCTCTTCTGGTGCTCCAATGCGCCGTTGGATTCATTCTGATTCTCGCATGTGCGAATGTCGCGAATCTGATGCTGTCCCGCGGCATGAGCAGACGCCAGGAAATGGCTGTGCGCATCTCGCTCGGAGCCACGCGAAAGCAAATCGTCCGGCAATTCCTCGTGGAAAGTTCCCTGCTCGCGATTTTTGGTGGAATGGTCGGCCTCCTACTGGCGCTGGGAGGCGTGCATCTGTGGGCCCGGTATGGGCCGACCCAGATTCCTGTCCCCAATGCAGCTTCTGAAGTGATATTGCCAGTGGTCCATCTCGGACTGAACGAAGTCGTATTCACCCTGGTTGTGTCGCTCGCGACCGGAATTCTATTTGGATTGATTCCTCCGTTCCGGTTGTTTGGCGGCAACACGCAGGATGCGCTGAAAAATGGAGGACGCGGGACGATCGGCGAAGTACGGGGACGGGGAACACGCACGGCCCTGGTGATAGTGGAGGGAGCGCTCGCTCTCGTCCTGGTGATTGGCGCTTCCCTGATGATCAAAAGCTTCTCGCTCTTATTGTCGATCAATCCTGGATTTGAACCGAACAGACTCCTGACCCTGCGGGTCAAGCTGCCTGACGATGCAACCGATTCGCCCTATCGAGATTCCGGGAACCGGGCAGCGGTGTTTCATGCCTTCCTGGAACAGGTTCGCGGCATACCCGGCGTACAGTCTGCCGCTTTGACTGAGATCGTGCCGCTCAGTCAGGACGACATGGACCGTGGGCCCTTCGTCATTCAGGAAAGGCAAGGATCCGACGTCAAACCCTCCGCCGATTATCGGGACGTCAGCCCTGGGTACTTCGAAACGATGCGGATCCCTCTGCTGCAAGGCCGGAGCTTTGCTGAGAACGACGACGCAAAGCATCCGCGAGTGGTCGTCATCGATCAAACTCTCGCGCGAGAATATTTTGGGACCGAAAACGCTTTGGGAAGACACCTCATCCTGCCCTATGGCTCATCCACACCCCGGGAGGTCATCGGAATTGTCGGCGCGGTGCGCGACTCATCGCTGAGTGGAGCACCTGAGGCCACCATCTATTTCCCCTATATGCAGAACCCGAACCAAACCATGAGCATGGTTGTGCGTACGGCGCTTCCTGACGACGCGATTCTTCCTCAAATTCGCAGTGCAATTTGGTCGGTGGACCGGAATCAACCTGTATTCGACGTCAGGTCCATGCCGGAAATCATCGGCAACGTCACCTCGGCTCCCCGGATAGCATTTATTCTGCTGGACATCCTGGCTCTGGTGGCCCTGGTTCTGGCGGCAATTGGAATCTACGGGGTAACTTCATATAACGTCGGACAGCGAACGCAGGAAGTTGGCGTGCGACTGACTTTTGGCGCTCCGCCGAACGGAATCCTGTATATGCTGGTGCGTCAGGCTACGACGCTTACTCTTCTAGGCGTCGCGGCCGGCCTGCTTTGCGCGTTGCTCATGACCCGTCTCATGTCCAGCCTTCTCTATGGAGTCAGCAGCACAGACCCGGTTATATTCCTGGGAGCGGCAGTGCTGGTTACGATTGTGGCGAGCATCGCGTGCTATCTTCCTGCACGCCGGGCGGTACGCATCGATCCGCTGGCAGCCCTCCGCTCGGAGTAGAGGTTCGTCTTTATGGTTTTCGGCGGACAAAAGCGTTCGCAATTGACGCCATAAATCGTCGAGTCACTCATCGAGAGCTTCCGCATCGCTGGTAAGTAACGGAGAAGCCGATGTCTGTCGCTACGTGAGATTTCACAATATTTGACAACGATCCAGAACCCGTTTTGCTAAGCTATTCAAGAGTTTCTGTAACCCAGTGTCCTTGTCCTGACTCTATAGTTTTAGCAACCTCACCTTAAGGAGAACGAATTCATGCGGTCTGGTCCGATTAGAATTGCGGTTTGCTTCAGCACGATAGCTTTGACCCTGGCACTGAGTATGCCCCCGGCGTTTGCCGCGCCGAAAACGGACACCTTTACAGGTGAAGTGGGCGATGCCATGTGCGGCGCCAAGCACGAAATGGACGGCAGCCCCGCCGAGTGCACCCGCGCCTGCATAAAGCAAGGCTCGAAATACGCATTAATTCAGGGAGAAAAGGTTTATACCCTGGAAACCAAGGACGCTTCTGCCCTGGCTGAACTCGACAAGCTTGCCGGAGGGAAAGCCACCGTCAAAGGTACCGCCACCGGTACAACCATTGCCGTCACCTCCGTTGCCCCGGCAAAATAACGCGCCAAAACGGTAAAAATGAAATCGCGGGCGGGCCGCAATTTGGCTCTCCCGCTTTTTTTTCGCTTGCCGTTCACTTTTCATATTGCGCTGCTGGTTCCTGTGTTAGATTTAACCGGATTCACTCATAAAATGCCCGGAGGAACAACGAATTGGGAAAAGATATGGTCCCCAAGAAGATTTTCTTCACCAAGGGGGTCGGTAAACACAAGGAGCGGCTCACGTCTTTCGAGTTGGCGCTCAGGGACGCTGGCATCGCCGCACAGAACTTGGTCCGGGTTTCTTCCATTTTCCCGCCAAACTGCAAGCTGATCGCTCGTTCCCAGGGATTGAAGTATCTGCACCCCGGCGAGGTGGTTTTCGCCGTGGTCGCGGAAAATTCCACTCATGAGCCGCACCGCCTGTTGGCAGCCAGCATTGGCGTGGCCATCCCCGCGGACCGCAACACGTACGGCTACCTGAGCGAGCACCACTCGTTCGGTGAAACCGAAGATTCCGCTGGCGACTACGCAGAAGAACTAGCTGCTGAAATGCTGGCCACCACCCTGAACGTCGAGTTTGATTCCGACCGTTCCTGGGATGAAAAGAAAGAGATTTACCGCATCTCCAACAAAATTGTCCGCACCGCCAATGTCACGCAGTCTGCAGTCGGCGACAAACGCGGCTTGTGGACTACTGTCATCGCTTCCGCAATTTTCATCTTCGATTAAGCGGCGAGATACGCTGTAACTTTGAACGGCCCGTCAGCGCAAAGCTAATGGGCCGTTTTAATTTCTGCCGCGTATTTCGAGTCTGATATTCTAAATCGCCGGAGGGGCAGCGTTGGCTTTGGAGAAATTTCAAGTCGGGCTCGTGCAGATGTCGGCGTCGCCGGACCCCGCCAAAAACCTGGCGCGGGCCATGGATTTCGTCCGCCAAGCCGCGTCTCGCGGCGCGCAAATCATCTGCTTACCGGAACTTTTCCAGACCCAATATTTCTGCCAGCGTGAAGATGCTTCCCTGTTCGATCTTGCGGAGCCCATCCCCGGCCCCACCACGCAGAAACTCTCTGACTTAGCCAAACAGCTCAAGATCGTCCTGATTGCCTCGCTCTTCGAACGGCGTGCCGCCGGTGTTTACCACAACACGGCAGCTCTCTTCGATTCCGACGGCGCATTGCGCGGCCTTTACCGCAAAATGCACATCCCCGACGATCCGCTCTACTACGAAAAGTACTACTTCACGCCCGGAGATCTCGGCTTTCGCGCCTTTGATACTGCCGTGGGGCGCATCGGCACGTTGGTTTGTTGGGATCAGTGGTACCCGGAAGGCGCGCGCCTCACAGCGTTGCAGGGCGCATCCATTCTTTTTTATCCCACCGCCATTGGATGGCATCCCGCCGAAAAGCAGGAGTTCGGCGCCGCGCAGCACGACGCATGGCGGACTATTCAGCGCGCCCATGCGATTGCCAATGGCTTGTATGTCGGGGTGGTAAATCGTGTGGGATTTGAAACCGGCGACGTGCTCGGCAAATCCGCCCCAGGGCAGGGCCTGGAATTTTGGGGAGCATCGTTCCTCTGCGATCCCTTCGGCAGGGTCATCGCCGAAGCCTCGCACGACAAAGAAGAAATCCTTATGGGAGAAGTGGATTTGCGCTTGCTCGAAGACACGCGGCGGAATTGGCCCTTCCTGCGCGACCGCCGTATTGACAGCTACTCTCAGATCACGAACCGAATGATTGATCCGTAGCCTTCCCACGATGAAATCTCTTCCTTCAAGTAAAACTTTAAGCCTTCCCCGTTTGCGCATGCCCGCTGAATGGGAACCTCATGACGCCACTTGGCTCGCATGGCCACACCATCGCGGCGATTGGCCGGGAAAATTTGAACCCATTCCATGGGTCTATGCAGAGATCATCCGCAACCTCTCGCGGCATGAACGTGTCGAACTCATCGTCAACAATCAGGCTTCGGAGAAAGAAGCCCGCAAAGTCCTCAAGCGCGCCCACGCGTTAAACGAAAACGTCCAGTTCCATCGCTGGCCCACCAATCGTGTTTGGACGCGAGACTCCGGCTGCACATTCGTGCGGTCGGAAGGCAATCCACAAATCTCAGCCGTGAAATGGCGCTTCAACGCGTGGGCGAAGTATTCCAACTGGCAGCACGACGACAAAATCGGCAGCCGGATGGCGAATTTCACCGAAGCCCAGGAATTTCGTCCTACGGTGAATAAAAAGACCGTCGTCCTCGAAGGCGGATCCATTGACGTCAACGGCCAGGGGACCCTGCTGACCACCGAAGAATGCCTGCTCAGCACAACCCAGCAGCGCAATCCCGGGATGAAGCGCAAAGACTATGAAAAGATCTTTGCCGAATATCTTGGCGTCTCCAACGTCATCTGGCTGAATAGCGGCATCTGCGGTGACGACACACACGGCCACGTAGATGACCTCACTCGCTTCGTCTCTCCTGACACAGTTGTTACCGCGGTCGAGTCCGACCCCGGCGAGGACAATTACGAAGCCCTGCGCGAAAATATTCGCCGCCTGCGCTCTGCCGCCGATGAAAATGGCAAGCCTCTCGCTATCGTTGACCTACCCATGCCTGCGCCTGTGATTTTCGAAGGTCAACGGCTGCCCGCGAGCTATGCCAATTTTTATATCGCCAATGGCATCGTCCTGGTTCCGGTATTCAATGATCCCAACGACCGTGTCGTGCTCGATATTTTTGCCGACCTCTTTCCCGATCGTGACGTGGTTGGCATTTACTGCGGCGACCTCGTATGGGGCTTTGGCACGATCCACTGCATGACGCAACAACAGCCAACCGCCATATAGCTGACAAACTGCCGGTACTGATGCAGTTTGAATAAAAGCTGGACCACCAAAAAGCATGTCATCCCGACGTTGAGAGAAGCGAAGACGGAGGGGCCCTACGATGGCCAACCTCTCTCAGCAATCGGCGGGAATATTACCCCCAATGGCGGTATGGATGATTCGATCCGACGTAAGCTCCCTCGCAAGTACTGCCCTGGAATTCTCGATGTTATGATGATGAATTGCTAATTCATCTTCCCAATCCCGGCCAAATCCGACTGTGATAACGGAGGGTTTTCCCAAACGCCAATGAGCCGAAAACTCTCTATTTTTTTTCTGCTGTTTCTATCTGCCGTCATTTATCTGGGCACTGCCACCAAGCCCGCTCTTCTTGACGACGCCGACGCCGCCCATGCCCTGGTCTCCCGCGAAATGCTCCAACGCGGCGACTGGGTCGTGATGTACGAAAACGGCATCCGCTATCTGGAAAAAGCCCCGCTGCATTTCTGGATGGTCGCCGTTTCCTACAAACTCTTCGGCCAAGGCGCGTTCCAAACCCGGCTGCCGTTGGTCCTTTCCGTAATCGGCCTGGTGCTCATGGTCTGCGTTTTCGGACGCCATTTCTTCGGCGAGCGCGAGGGATTTTACGGCGGACTGGTAATCGCCACCAGCGTCGGCATGTTCCTGTTTACCCGCGTCATGATCCCGGAAGCCATCTTCGCCCTGGAAATGACCGCTTGCTTCTACCTGTTCCTCCGGGCCTGGACGGGCTCCATCAATCCCCGTATCGGATATTGGGGAGCTTCCGCCTGCATGGGGCTTGCGGTTTTGACGCTCGGCCTGATCGGCGTACTCTTCCCGCTCGGCATACTGTTCTTTTTCGTGCTCTTTACCCGCGGATGGAACCGGTGGCGGGAAGTGCGACTATTCTCCAGCGCGCTAATCTTTCTCATCATCGCCGTGCCTTGGCATCTACTCGCTGAGCATCGCTCTCCGGGATTTTTCTGGTCTTACTTCATCAACGAACATTTCAAGCGTGCTCTGGGCACCCGCTATCCTCCGGATTATGAAGCGACGCCCTTGCTTTTATGGTGGGCGTTGCATCTGCTCTGGTTCTTCCCCTGGAGTTTCTTTGTCGGATACGCGCTGCGTGAATTCCCTCGCCTGCGCACCTGGGGCCGCAACATGGAGCCCGCGCAGCAAGCGCGGCTGCTGCTATTCATCTGGGCCGGACTGATCCTGGTCTTCTTCTCCTTCACCAGCGGCTCACGCATGGAGTACTACAGCTTCGGCGCATGGCCGGCCATTGCCATTCTGCTCGGCCTGGGACTTGCCCGCGCTGAGGCCTCGCACGCCAAATGGCTTTCAAGATTGCAGGCCGCGCTCGCCATTACCGGCTTGCTGGCTGCCGCGGGTCTCGGAACTCTGGTTTGGTTGTCCATGCAAGTCCACTCGCGCGATGTGGCTAACCTCATCCAATACCACTCCGAAGACACCTATCGCCTCTCCATGGCGCATATTCTCGACCTCACGCCCAAGACGTTTGCCATCTTCCATGGCCCTGCCATCATGGCGGCCATTGTTTTTTTATTTGGATTTGCCATCGCCTGGATTCTGCGGCGCAAACACAAAAGCTTGGCATCCACGCTCACCATGGCCCTGGCCATGATGGTCTTTTATTTCGCCGCCAACTGGGCCTTCCAACGCTTTTCCCCGCGCATGTCGTCCCGACAACTGGCCGCCGCGATCAGCCCTTATCTCCGCCCGCACGACCAGATCGTCCAATACGGCGACTTCAATTACGGATCAAGCATCGCCTATTACACCTTCCGTCATGACCTGATCTGGAATGGATGCACCGGCACCAATCTCGAATTCGGCTCCAAATATCCCGACGTACCGCTTACGTTTATTGACGACCAGCAATTTGCCGCTCTTTGGAAAAGTCCGAACCGCACCTTTCTCTTTGTGCCGGAAGAGTTGCGCCAGCAGGCATTGTCCCGCCTGCCAGCTGACGCGACTTATCTGCTGGCCGAAAGCGGCGGAAAGTATATTTTCGTAAATCAGCCCGTACGTACCGATCTTCCCCTGCTAGCGACCCTTCTCGCCCAGCACAAGCTCGACACCATCGGCGCTGTAGAATAACGGCTCAAGCATTGCCGATGCGTGATGAGCAATCTTTTAGCAACCGATGAACTCTGGATGGAAGAAGCCCTGCGCGCCGCCCAACGCGCGCTTGAAGCCGGAGAAGTTCCCATCGGGGCCGTCGTCGTCTGCGAAAATAAAATAATTGGCCGCGGATGGAATTCTAACCTCACGAACCCTGATCCCACCGCCCATGCCGAGATCGTGGCGTTGCGTGAAGCCGCCCAAGCCATTGGAAATCACCGCCTTAGCGGCTGCGAGCTGTTTGCTACAATTGAACCGTGCGCCATGTGTTCTGGCGCGCTGGTGCACGCTCGAATTAAGCGCCTGGTTTACGGCGCAGACGATCCAAAAGCTGGCGCGGTGCATTCCGTAATGCAAGTGTTGAACCATCCAAAGCTGAACCATCAAATGGATGTGCGGGGAGGGGTTCTGGCCAGCCGCTGCTCCGACTTGCTACAAGCTTTTTTCCGCCAGCGCCGAGCGGAAAAGACGCCGGGCTGAGGTAGTCTGTCAAGTTTGCTGGCTCGCTCAGTTGTGATGCTGGCGCAGGCACTAAGCAAAAAATGATTTTTGTCCGACGCGGAGAGGTGCGTGAGTGGTTGAAACGATCCGCCTCGAAAGCGGACATACCTTAACGGGTATCGTGGGTTCAAATCCCACCCTCTCCGCCAGTTCCCCTACCAAAATCCGTTTACTCGTTAGTACCACCTTCAACCGAAGTAGCTCAGCCCTCCTGGTGTCTTTCGCAGTGGAATAGTTTTCTACTAGTATCGGGGCTGCACCCCCCGAGGCCCCTGGGTCAGCGATTCCTTTCGAGTGACGGCAAGCAGTTACTTGGCATCGAAGTACAGCCGATTACAACTGCTTATCAGGATTTTCCCGACGTATGGGGATTCCAGACTTGGGATGGAGCAACCCGATGCCCGTAAGCAACACGGAAAAGCAGCGGACTGAATTTTTTGACCGCCTCGCAGAGCGAGGATCGGGCGCGCTCGTGCTCGATTATGACGGCACACTGGCGCCATTCAATAAAGATCGCAATGCCGCCTTCCCCTACGCAGGCGTACAGGAATTGATCTCCGCAATCATGGGAACGGCCACGCGGGTTGTGCTTGTCAGCGGACGTCGCGCGGAAGAAGTAAAAAATCTTTTGGGCGTCTCTCCGGCGCCTGAAATTTGGGGCGTACACGGACTGCAGAGACTGCATCCGGACGGACGTTGCGAGAACGTGGCGCTAAAGGACCGGGAAACGAAAGCCCTGAAAGAAGCCGCAGTATGGCTGGAGCGAAACGGACTTATGCATTTGTCGGAACAAAAGCCAGGGAGCATTGCCATACATTGGCGCGGCCTTCCGGCGGACGAATCGCAGCGCATCGCTGGCAAGGTGCTTTCTGGATGGAAAGTGTTCGCGGCTCAAGAGCAGATGTCATTGCTGGAGTTCGATGGCGGCGTGGAGCTTCGTATCGCCGGAAGTGACAAGGGTAAAGCTGTTCTTACCGTTCATGATGAACTGGATTCGCATACGCCCCTCGCTTTTTTGGGCGACGATGCTACGGATGAAGACGCCTTCATTGCCCTGCAAGGGACTGGCGCGTTGACGGTACTGGTACGACCCGAGTGGCGGAAAACCAATGCCAAAACCTGGCTGCGACCGCCGCAAGGTTTGTTGGATTTCTTGCGCGAATGGCTTGAGCGAACTGGAGGTGAAGCATGAAGACAGCCGGAAAACTCATTTTGGTTTCCAATCGCCTCCCCGCAACGGTCGAGTGTGGACCGGGGGGCGCAACCTTGAAGCCAAGTTCAGGCGGCCTGGTTACAGCGCTGCGTCCGGTTCTTGAATCCAGGAACGGCCATTGGATTGGCTGGCCCGGCGAGGAATGCCCGGAAGAAGTCGAGCGCCTTGTGGCGCAGAATGAATCCCCCGCCTGCCACCTTGTTCCCGTGTCGCTCACCCCAGAGGAGCAGAAAGGATTCTACGCGGGCTTTTCCAATGAGATCATCTGGCCGCTGTTTCACGACCTCCAGTCCCGGTGCAACTTCGACCCAGCTTACTGGAAGTTTTACGTGAAGGTAAATCGCAAATTCGCCGACGCGGTGGCGCGGGTCGCGGACCGCGACTCCATGATTTGGGTGCATGACTACCACTTAATGCTGGTTGGCGGCTTTCTGCGCGAACTCGGCTTTAAAAACAGGCTGGGCTTTTTCCTGCACATCCCGTTTCCTCCCCTCGACATATTTGAAAAACTGCCCTGGCGCAGCGAGGTTCTGCGGGCATTGTTTGATTTTGACGTGGTTGGATTCCAGACGCTGCGTGATCAGCGGAACTTCGCGGGATGCGTGCGGCCGCTTTTGCACAACGTCGAATTGCACCGCGCCCATGAACAAATGATCGCCGAAGTGGACGGGCGCAATATGATCATTGGCAGTTTTCCGATTGGCATTGACTTCAAGGAGTTTTCCGACGCGGCGGGAAAACCTGAGGTGGCTGCGCACGCCGCGGAAATTCGCCGCAACGTGGTGGGACGCCAGATCGTGCTTGGCGTGGACCGCTTGGACTACACCAAGGGCATCCCGGAACGACTGAAGGCATTTCAGCATTTGCTGGCGACGCAGAAAGAACTGCGTCGCCAAATCACGCTCGTCCAGATCGTGGTCCCCAGCCGGGAAACCATCCCAAAGTATCAGGAATTGAAGACCGAAATAGAAATGCTGATCAGCCAGATCAATGGCGATTACGGCGATTCCGGATGGGTGCCCATCCATTACATTCATCGCAATATGGAGCGCGCAGACCTGCTCGCGCACTATCGCATTGCCGATATCGCGCTGATTACTCCTCTGGAAGACGGGATGAATCTTGTCGCCAAGGAATTTTGCGCCGCCCAGGCCGGGGACAAAGGCGTGCTGATCCTGAGTGAGTTCGCGGGGGCGGCCAACCAACTGCGCAATGGCGCTCTGCTCGTGAATCCGTACGACATTGAAAATGTCGCCGAGGCGCTGCAAACGGCATTTCGCATGCCCGACAAGGAGCGCAGAAAGCGGATGCGGAAGTTGCGCCGCAAGGTGCGCGTTGAAGACGTGTTTCGGTGGTGTACTGATTTTTTCTCCTACCTCGAAGTGCCCGGCCCGCGACGGGCTCGCGGTTCCGTAACGAAGTTAAACGCAAAAGTGACCACGCTGTTGCCGCGAGTTGCGGCGGTCAAGACTGGTTAAAAACTGGCCGTTCCGTTGTAATGATTCTGCACTTCGGGTTTTCCAGCATATTTGCTGGGATAACTGCTACCCAAGATCACTCATCTTGGAACAAGGGTGAGTGGAAGAACATGCGATCATCCAGCCCCGATAGTCTTTGTTTGCCTGAACAACACGGCGGCCCGGCAAAATCGGCATGGGGGCGCTTTTTTCTCAGCGGAGCCCCGCTCGACCGCCCTGGCGACGATGAACACACTCGGCCTTGGTACAAAGTCCTGTGGCTGACAGGGGTGGATTATTTTTCTACCCTTGGCTATCAACCCGGAATAGCTCTCCTGGCGGCGGGAATCCTCTCGGTGCCGGCAACCGTCGTGCTGGTTGTGGTCACTTTGTTGGGTGCGGTTCCGGTTTATGCGGCGGTGGCTGGACGCTCCTACGCCGGCCAGGGATCGATCGCTCTGCTGGAAAATCTATTCTCAGGATGGAAAAGCAAGATCTTCGTCCTGGTGCTGCTGGGCTTCGCGGGCACCGACTTTGTCATCACCATGACTCTTTCCGCAGCCGACGCAGCCCGGCATGCGATTGCCAATCCTTGGTTGCATCCGTACCTGGGAGACGCCCACGTCGCGACTACTCTCGCCTTCCTTCTGCTGCTGGCGAGTGTATTTCTTTTGGGATTCCGCGAGGCCATCGGTATGGCCGCAGCGGTGGCGATTCCCTACATCCTGCTCAATGCGTTTGTACTGACCTGGAGCCTGCGGCTCATCTACCTGCAGCCCGGCCTGCTCTCTCATTGGTTCCTGAATTTGCACTCTTTTGGCGACTGGACGGCGATTTTCGTAGCTTCCTCCCTTGTGTTCCCGAGGCTGGCTCTGGGACTGAGCGGATTTGAGACCGGCGTCTCGGTCATGCCGTTGGTGTCTTCGGATTCGGGAAATTCCGGCAAGAAAGGCACGGCGAAAAAAGAACACGGCACACCAAAAGGAAAAATCAGAGCCACTCGAAAACTTTTGCTTGCCGCCGCGATCATCATGAGCATCATGCTGTTGATGTCGAGCCTTGTGGCAACGGTGCTCATTCCAGAAAGCGCGTATCGCGTCGGAGGTCCCGCGGACGGTCGCGCCATTGCATACCTGGCGCATCGATTGTTGGGAACGGCGTTTGGCAGCGTTTACGATCTCTCCACCATCTTGGTGCTCTGGTTTGCGGGCGCTTCCGCTATGACGGGCTTGCTGAGCCTGATTCCACACTATCTTCCGCGATTTGGCATGGCGCCGCACTGGGTGGCCTACCGCCGTCCGCTGGTCTTGCTCTTGCTTGCGATTGACGTCGTTATCACCGTAATATTCCGGGCCAACGTACAAGCGCAGGGCAGTGCTTACGCCACAGGCGTACTGGTGCTGATGTTTTCAGCCGCCGTGGCAGTGGCCCTCGTTCTGTCGCGCGAAAAGGCCGGCAGCCGAGCCAGAAAGATGTTGAGTTCCGGCTACTTCTGGATTGTCAGCGCAGTTTTCGCATACACGCTGATTGCAAACGTCATCGAACGGCCTGCTGGCGTCATCATCGCGGCCATTTTTATCCTGTTGCTGGTCTTGACAAGCGCCGTAAGCCGTTACTACCGGGCGACTGAAATGCGCGTGGCAGACGTCAGGTTTGTGGATGACGAATCCGCGAAGCTCTGGAAGTCCATCGCTGGCAAAAAGGTCAACCTGGTTCCCCACCACGCTAACGATGCCGTCTATCGAAAGAGTCTGCTCCGCAAGATCGAGGAAAATTTCAAAATCGAAGGGCCCATCGCGTTCCTTCATGTAAATCTCCTGGACAACCGCAGCGAATTTGTCTCGTCATTGCGTGTTCGCGTGCAGCCAGAAGGCAAAAACTCCGTGATCGAGGTGTGGGGCGCGGTTGCCATCGCGAATTCCATCGCTTACTTGAGCGAACTATTGGATCCCAGGAGCATTCTGCTGGGACTCACGCGCCGCAACCTCATGCAGCAGTCACTCGACTACGCGCTGTGGGGAGAAGGCGAGATTGGCTTGACGGTCTATTCAATACTGGTGAGGTACTGGGAATTCACCCAACGTGACTCTGGCCTTCCTCGTATTTTGCTGATGAGTGAATAAGCGCGTAAGCCTCCAACCTTAGTTCGCCGCATCAGTGCATTTCTACACGTTTATTTCGGCGGTCAGCAAATCCCCTTAGGCGCAAATACTTCCGAGAGCCGCTCGAACAATTCACGTCCCGGAGAACTGAGATTCACAAGCTGCGAATCCAACTGTGATGCGGAGCCCGGCAACTAAAGATTTGAAGACGCTAGTCGATGCCGATGAATGACGAGTTCGACAGCGAACTCTCAAACAAGACGAAACGAAGTATCGAGATCAGAGAAATATCGCAATACAAAATCATTCAGGAGAAACAAAATGTCGGACAAAAGACTGCGAGAGCTTTACATTGATGAACTCAAGGATCTCTATAGCGCGGAAACTCAATTGGTGAAGGCCCTTCCGAAATTGGCCAAAGCGGCCTCCTCGGAGGACTTGAGCGAGAGCTTCGAAGAGCACCTGGAACAGACGGAGGGCCACGTAGAGAGACTGGAGAAGATATTCGAATGGCTCGATGAAAGCCCCAAGGGTAAGAAATGCCTTGGCATGGAAGGATTGGTGAAAGAAGGCAGTGAGGTCATGGACGAAGACTATGAGGGCCCGGTGATGGATGCCGCATTGATTGGCGCGGCCCAGCGCGTCGAGCATTACGAGATCGCCGCCTATGGCACTGCGTCGGAATTCGCGACCCTTCTTGGAGAAGAAGAGCACGCATCGCTTCTGAACAAGACCCTGGAAGAAGAAAAAGAAACGGACGAAAAGCTCACCGAACTCGCCAGGACGATCAATGCCCAGGCGAATGAGAGCGAGGAAGAAGAACAGGAGGGTATCGAGGCGCGGAGTGAAATCTTCCAGCGCGGGAAGAAATCCGCTAGGCGGGTTGCTTAAACCGCATGGCATAAACCTTGGAGGGCTGCATTGTGACTTCACAATGCAGCCCTCTTTGCAATCCAAACCAGAGCGCTGAATATTTCGAGGTCCACCGCCCCAGACCTCAAGACCGGCCATAACTTGACGAAAACCGGCCTCCGGGGCCAGGCTGCCCGTAAAACTCTGCAATATGAACCTGATTTCTACGTTAGACAAAACGCAGCCTTATTTTCGAGCCAACCCGCAGGCAATAAAATAGAATCTTCTATTTCAGGAACTTATCGAAACGAGCGAGGATATATCGTGGAACGATCTATTTACATGCGTCATTCGGTTGCAATTATTAGTGCCGTTTGCCTTCTCATCGCCGGGGCCATCCTCGGCGTAGGTCTGGCATCTTGGGGCGCGAGCCCCGTCTTTGGATACTCCCATCACGTGCCTGTGTATATTAACCAGGCTGCCAGCGGCGGCGGGGGAGTATCGGCTCCGTCCAATGCCATGGGCTTCGCGCCGATCTTCAAGCCCGCCCTGCCCGCCGTGGTAAGCATCACTTCCTCGCGAATGGTGAATGCGCCTCAATCGCCTTTCATGAATGACCCGTTTTTTGAGCAATTTTTTGGCGGCCAGTCCCAGCAGGGCCCGCAACAGCAACGCGAGCGAGGCCTCGGATCAGGCGTCATCGTCAGTTCTGACGGATACATACTTACCAACAATCACGTCGTAGACAAAGCCACCGACATCAAAGTAATGCTTGCCGACAAGAGGCAACTCACCGGGAAAGTCGTTGGCACCGATCCCAAGACTGACATTGCCGTCGTAAAGATTGAGGCAACCGGGCTGCCCACCATCACGTTTGGGGATTCTTCAAAACTCCACGTCGGTGACTACGCCTTCGCCATCGGCAACCCCTTCGGCGTGGGCGAAACCGCGACCATGGGAATCATCAGCGCCACGGGACGCGCCGGTCTCGACATCGAGAAATACGAAGACTTCATCCAGACCGATGCCGCCATCAATCCAGGCAACTCGGGCGGCGCGCTGCTCAACGCGCGCGGCGAACTGATCGGCATCAACACCGCGATCCTCTCCGGACGTTCCGGTGGGAACCAGGGCATCGGCTTCGCCATCCCCATCAACATGGCCAAGTACGTGATGGATCAAATTCTGAAGCACGGAAAAGTAGTGCGCGGTTACATTGGAGTTGGCATCCAGGAGGTCACTCCAAGCCTTGCCAAGGCCTTCAATGTTCCCGCCGAAAAAGGAGCTCTCGTGAGCGACGTTCAATCCGGAACCCCGGGCGCGAAGGCCGGGTTGCAGCGCGGAGACGTCATTACCGAAATCAACGGACAACCCGTGGACGGCCCCAATGACTTGCGCTTGAAAGTTGGCTCTATGACGCCAGGGACCACGGTACGTCTCAAGGTGGACCGCAGCGGCAAAACACAAGATGTAAATCTCACCCTCGGAGAAAGCCCTTCAGGCAATAGCTCCACCAATGCTCCCGGAGGCTCGGCGGAAACCAGCCCCATGCGCGGTGTTCAGGTGCAAGACCTTACTCCAGATATTCTCCAGCAATTGAATATTCCCTCGGGAACTCAAGGCGTAGTCGTCACCAATGTAGCTGACGGCTCTCCGGCAGACGACGTCGGCTTGCAGCGCGGCGACGTGATCGAGCAGATCAATCATCAGAACGTGACATCGGTCGCTGACTATCAGCGGATCATCGAACGCGTCGGCAAGCAGGAATTGGTGTTGCTCGTCAACCGCGGCGGCAATACCACTTTCCTGGTAGTGCAGCCGGAATAGCAGGAGTTCACAATTCCCTTCTGCGGAAGTATTCGTCGAGGGTCATAATCGGGTTTGGGAAGGGCACGGCTTTAGTCGTGCCACCCAAATCCCCCCAAAACGGGCTTTGGCTCTGGAAAAACAGCCATCATTACGCATCCGCGCTTGCAGCCATGGCCTGTCCCGTTATGCTTTGTTCAGAAATATCGCGCGCCGCCGCGCTCCCCTCGCCCGCGATTGAATTCAGATTTCCGCTGATCGCTGCAAGTGTAAAGAAGAATGTTGACCCCTTGTCCAGCTCGCCCAGCGCCCAGATTTTTCCTCCGTGCCGCTTGATGATGCGCTGTACCGTCGCCAGCCCAACGCCAGTTCCTTCGAATTCATCCGCTCGATGCAGACGTTGAAACACGCCGAATAATTTGTCCGCATATCTCTGGTCAAAGCCCGCGCCATTGTCGCGAACAAAGATGACCGGCGTCCCGTCTTGCTCGATCGTCAGCCCCACTTCAATCACAGCGGTCTCGCGTCGCCGGCTGTACTTCACCGCGTTCGAGACCAGATTCATGAATACCTGCTTCATCAGCCCAGCGTCACACTCCACCGAAGGCAGCTCGGCAATCTGCCACCGAATGTCCCGCTCAGCGCACTCCGGTTGCAACTCTTTCACCACATCATTCATCAATGCATTCAGATCGGTCTTTGCCGAACTGAGCGCCCGCCGGCTGATCTGCGCCATCTTCAGCAGATCATCCACCAGTAGACCCATGCGCTTCGCGCTCTCTTGGATCCGGTCCAGATAGTGCCGGGCGTCGGGCTGAAGTTCCGCGCCGTACTCTTCGGTCAGGAGTTGAGAGAAAGCGCTCATATGCCGCAGCGGCGCGCGCAGGTCGTGCGAAACGGAATAGGAAAAAGCTTCCAACTCCTCATTCGCCGCGTTTAGTTGCGCCGTCCTTTCCTGTACCCTTCGTTCCAGGTTGTTGTGCGCCTGCTGCAAAGCGCCATCGCGCGCTTCAATCTGTTCCAGCATGTCGTTGAATGTGCTGATCAGGCTCGACAACTCATCCCGGTTGGAGGTTTCCGGCACGCGCAAGGAATAGTTCTTTTGTCGCGAAACGGTCTGCGCCGTCTCGGCCAGCCGCACAATAGGCTCGGCCACCGACCGCCGGATCCGTACCGACATCAATATGGCCGTGATGAGCGACCCCAGAAAAACCGCGCCCACAATGCTCACGTATCGCTTCAGGCGCTCAATCAACTGTTGCAGGCTGGACTGAATGTAAACCGTGCCCTGTACTTTGCCTTCAAACAGAATGGGGCTGACCACTTCAATGGAGCCACTTCGCAGCCACTCTGCATGCTTTTCCACGGGGAACTTCGGCGGCACAGCGGAAGGCTTTCCATGCGCGCCACTCTGGCTGTACGCCGCGAAAACTCTTCCGTCGGGTGTGTAGATCGCGGCCTGCAGAATATTCTGCGCGGAGTGCAATGCCGAGAGTGTCTGTTCCGCGGAATGCGTGTCGTTGAAAAGCAGCGCGGAAACGCTGTTTGCCCCAACGATCTTCGCCTGGATGGTAAGGTTCCTCGCCATGGTTGCGCGGAAGCTGAATACGTCATAAGCAATAAACGCAGTACACGCCACGCCCAACGCCATGCTGCTGGCCAGAATGTTCATCCACGTCAGTTTTTTTGAGATGGAATAATTCCGCACGCGAAACATGGCGCCTCAATCCCCCCTGGAGGCGGATCCTTTTACATTCACCGCCACCTTCAGCAATTCAGAACTCAGGCTAAGCCCCGCATGTTTCGCCGTGGCCAGATTCACCTCAAAGCGCACCCGGTCTCCGTCCCACACAAACTGCATCATGCCCCCGCGTTCGACGAATGCGGGCATGTCGCTTACGGTGAGGACGCTCGCTCCATCCAGCACTTCCAATATCTGTTCCAGGCGTTTTTCTTCGGAGCCGCTGATGAACAGCACACGGCAATTTTCGGCGTCCTGTGGAGCGGAGATCCGTTTGATGCCGACCTTTTTCCCGGAAATGCTGGCATTCGCCAGCGCGTTATTCAAGTTTTGCCCGAAGGGGTCCTGGCCCAGCACGCAAATGATGAAACCGTCTACTACCTGCCCTGGTTTCGACGGCCATTCCACAAAACGGCTGAAGTTGTAAATGTAAACCGCTTTTACCTGGTACTCGGTGGGTTTGGAACCTTGCCCAACAGCGCAGGAGCTGATAAGAACGGCCAGCGCAACGATCCACCGCAATTTATGGACGAGCGGTCCTCGTAACTCAAGCCGTCCGTGCAGCGTTGAGTTGAAGCCAGTCCCGAGCCCAATCGAATGGACCCGGCGACCCAGAGTCTGCATCTGCGCTCGAACCCGACACCCCGCCTCATCCCCGCAAGCCATTTTCATGGAACCTCAATTCCCTGTCCGTCTCCACACAATCTGTGCATACACCGCCCGCTTGATTCCCACAATCGTGTCCACGTCGCTGCCGAACTCCGCATGGCGAGGCTGCAATAAGTTCTGCCCCACAATCGAAGCCTCCCAGTCCCGCCACGCATGCCAGCCAAAGCGCGCATCTGCCGTGCTGTAGGCCGCCACGGTTTGCGCGGGTAGCGCCGAAACGTAACGGTAGGTCGCGTCAAACTCAAATCTTTTGGGAAGGTTCAGCAGCGATTGCAATTCAATCTGATGGTGCGGGCTTGAGCCGTTGTCCGCGACCGTGTTCAGCGCATCGGTGAAGCCCGGCCTGTCATGCACGTGCAGGTGGAGATATGAGTAGGAACCGCGCCACTCCCACCATTCCCGCGGCTTCCAGTCGGGCGCAATCTCCACTCCCGCCGTGTCGCCCTCCAGCGCGTTCGATAGCGGCAATTGCAGCACCAGGCGCGTAGGCGGCGGTGTGGCCTCGGCCAGCACCGTCCCCGTGCCATAACCGTAAAGATCGTGATAGTTGTTGTAAAACGTCGCCACATCCAGATACAGATGTCCGGAAATCAGCGACCGGTACCCAATTTCCGAGCCGAGCAGTTCCTCGGATTGAAAATTTTTGTTTCCTTCCACGCGCAGAAAAATTGGCGGATTCGCCGACAAAAAATCGGTGAGCTGCAAGTCATCATCAAGCCGTGAAGGGGTGCGCACCGCGCGCGTGATCGCCGCCCAAACGGTGCGGTGAGCGCTTGGAGTCCACAACAGCCGTGCATTGGGCTGTACTTCAAAGCCGGTGTAATTGTTGTGCTCAAACTTTGAACCCAGCGTCAACGAAACATTTTTGCTCCACAGCGGGATCTGGTCCTGCAAGAACCAGCTGTAAATTTTGTCCGTCTCCTGATGGGGCTCAAAATCCAGCGTGGCGAAATGCTGGATAATGTCATCCGGACTCCACCGCGCCCCCACGCCCCATAAAAAGTCCTGCCCCCACTTCAGTGTCAGGTGGTGCAGAAAATCTATATCGAAGGTGTCGCGAATCTCTCCCAGTTGCGGGCTGTAGCGCGTAGTGCGGTCGTAGTAGCCCTGAAGTTGGATGTCCGAGCCCTGACTCAGTTGCCGCTGCCAGCGCCCCAGAAAATTTCCTCCGGAAACAGAATGCGGCGCATCCAGCACCGCCACCGACGGCGGAGAATAGGAAGAGACGGCGACGCGCTCGCCGTCCAGGCCCTTGTACATGTCACCCTGCACGGTGATGGTATCGCGTTCGTTTCTTGCCCAATCACTGCGGAATCCTAGATGGCCCATCTTCCACTCGTCGAAATTTTCTCCATCCGGATGCTCCTCCGGCCCGCGAATAAAACCCTTGCCAAAGACCCGATAGTCGAAGCCCTTGCCGCCCGTTGCCCCGTAGCGGTACTCTCCGTTTCCCTGGTCAACATTTCCGCCGCTCAGCGAGGCCAGCGCGCCATGCGTATCTTTCGCGCTCTTGGTAATAATGTTGATGACTCCATTCACCGCGTTCGCTCCCCAGATCGTTCCGCCGGGACCGCGAATCACTTCGATCCGGTCCACATCTTCAAGAAGCGTGTCCTGCAGTTGCCAATAAACTCCCGCGAAGAGCGGGGTGTACACGCTGCGCCCGTCAATCAACACCAGCAGAGATTTCGAAAACTCGCCGCCAAAGCCGCGTATGCCGACCGCCCAATGGTCGGAATCAATCCGCGCCACCTCCACTCCCGGCGCAAGCCGCAGCGCCTCAGGAATGCTGGTCGCGCCCGAACGGCGAATGTCTCCCTGCGTAATCACGTAGATCGCAGCCGGGGTTTTCCATACTTTCTCCGGCTCTTTGGAAGCGGTCGTGACCTCAACGTTGCCGAGTTGCTCTAACGACATTTGCGCCAGGGCGGCACTATTGTCTTGCCCTTCGACCATAACCGCCAGGACCAAATGGGCCATAGCAACCGTCAACGCAAAGCGCAGTACTCTCCCTTTCTGTCTCGTCATGGTCAACAACATCGGCGATTTATCCCCGCTCTTTAGGTTGGCGGTGGGCACGCGTTCCGGGTCTTGACCCGCGCCCCATGAATGTCCCACCTTCGCAAAGCGAGTTTTCATCAAGTTGACACGCCAACACGGCCTCTTTCTGTTTGAACCAAAAAGGGTTAGCCGAACACGGAGAGTGACTATCTCTGGCCTTCCGGGTTGCTGCGCCGCCTTCTCCGCTCTGCTAAACTGAAGATTCCACATGGCTGATATTCATCGCAGAAAAACCGTGAACGGCTCCATTGGCGGCGTGCGCATTGGCAGCGATGCACCAATTGTGGTGCAGTCCATGACCAATACTGACACCGCCGACGTCGCCTCTACAGTCAAGCAGGTCGCAGCCCTCGCCCGCGCCGGTTCTGAACTAGTGCGCGTGACCGTGAACAACGAGGAAGCCGCGGCCGCCGTCGCCCCCATCGTGGAGCAGCTCGATAAGCAAGGCATCCGCGTTCCCATCATCGGAGACTTTCATTACAACGGGCACCTACTGCTCAAAAAATTTCCCGAGTGCGCCCGAGCGCTTGCCAAATACCGCATCAACCCCGGCAATGTCAGCGTGGGCCGCAAGAATGATGACAACTTCCGCACCATGGTCGAAGTCGCCGTGGAAAATCAGAAACCGGTGCGCATCGGCGTAAATTGGGGATCGCTCGATCAAGCCCTTCTCACACGCATGATGGACGAGAATTCCAAGTCTTCCGCGCCCAAAGACGCCCGCGAAGTCACCATGGAAGCCATGGTCGTAAGCGCGCTCAACTCCGCCGCCCTCGCAGAAAAATATGGATTGCGTCCCGACCAGATCATCCTGAGCGCCAAAGTCAGCGGCGTGCAGGACTTGATTGATGTGTACCGATCCCTCGCCGCGCGTTGCAGTTATCCGCTGCATCTGGGACTGACGGAGGCCGGCATGGGCGCGAAAGGCGTCGTGGCATCGAGCGCCGCGCTAAGCGTGCTATTGCAGGAAGGCATCGGCGATACCATCCGGGTTTCGCTCACGCCCGCTCCTGGCGGAGACCGCAGCGAAGAAGTTCGCGTAGCCCAGCAGATTCTGCAATCCATGGGCTTCCGCAGCTTCACCCCGCAAGTGACCGCCTGCCCCGGCTGCGGGCGCACTACCAGCACTTTCTTTCAGGAAATGGCCGAGCAGATTCAAACGTACCTGCGCGAGGAAATGCCGAACTGGAAGGGCCGCTATGTCGGTGTCGAAGAGATGAAAGTCGCAGTGATGGGATGCGTGGTCAACGGCCCCGGCGAATCCAAGCACGCCAATTTAGGAATTTCCCTGCCGGGAACATTCGAAGAGCCCAAAGCTCCGGTGTATGTAGATGGCCGCCTCTTCACGACGCTGCGCGGCGATCACATCGTCGCGGAATTCCGCAAGATTTTAGACGACTACGTGGACTCTCATTACGCGGCAAAAGAAGAAGTGGTAAGCAGGGCCTGAATTCCGGATTTGCTGTTCAACTTTCGCGAACGCCCAATCCTACTTCGACACCGCCGCGAACAAGTCCGAATGCAGCAGCGACTGGAACTGCTTGTCATCGGTCTTAAAGTGCATCTGCAGATCTGAGCTGTCGGAATTCACGGTCACGCTGTCCAGCGCCACTTTCTCAATTGGAGTCGCCGTCATCTTCTTATAGAGGACACCCGCTTTCACCAGCGT
>Ga0134125_10002228_pt1 | contig 23131 bp, 17 predicted proteins | sample KB31751_FD_96464 | JGI IMG/M metagenome (GOLD analysis project Ga0134125, IMG submission 96464) | Terrestrial soil microbial communities with excess Nitrogen fertilizer from Kellogg Biological Station, Michigan, USA - KB3-175-1 | ecosystem: Environmental > Terrestrial > Soil > Unclassified ... | reverse complement strand
TCGATGTCCAGGCCGGCCTCGTCGTCGGAATCGGCGGGCCGCAGTTGCTCCACCGCGTCGCCTTCGGGCGCCTCGTCGATGGGAAAGCCGTGTTGGTCGTCCGTCATGGTCTAACCCCTCCTTCCATTCGTCGAGACCATTGTTCGCGCTGCTCCGACATCCAGGGTAAGGGTCGGGGTCGGTGCTGGCCCGGGCCGACTTGTCACACCCTGGTGATTGCATGCAGCCATGGCATACACCTGGGAGGCCGGCGCGAGCGCTCTGCTGGCGCCCGGTTCGCGCGGGGTCGTTCGCGTGCTCGGCGGCCCCGGCACCGGGAAGAGCAGCCTGCTGATCGACGCCGCGGTCGCCCAGCTTGACGCCGGCATGAGTCCGGAATCGGTTCTGTTGCTTACCGGTTCCGGCCGGCTCGGGATGGCCGAGCGCAGCGCGTTGACGACGGCGCTGCTGCGATCGCGGTCCGCCGGCCCGGGCCGGGTCGCCGTCAGCGAACCGCTGGTGCGGACGGTGCACGGGTACGCCTACGCGGTCTTGCGACGCGCCGCCGAGCGTGCCGGCGATGCGCCCCCGCGGTTGGTGACCAGCGCCGAACAGGACGCCATCATCCGGGAACTGCTGGCCGGGGACCTTGATGACGGTCCGCGCGCGGCGACGGCATGGCCGGCGCAGCTGCGGCCGGCGCTGAGCACCGCGGGGTTCGCCACCGAACTGCGAAACCTGTTGGTCCGCTGCGCCGAACGCGGTGTCGACCCGCAGGAATTGGAGCGGCTCGGCCGTCGTTGCCGCCGGCCGGAATGGACGGCCGCCGGGCAATTCGCGCGCCAGTACGAGCAGGTGATGTTGCTGCGCGCGGCGGTCGGCATGGCCGCGCCGGAGGCGACGGCCCCCGCCCTGGGCGCCGCCGAATTGGTGGGCGCCGCGCTGGAGGCTTTCGCCGTCGATCCCGAGCTGCTGGCGGGCGAACGCGCCCGGATCCGGGTTTTGTTGGTCGACGACGCCCAACAGCTCGACCCGCAGGCGGCCCGCCTGGTTCGCGTGCTCGCGGCGGGCGCCGACCTGGCGCTGGTCGCCGGGGACCCGAATCAGGCGGTGTTCGGCTTCCGGGGCGGCGAACCCGCCGGGCTGCTCAACGGCGATGCCCCGGCGGTGACGTTGACGACGTCGCATCGCTGCGCTCCCGCCGTGGCCCGCGCCGTCAGCGGAATCGCCGGCCGGTTGCCCGGCGGCAGCCCCGGCCGCCGGATCGACGGCGCTGGGGCGGGGGAGGGATCGGTCACGGTGCGCCTCGCCTCGTCGGCGCACGCCGAGGCGGCGACGATCGCCGACGCTCTGCGACGCGCGCACCTGGTCGACGGCGTGCCCTGGTCACAGATGGCGGTCATCGTCCGGTCGGTGCCGCGGGCCGGCGCGCGATTGCCGCGTGCGCTGGCGGCCGCCGGGGTGCCGGTGGCGGCGGCCGCCGCCACCGGGCCGCTGTCCGAGGAGCCGGCGGTGCGCGCGCTACTGACTGTGCTAATGGTCGTTGCAGACGGGCTGGACGGGCGGCAGGCGCTGGCGCTGCTGACCGGTCCCATCGGTCGCGTCGACCCGGTTTCGCTGCGCCAGCTGCGCCGAACGCTGCAGCGGGCCAACCCCGATCGGCCGCCGGGTGATTTTTCAGAGCTGTTGGTCGAGGCGCTGTCCGGTGCCGTGCCGCCGCCGGGTCCACAGTTTCGTTCACTGCGCAAGGTCCGTGCGGTGCTGGACGCGGCCGCGCGCTGTCACCGCGCCGGTCAAGACCCGCGCTACACGCTGTGGGCCGCCTGGCACCGGTCCGGGCTGCAGCGCCGCTGGCTGTCGGTCAGTGAGCGCGGTGGCCCTCCCGCCGCCCAGGCGAGCCGGGACCTCGAGTCGGTGACCGCACTGTTCGACATCACCGACAACTACGTGTCGCGCACCTCTGGTGCGTCGTTGCGCGGGCTGGTCGAACACATCGCCGCGCTGCAGCTGCCGAGCGCCAACCCCGAGCCGGTGGCCGCGGCCGAGCAGGTCAGGGTGCTCAGTGCGCATGCCGCGTTGGGGCATGAATGGAATTTCGTGGTCCTCGCCGGATTGCAGGATGGGTTGTGGCCCAACACCATTCCGCGGGGCGGTGTGCTCGGCACCCAGCGGCTGCTCGACGAGCTGGACGGGGTCACCGCGGACGCCTCGATGCGGGCGCCGCTGGTGGCCGAGGAGCGCAGGTTACTGGTGGCGGCGATGGGCCGCGCCCGGCAGCGGTTGCTGGTGACGGCCGTGGACAGCGACACCGGCGGGGCGGACCACGCGGCCACGCTGCCGTCGACATTCTTCTTCGACATCGCGCAGTGGGCCGATGAGGACGTCGAAAGTGCTGCGCTGCAGCCCGTTTCGGCACCGAGAGTGCTGTCGGCGGCCGCGCTGGTGGGTCGGCTGCGCGGCGTGGTGTGCGCGTCCGACGGTGCGGTGGACGAGCTCGCCCGCGATTGCGCGGCAACACAATTGGCCCGGTTGGCCAAAGCCGGGGTGCCCGGCGCCCACCCGGCCGGTTGGCACGGCCTGACCCCGGTCAGCACCGGCGAACCGCTGCGGGCAGGCGGCGACGTCGTCACGCTGACCCCGTCGACCATGCAGACACTGGCCGACTGCCCGCTGCGCTGGCTTGCCGAACGGCACGGCGGAACCAACCCGCGCGATCTGCGCTCAACCCTCGGTTCGGTGGTGCACGCACTGATCGCCGAACCGCACCGAAGCGACGCGGAACTGCTGGCCGAGTTGGAGCGCGCCTGGAAGCACCTGCCCTTTGTCGCGCAATGGCATTCGGACAACGAGCTGGCCCGCCACCGCGCGATGCTCGAGGCGTTCATCGAGTGGCGAGCGCGGACCCGGGGCGCGCTGACCGAGGCCGGCGTCGAGGTCGAGATCGACGGAACGCTGGAAACCGGGGACGGGGGGCAGGTTCGGTTGCGCGGGCGGGTGGACCGGCTGGAGCGCGATGCCGCCGGCCGGCTGGTGATCGTCGACGTCAAAACCGGCAGGTCCCCGGTCAGCAAGGACGACGCCCAACAACACGCCCAGCTGGCGATGTATCAGCTGGCCGTGGCCGAAGGCCTGGTGGCCGCCGGGGGCGACATGCTGGAACCCGGTGGCGCGCGGCTGGTTTACCTCGGCAAGACCGGGGCGGCGGGGGCGGTCGAACGGGAACAGGACCCGCTGACGGCGGGCGCCGGCGACGAATGGCGAGAGGTCGTCTGGCGAGCGGCGGACGCGACGGCCGGCCCGCAGTTCGTCGCGCGGCGCAACGACGGTTGCACGCACTGCCCCATCCGGCCGTGCTGCCCGGCGCACACCGACGGGTCGGCCCGATGAACGCGCGCTACAGCCCGAACGAATTGGCCTGCACCCTAGGGCTTTTCCCGCCCACCGAGGAGCAGTCCGCGGTCATCGCCGCGCCGCCCGGGCCGCTGGTCGTCATCGCGGGGGCCGGTGCCGGTAAGACCGAGACCATGGCCGCACGGGTGGTGTGGCTCATCGCCAACGGCTACGCCGACCCCTCCCAGGTGCTCGGATTGACGTTCACCCGCAAGGCCGCCGGCCAGCTGCTGCGCCGGGTCCGGTCCCGGCTGGCCCGGTTGGAGGGTGTCGGCCTGGGCGCCGCCGGCCCCGTCGGCGGCGCGGCCGCCGAGCCCGAAGGCGCCCCGGTGATCAGCACCTACCACGCGTTCGCGGGCTCGCTGCTGCGTGACTACGGCCTGTTGCTGCCCGTCGAACCCGACACCCGGTTGCTCAGCGAAACCGAGTTGTGGCAACTGGCTTTCGACGTGGTGAACGGGTACCGCGGCGAGCTGCACACCGACAAGACCCCGGCCGCCGTCACCTCGATGGTGCTGCGGCTGTGGGGACAGCTGGCCGAACACCTCGTCGACACCGGGCAGCTGCGTGATACCCACGTGGAGCTGGAGCGCCTCGTCCATACCCTGCCCGCGGGCCCCTATCAGCGGGAGCGCGGCCCCAGCCAATGGCTGCTGCGGCTGCTGGGCACCCAGACCGAGCGTGCGGAGCTGGTGCCACTGCTGGATGCGCTCAACGAACGCATGCACGCCGCGAAGGTGATGGATTTCGGGATGCAGATGGCGTCCGCCGCGCGGCTGGCGGCGGGTTTTCCGCAGGTCGGCGAGGACCTGCGCGGCCGCTACCGGGTGGTGCTGCTCGACGAGTACCAAGACACCGGACACGCCCAGCGCATCGCGCTGTCGGCCCTGTTCGGCGGTGGGGTCGACGACGGGCTGGCGCTGACGGCCGTCGGCGATCCCATCCAGTCCATCTACGGCTGGCGCGGGGCCTCGGCGACCAACCTGCCTCGCTTCACCACCGACTTCCCGCGGGCCGACGGCACGCCCGCGCCGGTCCTGGAATTGCGGACCAGCTGGCGCAATCCGCCGCGGGCCCTGCGGGTGGCCAACGCCGTATCCGCCGAGGCGCGGCGGCGATCGGTGGCCGTGCACGCGCTGCGCCCGCGTCCGGACGCCCCGCCCGGCAGCGTGCGCTGTGCATTGCTGCCCGACGTGGTGGCCGAACGCGAGTGGATCGCCGGCCACCTCGCCACCCACTACCAACGGGCCCGGGCGGACGGTGTCAGCCCCCCGACGGCCGCGGTCCTAGTGCGCCGCAACGCCGACGCCGCGCCCATCGCCGATGCGCTGCGCGCCCGTGGAGTCCCCGTCGAGGTCGTCGGGCTGGCCGGCCTGCTGTCGGTCCCCGAGGTCGCCGAGGTCGTGGCGATGCTGCGGTTGGTCGCCGATCCGGCGGCCGGCGCGGCGGCGATGCGGGTGCTCACCGGTGCACGCTGGCGCCTCGGCGCCCGCGACATCGCCGCGCTCTGGCAGCGTGCGCGTGTGCTCGGCGGGGCCGTGGCCGCCGGCGCGCCGACCTCGGCCCTGGCGATCGCGAGCGCCGCCGACCCCGCCCGCGTCGACGCCGACACCGTGTGCCTGGCCGACGCGATCGCCGATCCGGGTCCGGCCGGCTCGTATTCGGCTGCGGGGTATCAGCGCATCACCGCACTGGCCGCCGAACTGGGCGCCCTGCGCGCCCACCTCGGCCATCCCCTTGCGGAGCTGGTGGCCGAGGTGCGACGCGTGCTGGGCGTCGACTGCGAAGTCCGCGCCGCGGCGGGGGTGGAAGCGGGCTGGGCCGGCACCGAGCATCTGGACGCGTTCGCCGACGTCGTCGCCGGTTACGCCGAACGCGCTGACGGCGCGGCCACGCCGCTGGACGCGTCGGCGACCACCTCGGTGGCCGGCCTGCTGGCATTTCTGGATGTCGCCGAGACGATCGAGAACGGTTTGGCGCCGGCCCCATTGGCCGTCGCGCACGACCGCGTTCAAGTGCTCACCGTGCACTCCGCGAAGGGGCTGGAATGGCAGGTGGTGGCGGTCGCGCACCTGTCGGGCGGGACGTTCCCGTCGACGGCGTCCAAGAGCACCTGGCTCACCGACGCCGCGGAGCTGCCACCGCTGCTCCGCGGCGACCGCGCCGCCGCGGGCGCGCTGGGCATCCCGGTGCTCGACACCTCGGATGTCACCAACCGAAAGCAACTGTCGGACAAGATCTCCGAGCATCGACGCCAGCTCGACCAGCGCCGCGTCGATGAGGAGCGGCGATTGCTGTACGTCGCCATCACCCGCGCCGAGGACACCCTGCTGGTCTCCGGGCACCACTGGGGAGCCACCGGGATCAAACCGCGTGGCCCGTCGGATTTCCTGGTGGAGATCAAGGACGTCATCGATGGTTCGGGCGCGGCCGGCGACCCCTGCGGGACCGTGGAGCACTGGTCACCGACACCCGCCGATGGGGAACGAAACCCGCTCCGCGACAACGTTGTCGAAGCGGTGTGGCCCGCCGACCCGCTGGCGGTGCGGCGCAGCGATGTCGAACGCGGCGCGGCGCTCGTGAGCCAGGCGCTGGCGGCTGAGCCCGGCGCGCCGTGCGCCGACATCGACGGCTGGGCCGCCGACGTCGACGCGTTACTGGCGGAGCGGGCGCGGTCGACCGAGCCACCGACCGGGGAGCTGCCGGGCCAGCTGTCGGTCAGCTCCCTGGTCGGCCTGGCGCGCGACCCGGCGGGTGCGGCGCAGCGATTGAGGCATCGGCTGCCATCGCGGCCGGACCCGCATGCATTGCTGGGCAATGTTTTTCATGCTTGGGTCCAGAAATTCTATGGCGCCGAATGCCTGTTTGATCTCGGCGATTTGCCCGGGGCGGCGGACTCCGACGTCGGCGACACCGCTGAATTGGCCGCGCTGCAATCCTCCTTCGCCGAATCACCCTGGGCCGCAAGAACTCCCGTCGCCATCGAGGTTCCGTTCGAGATGCCGATCGGTGACACCCTGGTCCGCGGCCGCATCGACGCGGTGTTCGTCGATCCCGATGGCGGTGCCACCGTGGTGGACTGGAAGACCGGTGAACCGCCGCACGGCCCGGAGGCGCTGCGCCACGCCGCCGTCCAGCTCGCGGTGTACCGCATGGCCTGGGCGGCGTTGGCAGGGGTCCCGGAATCGACGGTGCGCACCGCCTTCTACTACGTGCGCGCCCGCACCACGGTGGTCCCCGATGAACTGCCGAGCGCCGCCGAGGTCGCCGGATTGCTGATCGATCCCGGTGTCGTCCCGGGTGACCCGCGCCGCCCAAGTATTGGGGAGGCTGTGCCCGTGGTTACATAAGACGCGTGCGTGTCTCGTGCGCAGAAGTCAAGCCGACGACGGGCCGCCGTGGGCAACGGTAGGTCGCGAAAGCTGAGCGGTCTGGATGAAGCGCTGACCGCCCAGCGCGGTCACCAGCTGATCCGCGTGGTGCGCATCCCTGAAGAGCACGCGAGCCCCATCCGCGTCATCACCCGTCGCCTGGCCATCGCCCTGGTGGTGCTGTTCGGTGCGGCCGTCATCGTCTACGTGGACCGCGCCGGCTTCCGCGACGTGCGCAACGAGCCGCTGACATTTTTGGACTGCGTGTATTTCTCCGCGGTTTCCCTGTCGACCACCGGTTACGGCGATATCACTCCGTACACCGAAACCGCTCGCCTGGTGCACACCCTGATCTTCACCGCGCTGCGGATCGCGTTCCTGGCCGTGCTGGTCGGCACCACGCTCGAAGTGCTCTCCGAGCGGTCTCGCCAAGGGTGGAAGATTCAGCGTTGGAGGAGCAGAGTGCGCAACCACACCATCGTGATCGGCTACGGCACCAAGGGCAAAACGGCGGTCGCCGCCATCCTCGGTGACGAAACCACGCAGTCGGAGGTCGTCGTCGTCGACACGGATCGCAGCACGCTCGAGCACGCCGAGAGCGCGGGCCTGGTCACCGTGCACGGCGACGCCACCAAAGCCGACGTGTTGCGGCTGGCCGGGGCCCAACACGCCGCGTCCATCATCGTTGCCGCCAGCCGCGACGACACCGCGGTGCTGGCGACGCTGACGGCGCGCGAGATCGCGCCCAACGCCAAGATCGTCGCCTCGATCCGGGAGACCGAAAATCAGCACCTGCTGCAGCAGTCGGGGGCGGACTCGGTGGTGGTCTCCTCGGCGACCGCCGGCCGGCTCCTGGGGCTTGCCACCACGACGCCCAGCGTCGTGGAGATGATCGAGGACCTGCTGACGCCGGACGCGGGCCTGGCGATCGCCGAGCGAGAAGTCGAGCAGAGCGAAGTCGGCGGTTCGCCCCGGCATTTGCGCGACATCGTGCTCGGCGTGGTGCGCGACGGCCAGCTGTGGCGCATCGATGCGCCGGAGGTGGACGCCGTCGAGGCCACCGACCGGTTGCTCTACATCCGAAGCGTGGGGCACTGATGGCGATCGCCGACTTTGAGCTGCGCAGCGTCCCGTTGCTGTCGCGCGTCGGCGCCGACCGAGCCGATCAGCTGCGCACCGACGTCGAAGCGGCCGCCGCCGGCTGGGCCGAGGCGGCGCTGCTGCGGGTGGACTCGCGCAATCAGGTGCTGGTAGCCGACGGCCGGGTGGTGCTGGGTGCGGCCGCGGAACTGGGCGACAAGCCACCGTCGGAAGCGGTGTTTCTGGGGCGCCTCGAGGACGGTCGCCACGTGTGGGGCATCCGTGGCGCGCTGCAGTCCCCGGCGGACCCCGACGCGCACACCGAGGTGGTGAACCTGCGTAGCCTCGGCCCGATCTTCGACGACGCCAGCGGCCAGCTGATGTCGTCGGCCGTCGCCCTGCTGAATTGGCATGAGAAGGCTCGTTTCAGTTCGGTGGACGGCTCACCGACACGACCGGCCCGGGCGGGCTGGTCCCGCATCAACCCGGTCACCGGTCACGAGGAGTTCCCGCGCATCGACCCGGCGGTCATCTGTCTGGTCCACGACGGCGGCGACCGCGCGGTGCTGGCCCGCCAGACGGTGTGGCCGGAGCGGATGTTCTCGCTTCTGGCCGGATTCGTTGAGGCCGGTGAATCTTTCGAGGCGTGTGTGGCTCGGGAGATCCGCGAGGAGATCGGGCTGACCGTGCGCGACGTGCGCTATCTGGGCAGTCAGCCGTGGCCGTTCCCGCGCTCGCTGATGGTCGGATTCCATGCCGTCGGCGATCCGGCGCAAGGGTTCTCGTTCAACGACGGCGAGATCGCCGAGGCGGCGTGGTTCACCCGCGACGAGGTGCGTGCGGCCCTGGCGGCCGGGGATTGGTCGACTTCCTCGGAGTCGAAACTCCTACTGCCCGGGTCGATTTCGATCGCCCGCGTGATCATCGAATCCTGGGCCGGGATCGACTGACTCGCGCGCCGCGCCCGGACTCAGTTGCCGGCTTCGGCCAGCTTCGCCTTCACCTGGGCGGCGCTCGGGTTAGTCAGCGTCGACCCGTCGGCGAACTTCACCGTGGGGACGGTCCTGTTGCCGCCGTTGACCGAGCTGACAAAGTCAGCGGCCGCCGCGTCGTGCTCGATGTCGACCGCCTCGTACGCAATTCCGTTGGACTTGAGCACGGTCATGAGCCGATGGCAATAGCCACACCAGGAGGTGGTGTAGACGGTGAGCGGGGCAGAGGTCATAGCCCGATAACGTAGCCCGGCGACGATGCATTCCGCGCTGGGGGTACCGCCCAGCCGCGAAGCGGCGAGGGGGACGGGCGCCGACTCGCCGGGGCGACACGCCAGCACTTCCGGTTTGGGGCGTGGCGATGCATCAGGTTCGTCGGCGACTTGTCAGTATGGGAAGCCAAGATGGACGCCATGCCGACGGTCGCCGAACCACTGACAGCCGGGCTGGACGACGAGCAGCGCGAGGCAGTGCTGGCTCCGCGCGGCCCGGTCTGCGTGCTGGCGGGCGCCGGAACAGGCAAGACCCGCACCATTACTCACCGGATCGCCCAGCTGGTCGCCGGCGGGCATGTCGCGGCCGGTCAGGTGCTGGCGGTCACGTTCACCCAGCGGGCGGCGGGGGAGATGCGCTCCAGGTTGCGGACGATCGACGCCGCGGCGGGCGCGGGGCCGGCAGTCGGCGCGGTCTCGGCCCTGACGTTTCACGCGGCGGCCCACCGGCAGCTGCGGTACTTCTGGCCGCGGGTGGTCGGTGACACCGGTTGGCAGCTGTTGGACAGCAAATTCGCCGTCGTGGCCCGCGCGGCCGGCCGGACCCGGCTCAATGCCAGCACCGACGACGTGCGCGACCTGGCCGGCGAGATCGAGTGGGCCAAAGCGTCGCTGATCGGCCCCGAGGAATACCCGGCCGCGGTGGCCGCCGCCGCGCGGGACATCCCGCTGGACGCCGCCCACATCGCGGGCGTCTACGCCGCCTACGAGGCTCTGAAGGCCCGCGGCGAACACGTCACCCTGCTCGATTTCGACGATCTGCTGCTGCACACCGCGGCCGCGATCGAAAACGACCCGGCGGTGGCCGAAGAGTTCCGGGACCGCTACCGCTGTTTCGTGGTCGACGAATACCAGGACGTCACGCCGTTGCAGCAGCGGGTGCTGACGGCCTGGTTGGGCGACCGCGACGACCTGACGGTGGTGGGCGATGCCAACCAGACCATCTACTCGTTCACCGGGGCATCGCCGCGGTTCCTGCTCGACTTCTCCCGCCGATTCCCCGACGCCACGGTCGTGCGCCTGGAGCGTGATTACCGTTCCACCCCCCAGGTGGTGTCGCTGGCCAACCAGGTGATCGCCGCGGCGCGCGGCCGGGTCGCCGGCAGCAAGCTGCACCTGGTGGGCCAGCGCGCACCGGGCCCCGCGCCGACGTTCCACGAGCATGCCGACGAACCTGCCGAGGCCGCCGCCGTCGTCGCGTCGATCGCGCGGCTCATCGAAGCCGGCACGCCGCCGTCGGAGATCGCGGTGCTGTACCGGGTCAACGCGCAGTCGGAGATCTACGAGGAGGCGTTGACCGAGGCGGGTATCGCCTACCAAATCCGCGGCGGCGAGGGATTTTTCAATCGCCAGGAGATCAAGCAGGCCCTGCTGGCGCTGCAGCGCGCCGCGGAGCGTGGTGCCGAAGGACCGTTGCCCGACGTCGTGCGCGCGGTGCTGGAACCGCTGGGGCTGACGGCCGAAGAGCCGGTCGGCACCCGGGCCCGCGAGCGCTGGGAAGCCTTGAGCGCGCTGGCCGAACTGGTGGACGACGAGGTGGCGCAACGCCCGCAACTGGAATTCCCGGGACTGCTGGCCGAGCTTCGGATGCGCGCCGATGCCCGGCACCCCCCGGTGGTGCAAGGCGTCGCGCTGGCGTCACTGCACGCCGCCAAGGGACTCGAGTGGGACGCGGTGTTTTTGGTCGGCCTGGCCGACGGCACGCTGCCCATCTCGCACGCGCTGGCGCACGGCGCCGAGAGCGAGGCGGTCGAGGAGGAGCGTCGCCTGCTTTACGTCGGAATCACCAGGGCCCGAACGCATTTGGCGTTGAGCTGGGCGTTGGCCCGCAGCCCGGGTGGGCGCCAGGGCCGCAAGCCATCGCGGTTCCTCAACGGCATCGCACCCCAGGCGCGGGCCGAGCCGGGGCCGAGCAAATCTCGGCGCAACCGGGGCACCCCGACCCGCTGCCGGATCTGCAACAACAACCTGACCACCCCTGCGGCCGTCATGCTGCGCCGCTGCGAGACGTGTGCGGCCGACATCGACGAGGACCTGTTACTGCGGCTCAAGGCTTGGCGGTTGGACGTCGCCAAGGAACAGAAGGTGCCCGCCTACGTCGTCTTCACCGACAACACGCTGATCGCCATCGCCGAGCTGCGGCCTGACGACGAAGCGGCGCTGATCGCGATTGCCGGCATCGGCGCGCGCAAGCTGGAACAGTACGGCCCCGACGTGCTGGAGCTGGTTCGCGCTCGCTGACCGGTTAAACCCGCAGGTCATAAAATCGGTTGTGGTCGATGACGGTGACCGTTTACCCTCGATACCGCGACTCGGCACCAAGGAAACCGGCATTAGGGAAGGAGGGTGGCCGCGATGATCAACGACGCGTTCGGTGTGGGCGTGGCCCGCGCGACCCGCCCTGTGCCGTCCGCGGAAACCCCCCATGCCGCACACGCCGCCGTGTCGGCGGCCGCGCGTAAGCATCGCGCCGCCGCCGCGACCGACGCGTCCGCAGGAGTCGGGGGCCCACCGAAGGCAACGTAAGCGCTAGCCCCGGTTTTCACCCAGATGGCCACGGACCCGAAGTCAAGGATCCGTGGCCATAGTTGTCGGGTCGGCAACCTTTCGACCTGGTCCGGATCACTGCCAAGGACAGCAACCCAGACCAGGAAGCAGGTGGTAGGACATGTCGGCACCGACAATCCCCAGACCAGCCCCCAGACCGGCCCTGCCGTGTCATGTCGGCGATCCCGATCTCTGGTTCGCTGATACCCCGGCCGATCTCGAGCGTGCCAAGTCGCTGTGCATCGACTGCCCGGTGCGCCGCCAGTGCCTGGCGGCCGCCCTGGACAGGGCCGAGCCCTGGGGCGTGTGGGGCGGCGAAATCTTCGACCGCGGCTCAGTCCTGAGCTTCAAACGACCCCGCGGACGTCCCCGCAAGGCGGCCGCCTAGACGACCGGGCGAACTAGACGACCGCGTTGTCGGGTTCGGCGAACCCGGGCACCAGCTCTTCGGACAGGGCCTTGATCGGCACGTGGGCATCCAGCTGACACAGGATCGCGGCCACCGACATGATCACCCGCATCGGGATCACCAGCTTGGGCGGCAGGTCCATCTGCCGGGCCGTCCGGATCTGCGACACGGACCGATCGATCTCGATGGCGGACATCTTCTGCAGCCACTTGCGGGTGTAGTGGAAGACCTCGACCTCGACCGGTTCGACGTACTGGCGCAGCATGTCGTCGATGTCGCGCACCGACACCTGCTGGCCCTTCTGGATGAACCCGGCCTTTTCCATCGTCGGCAACAGCAGGTCGTAGTTCTTGTCGCGGGCCAGCCGGATGCTCATCCCGAGCTCGATCGGCAAGCCGCCGGGCAGTGGCGCGACGGCGCCGAAGTCGATCACGCCCATGCGGTCGTCGGGAAGCAGCATGAAGTTGCCCGGGTGGGCGTCGCCGTGCAGCATCTCCAAGCGGCGCGGCGCGTCGAAGGTGAGCTCGAGCAGCCGGGTGCCGGCCAGGTCGCGCTGTTCGGTGGTGCCGTGGCGGATGATCTCGGCCAACGGGATGCCTTGCATCCACTCCTGAATCACCACTTTCGGTGCGCTGGCCACGATGCGGGGCACCGCGAAGTGCGGGTGGTCCTGATACGCCTTGGCGAAGGCGCGCTGGTTCTCGGCCTCCAGCCGATAGTCCAGTTCCATCTCGGTGCGCGCGATCAACTCGTCGAGCACGCCTTGGATGTCGGCGCCCGGCGCGAGTTGCTTGAACACCCCGACCAACCGCTGCATGGTCTTGAGGTCGGCCCGCAGTGCCTCGTCGGCGCCGGGGTACTGGATCTTGACCGCCACCTCACGGCCGTCGGCCCACACCCCCTTGTGGACCTGGCCGATGCTGGCCGAGGCCACCGGGGTGTCGTCGAACGAAGCAAACCGCTCACGCCACTTGGTGCCCAGTTGGGCGTCGAGCACCCGGTGCACCTTGGCGGCGGGCAGCGGCGGGGCGTCCTTTTGCAGCTTGGTCAACGCTTCGCGGTACGGCTCGCCGAACTCCTCGGGAATCGCGGCCTCCAGCACCGACAGGGCCTGGCCCACCTTCATCGCGCCGCCCTTGAGCTCACCCAGGACGGTGAACAACTGGTGGGCGGCCTTTTCCAGAAGCTCGGCCTGGACCTCGTCCCTGGACTTTCCGGTCAGCCGTTTACCGAATCCGAGCGCTGCCCGGCCGGCGAATCCGACCGGGATGCTGGCCAGCTTCGCGTTCCGCGCCGCCCGGCCTCGTTTGATGTCTGCCACGTACCCATCATCCATGATGGCCTGCGCGATGTGGAGAGAAGTCGACAACGCTCGTTGTCACATTCCGTGGGCGCAGGTCGGCGGGCGCGCCGGGGCGCGTCCGCGTCAGCAGGCGCACAACGGGTGCTTGTCCCATTGCCTGGCGACGATCACGCCGGCGTGCAGATCGAATTCCAGGGTCGCGTTCAGTGTCTGGGGCGCCCCCGGATCCGACGGCGCCTCCTGCCCGCGCACGGCCGCGATCACCCGGTTCACCTGAGAAAGCGCCAGCGCCGAGGTGGCCAGCACGGTGGCCCGGTCGGCGACTCCGACAGTGTCCCGCAGCTGCGCACAGATCGCCGGCCACGCCGCGTCGCGGTCCCTGCGATGCAGGTCCGCACATACCAGGCAGCTGGTCACGCCGGGAATCACCAGCGGACCCACCAACCCGATGCCGTCACGCACCCGAACCGGCAGATGCGCGACGCCCTGCTCATGCAGATCGCGCACCATTCGCGGGTCGGCGACCAGGTAGTCCGACAACACCACCAGATCGACGTCGTCGGCCGACACCGCGGCGTGTGGCTGACTGCTGTGCGCTATCCGCGCGCCCGAGCAGCGCAACGACTCCACCAGCAGCTCGGTGAGCGGCCCGCGCCCGTGGACGCGCACCGAGGGGGCCCGGCCGCGCGATCGCCCGCATTCGGTCGCCACCCCGGCACCGACCAATTGCGCGATCAGGTCTCCCAGGCCGTCGGCATCGGTCAAGCCGCGGTCGAGCGCCCGGCGCTGCAGCTCGGGCAGCGGGGTCGGTGACCACATGGACCGCAACAGCGTGGCCAGCTCGGCGGCGGGCAAGCCGCTCGGGGGGTGCACCAGCACCGCGCGGCGGGGGTCCCAGCCGACCTGGACCGCGCCGTCGGGTCGCAGCAATACCGGCATCGCCGGATCCAGCGCATAGGTGGACAGCGCGGCCTGGCAGGGCTGAGTCACCGCGCAACTGTGTCACCCCGACGGCGATGGCCTCGCTCAGTTGTCCACAGGACCGCCGGCGGAACCGGGTCCCGCGGCGCCGGGACCGTCCGGGCCCTCGCGCTCGAGTTTGGCGATCGCCTCATCGATGCCGCTGGTGTCGCCGCCGATGATCCGGTCGATGAAACCCGCCGGCTCGTCGAGGTCCTCGGCACCGGGCAGCAGGTCGGGGTGTTGCCAGATGCCGTCGCGGGCGTCGACCCCGGCGGCCTGCGTCAGGCGCTCCCAGAACGCGGCGGCCTCACGCATCTTGCGCGGCCGCAGCTCCAGTCCCACCAGCGTCGCGAAGGTCTGCTCGGCCGGCCCGCCGCTGGCGCGGCGGCGGCGCAACGTCTCGGCGAGTGCGGCCGCGCCCGGAATCCGGTCGCCCAGGGCGGCGGCCACCACCACCTGCACCCACCCTTCGATCAGGGCGAGCAGCGTCTCCAGCCGTTCCAGCGCCTGCGTCTGTGCCGGCGTGGCCTTGGGCTCGAATACGCCCTGCCCCAACAGGTTTTCGATCGCCGCCGGATCCGACAGCGACGCCGGATTGAAGTCGCGGGCCAGCTCCTCGATTCCGGACATGTCGATCTGCATGCCCATCGCGTAGGCCTCGACCGCGCCCAGCAGCTGGCTCGACAGCCAGGGGACGTGACTGAACAGCCGGTGGTGGGCGGCCTCGCGCGCGGCCAGGAAGGTCAGGATCTCGCTGCGCGGCCGCTCGAGTCCGGTGGTGAACGATTCGACGGCGTCGGGCATGATCGCCGCAATTCCCTTGGGCCCCAACGGCAAACCGATGTCGGTCGAGGTCAGCACCTCGCGTGATAACCGGCCCAGCGCCTGCCCGAGCTGCGAGCCGAACGCCATGCCGCCCATCTGCGACATCATCTGCAGCAGCGGGCCGGCCATGCTCTTGGCCTCTTCGGGAAGCGACGCCGCCCACACCGTCGAGATCTGTTGGGCCATCGGGTCACACAGCCGCTTCCACGTCTCCAACGTGTTGTCGACCCAGTCGGCGGGGGTCCAACCCACCGCCTTGGCGGTGCCCGCGGGCAGCGCCGTCGCTCCGTCCAGCCAGGTTTCGGCCAGATGCACCGCGTCGGCGATCGCCGAGGTCGTCGTGGCCGGGACCGGCGCCACGAACCCGATCGAATTCGACGCGACTCGCCGCGCCAATTCGTAATTGACCGGCCCCGAACTCGTTCCGCCGGCTCCGACAGTGCCCGCGCTGCTGAACATCTGACCCAGCTGGGTGAAGATCTGCCCCAAGTCGCCCATGCCGAAGTCACCGCTCATGCCGAACGCGGCGAACGGGTCGGACGGGTTCGAGCCCGAATCGGGATCTTTTTTCCCGTGTTTGTCCGGATCCTCCCCATGGGAGAAGCCGAACGGCAGGTCAGCCATAACCCCAACGGTACTCACCGTGGGATCGGAAGGCGCGCGACGCCGCGTCAGCTTGTAGCTGAACCTCGTGGCCGAACCTTGCGGCTGAATATCGGGCCGCGAGGCCCGTCTAGTGTATTCGGCGTGAACAGGCGCATCCTGACCTTGATGGTCGCGCTGGTGCCGATCGTGGTGTTCGGCGTGTTGCTGGCGGTGGTGACGGTGCCGTTCGTGTCGCTGGGTCCGGGTCCCACCTTCGACACGCTCGGCGAGGTCGACGGCAAGCAGGTGGTGGCGATCCAGGGCACGCTGACGCATCCGACCACCGGCCACTTGAACATGACGACGGTGTCCCAGCGCGACGATCTGACGCTGGGTGAGGCGCTGACGCTCTGGCTTTCGGACCAGGAACAGCTGGTGCCGCGCGATCTCATCTACCCGCCCGGCAAGTCGCGCGAGGAGGTCGACAAGGCCAACAACGCGGACTTCAGGCAATCCGAGGACAGCGCCGAGTACGCCGCCCTGGGGTACCTGAAGTACCCGCAGGCCGTCACGGTGGCGAAGGTCCCCGAGCCCGGTCCCTCGGCGGGCAAGCTGAAGGCCGGCGACGCGATCGACGCGGTCAACGGCACCCCGGTCGCCACCGTCGGCGCGTTCACCGGGCTGCTGAAGAACACCAAACCCGGCCAGACCGTGACGATCGACTACCGCCGCAAGAACGAGCCCGCCGGCGTGGCGCAGATCACGCTGGGCGCCAACAAGGACCGTGACTATGGCTATCTTGGCGTCGCGGTGCTCGACGCGCCGTGGGCGCCTTTCGTCGTGGACTTCAACCTCGCCAATGTGGGCGGGCCGTCCGCCGGCCTGATGTTCAGCCTGGCCGTGGTCGACAAGTTGACCACCGGGGGCCTGGCCGGGTCGAACTTCATCGCGGGAACCGGGACCATTTCCGCCGACGGCAAGGTCGGCCAGATCGGCGGCATCACCCACAAGATGGTCGCCGCGCGCGCGGCCGGGGCCACGGTGTTCTTGGTGCCGGCGAAGAACTGTTACGAGGCCAGTTCGGACAATCCGTCCGGGCTGCGGTTGGTCAAGGTCGAGACGCTCGACCAGGCGGTAGACGCGCTGCACGCGATGGCGTCCGGCGGCCAACCGCCGAGCTGCTAGACGAGCGTGGGATCGCCGGTTGCCGCAATGCGTAGAGTTGTCACCGTCTAGCAATCGATCAGGGAGCGTAGCCAGTGGGGATGCGGCCCACCGCAAGAATGCCGAAGCTGACTCGGCGTAGCCGAATTCTGATCCTGATCGCACTGGGTGTGATCGCTTTGCTGCTCGCGGGCCCGCGGCTGATCGACGCCTACGTCGACTGGCTGTGGTTCGGCGAGCTCGGCTACCGCTCGGTGTTTACCACCGTGCTCGTCACGCGGTTCGTGGTCTTTCTGATCGCCGGTCTGCTGGTGGGCGGCATCGTGTTCGCCGGGCTCGCGGTGGCCTACCGCACCCGCCCGGTGTTCGTGCCGAGCAACGACAACGATCCGGTGGCGCGATACCGCACCCTGGTCCTGTCCCGGCTGCGCCTGGTAAGCATCGGCGTCCCGGTGGCGATCGGCTTGCTGGCCGGCATCATCGCGCAGAGCTATTGGGTGCGGATCCAACTGTTCTTGCACGGCGGAGACTTCGGCGTCAAGGACCCGCAGTTCGGCAAGGACCTCGGCTTCTACGCGTTCGAGTTGCCGTTCTACCGGCTGCTGCTCAGTTACGTGTTTGTGGCGGTGTTCCTGGCTTTCGTGGCCAACCTGTTGGCCCACTACATCTTTGGCGGCATTCGGCTGTCCGGTCGCACCGGTGCGCTGAGCCGTTCGGCGCGGATCCAGCTGGTCACCCTGGTCGGGCTGTTGGTGTTGCTCAAGGCGGTCGCCTATTGGGTGGACCGCTACGAGCTGTTGTCGCACACCCGCGGCGGTAAGCCCTTCACCGGCGCCGGCTACACCGACATCAACGCCGTGCTGCCGGCGAAGCTGATCCTCATGGCGATCGCGCTCATCTGCGCGGCCGCGGTGTTCTCCGCGGTCGTCCTGCGGGACTTGCGGATTCCCGCGATCGGGTTGGTCCTGCTGCTGCTGTCGTCGTTGATCGTGGGCGCCGGATGGCCGTTGATCGTCGAGCAGATCAGCGTCAAACCCAATGCCGCGCAAAAGGAAAGCGAATACATCAGCCGCAGCATCGCCGCGACGCGCCAAGCCTACGGCCTGACCGCCGACGTGGTCACCTATCGCAACTACACCGGCGACACGCAGGCCACCGCCCAGCAGGTCGCCGATGACCGCGCGACCACCTCCAACATCCGCCTGCTCGACCCGACCATCGTCAGCCCGGCGTTCACCCAGTTCCAGCAGGGCAAGAACTTCTACTACTTCCCCGACCAGCTCTCCATCGACCGATACCTGGACCGCAACGGGTCGTTGCGTGACTATGTCGTGGCGGCCCGCGAACTCAACCCCGACCGGCTGATCGACAACCAGCGTGACTGGATCAACCGGCACTCGGTTTACACCCACGGCAACGGGTTCATCGCGTCGCCGGCCAACACGGTGCGCGGAATCGCCAACGACCCCAACCAAAACGGCGGCTATCCCGAATTTCTGGTCAACGTCGTCGGCGCCAACGGCAACGTGGTCTCGGATGGCCCGGCGCCGCTCGACCAGCCACGTGTCTACTACGGCCCCGTCATCTCCAACACGTCGGCGGACTACGCGATCGTCGGACGCAACGGCACCGACCGCGAATACGACTACGAGACCAGCAACGAAACCAAGAACTACACCTACACCGGGCTCGGCGGCATCGACCTCGGCGACTGGTTGTCACGCAGCGTGTTCGCCGCCAAGTTCGCCGAGCGGAATTTCTTGTTTTCCAATGTGATCGGCTCGAACAGCAAGATTCTGTTCAACCGTGACCCGGCCCGGCGGGTGGAGGCGGTGGCGCCGTGGCTGACCACCGACAGTTCGGTGTATCCGGCGATCGTCAACAAGAGACTGGTGTGGATCATCGACGGCTACACCACGCTGGACAACTATCCCTATTCCGAGCTCACCTCGCTGGAATCGGCGACCGCGGACTCCAACGAGGTGGCGTTCAACAGGCTGGCGCCCGACAAGCGGGTCTCCTACATCCGCAACTCGGTGAAGGCGACCGTGGACGCCTACGACGGCACCGTCAGCCTGTATCAGCAAGACGAACAGGATCCCGTGCTCAAGGCGTGGATGCGGGTGTTCCCGGGCACCGTCAAGCCCAAGGGCGACATCAGCCCCGAGCTGGCCGAACACCTGCGCTATCCCGAGGACCTGTTCAAGGTGCAACGGATGCTGCTGGCGAAGTATCACGTCAACGATCCGGTGACGTTCTTCTCCACGTCGGATTTCTGGGACGTGCCGCTGGATCCGAACCCGACGGCCAGCAGCTATCAGCCGCCCTATTACATCGTCGCGAAAAACATTGCGAAGAACGATAATTCGTCGTCCTATCAGTTGACGAGCGCGATGAACAGGTTCAAGCGCGACTATCTGGCCGCCTACATCAGCGCGAGCTCCGACCCGGCGACATACGGCCGGATCACCGTGCTGACCATCCCGGGTCAGGTCAACGGGCCGAAGCTGGCCAACAACGCGATCACCACCGACCCCGCGGTGTCCCAGGACCTCGGGGTGATCGGGCGCGACAACCAGAACCGGATCCGGTGGGGCAACCTGCTCACCTTGCCGGTCGGTCAGGGCGGGCTGCTCTACGTCGAACCCGTGTACGCCTCCCCGGGGGCCAGCGACGCGGCCTCCTCCTACCCGCGGCTGATCCGGGTGGCGATGATGTACAACGACAAGATCGGGTACGGCCCCACCGTGCGCGACGCCCTCACCGGGCTGTTCGGTCCCGGCGCCGGTGCGGCGGCAACGGGGATTCAGCCCACCGAAGCGGGGACGCCCGCGGCGAGTCCGCCGGCCAGTACGCCGGCGCCGGCCGCGACACCGGGCTCCCCGCCGCCCGCGGCCGTCCCGCCGGCTCCGGACGGATCGGTCGCGCTGTCGCCGGCCAAAGCCGCTGTGCTGCAGGAGATCCAGGCGGCGATGGGCGCTGCCAAAGACGCGCAGAAGAAGGGCGATTTCGCCGGTTACGGTGCGGCGCTGCAGCGGTTGGACGACGCGATCACGAAGTACAACAACACCAAATAGCTTTCAGGCGTAAGCCGTTCGGAACCTGTCGCGATAGGCTTTCGGGCTGATGCCCAACTGGGTGACGAATGCGCGTCGCAGCGTTTCGACGCTGCCGAAGCCAGCCATGCCCGCGGTCTCGGTGACGGACCGGCCGGCTTCGAGTGCGTTACGGGCGAAATCGATTCGAACCAATTCGACATAGCGTGCCGGAGTCATCCCGAGCTCCGATTGGAACAGCCGGGTCAGCTGGCGCGTACTCAACGATGCTAGGGCCGCAAGCCTTTTCACGCTGTAGACGGCGGCCGGGTCGGCCGCGATCGCGTCGGTGACCGCGCGCAGCGGCGACTGCGGCGGGGGGTCGGCCTCCACCAGCACCGAGAATTGTGATTGCCCGCCGGCCCGTTTCAGATAGACGACCAGCCACCGGGCGACGTCGCGGACCAGGTCGGTGCCGTGGTCCATTTCGACCAACGCCAGCGCCAGGTCGATACCCGAGGAAATTCCGGCCGAGGTGAAGACGTCGCCGTCGCGGACGAAGATCGCGTCCGGCTCGACGGTGACATCCCGAAAGGCCCGGGCCAACCGCCGGGCATCGTGCCAGTGCGTGGTGGCGCGCCGGCCGCTGAGTAGGCCGGCCTGCGCGAGGATGAACGACCCCGTGCAAATGGACGCCATCCGCCGGGTTCGCGCCGAGACGGATCTGATGGCCTCGACGAGCGCGGGGTCGATCGCTCGCCCGGGCAGGTTGTCGCTGCCGGCGACCAGAACGGTATCGGCGGAATCGATGGCCGAGATGCGGTCGGTGACCCCCAATCGGGTCCCGATCGAGCTTGTCACGTCGCCCCCGTCCACCGACGCGATCTTGAGCCGGTAGTCGGCGCCGAAGCGGTTGGCTTCGACGAAGACCTCACCCGCTCCCGCGACGTCCAGCAGCGTCACCCCGTCGAAGACGACGATGACCACCACCCGCGAATGCTTTCCGGCTACAGCCACGTACGCCATTGTGTCGCTTTCTGAGGGGTTGACGGCCGAAACGACCAGCGTCGGATCGTCCGGCCCGTCGCACACTGATCACGACGGCCACGGAGAAGGAGACGAGATCATGACCACCGGTTCGCTAGACATCATCGCCGGCATCCAGGTGCCCGACACCGCGCTGGCGCGCGAGGTCACCGACTTCATCCGTGACACCGAGGACGAGTTGCTCTTCAACCATTCCCGGCGGGTGTTCTTCTTCGGCGCACTGCAGGGCTTGCGCCGCGGAGTGCAACCGAATGTGGAGCTGCTCTACGCGGCGGCGATGTTCCACGACCTCGGCCTGACCGAGCGCTACCGCAACTCCACCCTGCGCTTCGAGGTCGACGGCGCCAACGCGGCGCGGGACTTCTTGACGACCCACGGTGTCGATGAGGCCGACGCCGCCACGGTGTGGCTCGGCATCGCCCTGCACACCACCCCCGGCGTGCCCGAGTTCCTGGCGCCCGAAGTCGCCCTGCTGCAGGCCGGTGTGGAAGTCGACGTGGTCGGTGTCGGCCGCGACGATGTGGCTCCCGAAGCGCTCGCCGCGGTGACCGCCGCCCATCCGCGCCCCCAGTTCAAACAGCGAATCCTGGCGGCGTTCCACGACGGCATGAAGCACCGCCCGCAGACCACGGCCGGCACCATGAACGCCGACGTACTGGCGCACTTCGATCCCGCATTCGAGCGCGTCGACTTCGTCGACAAGATCCTCAACAACAGCTGGCCGGAATAGCCCGGAATGGCCCGGAAGGGAGTAGACAAATGGACATCCACGAAGCGCTGTACACCACCAGGATGATGCGGCGGCTGCGGCCGGACCCGGTTCCGCTGGACGCGCAGGCCCGCATCCTCGACGCGGCCGTTCGCGCCCCCAACGGGGCCAACACCCAACGCTGGCACTTTGTCGCCGTTGATGATCCGGAGCTTATCCGCGCGTTCGCCCAGCTGTTCCGCCAGGCCCGCGCCCTCGAATACGAGAAGTTCGGGACGGGGACGGGGCCGATGGTGGCGCCAGCGCCCGGCGCCGACGCGGCCGCCCATGCCGAGACGATGCGCCGAATCAAAGGTTCCGGGGACTATCTGGCCGACCACTTCGAGGAAATTCCGTTGTTGCTCTTCGTCTTTGCCATCGACGACCTCGGCGGCGCCAACATCTTCCCGGCGATCTGGAGCGTGTTGCTCGCCGCGCGTGCCGAGGGCGTCGGGGGCGTCATGACGATGGTGCTCCGCAATTTCGAGGACCGGGTGAACGAGTTACTGGGCGTGCCCGTCGAGGAGGGCTGGACGATGTCGGCGATGCTGGCCCTCGGCTACCCGCGGGGCAAATGGGGTGTCGCGGCCAACCGCCATCCCGTGCACGAGGTTTCATCCCGAAACGGCTGGGACAAGCCCTTCGGTGTCGAAGTGCCGCAGCCGCTCTGGCCGCCTCGGGACGACACGGCGACCACCGCGACCGCGGTCGGGTTCTGAAGAAGGGAGAACGTCAGATGAGCGACGCGAACGCAATCGGGGTCACGGTGGTCCGGCCCGGCGAAGGCGATTACGTTGCCCTGCCTGGTTTTGGGGCGGTCTTCAAGCTGTCCGGCAAGACCAACGGGGGCGAGGTGTCGATCGTCGAGCACCCGTTCGAGGTCGGCCTGCTCACCGCGGCGCACCGGCACACCCGCGAGGACGAGCATTCCATCGTGCTGGCGGGCGAGATCGGCTTCCGCTCCGACGACAGCGAGGTCGTCCTCGGTCCCGGCGGTTACATCACCAAGCCCCGCGGGCAGATGCACGCGATGTGGAACGCCGGCACCGAGCCGGGCCGCATCGTCGAGGTCATCACGCCGGGTGGTTTCGAGAACTATTTCCGCGAACTCGGTGAGCTGCTCCTCGAGCACGCCGACGACCCGGTCGGCAAGTCGCTGCACGAGTTGCCCGAGTTCGGCGAACTGGCCGACAAGTACGGGCTGACCTACGGGTCGCCCGTCTGGATGGACGACATCGCGCGGCGATACGGGCTGAACCCGCCCTCGCACTGAACTACCCCGCCAACCCCGCTGAGCCCGCGATTTGGTCGGAATGACGTCGGTTCGGTAACCTGGCATTCACCAACGCGGGGTGGAGCAGCTCGGTAGCTCGCTGGGCTCATAACCCAGAGGTCGCAGGTTCGAATCCTGTCCCCGCTAC
>Ga0134125_10002227_pt1 | contig 23142 bp, 23 predicted proteins | sample KB31751_FD_96464 | JGI IMG/M metagenome (GOLD analysis project Ga0134125, IMG submission 96464) | Terrestrial soil microbial communities with excess Nitrogen fertilizer from Kellogg Biological Station, Michigan, USA - KB3-175-1 | ecosystem: Environmental > Terrestrial > Soil > Unclassified ... | reverse complement strand
TGCGGTGATCGTGTACGCCGGCCTCATCGGCCTCGCCTACCTGGGCTTTGCCGCCGTGCCGCACGGCTTCATCCCCTCGCAGGACAAGCAGTACCTGGTTGCAATCACCCAGCTGCCGCCCGCCTCCTCGCTCGACCGCACCTCGCAGGTCATCAAGCAGATCGGCGACATCGGCCTGCATCAGCCCGGCGTCGAGCACGCCGTGCAGTTCGCCGGCATGTCGGTCAACGGCTTCGTGCAGAGCTCGAGCGCCGGGCTCGTCTTCTTCGGCCTCAAGCCCTTCGACGAGCGCAAGGGCAAAGGCCTCACGGCGGATGCCATCGCCGCGGCGCTCAACCAGAAGCTCTCCTCCATCCAGGACGGCATGGTGGTCGTGTTCCCGGCGCCGCCGGTCATGGGCCTCGGCACCCTGGGCGGCTTCAAGCTGCAGATCGAGGATCGCAGCGACGCCGGCCCCAAGGCGCTTTACGAAGCCACACAGGCCGTCCTGAAGAAGGGCTATGCGAACCCCGCGCTCGCCGGCCTCTTCAGCAGCTACCAGGTCAACGTACCGCAGCTCAACGTCAACGTGGACCGCGTCAAGGTCATGCAGGACCACGTCAACCTGGACGACGTCTTCCAGACGCTGCAGGTCTACCTGGGCTCCATCTACGTCAACGACTTCAACGCCTTCGGGCGCACGTACCAGGTCCTGGCGCAGGCCGACGCGCCGTTCCGCTCCCGCATCGAGGACATCTCCACGCTGCAGGTCCGCAACGCCGAGGGACAGATGATCCCGCTGGGCTCATTCGTCACGGTCACACCAACCTACGGGCCTGACATCGTCGGCCGCTACAACGGCTACACCGCTGCCGACATCAACGGCGGTCCGGCGCCGGGCTACAGCTCCGGCCAGGCACAGGCGGCGATGACGCAGATCCTGAAGTCGACCCTGCCCCGGGGCATGGCCTTCGAGTGGACCGACCTCTCCTACCAGCAGCTCATCTCCGGCAACACCAGCCTGATCATCTTCCCACTCGTCGTGCTGTTCGTGTTCCTGGTGCTCGCCGCGCAGTACGAGAGCCTGACGCTGCCGCTCGCGATCATTCTGATCGTACCGATGTGTCTGCTCGCAGCCATCACGGGCGTGTTCCTGGACCACGGCAACAACAACATCTTCACGCAGGTCGGGCTCGTCGTGCTCGTCGGCCTCGCGTGCAAGAACGCGATCCTGATCGTCGAGTTCGCCAAGCACCTGCAGGACGAACAGGGTCAGGACGCGGTATCAGCCGTGCTGCATGCCGCTCGCCTGCGTCTGCGGCCGATTCTGATGACGTCCTTCGCCTTCATCATGGGAGTCGTGCCGTTGATGCTGGCGAGCGGCGCCGGCGCCGAGATTCGCCACGCGCTTGGTACCGTGGTGTTCTCCGGCATGCTGGGCGTCACCTTCTTCGGTCTGCTTTTGACGCCCGTCTTCTACGTTCTCATCCGCAGGGGCCACGCCCGCAACCTCGAGCGTGCAGCCCCTCACGGAGAGTTTTCCGCGGAAACTTCCCATGCGTAAATCCATCGTTGTCTTTTTTCTGAGTGCAGCGCTGTCGGCCTGCGCCGTGGGCCCGAACTATCACCGCCCCGCGACCAGCGTGGCGAAACAGTTCCCGACGGGCGGCGGAGCGCAAGGAGCGGCGCAGGAATCGCCAGCATCCAACGACGTCTACTCGCATGCTCAAACACAGACGGAGTTCTGGAAGCAGTTCGACGACCCTGTGCTCAACAGCATGGTGAGTGATGCGCTGACCGCTAACTACGACCTGCGCATCGCGCTCGGGCGATTGGTGCAGGCACGCGCGTTGCGCAACGAGTCACTGTTCGACCTGGCGCCGACCGTCACGGCCTCTGCCGGATACACCAAGCAGCGCGTGCCGGCGGTCGAAGATCCGTTCGGCGGTCCCTACACCACGAAGCTCTACAACGCCGGCTTCGATGCCACCTGGGAGCTCGACTTCTTCGGCGGCGTGCGCCGCGGAATCCAGGCGCGCAACGCTCAGCTCGAAGGCCAGGTCGCCAACCTCCATGACGCGCAGGTGTCGGTCATCGCGGAAGTCGCCCGCAATTACTTCGAGCTGCGCGGCGAGCAGAGCCAGCTCGCCGTCGCGCGCGCCAACGTCAAGAACCAACAGCAGGTGCTCGCGCTGGCGCAGGCACAGCGTGAAGCAGGCAGCGGGACCGATCTCGACGTGGCACGGGCTCAGTCGCAGCTGAGCACCACCCTCTCCACCATCGGACCGCTCGAGGCCGCCGTGTCGCGCTCCATTCACCGCTTGGGCGTGTTGACCGGCCGCGATCCCGACGCGCTGACGGGCTCGCTGAGTGCCCCGCATGACCTGCCGTCGCTGCCGCCGATCGTGCCGGTCGGAACCCCAGAGGAGCTGTTGCGCCGGCGTGCCGATATCCGTGCGGCCGAGCGCAATCTCGCGGCATCCACCGCCCTCGTCGGTGTGGCCGTATCGAATCTCTTCCCCAAGGTCACCTTCACCGGCAACTTTGGCTATGCCGCTGCAGAGCCGGCGGGCTTCGGTACCGGGGCGTCGCGAAGCTACATAATCGGGCCGGGCATCACTTGGGCGGCCTTCGACCTCGGCCGGGTGCGGGCGCAGATCGCCGGTGCGCGCGCCGGAACGGTCATCGCCCTGGACCAGTACCATCAGACCGTGCTCAACGCGCTCGAGGAAACCGAGGATGCACTGGTAACCCACGCCAGGGACCGCGATCAGCTGCACCACGCCGAGGATGCGGCGCGCGCCAGCGCCACCGCCGCCAAGCTTGCCGAGATCCGCTACAAAGGTGGCATGGTGGACTTTCTCTCGGTTCTGGACGCAGAGCGCACGGAGCTGCAGACCCAGGACGCCTTGGCCCAGAGCCGCACGGAAGCCGCCACCAGCCTGATCGCCGTTTACAAGGCGCTGGGCGGTGGTTGGGAGACCGCCCCCCTGCCGAGGTACACTGACGCTTCGATTTCCCGATAGAGAGCGTATCTCATGAGCGTTTCGGTGGCCGATGCGGCCCTGGCCCATCTGGAATCCCTGACCCGGGAATCCGCCCCCTGTACGGAAGAGCTGAGCCAGATCAACGAGTCCCTGCGGCGCCGGGAGGCGCTGCTCGTGGCCTCCGCCAAGGCGAGCCGGATGCTCCTCGAGGCGCCGGACGTACGGGGCGCCATTCCGGAGGTCCTGCGCCTGATGGGCGACGCGGCCCATGTGGATCGCGTCAACGTCATGTTGGCGCGCAGCGGCCCACAAGGCGAGCCCCTCCTGGTCGTGGTGAGCGAGTGGACAGCGGACGGTGTTCCGCCCCACATCGACGACCCCTCTGTCTGCACGTGCGATGAGCGTCAGTTCTCCGCGGTGTCCGCGGAGCTGCGCGCGGGACGGAGCGTCTGCCTGAACAAGTGCGACACGCCGGTAACGTATGCGGGTGTAGCCGGATTCGAAGGCATCGGCACCAAGACCAAGGCCATCGTGCCCATATTCGTCGCCGGCGAATTCATCGGTGTCGTGGGCTTCGATAACACCCGCCAGCGGCGCGCGATCGACTCCGCGGAGCTGGCCGCGCTCGAGAATGCGGCGGGCGTCATCGGCGCGGCGCTCCATCGGCAACGCCTCATCGATGACATGCGACGGGAACGCGAGCGCGCGGCGGAGGAGCGCGTGGCGGAGTTGGCAAAGGCCAACGCCGTCATCCGCGGCAACCTGGAGCGGCTGGCAAGCGAGCCGGACCTGCATAGCTTCCTCGGCCACGTGCTGTTGGAAGCGACTCGTCAGTTCGACGCGGCGTCCGGTGCGGTGGTGGTCGCCAAGGACAGCCTGCAGCAATGGCGCATCGCGGCGCACGTCCGGGATGGACAGATCGAAGAGCCGCCCTATCCGATCAGCGTGCCCATCAACGGCTCGTCGTTCGGCGACCGGTTCACCAAGCCGACCGAGCCCATGTATCTCGACGTCGAGCAGCAGTCCGAGGAATTCTGGCCCGGCATGCTGGCGTTCCACCGGCAGGAGGGCTACGCCGGCACCGTGGTCTATCCGCTGGTGTTCGGCTCCCGCAACGTAGGCTTCCTCATCCTGCGCTTCCGCCGCATCGCGCACGACGTCCAGCACAGCGAGCTTCTGGTGGCGCTGGCCCAACAGGCGACGCTCGCCGTGCAGCTCACCCGCCTCGCCTATCAGGCGAAGGAGGCGGCGGTGCTGGTCGAGCGCGCGCGCATCGGGCAGGAGATCCACGATGGCCTGGCGCAGGCCTTCACGGGAATCCTGATGCAGCTCGGAGCGGTGGAGGAGTTCCCGTCCTGCAAGAAGAAGAACTCGGGGCTGGCGCTGACACTGACACGCATCCGTGATCTCGCCCGCGAGGGCCTCGCCGAGGCGAGGCGCTCGGTGATGGCGCTCAGGCTCGATCAGACACGGCGCGCGGGGCTGGAGCTCGCGCTGCGCCAGCTGGCCGAGCGCTCGACGGTGCCGGGCGGCGTGACTTGCAACTTCGAGGGCGGCGGCATCACCACCGGCCTGAAGCCGGAGCACGAGCATGAGTTGCTGCGCATCGCGCAGGAGGCGGTGAGCAATGCCGTGCGCCATGCCCGGCCGAAACTCGTTCGCATCACGATGACGGATGAAGAGGCGCACTGGGTGCTGGCAGTGGAGGATGACGGGCGCGGCATGGAGCAGCGGCCGGAGCTGTACGCGCGGGAGGGCTTCGGCCTCACGAGCATGCGGCAGCGGGCGAGCGCGATCGGCGGGGAGTGGCAGATCGAGAGTCAGCCGGGCGCAGGCACGCGGGTCAGCGTGCGCCTGCCCAAGCGTAAGGCGGCAGCATAATGGTCGCGGTGCTGACGAAGAAGAAGATCAGCGTGATCCTGGCGGACGATCACCCGGTCGTACGCGATGGGCTGGCGGCGATGGTGAACCAGCAGGCCGACATGGAGGTGGTCGCCGAGGCTGGCGACGGGGATGAGGCGATCACGCTCTACGAGCAGCATCAACCGGACGTGATGGTGCTGGATTTGCGGATGCCGAAGCGCGACGGCGTGGCGGTAGTGCAGCGCGTGCTGGAAATCAACCCGAAAGCGCGGATCCTCATCATGACCACCTATGATGGGGATGAGGACATCTTCCAGTGTTTGAGCCAGGGGGCGAAGGGTTACCTGCTGAAGGATGCGCCGCGGCAGGAGATCCTCTCGGCCATCCGGGCGGTGAGCGAGGACCGGCCCTACACTTCCTCATCGGTGGCGGCCAAGGCGCTGCAAAGGATGGGGAAGCCGAGCCTGACGCAGCGGGAGCTGGATGTGTTGGAGCTCGTCGCGCAGGGACGGAGCAACAAAGACATCGCGCGGCGGCTGTCGATCACCGAGGGAACGGCGAAGACTCACGTGAAATCCATCCTCACCAAGCTCGATGCGATCAGCCGCACGGAGGCGGTGGCCGTCGCTCACAAGCGCGGATTGATTCGACTCTGAGATCGGCCCAGCCCGCGCCCGCGGCGGTGTCGGAACTTTCGCTGGCGGATTCCGTTGACCGCAACGCAGGCGGCGACCGGGGTGGCCCGTCCGGCGGAAACACGCACGAGGAGTCGACAATGAATCCCAGCTTCACTTCGACGAATGGCGAGAGCGCAGCGGCCGAGGCCAGGCGCCAGGCAGAAAATGTGGCGGAGACGGCAAGCGACACCGCCGCGAAGGCTACGAGCGCCGCACGCGACCGTGCAGATCAGGCGCAGCGTTGGGCCAAGTCACGTTGGAATGACCTGCAGAACAGCGTCGAGTCCCAACCGTACCAGTCGACCGTCTGGGCGCTCGGGATCGGGTTCGCCGCGGGGCTGCTGCTGATGGGATTGCTGCGCGGCCGTAGATGACGTCACGGTCTGCGTAGCGCCGGATGGCCGGCTCCGCGCACCGTGATGGTTCTGTGACAAATAGGGCCGGGCGGCGTGGTCTGCTTGGCCTATGCATCAGATCGGCGTCGTGGGCCTGTCGTACCGGCATTCCGGTATCGATGAGGTCGCGCGCCTCTCCATCCCCAAAGCGGATCTGGAGAGCCGACTGGCCTCGCTGCGCGAGGCGCTGCAGGTCTCGGAGCTCCTCTATCTCGGCACGTGCAATCGTGTCGAGCTCCTTTTTGCTACTCACGACGGCGAGCCGGCGGGCGATCTGCGCGAGCCGGCCCTGGCGCAGCTGAGCGGAAGCCGCTCGGCTCCGGGACAGGCCTCGCGCCTGCTGCGCGCCTGGGCGGGCGAATCGGCTCTCGAGCACGTGCTGCTTCTGGCATGCGGGCTCGACTCCGCTCAGGCGGGTGAGCGGGAGATCGCCGCACAGCTGCGCGCCGCCTGGGAAGCTGCGCGCGCCGCCGGAACGAGCGGCCCCCTTCTCGACCGGCTGGTGGGTGAGGCGCTCGCCATGGCCAACCGGATGCAGCGGCTGCAGGCCGGGATGCGCTCGCCTTCATTGGCCGACCTCGCTGCGACGCGCGTCCTCGATCACCTCGCGGGCAGCGCCGAGACGGTTGCCCTGATCGGCGTCTCCCCTATGACGCGACGCTGCGGTCTGGCGCTGCATCGCGCAGGGATTCCGCTCCTCATCGTGAACCGGACGCTGGCGCCCGCGGCGGAGCTCGCCGCGAGCGTGTCCGGGCAGGCCGTCTCGCTCGAGCAGTTCCGCGAGCGCCCGCAAGCCGTCGCGGCACTGGTGCTGGCCGCGGGCGGCGGCGAGCCCGTGCTCGACGGCCGCTCCCTGCAATTGCTCGCCGAAAGTGCCCAGCTCGCGCAGCAAGCGCGCTCAGGCTCGCACCGTTCCGGCGCACCGCTGGCAATCGACTTCGGCGTCCCGCCGAACGTCGACCCCGATGAGGCGCTGCGCGCCTGCATCACGAGAATCGGCATGAGTGAGCTCGTGCAGGACGTGCAGGAGCGGCGCGGGGCCGAGCTCCTGCGGCTGGCGCCGGTACGGGCCGCCATCGACGAGCGGCTGGCGCGCCTGCGCGAGGAGATGGCCACACGCGCCATCGGCCCGAAGCTGGCGGAGCTGCGCGGCGCCTTCGAGCGGATCGCCGCAGAAGAGCTCGAGCGCGCGTTCGCGGCGGAGCTGCGCGGTCTGATGGAAGATCAGCGCGAGGAGCTGCGGCATCTGACGTCGCGGCTGGCGCGGCGCCTGGCGCATTTGCCCATTGCAGGCCTGCGCGCGGCGGCGACACATGCGAGCCCGGATGTCATCGATGCATTTTTCCGGGAGGCGCGCCTCCATCGCGCGTCCCACGCGGACACAAACGAAGTGCTAGTCCCTGAAGAGCCACTACCATAGGACCGTAATGAGCCATTCCCCAAAGGAAGAGTCCACGCAGGCGTATCCCCGCTCGAGGCAACTCTACCAGCGGGCCACTCGCGTGATCCCCGGCGGTGTCAACTCGCCCGTCCGGGCATTTCGTACGGTCGGCGGCACCCCGCTTTTCTTCGTCAGCGGCCGCGGCGCGCATCTGACCGATGCCGACGGGCGCCGTTATCTCGATCTCGTGTGCTCCTGGGGTCCGCTGATATTGGGTCACGCGCACCCGGCAGTGGTCGAGGCGGTGACGCGAGCCTGCCATCAGGGAACGACGTTCGGCGCGCCTTGTCGCGCGGAGGTCGAGTTGGCGGAGCGCGTGGTCGCCTCCTACCCTGGTATCGAGCAAGTACGGTTGGTGTCGTCCGGTACGGAAGCCGTGATGAGCGCAATCCGCCTGGCGCGCGCGTTCACGGGGCGCGACCTCATCGTGAAATTCTCCGGGTGCTATCACGGACATGCGGATCACCTGTTGGTCGCGGCGGGCTCGGGCCTCGCTACCTTCGGCCGTCCCTCATCCGCCGGTGTCCCCGAAGCGTTCACCGCCTGCACGCGCGTCCTGCCGCTCGACGATGAAGCGGCGGTGGACGCGCTCTTCGCCCGCGACGGGGAACGGATTGCCGCGGTCATCATCGAGCCCCTCCCCGCAAACCACGGCCTGTTGCCACAGCGCAGAGAGCTCCTCGAGCGGTTGCGCGCACTGACCCGCGAGCGCGGCGCGCTGCTCATCTTCGATGAAGTCATCTCCGGCTTTCGTCTCGCACGGGGCGGCGCCGCCGAGCGGTTCGGTCTCGTCCCGGACCTCGCCACTTTCGGCAAGGTAATCGGCGGCGGCATGCCCGTGGGCGCCTTCGCCGGGCCCGCACGGATCATGGCGCGGCTCGCGCCCGATGGCGATACCTACCAGGCGGGCACTCTCTCCGGCAATCCGGTGGCCATGGCGAGCGGCATCGCCACGCTGGACGTGCTCGCGGCCGAGAACGGCTGGGAGCGACTCGAATCGCTGGGCGCGCAGCTCGAGCACCTGCTGCAGCCGGTGCTGCGCGAGGCACCCTTCCCCATCCACCTGGTGCGCGCAGGCTCGCTCTTCTGGCTGTCCCTGCACGAGAACGGTGCACCGCGCACGGCGGCAACCCTCCCGCCGCAGGCGCTGGAGCGGTTCGCGGCACTCTTTCACGCCATGCTGGCCGAGGGCATCTATCTGCCGCCATCGGCCTACGAGGCGTGCTTCCTCTCACTCGCCCACACGGCCGCGGACCTCGAGCGGCTGGCACAGGGCCTGCGCAGCGCGCTGCGCGGCCTTCGCTGACAGGCCTGCGATGAAGGCAACGCGCGTCTTCCAACTCACCGCGCTCGCCCTGGTGCTGGTGTCCACCGTGGAGGTCGGCTGGTGGCTGCTCGACCAGCACCGCTTCGCGGTCGACAAGGTGCGGGAGATGCACCAGGTCTATGCGCAACAGGTGATCGCCGCACAGGCGCTGCTCGCGGCCGGGACGCCGGCCGACCGGGTGCACGCGCTGTTGCCAGACGTCATCGTGACAAACCAACATGCCGCGTTGTCCCCGGACGTCGACCGGCAACTCCTCGCGGAAGAGCATCGGCACATCGCCCAGTACGCCTGGGAAGGATCGTTCTTCATCATCGCCCTGGCCGCATGCATCGCGGTGATCGCCCGCGCCTTGCGGGCGGAGGCGCGCGTGATGCAGGAGCAGGAGAGCTTCCTGGCGCTCGTCTCACATCAGTTCAAGACGCCCCTGGCCAGCCTGCAGCTGTCGCTCGAGACCATGGCCATGCGGCCGCTCTCACCCGAGCATTCGCGGGCCCTGATCGACCGTATGCTCGCCGACCTCGCCCGCATGGAGGGCATGGTGACGCAGATCCTCGAGAGCATGCGACTCGAGCGCGGGCGGATCGAACTGCGCAAAGAGCCGGTAGACCTTGGCGGTGCCGTCGCGCGCGTGGTTGCAGGCTTCGAAGAGCGGGCCGGCAAGGACCGCATCGTCGTCAGCAGCGACATCGAGGCCGGCCTGCAGGTGCTGGCCGACCCGCTGGCGCTCGACGTCATTCTGCGCAACCTGCTCGAGAACGCGCTCGCGGCGGTCGCACCGGTCGGCGGCGGCACCATCGTGTTCACGGGCAGGCGCACGCGCGGTGAGATCGAGCTGGCGGTACGCGACAGCGGCGTCGGCTTCCGGCCGGGTGATGCTCCACGGCTCTTCCAGAAGTTCAGCCGCCTGCATCCCGGCGGGGGCGGCAGCCATTTCGGTACGGGGCTCGGGCTCTACATCGTCGGGCGGCTGATGCAGCTCGCGGGCGGGCGGGTGAGCGCGCAGAGCGAGGGTGTCGGTCAAGGCGCGACTTTCGTGCTGGCGTGGCCCGCGAGCGAGACGCAGCAGGCCGCCTCCGCTGGCGCGGGTGGCGTCGAGCCGCTGGCGCGGCAGCCTGCGGGACGGGAGCACTCATGACGGAGCCTCGAAACCCGCCAGCGCAGCAAGCGCGGCGCATCCTCGTGGTGGAAGACGACCCGCATCTCGCCGCCGGTGTCGTCGAGAACCTGCGGGCGGAGGGCTATGCCGTCGAATCCGTCGCTGACGGGCGGCACGCCCTGGAATGGCTGGCTGGAGGCTCCTGCGGCCTCGTGGTGTTGGATGTCATGTTGCCGGAGATCGATGGCTTCACCGTCTGCCGCACGCTGCGCGAGCGGGGTGACAACACTCCGGTTCTCTTCCTCACCGCGCGCGGCGATCCCGCCGACCGCGTACGCGGCCTGGAAGCCGGCGGCGACGATTACCTGGCGAAGCCCTTTCATCTGCGCGAGCTCCTGCTGCGCGTGCGGGCGATCCTGCGCCGCTGGGACTGGTATCAGAGCGCCTCGGAGGCCGAGGGGGCGGTGCTGCGCTTCGGCGGCAACGAGGTCGACTTTCGCGCCTTCCGCGCCCGGTCCTGGAACGGCATCGCCCAGGAGCTGACGGAGAAGGAAGCCATGATCCTGAAGGTGCTGGCCGAGCGCCCGGGAGAGATCGTCTCGCGCGAGGATCTTCTCGAGCGAGTCTGGGGGTACGACGTCTTTCCCTCGACGCGAACCGTGGACAACTTCATCCTGCGTCTGCGCAAGCGTTTCGAGCGCGATCCAGCCAATCCGCGTCACTTCCTGACCGTCTGGGGCGTCGGCTACCGGTTCATGAGCGAGGACGCAACATGAGCGCGCTGCGCATCGGCACCCGCGCTTCCGCGCTCGCTCTCTGGCAGGCGCGCCACGTCGAGAGTCTGGTCCGCGCTCTCCCCGGCGCACCGCCGGTGGAGTTGGTTCCCATCGCGACCACGGGAGACGTACGCTCTGACGTGCCGCTCTGGACCGTTCGCGGCCGGGCCTTCTTCACGAAGGAGATCGACCGCGCGCTGCTCGAGGGCAGGATCGATGTCGCGGTGCACAGCCTGAAGGATCTGCCCACGGCGATGGAGCCAGGGCTCGAGCTCACGGCTGTCCTGACACGCGAGGATGCCCGCGACGCCCTGGTCAGCCGCGCCGGCGTCCCCCTGGCGCAGTTGCCTCGCAATGCCCGCATCGGCACGAGCAGCCTGCGGCGACGCGCCTTCCTGACCCGCGCGCGTCCGGACCTGACACTCCTGGAGCTGCGCGGCAACGTACCCACTCGCCTCGAGCGCCTCGAGCGCGGCGACTACGACGCCATCATCCTCGCAGCGGCCGGCCTCAAGCGCCTCGGGCTGGAGCAGAGGATCACGCAGCATCTTTCCGCAGAGGAGTTTCCACCAGCAGTTTCACAAGGCGCCATTGGCGTCTGTACGCGGGCAAACGATCACCATTCCTCCGACTGGCTGCGGCCGCTCGAAGACGCGGCTACGCGCCTCGCCACCACGGCGGAGCGGGCGCTTTTGGCAGGCGTCGAGGGCGGATGTCAGGTGCCCCTCGGCGCGCTCGCAACCGCCTCCGGTGCGCGCATTCACCTGCACGCGGCGGTTTGTGCGCTCGATGGCTCGCGGCAGATCGTAGCGAGTGGGGACGCCGAGGCGACCGAGGCGGCCGCGGCAGCACTGGGCTCGCGGCTCGCCACGGAGCTGCTCGCGAAAGGCGCGGCCGGCCTCATTGCGGCGGAACGCGCGGTCCAAGGAAGCGTGGAGGCGCCATGACAAAGTCGTCCGGAACGAGTTTGGACGGCGCAAAGCGCCGGGCCCGAAGGGCCGAGGCCCAGGACGGGCCGAGCACAAAATCGTCTGGAACGATTTTGGACAGCGGCAGCCGGCCCGAAGGGGTTTCCCGGTGAATTCCGACTCGCGAAAGCGGGGCTCAGAGGGCGCAGGGACGGAGCCTCGCACCGCGGTGGCGCAGCTGAAGCCCGTCATCGTGACCCGCGCCGAGGAGCGCGACGGGCCGCTCTCCACCGAGCTCAAGAGCCTGGGCCTCCCCGTATTGATCTGGGCCGCGGTCCGCGTATTACCCGCCGACACGGCACGCCTGGATGAGGCGCAGCCGCGCGACTTCGTTCGACTGGATCGTCTTCACCAGCCGTCATGCGGTCGCCGCGGTGACTGCTCGCCTGTCGACAAAACCATCGGGGCTGCGCATTGCAGCGGTCGGTCGCGCCACCGCCGCCGTGCTGAAGCAACATGGCTGGCCGGTCGATCTGCTCCCCGGTGAGCCGAGTGCCGCCGGACTGGTGGCTACGTTTGCCACATCCGGCTTCGCACACGGTGCGCGCGTCCTCTACCCAGCCAGCTCGCGCGCCCTGCCAACACTGGCCGCCGGTCTGACTCAGCTGGGCGCGCAGGTCACGACCGTCGAGGCCTACCGTACCGCCTCAGGTGCGGCCCTCGATGTCGCGGACTGCCGCTCGTGGATCGCGCGTGACGCCGTGGGCGCTGTCACCTTCGCCAGTCCATCCGCGGTCGCGGAGCTCGAAAGCGCGCTCGGCCGCGAGGATTTCGCTCGTCTGCTCGCTCAAGCGCCGGCGGTCGCCATCGGGCCTACCACGGCTCGTGCGTTGACGGAGCGGGGCTACGCGCCGGCGCTCGCCGAATCGGCGACCCTGCGCGGCCTGGCACGCACCAGCCTGCACGCCCTCCGGGGCGATCCGGTATCGCAAAGGGGGCGCGCCCCGAATCCATGAGGGACCGCTCAGAGGTACGCATGAGTCATCCAGCAACTAGGCCCCGTCGCACGCGTCAGTCAGACGTCTGGCGACGGTTGGTCCGCGAAACACGGCTCTCGGCCGACGCCTTCATCTATCCGCTCTTCGCGGTCCCCGGCCGGGGTGTCCGGCATCCGGTCTCGAGCATGCCCGGCGTCTGCCAGCTCTCCGTGGACGAGCTCGTGAAGGAGGCGAAGGCCGTGTCCGCGGCCGGCGTTCCGGCGGTACTGCTCTTTGCAGCGCCTACGGAAAAAGACGCACGCGCAAGCGCGGCGCTCGACCCCAAAGGCTTGGCCGCTCAGGCCATCTCCGCCGTGAAGGACGCCTGTCCCGATCTCCTGGTGTGGGCTGATGTTTGCCTCTGCGGCGCGACGGATCACGGACACTGCGGCCACGTCCGGCCCGGAGGTGCGATCGACAACGATGCATCGGTCGCGACGCTCGCTCAGGTGGCCCTCAATTACGCGCGGGCCGGAGCCGACGCGGTCGCGCCGAGCGACATGATGGACGGGCGCGTGCGGGCCATACGCGGGCTGCTCGATCGCGAAGGGCTGACGATGACGCCGATCGTTTCATATGCAGCCAAATACGCCTCGTCTTTCTATGGACCGTTTCGGGAAGCCGCTGAATCGGCGCCCGCGTTCGGCGACCGCCGCTCCTACCAGATGGACCCGGCGAACTCGCGCGAGGCGCTGCGGGAAGTGCTTCTGGATGTCGAAGAGGGGGCGGATCTGGTCATGGTGAAGCCCGCGGGACCCTACCTCGATGTGATCCGTCAGGTGCGGGATGCGGTGACCCTGCCCGTCGTGGCGTACCAGGTGAGCGGCGAGTACAGCCTGATCAAAGCCGCCGCCGAGCGCGGCTGGATCAACGAGCGCGCTGCCGTGCTCGAAACACTCACGGGGATACAGCGCGCGGGAGCGGACCTGATCATTACGTACTATGCCCCCGAAGTAGCGCGCTGGCTGGCCGAGCGATGAGCGTCGCCCCGCCGTTATCACCGTTCGTTGCCGCCTGCCGGCGCCAGCCGGTACCGTATACGCCCATCTGGATCATGCGCCAGGCCGGCCGCTATCTTCCGGAGTATCGCCGGGTGCGCTCGCAGGCGGAGTTCACGATGCTGCTGCGCAACCCCGAGCTCGCCGCGGAGGTGACTTTGCAGCCGCTGCGCCGCTTCCCGCTCGATGCCGCGATCCTCTTCAGCGACATCATGACGCCGCTGCAGGGTATGGGCGTGGACCTCTCGTTCGAGCCCGGACCGGTGGTACGTGAGCCCATTCGGACCGACACCGCCATCGATGCGCTCGGGCAGCTCGTCCCGGAGCGCGATGTGCCGTTCGTGCTCGAGTCGGTCCGGCTGGTTCGTGCGGGGCTGCCGCCCGGCGTGCCGCTGATTGCCTTCGCCGGCGGCCCATTCACGCTCCTCTGCTATCTCGTGTGCGGCCGGCCGTCGAAGGAATTCGGGGCCGCCCGCTCCTTCCTCTACGCGAGCCCGGCCTCGGCGGAGCGCCTGCTCGACCGGCTGGCGGACGCGATGGCCGTGTACCTGCGCGCCCAGGCCGCCGCCGGCGCGCAGGCCCTGATGCTGTTCGAGTCATGGGCGGGATTGCTCGCGCCGCAGGAGTTCGAGCGGTTCGCCCTGCGCGCGGTGCGGCGCACGGTGGCGGCGCTCCAGGACACCGGCGTGCCGCTGATCTACTACGTGAATCAGGGCTCGGCGCTCATGGCGTCTGTCGCGGACCTCGACGTCGACGTGATCGGTGTCGACTGGCGCACGCCGTTGGGTGCGGTGCGACGAACCTTGGGGCCGGGAAAGGCCGTGCAGGGCAACCTCGACCCGGCCGCACTGTTCGCCGCGCCGGACGATCTGTGCCGGCACGCCGCGGCGGTGCTCGATCAGGCGGCCGCCGCACCCGGACACATCTTCAACCTCGGCCACGGCATCTGGCCGGAGACCGATCCCGACGCGGTGGCGCGGTTGGTCGATTATGTGCACGAGCACTCCTCGCGCCACGCTGCCGCCGAAGCGCGCGCAACATGACCCCGGAGCCCTTTGGCAGCGGCGGCCTGGAGCAGACTGCGACGGCCTGGTTCCACGACCTGCAGGCGCGCATCTGCGGCGCCTTCGAGGCGTTCGAGCCGCAATGCCGCTTCGAGGCCCGAAGCTGGCGGCGGCCGGAGGATCATCGCCTGCAAGGCGGCGGCGAGTCTCGGATGATGCGCGGCGCCGTCTTCGAGAAGGTCGGAGTGAACGTCAGCCACGTGTGGGGCACGCTCAGCGAGCAGGCGCGCACCCAGGTCACCGGCGCCGCGCAATCGGATGGCCGGTTCGTGGCCTGCGGTATCTCATTGGTTGCACACATGTGGAATCCCTATGTGCCGGCCGTGCACATGAACCTACGGTACCTGCGTACCAGCACCGCGTGGTTCGGCGGAGGCTCGGACCTCACGCCGACCTTTCCCTTCGAGGAAGACACGGCGGAGTTCCACGCTGCGCTGCGCGGGGCGTGCGACTCTTACCGGCCGGACGCCTACCGCGAGTTCAAGGAATGGTGCGACCGCTACTTTTACCTGCCGCATCGTCGCGAGCCCCGTGGCGTCGGAGGTATATTCTTCGATGATCTGGCGAGCGGTGACGCTGAAGCGGATTTCGCATTCGTGCGGCGGGTGGGGGACGCCTTCCTCGACGTCTACCCGAGGATCGTCGCACGCCGCAAGGCTATCCCGTTCGACGAGGCGGCTCGTGAGCGGCTGCTCGTGAAGCGCGGACGGTACGTCGAGTTCAACCTCGTCTATGATCGGGGGACGAAATTCGGCTTCCAGACCGACGCGGACCCGGAGGCTTACCTCATGAGCCTGCCGCCGCTCGTGAGATGGTGAGGCCGGACATTGAGGATGGGAATGCGGCTTGCAACCCGCAAAATCTAAAGTGCGCCGATGATCAGGATCATTCTGCCGCTCGTCTGCGCGGCGCTGGGCCTCGCGGCAGCCTCCTGCAGCCAGTCGGAGGAGCCCTTCGCTTCGGCCGACGCTCCCGCCTCGTCGCGCGCGCCATTGCACGGCGCCGCGTCGGCGGCCATGGTGCCCCGGCCCAATTCGCCGCAGGCGCAGGCCGCGGGCTCATCGACGCCTGCCACGGAGCAGACCTCTCCGGGCACAACGCAACCCGCCGCTGCACCATCCGACCAGACGTCATCCGGCCAGACACCTGCCGACCAGGTGCCTCAGGACCAGGTGCCCTCGCTCGACGAGACACCTCCGCCAGCGGCCGCGCAGGCATCCACATCACGGCCCACCACGGAGGCTACCCCGGACCTGCCAACCAGCACCCCGGCCGAGCGTCGCGCTTCGACGTTGATAGGAATGCCGGTGGTGTCGGCTGACGGTAGCCCGCTGGGTGGTGTGAAGGACGTCATCTTCGATCGGCAAGGTCGGGCGACGCACCTCGTGATCGCATACGGCACGGCACCGCCCGATGCAGGTCCGGCGGACATCACCGACGGAGGCAAGCCGACAGCGAGCCCCGACGGCAAACTCACGGCGATGCCGTGGGATGCCGCTGTTGCGAGCATCAAAGACGGCCGCGTCGTGGTGGACGGCGCAAAGCTGCAAGAGGCACCGAGCTTCACCCCGCAGGGGTGGCCGAACCTGGACGATCCCGCCTGGAGCGCCACCGCCGATACTTACTGGCGCAAGGCAGTGCGGGCGGCGATTGCGGCACATCCCGGCGCTCCGATCGATCCTACGACGAGGCAACGTGCGCGCCGGACGCGCGGCGAGTAGCCTGCGGCTGCAGGCACAGTGACATGACCGCCCGACCGAGTCCGGCCGCCCGGGACTTCGCAACCTGTCTGCTCGCCTGGCATGAGCACCATGGCCGGCATGACCTCCCTTGGCAGCGTCGCCGCACCGCTTATCGCGTGTGGATATCGGAGATCATGCTGCAGCAGACGCAGGTCGCGACAGTCATTCCCTATTACGAGAGATTCATGCAGCGCTTTCCCGATGTCGCCGCCCTTGCCGCGGCGCCGGTCGATGAGGTGCTGCATCTGTGGTCGGGGTTGGGCTACTACGCTCGGGCACGCAACCTCCATCGCGCCGCCCTGTGCATCGCCGCGGAGCATGGTGGCCACTTCCCGCAGGACTTCGAGGCCGTGGCCCGCCTGCCGGGTATCGGACGCTCCACGGCGGGAGCCATATTGGCGCTGAGTCAGGGTGCGCGGTTTCCCATCCTCGACGGAAACGTGCGGCGGGTGCTATCACGTCACTTCGGGGTGGAGGGCAGCCCGTCTGATCGCGCCGTACAGCAGAAGCTGTGGAACCTCTCTGACGATTGCACGCCCGCGAAGCACGTTGATACCTACACGCAGGCAGTGATGGATCTGGGCGCGACCGTCTGCATACGCCGCAACCCCTCGTGCGTGACCTGCCCCTTATCGGCGACGTGTGTCGCCCGTCAGGCAGGACGCCAGCACGAACTACCCTCACCGAAGCCGGCGCGGTCCCGGCGGCTGCGACAGGTATTCATGCTCGCTGCGATGCGCGCGGATGGCGGCGTGCTTCTCGAGCGCCGCCCGGACAGCGGTGTATGGGGCGGTCTCTGGTGTCTGCCGGAGTTCGCAAGCGCCACCGAAGCCACGGAGTATGCCCGCCGGTCGTTGCCGGGAGCGTCGGCGCGACCGATACCGCTGGCTGCCGTCGAGCACGCCTTCACACACTTCGACCTTGTCATCACGCCGCTCCTGGCCCATTGTTCCGGCACCGCGGACAAAGGCCTATCGGGGCAAACCGTGTGGTACCGCGCGTGCGCGCCGGCGAAGGTCGGCCTACCCGCCCCGATTCGCCTGCTGCTCGAGAAGCTCGCAGGCGCCGACGGCGCCCAAGCCCAATTGTTCGACTGACTGGAGAGTGATCGTGCCCCGAATGGTGCAGTGTGTGGTGCTCAAGCGCGAGGCGCCCGGCTTCGACCGGCCGCCCTATCCCGGCGAGCTCGGCCGGCGCATCTACGACGGTGTCTCGCGGGAAGCCTGGGCGCGCTGGCTGCAGCACCAGACGATGCTGATCAACGAGTACCGCCTGACACCCATCGAGCCCAAGGCCCGTAAGTTTCTCGAAGCGGAGATGGAGAAGTTCTTCTTCGGCAGCGGCTCGAGCAAGCCCGAGGGCTACAAGGCTCCGGGCACCGAGGAATGAATCCCGACATGCCCGCGACGACACCCGCTCCGCTACACCCTCGTCTGCGCGAAGTCACGGAGCGCATCCGCGTGCGCAGCAGCGGCCCACGGGCAGCGTACCTGGAGCGCATGGTTGCCCAGGCCGGCCGCGAGCCGGCACGCAAGCGCCTCTCCTGCACCAACCTGGCGCACGGCTTCGCGGCCTCCGCGGATCCTGACAAGCAGGCGTTGAAGGATCTGCGCTGGCCGAATCTCGCCATCGTCAGCGCCTACAACGACATGCTCTCGGCACACCAGCCCTACGAGCGCTTCCCGGGCCTGATTCGCGCCGCGGCGCGCGAAGCCGGCGCGACCGCCCAGGTCGCGGGCGGCGTGCCCGCCATGTGCGACGGCGTGACTCAAGGCCAGGCCGGCATGGAGCTTTCGCTCTTCAGCCGCGACGTCATCGCAATGTCCACGGGCATTGCGCTCTCGCACGGCATGTTCGATGCGGCGCTGTGCCTGGGCGTGTGCGACAAAATCGTGCCGGGCCTGCTCATAGGCGCGCTCTCTTTCGGCCAGCTGCCGGCCGTGTTCGTGCCGGCGGGTCCCATGCCCTCGGGACTGCCCAACAAGGAGAAGGCGCGCATCCGCCAGCTCTTCGCCGAAGGCAAGGTGGGACGCGATGCGCTGCTCGAGTCGGAGGCCGGGAGCTATCACTCCGCCGGCACCTGCACCTTCTACGGCACGGCCAACAGCAACCAGATGCTGATGGAAGTGATGGGACTGCATCTGCCGGGCAGCGCCTTCGTCCCGCCCAACACTCCGCTGCGCGATGCGCTGACCGCCGCGGCAACGCGGCGCGCGGCACAGATCACCGCCCTCGGGCAGGAGTACCTGCCGCTCGCGAAAATCCTCGATGAGCGCAGCATCGTCAATGCGATCGTCGGCCTCCTCGCCACCGGCGGCTCGACCAACCATACGTTGCATCTGGTCGCCATCGCGCGCGCCGCGGGCATCCTCATCGATTGGGACGACTTCAGCGATCTGTCGGAGGTCGTGCCGCTGCTCGCGCGGATCTATCCCAACGGCGGCGCCGACGTCAACCACTTCCACGCCGCCGGCGGTATGGGATACCTCATCAACGAGCTGCTCGCGGCGGGGCTCATGCACGCAGACGTGCAGACCGTCGCCGGTGCCGGACTCGCCGCCGCGGCACGCGAGCCGTGGCTCTCCCCCACCGGCCTCGCCTGGCGCGACGCTCCGGCCACCAGCGCCGACACGACGGTCCTGCGTCCGGCGTCGGACCCCTTCAGCGCGGACGGCGGGCTCAAGCTGCTGCGCGGCAACCTCGGCCGCTCCGTCATCAAAGTCTCGGCCGTCGGTGCCCAACACCGGCTCATCGAGGCGCCGGCCCGTGTCTTCGACAGCCAGGAGGCGGTGTTGGCCAGTTTCCAACGCGCGGAACTGGCACGCGATGTGGTGGTCGTCGTCCGCTTCCAGGGGCCGCGCGCCAATGGAATGCCGGAGCTGCACGGGCTCACCCCCGCCCTGGCATCACTGCAAGGCAAGGGTCACCGAGTCGCGTTGATCACCGATGGAAGAATGTCAGGTGCCTCGGGCGCCGTACCCGCTGCGATTCACCTGACGCCGGAAGTCGCGAGCGGCGGCCCGCTGGGCAAACTGCGGGACGGCGACCTCATCCGGCTCGACAGCGTGAAAGGAACGCTGGAGGCGCTGGTCCCCGCAGAGACCTGGAGCCGCCGGCCGGTCGCCACCGCGGACCTGACAGGCAACGCCTTCGGGATCGGGCGCGAGCTCTTCCGCGCCTTCCGCGCAAGCGCGGCCCCAGCAGAGGAAGGAGGCGGCATCTGTTGAGACGGCAAAGCGGGTTTTGCGCGGCCGCTGGCCTCGGGGCTTGCGCCGTTCGAAAGCAAGTCAGAAAGCGGGCCAGGGCCGCTCCCTGGCCCGCGAGGCGAATCCTGTAAGGGGGCAAACTAAGGAGGTGCTGCCTTCAGCTGCTCGAAGCGCTCGATGTCCGACTGGAATTGCGCCCTGACATCCGCCTCCTGCTGCCTGCGCGCCTGCATCGCCTGATTCTGCAGACGGACCTCGTTCAGGGTGTGGACCAGCTCCTGCGCCAGATCGTCGGGCATGCGCGGCGCGTTGGGTCGTGAGCTGTAGGGCTTGAACTGCCGGGCATGGTCCTTTAGCGAATCGAGCCGCGCCTGCAGGCTCTGCACGTATTGCTGCGCGGCAGTCTGTTGCGCCTGGATCTGCGACAGCCGCTCGTCCCGCAGCGATTCGATGTCCTTCACCGAGGTATACGTGCCGAGAAGGAAGTAGTCGTGTTGCTTCTGCGCGACGCGGCGCTCTTCGGCCTTGCGCTCCGCCGCGAGCTGCCCGGGTGTTTTTTCCGCATCGACGTGCCCGACCTCCACTCCCTGGCTGTTGAGGATCTCGCGGCTGTTCCGCGCGTACTTCGGCGGGATGGTATCGCCGTAGTGGACGACGCCGTGCTCATCCACCCAGCGGTACGCGACACCCGTCTTCGAGTCGTTCTGCGCCGACGCCGATCCGACGACGCAGGCAAGTGCGACGAGAAGAGGGAAAGCCCGGAGCGTCATCCGCATAATGTAACGATATTCTGACCTGGCGCCGCGCGGAGGCAAGTCTCAGGAGACCCCGTATCGCTGCCGGTAGGCCTTCAGCAGTGTGAGCTGGTCGTCAGAAATGGCGATCCGCCCCCCCGCCGGGCGCGACAGGGCCTCGATGAGGTCCGCGAGTGTGACGACGCTCACGCAGGGGATGCCGTGCTCCTTCTCGATCTCCTGGGTGGCGCTCAGGGTCCCCTGGCCCCTTTCCTGGCGGTCGAGGGCGAATACCACGCCCGCCGGCTGCGCTGCGTGCTGGCGAATGAGGGTGAGGGATTCCCGCACGGCTGTACCGGCCGTGACCACATCGTCGATGACGAGTACCCGCCCGCGAAGCGGCGCGCCGATGACATTGCCACCCTCGCCGTGGTCCTTCGCCTCCTTGCGGTTGAAGGCGTAAGGCACGTTGCGCCCATGGTGCTCGAAGAGCGCGGCCGCCGTGGCCGCGGCGAGCGGAATGCCCTTGTAGGCCGGCCCGAATAGCACATCGAAGGCGGGCGCCGAGCGTGCGATCGCAGCGGCATAGCAGCGGCCCAGGACGGCTATGGCCTCGCCGTCGCTGAAGAGGCCGGCGTTGAAGAAATACGGGCTCTCGCGGCCGGATTTGAGCGTGAACTGCCCGAAGCGCAGCGCCTGGCGCGAGAGCGCGAGTTCGATGAAGGTGAGCTGATAGTCTTGCATGCCGCTATCATTGCCCGATGCACGTGGATCGCGTCAATGCCCCGCGCCCCGGCGGACGAGGGTGGCTGCAGGCGCTCGGCGTCTACCGCGAGCCGCGCATGCTCGCGATGCTGTTCCTCGGCTTCTCGAGCGGCCTGCCGTTCTACCTGGTGCTGCAGACGCTGACCATCTGGATGCGCGAAGCGGGCATCGCGCGCACCGTGATCGCCATGTTGGCGTGGGGCACGATCCCCTACTCGCTGAAGTTCCTGTGGGCACCGATCGTGGATCGCGCGCGGCTGCCGTTGCTCGACCGTATGTTGGGACGCAGGCGCTCATGGATGCTTCTCGCGCAGGTCTGTATTGCCCTGGGCCTCGCGCGGCTCGCCCTGAGCCACCCCGCCGGCGGACTGCTGCGCATCGCCCTCTGGGCCCTCTTCACCGCCTTCTTCGCGGCGACTCAGGACATCGCCATGGACGCCTGGCGCATCGAGTCGGCGCCCATCGAGAAGCAAGGCGCCATGCTGGCCGCCTATCAGGTGGGCTTCCGCGTCGCACTGATCACGGGCAGCGCCGGCGCGCTGACTCTCGCGCAGGCTTTCGGCTGGAGCGCGAGCTATCTCGGAATGGCGCTGCTCACCAGCGTCGGAATGGTTACGACACTCTGCGTGAGGGAGCCGCAGGCGGCCGCCTCGCGCGAAGAGCGGGAGCGCGAGGCGCGGGTGGTGCAGTGGCTGGAGCGGCGCGCCCACTGGCCCAAGTCGCTGCGTGATGCGGGCGAGTGGTTCATCGCCGCGGTGGTCTGTCCGTTGGTCGACTTCTTCTCGCGCTATGGGACGAGGCTTGCGCTCATCACGCTGCTCTTCGTCGGCGCTTACCGGCTGACGGAGTTCGGGATGGGCTCGCAGATCGGCCCCTTCTACGTGGATCACGGCTACACCAACGATCAGATCGCCACGGTGGTGAAAATCTACGGACTGAGCGTGGCCGTGGTCGGCGTGTTCATCGCGGGGCTGCTGATCGCCAGGATCGGCCTGTTACGCTCGCTCGTGCTCGGAAGCGCACTCGTCATGGCCTCGAACCTGGGGTTCTCCCTGCTCGCCACCACTCATACACCGACCCTTCTCGGGCTCGGGCTCGCCAACGCCCTCGACAACCTGGCGCTCGCCGTCCAGGGCACAGCGCTCCTGGCGTTTCTATCGAGTCTCACGAGCCCGAAATATACCGCCACTCAGTACGCGCTCTTCTCCTCGCTCTATGCCCTTCCCGGCAAGACCCTGGAGGGCTTCTCCGGCATCGTGTCGCACTGGACGGGCTATCCGCTCTTTTTCGTGTACACCGCAAGCCTCAGCATCCCGGGCCTGCTGTTTCTTCTCTGGCTGTGGAGGCGGGGGTCCGGCGGCAGGGGGCTGCCCTCGCTGATGATGATGCGAGGGCCCGAGACCGTCCGTGCCGGGAGCTGAGCTCGACCTCGAGCGGGTGGTTTGCCGACTCGCGGACCTCGAGGAGCATGGCTCGCGAGCATTCACCGTCGGCGGTGGCGACTGGCCGTTGCGCGGCTTCGTCGTGCGCAGCGGGAACGACGTCCGCGGCTACGTCAATCGCTGCCCGCACGCGGGACATCCCCTGGACCTGCGGCCGCACCGGTTCCTGACGCCGGATCGGGCGCTGATTCTCTGCTCATCCCATGGCGCGCTCTTCGAGAAAGACGCCGGCAGCTGCCTGGCAGGCCCGTGCGCCGGACAGCGGCTGCGGCCCATACCGCTGGTCGTGATCGGCGATGTCGTGCTGATTGCCGCGGATGCTGACTTCGCCGCACTCGCCGCGGAATGAAGTCAAGCTAATCGAACTCGAAGATATCGATGCCGTCGAGCGCGCCCGCGCGCAGCGTCGGGTCTTCGTTGATGTTGTCGGAGCCGCGGCCCTCCTCGTCGCCTGCCTCCACGTCCACGGAGCCGCTCCAATCCTCCGGAGCTTCCGCGGCCTCGAGCGCACCCTCTTCCCATTGCGCTTCCCAGTCCTCGCGGTCCATTTCCTCGACGGTGCCGTCGAAGTACTGGATATCTATCGTGCCCTCGTCATCGTCGAGGGCGACGACCTCGAACAGCTCGCCGCCGCTCACGCGATACCAGTCACCGATACTGGGTTGAGTAGCCGCCATGTGTACCTCCCGGACAACCCGATGCGGG
>Ga0134125_10002226_pt1 | contig 23150 bp, 17 predicted proteins | sample KB31751_FD_96464 | JGI IMG/M metagenome (GOLD analysis project Ga0134125, IMG submission 96464) | Terrestrial soil microbial communities with excess Nitrogen fertilizer from Kellogg Biological Station, Michigan, USA - KB3-175-1 | ecosystem: Environmental > Terrestrial > Soil > Unclassified ... | reverse complement strand
GGGCTCGGCAGCGCGGCCAACCAGTTTGACAGCACCCTCGGACTGGATTCACCCGCCTTCTCGAATGCGTGTTTCGCATCCTCTGGCATGGATCGAATCGAATAAATCCGGCCCAGTCCGATCCAGGCTCGACCAGATTGTGGCTCCAGCGCCAGCGCAGCCTTATATTCGCGTTCGGCAAAATCGAACAGGCCTTCACGGAAGTAAACGTCAGCCAGGATTGCGTGGATGGGACCCGATTCAGGGTTCTGCTGCACGGCTGATTCGCCGGCGTGCGACGCAGCCTTGAACTTCTTTGCCTGAAACAGCGCCCGAACCAGGCCAAGCTGGGCCTCAATGGATTTTGGATTGGCCGCCGCCAGGAGGGCAAAATCGCCGGCCGCCTCCGTGAAGTTCTGGCTCTCCAGCAACGCGTACGCGCCCTTCAGCGTATCGCTGGACGGAACAGAAATAGCCGGAGCCTCGTGGATACTATCTTCTGAAATAGTTGGCCCACCCTGGCCCCATACGATCAAGGAGGCGCAGAGCACAAACAGTCCCCTGCCTAGCATGCGGGGGATCATAAAGCAGCTACTTACCTTGTCGTGCTACGATGCATGCCTGAGTTGACTGTCAATTTTTACTCAATGAATGCGGATTCGTGCGAATAGCTGCCGAAGTCATTACTCAAGTAGCTCGCTGCAGGGCCTGTCTGGTGACGACATAAAATGGAAGACTTGGTCTTGTGATGTTAGGAGTACCCAGTCGCCAGAGAATGTGCTCTGCGGCAATTTAAGTTTCCTCCGCTTCCTCCGTTCCTCTGTGTTTCAAAGGTTTGGGGGTTCACTCCTGCCGTAACACAATCGCCGGATCCAAGCGCGTCGCGCGCTGCGCCGGTATGGCGGACGCCAGCAGAGCCACGGCGGCCAGCAGCGTTGCTATAGAAAAATAGGTCAACGGGTCGAAGGCAGACACGCCAACCAGGAAATTGCCCGCCAGCCTCGCGATCAGCGCTGCAATCACGATACCCGCGATCACGCCGCAGCCCACAATCACAAAGCCTTCGTGCAACATGGCCAGAAGCACCCGGCCTGGTTGGGCGCCCACTGCAATGCGAATGCCGATCTCGCGCCTGCGTTGCGCCATTGAATAGGAGATGACTCCATAGAGGCCGACTACCGCCAGAACAAAGCCGAGCACGCCCAGTCCTGTTGCCAGTCCCGCGCCCAGTCGGAAGAGCAGAAAGCCCGTAATGCCATCGAGGTTGTGACTTAGCGAGTACACGTTGGACACCGGCACTGCGGAATCAATTTGCCTGATCAATTGCAGCACCGGCTGCGTCATAGCCATGGCAGGACCAGACGTACGAACGATCAATGTCTGCCTCGAAACATAATTTTGCGCCAGCGGCATCAGGAAATACGGCCCCACCGGCGAGACCAGCTCCTCCATGGAGGCATTTCTCATTACGCCGATCACCGTCATTACGTGCTCCGGATCGTCAAGGCGTTTGAGTTGCCGGCCAATCGGATCTTTTCCCGGCCAGAAGCGTTCCGCCATCAACTCATTGACAATGGCCACTCTGGACGCAGTTTCATTGTCTGAATCTGAGAAATCCCGCCCGCGCACCAGTTGGATTCGCACAGTCTTCAGAAACTCCGGCGAGACCGTATCGTAATCGGCCTGAGGACGATGTCCTTCCTCCTGCTTCACACCATCGATTTCCAACTCCGCCCCATTGTTTTCCGGATCGAGTGGCGCTGCCTGTGCGAGCGCGGCGCTTTCCACGCCGGGCAATGTCTGCGCCTGCCGCAAGAGCTGATCGTAAAACCCGCGGCCCCGGGTCATGTCATAACCAGCGCTGTGCGGATCGAGCGTGAAGTCCATGACGCCCGTGGCATCGAAGCCCAGGTCGCGTCGCTCAGCATTAAGGAGGCTGCGGATAAACAGCCCCGCCACAATCAGCAGCGTCAATGAACCGGCTAGTTGAGAAACTACGAGGACGGTGCGTAGCCGCTGGCGTCGCGCACTGCTCTGGCGCCCGCCTTCGCGCAGCACCTCGGTTGGCTGGACGCTGGAGGCGCGCCATGCCGGCATCAGTCCGGCAACAATGGCCACTGCCGCGCCCAGCAAGGATGCGTAGGCAAAAACCCGCCAGTCCATGCTGAAATCAAGCAGGATGGGGAAGTCACCCAGCAATGGCATAGACCCCAGCGCGTGTGCGGCGGCTGCTCCTATAGCGATTCCCCCAAGCACACCGAGAAACACCATCAAGCCTGTCTCGGTGAGCGCCTGGCGAATCAGTCGTGACCGTGCAGCACCCAGAGCTGACCGCACTGCCATTTCGCGCGTGCGCAGGGCAGCCTGCACCAGCAGCAGGTTCATTACGTTGCTCGCGGCCAACAGGAGCAGCAGACCGGCCAACGTGAGAAAAAGCCCTGAGACCATCGGCATGGGATCTTCGCCGGTAGAATTTGTGATCCCCAACCTGGCTGCCTGGATCATCAGGCCTTTATGCGAGTCGGGATATTGCGCCGCCAGCCGGCGAGATACCACAGCCAGCACCGAGTCGGCGTTCTTCATATCCACGCCGTCTTTGAGTCGCGCCACCAGCAGCAGACGCTGGTAGTCTCGGTCCTGCAGTTTGCGTGCATTCGTGTCTTTCTGCAGGAGGTCAGCCATTCCCAGGGGAACAAACCCTTGCGTGTTAAGCAGGGCGGCGGCGCCGTGGAAGCCCCTTTCCGCTACGCCGATGATGGTTACGGCTTGTCCATTGATCCATGCCGTCTTGCCCACAATCGCCGGATCGGAACTAAACTGAGCTTGCCAGTACGAATAGCTGAGCACCAGCGCAGGCTGATCGGAGTTGAGCTTGCCTTCGTCGGCGAAGAAACTGCCGAAAGCCGGCTTGACTCCCATCAGAGCGAAGAAATTACTGCTGACATAGTCAACCCAGATCATCTGACTATGGCCCTGGAAATTCAGGCCATCGTGTTGGAGTTGTTGTACTCCGGCGACATCGGAGAACGCCTCACGCGATTGGTCGCGGATCTCGAGAAAATCCGGCATTGAAAATCCGGGCATCCAGCTGGTACCCTGCCGGGCCACAAAGAACGTGAGCTGGTCAGGACGGTGGGCGTGGACAGGACGCAACACCAGTCCGTTAACCATGCTGAAGATGGCAGTGTTTGCGCCGATGCCGAGCGCGAACGTCAGTACACAAGCCACGGTGAAGAGAGGCTTCTTCCATAAGCCGCGAAAGGCATGGCGAACGTCACGCCAGAAGGTTTCCAACCAGAAGCCGGCCCGGGCAGCAAGGACCTGCTCCTTGACCTGCTGCACCCCGCCTGCTTCAACCCGCGCCTGCCGCAGGGCCTCCGCACTCGGCATGCCACGGGCTGAGTTTCGCTCAGCCTGTTCTTCGAAGTAGGAGTTGAGCTCGGCATCGATCTCCCGTTCCCCCGCTTTTCCCCGGAACAGGTTTCTCAGGAAGCTGGTCAACCTCGCATACCATTCCATGAGTCGCTCCTTCCTAACTCATCTCCAGGGCGCGTTCCATGGCGAGCGAAATCTGCCTCCAGCGCTGGGTTTCGCTTTCCAGTCGGCGCTGCCCGACCGCCGTGAGCGTATACAACCGGGCCCGGCGTTGCGAGGAGGTCTCGCCCCAGGAAGACTTCAACCAGCCTTTTTCTTCCATGCGGTGCAGCGCAGGGAAGAGTGAGCCGGGGCCGACTTTGAAAGTACCGTGGGTAACTTGCTCAATCCGGTCAGCGATGCCGACGCCGTGCAGCGGCGCAAGCGCCAGTACCTTGAGGATCAGCATGTCGAGTGTGCCTTGCAGGAGTTCGGTTTGTTTCGTAGCCATGGCGTTGATATCGAATCTCGATATTGATATCCGATATAAGCATACGCCCGCGTACGCAATAGTCAACTGCTCGTTGACCTTTGCAACCGGACCCAAAAAAGCCCGGTCACACCGGGCTTTTGCAAAAATGACCTTGGCGAGCCGAACCAGCTACTTTACAGCGGCCAGTCTGGCGCTCAGGCGGGACTTGTAACGGGCAGCGGTGTTCTTGTGAATCACGCCCTTCTTGACGGCCTTATCGATGGCGGACGCGGTTCCCGCAAATGCAGTTTTGGCGTCGGCGGCCTTACCGGACTGAAGCGTCTGGCGGAATTTGCGCAGCGCAGTACGCAGTTGCGAGGTGTTGGCGCGGTTCCGCGCGGTGCGGGTTTCAGTCTGGCGGGCGCGTTTCAGCGCGGAAAGATGATTTGCCATGTTGCTGATTCAGTTCCTGTAAGGAGATTATTCGGAGGTGAGCCCGAAGGACTTATTTTACTTGGGTTTAGCCATCTCGGTCAATCCCGGCGCTCCCTCCATTCCGGCTCCTGCATCTAATATTAAAGTACGGAGGAATCTTCGGAAGTTTGTTGACTCCCGGAAATAAGGGCGTTACTCTCAGGGCCAATGGTATGTCCCTGCTCGCTTCGACGGGCCGCTATCCTTACTTATCCACCAACAAGAGAAATTTTACGTCTCTGGATGAATCAGGGAAATGCCTGTGCGCGCAAGGATTTTGGGGGATTTGCAGGAGCTGAATGAGAAAAAATATTGAGATCGTCCCGAACATCCAGAAGCTTTTCGGAACGCGTGACGAAAATCTCCAGGTCATGGAAGACGGATTGAACGTCACCATCGACCTGAAATCAGATTCTGTCCAGATTGAAGGCGCGGCACGCGACGTCTCGCGCGTGGAACAGATCTTCACCGATTTTGATCAATTGGCTCGCACCGGCCAGGATTTCAGCGCCAAAGAACTGAACTCAATGCTTCGCGTTGTCGCGGAAGATTCGTCCACCACTCTGCGTGGGTTGGCGGAAGCCGGCAAGCAGCGTTCGTTCGGCAAGCGCCAGGTCCAGCCCAAGAGCATGAATCAACGGCGCTATCTGGACGCCATTGAGAAATATGACATGGTGTTTGGAATTGGTCCCGCCGGCACAGGCAAGACTTATCTCGCCGTCGCGATGGCAGTTTCAGCGCTGAACAACAAGAAGGTCAACCGCATTGTGCTTGCGCGTCCCGCCGTCGAAGCCGGTGAGCGGCTCGGTTTTCTGCCAGGCACGCTGCAGGAGAAGGTTGATCCCTATCTTCGTCCGCTTTATGACGCGCTTTACGACTTAATGGATCCGGAGAAGGTGGACCGCTTCCTGGAGAAGAACGTCATCGAGATTGCGCCCATCGCCTTCATGCGCGGGCGCACGTTGAACGATTCATTCATCATCCTGGATGAAGCGCAGAACACGACGTCCGAGCAGATGAAGATGTTTGTGACCCGCATGGGTTTCAATTCCAAAGCCGTGATTACCGGCGACATTACTCAGATTGATCTTCCTAACGCGCGCAAGAGCGGGCTGGTGGAAGCAGCAGACATCCTTAAGACTGTCGAGGGGGTGTCATTCAATTACTTCACAGAAGAAGATGTGGTAAGGCATCATCTGGTACAACGCATTGTCCGTGCATATGATGAACGGTCACGCAACCAGCAACTGGCGCTGGAACTGCCGCGCGATGTCCGCGAAGGACAGGAGCCGCAGGAACCTCCTCTGCAGCAATAGTTTAGTAAAATCTGTACGGGAGGGCCGTTTTGCCCTCCCGCTTTGTTTTTGAGAACTAGTGATCATCTTTGATAAACCGGTTGACGGCATAAGCCACTCAGTCCTGCAGCGCTTTACTCCGCGAGCGCAAAAACTGGCCGGTGTAAGAGGGGAGGTCGTAATCCTGATTACCTCAAGCCGTAAAGTGCGGGCGCTCAACCGTCGCTTCCGCCGCAAAGACAAACCCACAGATGTTCTTTCATTTCCAGGTCCGCGGGGAGGAGACATCGCCATCTGCGCTGAGATCGCGCAGCAGAACGCTCATCGTCTGGGACACAGCGTCACTGATGAAATCAAGGTATTAGTGCTCCACGGCATGTTGCATCTGGCCGGTTACGATCACGAGACGGACGCCGGAGAAATGGAAAGAAAAGAAGCACATCTCAGGGCAAAACTTAAGCTGCCTGTTTCTCTCATCCAACGCAGCCGGCCCGCTAAGCTTGTGAAAACGGCTGCCTCGCCGCGAAAAACACCAAGGCGACAAACTCTACGCAGGGAACAGCCATGACCATCTTCTTCGTTTACCTGGCGATCCTGCTGCTTTGCGCACTCCTGACCCTGGCATCCTATGTCGAGCGTCTGTACACGGAATCCGGAAAATTCCTTACCCGCGAGTTCCAGGAAAATATTGAGGCCTTTGAACAACTGGTGGAACCGCGCCTCGTTTCTACCAGCGGGCACGCTTTTCTGGCCATCTCACTGCTTTCGCACTTCTGTACAGCCGCTATCACTTTGCTGATCGGGTATCTCATCTTCACGGAGCAGAAATGGACCGCGCCTGAGATCGTGCAGGCGGCGGTGGGGATCATTCTGGTCGTCATGATCTGTAATCGTTTGCTGCCCTACGTGCTTTTTACCCGTACGCGCGGAGCCTGGCTGGTTCGCTTCATCCCCGTTTTGCGGATCCTCATTTATGTAATGATGCCCATTTCAGTGGCGCTTGGTTTTGGTCTCTCCGTGGCGGCGCTGTCAAAGCCCCATGAGCCGGAAGAACCGGAACATCCCGCCGAAGCTGTGGAAGCGCTCATTGAGGCCGGACAGGAGGAAGGCATACTCGAGGAAAGCGACCGCCAGTTGATCCAGTCAGTAGTGGAATTTGGCGACAAGACGGTGCGTGAAATCATGACGCCGCGGCCGGAAATCTTCGCCGTTCCCGCTGAAATGACTATTCGCGAATTTACTGAGAAGCTGCGCGAGAGGCCGCACGCACGAGTTCCTGTTTATGCGTCCAATATCGATAACATTCAGGGAATGGTGCTCTCTCACGATCTGATCCAGATTGATGACACTGAAGCCGCCACCACCATGGTGCGCAAACTCATGCGGCCGGTCATTTTCGTACCCGAGACCAAGAAAGGCTCGGACCTGCTGCGGGAAATGCAGAGAGAAAACAACCACATGGCGATAGTCATCGACGAGTACGGCTCCGTAGCAGGCGTTGTCACGATGGAAGACCTGGTGGAGGCCATTGTCGGCGAAATTCGAGATGAGCACGAGCTGGTTACCGATGTAGTTCGCGAGGGTGACAACACATTTGTAATGAAAGGAAACGTTGACGTGGGGCGTCTCGAGGACCTGTTTGAGTTGAGGATTGATCAGCACGATACAGCCACCGTCGGCGGCCTGGTGAGCGCGGTGCTCGGCCGAATCCCGCAGCCCGGCGAGGTGATTGAGGAAGACGGACTCCGTTTCGAGATACTGGAATCCACAGAGCGCAAAGTGGAAAAATTGCGGGTATGCCGTTCACAGCCCAGCAATCCCACCAAAGAAGTTTCCGCGTAATGGCCTTCCGCTCAGGTTTTGTCACCATTATCGGGCGGCCGAATGCCGGTAAAAGCACGCTGCTGAATGCGCTTGTCGGCGAGAAAGTCGCCATCGTCACAGAAAAGCCGCAGACCACGCGTACTCGCATCCAGGGCATGCTGAATGTCAAGGCCGAGCGCGGCCGCCCGGGAGGTCAAATCGTCTTCATCGACACGCCCGGCGTCCACAAGCCGGATAGTCGCCTGAACCGCAAGATGATGCAGGAAATCCATGCGGCCCTGGAGAGCCGCGACATCATCCTGCTCATGGTGGATGCCATGGAAAAATTCGGCCCTTCTGACCAGCATGTACTCGAACTTGTAAAGAGGTCAGGCGGTACAACGTTCCTGCTGCTTAACAAAATCGATAAGCTGCTCAAGGAGCGCCTGCTGCCGCTGATCGACCACTACAGCAAACTCCACGAGTTTCAGGAGATCATTCCTGTCTCGGCCACAAAAAAGCAGGGGCTGAATACGCTGGTGGACAAGATTATTCGTGCGTTGCCCCAGGGGCCGCGCTATTTTCCTGAGGACCAGTTCACAGACGTGCCTGAGAAATTTATTGCCGCAGAGATCGTTCGGGAAAAAATCCTCCTCAAAACCGGCAAAGAACTCCCATACGCGACGGCGGTTGTGATTGAGCGATTCGAAGATTCAGACAAGCTGATCAAGATTGCCGCCGCCATCTACTGCGAACGCGAAGGGCAGAAGGGAATTCTCATCGGCAAAGGCGGCCAGAAGCTCAAAGAAATCGGCACTGGCGCGCGCATGGAACTGGAAGAGTTGCTGGGCAAAAAAATCTTTCTGGAACTCTTCGTCAAGGTGAAGCCGGGATGGCGTGAGTCAGCAGCGTTTGTGGATGAGCTTGATTGGAGACGGGGCGTTTCGTAAGCTTTTTTCTTTATCCCGAGCGGAGCGACGGATCACTACGGGCTTCGATGATCCTAAGCGAAATACGGGCTGCAAAGCGACGGTTTGGTGCTGGTCTTCGTCAAGCGAGTTTCCGGTGATACGGATCCCTCGCGGTGCTCGGGATTTGAAAACAAAACCTCATTCTTTCACCGCTATCCCCAGCGTCTTCATCTTGCGATAGAGATGGCTCCTCTCCAATCCCAGTACCTCCGCGGTGCGACTGACATTGCCGTGGTTCTCGTCCAGCTTTTTCAGGATGTAGTCCCGTTCGTACGCAGCGCGCGCCTGATGCAGCGTGGAAAAGCCTGAGTTGGTCCGGCTGCCTTCGCGATGCATGAGCGGCGGCAGGTGCTTACGCTCAATCTTGTTCACGGTCGGATTCATGATGACCAGGCGTTCAATCACGTTGCGCAATTCGCGCACATTGCCCGGCCAGGAATAGCGCATGAGAACGTCGATTGCGTCCTCGGCAATCTCGCGCGGCCGGCGACCGTATGCAGCAGAAAACTCTTTCAGGAAATGCTTCGAGAGAAGAGGGATGTCTTCCTTACGTTCGCGTAATGGAGGGACATAGAAGGGGATCACGTTGAGCCGATAAAAGAGATCTTCGCGGAAATTACCGCGAGAAATTTCCTCTTCCAGATCCTTGTTGGTTGCTGCAATCACCCGCACATCAACCTTAACCGGCTCATCATCGCCTACGCGGGTGAACTTCTGTTCATCCAGGGCGCGTAACACCTTGGACTGCGTTTTCAGGCTCATGTCGCCGATTTCGTCCAGAAAGAGCGTGCCTTCATTCGCCTTCTCGAACTTGCCTTCTTTATCGCCCGCAGCGCCCGGCAGAGCGCCTTTGCGATGGCCAAATAGCTCGCTCTCAATCCAGTCTTCAGGAATCGCCGCGCAGTTCACCTCAACAAAGAGATTGTCCTTGCGCAGGCTGTGCGCATGAATCGCGTGCGCCACAAGTTCTTTCCCTGTCCCGGATTCTCCATAAATCAGTACTCGGCCGTTGGTCGGCGCCATCACGCCAATTTGCTGCCGAAGGGCCTTCATCGGGATGCTCTCGCCGGCAATCACGCTCTTGGCCTGCAGCTGCCGCTTGAATTCCGTGTTCTCGCGGCGCAATCGATGGGCCTCAAGTGCGTTCTTCAACACGATCAGCGTTCGTTCGAGAGAAAGGGGCTTTTCCAGGAAATCGAACGCGCCGAGCTTGGTCGCTTTCACTGCAGTCTCAATCGTCCCGTGGCCTGAGATCATTACGACTTCAGGTGGATCTTCGTTCTGGCGAACGCGTTCGAGAGTATCCAGGCCATCCATGCCGGGCAGCCAGATATCCAGCAGAACAACTTCGCAGGCGCGCTTCTTCAGGAGGTCGAGGCACGCTTCGCCGCTGTCAGCCATCAACACCTTGTAGCCTTCTTCTTCGAGTATTCCGCGCAAAGACTCGCGGATCTCGCGCTCGTCATCCACCACCAGCACGCTATGCATTCTGTGTTTTGGCCTCAGCCATATCTCCAGCGAGTGGAAGCTCCACGATGAACTTCGCGCCGGCGGGTTTATTTTCTTCTACGCGGATGGACCCGTGATGGTCTTCAATAATCCTTCTGACAATCGCCAGACCGAGCCCTGTGCCGCGTTTTTTAGTGGAGAAGTACGGGAGAAAAAGCTTCTCCTTCAGTTCGCGATCGATGCCATGACCGGTGTCTGCAATCAGGATTTCCAGTGCGTCCCGGCTTCCGACCAGAGAAGTGGCGATATGGATTTCGCGCACAAACGATCCCTGCATGGCTTCAGCGGCGTTATCTATCAGATTGGCCAGCGCACGTTTGATCGCTTCCGGATCGGCCATAGCCAGAGGAAGCCCGGGATCGAGTTGCTTTTGCACTGAGATGCCGTCCAGTCTTCCATTGAACATAGCCAGCGTGTTGTCCACAATCTCGTTGATGTCGGCGGGCCGTGGCTGCGCTTCCGGAAAGCGCGCCAGCGACGAAAATTCATCAACCAGCGACCGAACCGTCTGGACGGCCCCGGATATGGTTTGAGCACAATCTCCAATTACGTTTAGTGATTTCTTGTCCGGAGACGTGCCGCGTTCCAGGTGGCGCCGGATTCGCTCGGCCGATAAGGCAATGGGGGTCAACGGGTTCTTGATCTCATGCGCCACGCGGCGGGCCACTTCCCGCCATGCGGCTTCTTTCTGGGCCTTGAGCAGCTCGCTGAAATCTTCGAACACAATCACGTAACCGAGCCGCTGGTTGCCATGTTGTACGGACGAGACGGTAACGCTGGCATTGATCTTGTTCTTTTCTGCCGGAACTTCAAGCTGCGCCGCCGTGATGGCCATGCGGTCTGCCCGGCGAAGCAGATGTTCCAGGTCATCAGCTGTTTCCTCGGGGAAGATGTCTCGCAGGCTCGACCCTACCGGCGCCCTTCCGTGGGGCCAGAACATTCTTCCGAAAGCTACGTTGCTGTGAGTCACACGGCGGTCTGGTCCCAGTGAAAGCACGCCTGTCGGAATGCTCTCCAGGATGGTTTCAATGTGGCGGCGTCTCTGTTCCAGTTCTGTATTCGTCGTCGTCAGCGCATGTGCCGACTCTTCAATTTTGCGGCGGCTCGTTTCCAGTTCCGCCGCCATGCGATTGAAAGAAGCCACCAGATCGCCCAGTTCATCCGCAGCCGGGACATCCACACGATGCCCAAGGTGGCCGAGAGAGATTTCGCGCGTGGCTTCAGCAAGAGCTTCCACCGGGCGCGTGACCAATTTTGCAAGGAACAGAGAGAACCACGTCGCTACAAACAGAACCAACACGGTCAGGAGCGTGAGCAGCAGCATGTACATGCCGCGGATGCGTTTACTTTCGCGGCTGAGGGCAAGGTAATTCTGCTGGTTCTGGTTGATCTCGTCCAATGTTGGTGAGAAATCCCGCGGAAGGGGCATGCCCACCAGGATGACTCCATTCTCTCCCGCTGAAGCCGCGGCAAGCAGGTATTCGGTCTCGCCGAAGAGCCATTTTTTCGGGCTTTTTTCAATCTCGCCAACAGGAGGGAGAGCAGGACGAAGCGCCGACCATGGCTTAGGCGCGTTCCAGGTCGCTACCGAATCGCCTTCGTGCAAGGCCAGAGCAAACCCTCCCTGCAGCGTCGGCTGGTGCCGCCGGATTTCGTGGAGTACCCCCGCGTAATTGCCAGTAGAAAGCGCATGCTGTGTTTCGGGCGACTGAGCAATCTCAAGGGCTTCGTCGCGTGCGTTGGCCCCGGCATAATCAGCGAGCAACGATCCCACTCTGCCGGAATCCTGCTGCAGTTCGTTGACAGGCATGGAGAACCATTTGTCGATTGAACGGTTCATCAGGCCGTACGCAAACATGAACATCGTGATCGACGGGGCAAATGAGAGCAGCAGAGCACCCAATACCATGCGCGTACGCAGCCGTGAGCCGAGAACCCCCAGCCGCCGTTCCGCGTAGAGCTTGACCAGGTTCCTGAAAAGAACGAACGTGAGTACGACGAGCAGCAGGAAGACGAGCGCCGAAAGCGCTACCAGCACCAGAGTCTGCTGCGCCGAGTCCGGACTCAGTTGTTTGAGATTGAAAGCCTGTTGGGAAAACACCAGCCCGAAAAGCAGCAGAATGCCCAGCGCCAGGGGAATCAACATAGCGCGTCGCTGATTCTGGGAAAGCGAGCGTTTGCTCGGCTCTGGGTTCAATGCAGCCACAGTTCACCGCTCACGCACAGCCTTGATTGCGGGAGTCTCCAGGACATTATAAATAAACGTTGCTGCAAGGCCGGGCACGCAATTTCGCATGCCCGGTGAGATATTCGGTGACTGGAAAACCGTGGACTCAGGCTTCTATTCGCCGGTATCGATCTGTGCGCGCTGCAGCCTGTCAGAATAGTCCACGTAGATCGATTTCCACTGGGTGTAAAAATCGATGGCCCCAAGTCCGCCTTCGCGATGCCCGTTCCCAGTGGATTTGGTTCCACCAAACGGAAGGTGCACTTCGGCGCCAATCGTCGGAGCGTTTACGTAGGTTATGCCGGCATCAAGGTCGCGCATGGCGCGGAATGCCATGTTGACGTCGCGGGTATAGATGGCCGAGGAAAGCCCGTAGGTAATTCCATTGGCAATCTCGATGGCGTGGTCAAAGTTCTCGCAGGCAATCATGCTGACTACGGGGCCGAAAATCTCTTCCTGTGCAATGCGCATACGCGCATCAACTTCGGTGAACACGGTCGGTTCAAAAAACCAGCCGTAAGAATGCTCGGGCTTGTTCACGGCCTTACCTCCGGCCTCAACTTTTGCTCCTTCATTCTTGCCGATTTGAACGTATTTTTCCGTTGTGGCCACCTGTTGCTCGTTGATCTGTGGACCAACATCAATACTCTCGTCCAGGCCGTTGCCCACCTTCAGTCGCTGGGCGCGATAGACCAGGCGATCAGCGAACTGGCGATACACGCCTTTTTGGACAATCACCCGGCTGGCGGCTGTGCAGCGCTGTCCGGTAGTGCCGAAAGCCCCCCACAGGACACCCTCAAGTGCAAGATCGAGGTTTGCGTCGTCCAGAACGATGATGGCGTTTTTTCCGCCCATCTCGAGCGAGCAGGGCTTAAACGAGCGTGCCGCCGCTTCGCCGACCAGGCGTCCCACTTCGCTGGAACCGGTAAAGGAGACGGCGCGAACCAATGGATGTTCGACAATGGGCGCTCCGGCATCGGGTCCGAAGCCGGTGACAATATTCACGACTCCCTTGGGAAGACCCGCATCAGTCAGCGCCTTTACCAGATTAAAGGTGGAAAGCGGCGTGTCTTCGGCCGGCTTGATGACGCAGGCATTGCCGCACACAAGAGCGGGCAGCAGTTTCCACGAGGGGATCGCCATGGGGAAATTCCATGGAGCGATCATCCCGCAAACACCAATGGGCGCCCGGACGGCCATAGCAAACTTGTTGGGCAATTCTGATGGCACAGTAGCGCCGAAGAGCCGCCGCCCTTCGCCGGCCATGTAATAGGCCGTATCGATTGCCTCTTGAACGTCCCCACGGGTCTCCTTGAGTACCTTGCCCATTTCCCGCGTCATGAGACGGGCATATTCTTCTTTGCGCTCCAGCAGGATCTCGCCGGCTTTGTAGATGATCTCGGCGCGACGTGGTGCGGGAACGAGGCGCCAGCGTTCGAATGCTTTCTGCGCCGCAAGAACAGCATCATCCACATCACGCTTATCGGACCGCTGGAAGACGCCGATCACGTCCCGGGTATCTGCCGGGTTAAGGTTTTCGTAGGTCTGGCCGCTGCGGGATTCGACCCACTCGCCGCCAATGAGATTTTTATAGATTTTTGCCGACATGCGTTACAGGATGGCTGCCTTTCAGGGGATTCAAATGTTCATCGTATCAATTTTGCTCAGGTTCAGAAAGCACCCGCCAGGCAGGTACTCTGGCCGAAATGAGAGCAGTGAGTTGCTGCGACGAATTCACGCAAGCGTAGGGTCTTTTTTCGCGTGCAAAAATGTCCTTTTCCGACTTACGATGTGTGGTAGTAATTCAACCAGTTTCTTTAAGCTGGCTGACCATGGTGCTGGACGCGTCCTGACGGGACGCAAGCAGTTGAATGTGCACAGTTTGCCCAGGAAAGCGGTAAGCAAATATTGCCGGCGGCAGGTTCAGTAAGCTTCCGGCAGACAAACGTAGTCCAAGGCTACCAGTACCAAAATGGGACTTGTGGCGGCTGTTGTTACGTTTTTTGTTGAGCAAAAGAAGGGGCTATGGTGCATCCTTATACGTCTCCTATGTCTAGTCCAGGAACCAGATCTCTTGCTGCATCCGTTCTGTTGGCGGATGACGATGCTCAGTTGGCCGTCTTCCTATCCAAGTCTCTCGAGACCGAGGGCTATTCGGTCCACACAGCGCTCGACGAAGGCAGTGTTCTGGAAGAGCTGAAGCGCCAGAGTTATCAACTCATCATTCTCGATCTGAATTTCGGCCAGACAGATGGCCTCATCCTGCTCGAGAAGCTACGGACAGCGGGCGTGGAAACTCCCGTAATGGTGCTCAGCGCGCGCAACCAGGTGTCAGACCGGATACAATCCCTCAATCTCGGCGCGGACGATTATGTGACCAAGCCGTTTTCCTTCCAGGAACTTTCGGCACGCGCGAATGCCTTGCTGCGCAGAAAAACGGATCCTGCTCTCAGCATCTTGCGAGTGGCTGATCTGGAACTCGATCCCGCCACGCGCAAAGCGCACAGAGGCAAGCGCGAAATCAAACTCAGTCCCAAGGAATTCGACCTGCTTTATATGCTCCTGCGCCGCAGTGGTAACACAGTAAGCCGCACGGAACTGTTACGTGAATGCTGGGGGCACGAGCTCGAAACAGACAGCAACCTGGTTGATGTATATGTAAATTACCTGCGAAAAAAAGTTGACTTCCCCGAAGATGAAAAACTGATCTATACCGTTCGTGGAGAAGGCTACCGGCTGGGCAGATCGATTTCATCCACGAAAGGCGGAGATGAGGATCAAGCCGAACCGGTTCGCTCTCTTGCCAGCCATTCCTTCCCTCCCGCGACGATCGGCGAAGGACAAAACAACTCGACTGCGCAGGTTCCCTTACGAGCCATGGTGCATTCCGTGGCCCACGATTTGGCCCAGCCCCTGACCAGCCTGCGTTGCTTCCTGGAAGTCCTGGCCATGAACAACAATCTAACGGCCAGCCAGGCGAGTGATCTCGCGCTCATAGAGCAGCAGGCCGACCGTGCCATCGCGCTAACCAAAGGTATTTCTGCCATGGTGCGGGAGGCGGAGGTCTCGACTGAACCGTGGATTCCACTCGACCGCCTTGTAAATGATGTTTCCAATGACTTCAATGTGCTGGTGAATGCCGGGATGCTGAGCGTGGAAAGAAAATGGGAGGCTTCGCTCGAAGTCAGCAGCAGCCCGGTGCTGCGTCAGCTTGTGCTGTTGCTGTTCAGCAAGCTGGCAGGACGGAATACCCGTCCGTTGCTGCTCCTCGTTGCTGCCGGCGTCAAAGATGGCCATGCACAGATTCATTTCTCCTGGAAGGCTACGGATTCCTCCGCTGATCCGCTCTTCGGTGCCCGAACCATTTTCTCCAGAGACTTTGAGAGCCTGGTGAGCATGGCATCCTCTGTGAGCGGTGAATTCTCGATTGTTGCGGATCACCCAGAGGTTGTGCTGACGGTTCCCGCACAGATTGCTCCCGGCTCCAAAGCCGGTTTAGTGCATTAATTTCGAGGGGCCATGCGGGGGCCGCTTTCCAATCACTCCCCCATCACCGCCACCACCAGGCGTTTTGAACGTTGCCCGTCAAACTCAGCGTAGAAGACCCGCTGCCATGTGCCCAGGAGGAGTCCGCCATCCTTGATGGGAAGTATTACCTGGTGATGAACGAGAATGGCTTTTAAATGAGAATCGCCGTTGTCTTCACCCGTCTGATGATGCAGGTAGTTCTTGTTGAAGGGCGCAATCTGCTCCAGCCAGGTATCTATATCCTGAATCAGACCATTCTCGTCGTCGTTCACATAAACTCCGGCGGTAATGTGCATGGCAGAAACCAAAGCCATGCCATTGCTGATGCCGCTTTCGCGCACGATTCTTTCCACTTGAGGAGTAATGTGAACGTAAGCGCGGTGCTTTTTGGTATTGAATGTCAGGTAGTCAGTGTGAAATTTCATCGCGGCTCCGCTTCCTTTGAGTTGCGCATCAGTCTAAATGTTGCCGGGCAGAGTGGGTTTGCGCACGGCGTCCCAGGCATCTAAACCTTGCATGGCCAGACAGACCTATCCCACAGCGGCTGCTTTCCTTCCAGAAAAGTTGACTCTACCCAGGTTGCGAGAGGCCGCGTCCACATGCAAAGGCTGTGATTTGTGGAAGAAGGGGACGCAGACCGTGTTTGGCGAGGGCAGCTCACACGCTCGCGTTTTGCTGGTGGGTGAACAGCCGGGCGATAAAGAAGACCTGCAGGGGAGACCATTTGTTGGTCCGGCAGGAGCGATTCTCGATAAAGCGCTGGTGGCGGCAGGAATCGATCGGGATGAAGTCTATGTCACCAACATCGTGAAGCATTTCAAGTGGGAGCCCAGGGGCAAGCGTCGCATCCACAAGAAGCCAAGTGCCCTGGAGGTAAGCGCGTGCCGGCCCTGGCTTGATGCTGAAATCGCTGTGACCCATCCTGACGTTGTTGTGCTTTTGGGTGCGAGCGCTGCGCAAGGCCTGCTTGGTCGCGACTTCCGCGTAAGCCAGCAGCGCGGAGAATGGATTTCATCTTCTCTGGCGCCCTTCGTCATGGCTACAGTTCACCCTTCTTCCATTCTGCGAGCTCCGGACGAGGAGACACGCCATGAGGAGATGCGTCGATTTATTGCAGATCTGAAGAAGGTAGCAGGCAGGATCAAATTGCAGAAAGCAGCCTAGAAGCGTTTATCCTTGCTTAGTTCATCATTGCCATCGACCGCCGGATTCCCAGGGCGGTCTGGCGAATTTCATCCACGTCAGAAGCGTCGGGCGCCATCTTGACGTACTCCTCGAAATCGGCCAAAGCGCCTTTGTAGTCATGCAGGTTGTAGCGCAGCGCGGCCCTTTGCTTCACGTCTTCCGGCGAGCGGGGATAAATCACCAGGATGAGGTCCACGACATTTACAGCGCGCCGGAAGTCTCGCCGTGAGAGATAGATTGTCCGCAGGTTGTTGAGCATTCGCGTGAGCATTTGCCGGCGCGTGACAATCATGAGAAATTCCGGGCGAAGAGTAATCTGTCCTGCGTGAATCGACTCAATTTTCCGCTTGCAATCGTCCTCGCTGAGCACCGAGCCGCGTTCAAATGCATCAATAAAAAAGGAACGCCCATCAATGTCATAGTGCTTGAGCATGAAGTGCCCAGGCATACCCACGCCGAACAACTGAAACCCAGCCCGGCGGCCAACCTCCATGTACAACAAAGCGAGAGTGATGGGAATCCCAAGCCGGCGATCAAGGACGTCATTGATAAATGAATTTCGCGGATTGTAGTAGTCAGCCGTGTTGCCGCGAAACATCTCTTCGTCAAAGAGAACATGATTGAGAGCTGCAATGCATTGGCTCGGCTCTCCCGGGTCATCGATCCTGGACTCTACGCGGTGCGCGATCTCTTCAACCTGTTGCACATAGGGAGTGGGATCAAGTTGCGGGTATTCAACTCGGGCGAAGGTGAGGGCCGCGCGCAACAGATCAATGCGCTCATCATCGATCCCGGCATGGACCAGTGTTGCGAACGCCTGGAGCACTTCCGAGCTGGATTGTGCCTCCATAGCGCAATTGTAGCTGAATCAAAATCACGTCGGGCGGCGGAGATGGGCACGTACTTCAGCAGCAATGGCACGCTTTTATTTTCCATGCGTCGCGTGCTTCTTTCAGCACTATGGGACAAATGGCAAGCGCGGCCAGGGGATCAGCCCAGGAGAAACCGAATGCAGCATTCAGCAGCAGCCCAGCCAGTCCAATCCAGGCGAGCCACGCGCAGATTGCACTCTGAGCGGCGTCGGCGGCCAGGGCTGCGCTTTGAGTTGCGTGGGAAAGACGGCGCTTGCGCTTTGCCAGCCAAGGCATAACTGTGGCTGCAGCAACCAACAACGCCATCCCGATGAAAGTCGGCTCAGGCGGGGTCAACACCTTCATCATTGACAGCACCGCCGCACACGCGATGAGTGCCGCCAATGCGTAGAGAAGCAATGCCGTGAGGCGGGCGGCGCGACGCTCTGTAAGATGGGTCCCCGTAAAATGTATCAAAACGACAAGAGCTGATAAGAGCTCAATCGCACTATCCCCGCCAAATGCCAGCAGGGCGATGCTGTGAGCACGGACGGCAACCCCGATAGAGACTAAAACCTCAATCAACATCCAGCCGATCGTGATGAGTTGAACCTGCCGAACCGCTGCGAGGCGGTCAGCATCGACATGGAGGGCCGAGTGCATGCCTTCATTGTAAGCCAGTCATATTCAGCAACTTGCTTGCAACCCTGCTGAAAGGGCGTGACCTGCATCGATGTCACGCTTGGCAACGAAGCCGAAACAATCACACCTGCAGCACATCGCCCTCTCGTGCAACGGTCCTGTAAAGTACAGGGTTGAAGAAAAAGCCGAGAAACAATCGCGAGATTAAGCCAGCTACAACGACTATGGCGAACGGCCTCTGCGTGTCAGAACCGATTCCCGTGGAGAGCGCAGCGGGTAAAAGTCCGAGGCATGCGACCAGTGCGGTCATCATAATGGGGCGTAGTCGAAGCAGAGCAGCTTCGCGTGTGGCGGTCGGGATATCCATACCCTCACGCCTCATTTTGTTGATATAGGAAACCAGGATGACTCCCGTCTCAACCGAGACCCCCATCAAAGCCAGCAATCCGAGCACAGACGAAACGCTGAACGGAGTGTTCGTGATCTTGAGGGCAATCAGGGCCCCCACCGGCTCAGTCATGATTACGTCAAGCGCAATGATCATTGGGAATTTGAAGTTGCCGTAGAGCGCAAAAAGAATAAAGAAGATCAGCAGCACGGCCAGTGGGCCGATAAAGCTAAGCTGTTCCTTTGCGGCGAGGAACTGGTCATACTCGCCGCCCCACTCCACCCGGTATCCTGCAGGGATGGTTACATTTTTCTTGATTGCGCTTTGTCCGTCTTCCACTGCACGCTGGAGGTCACGGCCTTCAATGCTGTATTGGACACCGATATAGCGAGAGTTGTTCTCACGATAAATGAACGACGCGCCATTGCCCTCCTGGATTTCGGCCAGCTGACTAATGGGGATCTGCTGGCCATCCGGGGTGCCCACCAGCAGGTTGCCAATCTGCTGCGCATTGCTGCGGAACTGCGGCTCCATCCTCACGACCAGGTCAAACAGCTTTTCACCCTGCACGACCTGCGTCGCAGCCTGTCCTCCAACCGCGGCCTGGATCACCGCCTCCACGTCAGATACGTTGATTCCATAGCGCGCGATTTTTTCGCGATCGACATTGATGATCAGGCTGGGCTGGCCCAGTTCCCTCACCACGGTCAACTCTTTGAATCCTGGCACGTGGTTCAAAGTTTTCTTAATCTCCAGAGCCTTGTCTTCCAGCACGTGAAGATCAGAGCCGTAAATTTTTACTGCCAAAGAGCTCTTTAAGCCAGTCAGGGCTTCGTCCACAGCATCTTCGGCCGGTTGCGTGTAGTTAAAGATAATTCCCGGGAAAGCGCTCAGTTTTTTGTCAACGGACGCGATCAGCTTCTCTTTGGTATTGATGTCGCCGTGCCAGGAAGGATCGTTGTACGGCTTGAGTCCCACATAAAATTCGGCATTGAAAAAGCCCGTTGGGTCGGTGCCGTCGTCGGGACGTCCGTGTTCGGAGCCTACGACTGTAACCTGAGGATAAGACATCAGGATGCTGCGAATCTGCGGCACGATCCTGCTCGACTCTTCAAATGAGACCGTGTAGGGCATGGTAGCTCGGACCCACAACGCGCCTTCATCCAGGTGAGGCATGAATTCTCCCCCGATGAACGGAACCAGCAGGAGAGTGGCGCCGAAAATCAGCGCGGTAATCAAAATCGTCAGAGGGCGATGCTCAAGGCACCAGTCAAGCTGCCGGGCGTAGACGCCTTTGATCCATTCAAAAACATGGTTCGTGGTCTCTTTGACGCCCTTCTTGAGCCAGTAAGAAGAGAGTACCGGCACAAAGGTAAGAGTGAGGACCAGGGCGCCGATGAGGGCAAAAATCATGGTGTCAGCCATGGGATGGAACAGTTTTCCCGATGGGCCGCTCAGGGCATAAATTGGCAGATATCCGGCGATGATGACCGCTACCGAGTAAAAGATGGGGCGGTCCACATCGGCTGCCGCTGTCAGAATCACGTCGGTGATTTTGTATTCCTGACCATGGCGCAGCGCCAGTTCGCGGTAGATGTTCTCCACCATGACCACGGTGCCGTCAATGATGATTCCAAAATCAATTGCGCCTATGGACAGCAAATTGGCGGAAACATCATGAGCGTGGAGGACAATGAAGGCAAACAGCAGGCTTAATGGAATGGTCAATGAAACAATGACCGCCGCGCGTACGCTGAACAGGAAGAACAGCAGCACCAGGATCACCAGGATCATGCCGCGCAGTAGATTGCCTTCCACCGTTTCCGTGGTCAGCCGCACCAGCTCGCTGCGGTCGTAGAAGGGCCGGATTTTTACGTCCTTGGGAAGGATGGAATTGTTCAACTCGTCGGTCTTCTTTTCCACCCCTTTGAGCACATTCTGTGTCTGCTCATCCCGGCGCATCAGAATCACGCCTTCCACGGCGTCGCTCTGGTTCGATTCGTGCGTCTGGAAGCCAAACTGTCCCAGGCGCGGGGCGTACCCGATGGTTACATCGCCAACGTCGCGAATGCGAATGGGCGTTCCCTTATTGCTGGCGACAATAATGTTGGCAATGTCGTTCGTTGTTTTCACCAGGCCGATGCCGCGCACGTAATAGAACTGCCCGCCTTGAGAGTAAAAACCTCCGCCCGCGTTGGAATTGTTGTTGGAAAGGGCCGTCATGACCTGCTGGACAGTCATGTGGTAACCGTAAAGACGCGCGGGATCAAGCAGTACCTGATACTGCATGACTGTGCCGCCGAGGCCAGAGTCGTCCGCTACTCCGGGCACTGCCTTATAAGCACGCTCCACCACCCAGTCTTCAAGAGTCTTCAGTTCCTGCGGTGTGCGATCAGGACTCTCGAGAACGTAGCGGTACACCAGTCCGCTTGGGCTGAACAGAGGCGCCATGCTGGGCGTGACGCCGGATGGGAGCTCCGCGTCGCCGATGCGCTGAAAAATCACCTGACGGGCAAAATAGTGATCAGTCCCTTCTTCGAAAGTAAGCCGGATGTCAGAAAGCCCGTAGAGCGATATTGAGCGCATCACCTCCATCTTGGGCGCGCCGGAGAACTCAACCTCCAGAGGAAGCGTAATCAGCCGCTCAACTTCTTCAGCGGCATGTCCCGGCCACTGCGTAATGATCTCCACCATTGGGGGCGACAGATCAGGGTATGCATCCACCGGCATGCGTTGAAATGAGATGGTTCCGGCGATGACCAGCAGAACGACCAGCATCAGCACCAGAAAGCGCTGACGAAGGGCCATTTGTACGATCTTATGGATCATGGGTTTTTGTCGCTTCGCTCCAAACCGCTCTAAATTCCGGCTCGGATTATGAGTTCACTAGCTCCTGCTGCATGCCGTTCGGCGCGCAAGTCGGCCTCACGGCTTTTCCTTTTTCGCTTCCGCCCACACCGCTTCAGCAAATACTGGAACCTCGAAACAAATTGGCTCTTTTCGCGTACATTCGCGGCAAATTCATGCTGGTCACTGCAACGAATTTGCGAACTGCAAAAACAAGCTTCCCGCGCCCACCACGCGGTCACCGGGCTTAACGCCACTTACGATCTGTGTTTTGCCTTCAACGCTGCCATCGAGCTGAACCTGCCGGCGGGCGAACTGGTCCTGGCCGACTTCGACGTAAACAAACGGTTCATTCTCGGCATCGCGCAACACTGCTGAATCCGGCACGAGCAATGCGTCCTTGATCTTGCCCGCGACTACCGTTGCCGTTACGTACATATCTTTTTTCAACTTGCCGTCAGGATTACCGGTATCGATCCTGGCCTGCAGCGTGCGCGAAGTCGGATCCAGCGCCGCTCCCATGTAGGAAATGCGACCGTGGAAAACGTCCGGGTAGGAGTCGGTTTTGATGGTTACGGGATCGCCTACATGCACATAGGCCAGCTGTCCCTCATACACGTTGGCCAAAACCCACACCGTTTTCATGTTGGAGATGGTGAAGCACTGCGTGGATCCCGCTTGGATCACCTGCCCCGGCGAACAGAGGCGCTCTACGGCTTCCCCTGCCAGAGGAGCAATCAGCGGTATTTCGGGAGATAAAGGACGTTCTACCAGCGTCTCCGGTTCGGGAATGCCGAGAATCTTCAGCGACTGTTCGGCGGCTTGCTGATCGGCTTGTGCCTGAATCTCCGCCGACTCCGCCGCCTGGAGATCGCGCTCCGCAATTGCGTGGTGTTCGTACAAATCCTTGGCGCGGACATAATTCTTGTGGGCCAGAGAATGTGCGTCGCGGGCCTTCAGGTAGTTCGCCCGCAGTTGCGAATAGTCGGGGCTGCTCACGTAAAGCATCGGCTCGCCCTTGCTGACGTGCTGTCCCGGAGAAACGACCACACGGCTCACCGGGCCGCTGACCTGGGTGATCACTGGCGTGGTCAGAAAGCCATTGAATGCCACGTTGCCGGTCAGGCGAAGGACGCGCGGAAAGTCGCTTGGCTGGACCGTGAGGATTTCGAGATGGTCCATCTGATCCTTGGAGACGGTGAATAAATCAGCTTTCGATTTATCGGGCTCAGCAGCACGGGGATCTGAATTCCGGCCCGAGCACGCAATCAGAGACAGAACAATCAGCAGGCCTGCGGGCGCAAGCACCGCGCTGTTGCGTGATGAAAATGGCTTATGAATCATGGCAAACTCCTGGTGCCCACAGCCTCGCGCAATTGCTCAAGGCTGATCATGTAGGCAGCCAATGCCTGGCGATACGCCAGTTGGGTGGCTCTGTAACTACGTTCGGCATCGAGAAAATCAAGCAAAGTGGCGGCTCCGCCCTTGTAGGCGTAAGCGCTGATATCGCGGGAATCCTGTGCCTGTTTCAGATACCCGGACAGGTAAAGCTCAACAACTTCCTGGTTGGTTTCGGTGGCTTCAAAGGCGTTTGTCACGTCCGTCATAACGGTGTCGTGCGAGGC
>Ga0134125_10002225_pt1 | contig 23152 bp, 21 predicted proteins | sample KB31751_FD_96464 | JGI IMG/M metagenome (GOLD analysis project Ga0134125, IMG submission 96464) | Terrestrial soil microbial communities with excess Nitrogen fertilizer from Kellogg Biological Station, Michigan, USA - KB3-175-1 | ecosystem: Environmental > Terrestrial > Soil > Unclassified ... | reverse complement strand
GATCAGTTCAATAACGTTACCGATCGTTACGAGTACGATTTCGGCGGAGAGCCAGACGAACATTGCCTATAGCGGGGCAACGGATGTGAACGTCAATAGAGATCAATCGGGCGATAAGAAACTACACAGTGAGACCATCTACGACGGCTTCGGACGCGAGAGCGAATCGCGGCAGTATGAAAGCGCGGACGTATATATTTCAACGTCGAAGAGCTACGATGCGCTGGGGCGTTTGGCGAGCGTCACGAATCCATCGCGGGTGACGAACGGGCAGAGCGACGGGCTCGGCTATGCGACGACGATGAGCTATGACGCGCTCAGCCGCGTGGTAAGCGTAAAGACGCCGGATGGCGCCGCGACCACGACGTCGTATACGGGGAACCAGACCACCGTAACCGATGCCGCCGGGAAGAGCCGCCAGTACACCAATAACGCGCTGGGGATGCTCACGAAAGTGGTCGAAGACCCAAACGGATTGAATTACACGACGAGCTATCAATACGATGCGCTGGCGGATCTCACGCAGGTGACGCAAGGCAGTGAGACCCGAAGCTTCGGATACGATTCGGTGGGGCGGTTGTTGTGGGCGGTGAATCCGGAGAGCGGGACGATCAATTACCGCTACGATGCCGCGGGCAACCTGGTGTGGCGGGACGACAACATGGGGCGGCAAACGTGTTACAGCTACGATGCGTTGAACCGGGTCATTCAGAAGATCTATTTCACCGGGAACTACGCGGTGCAGGGAGGCAACTGCGCGGCCGTGCCGGGGAGCGCTTACCTGGCGGATTCTCCGACCGTGTCCTATAGCTACGACAGCGCCAACATCTCATACGGGATAGGGCGGCTGGCGAAAGTGACGAACGGCATCTCGACAACGACGATTCTTTCTTACTATGCGGAGAGCGGGCGCGCTCAAAAAATGCGTCTACACGGTGCTGGGCTCGATCTCGCCGGCAAACAGGAAGTGCTCGGCACTGAAGGCGCGCGTTCGAGACTATAGCGGGGGCGAGGCATGCCTCGCCATCTGTCAATAATTCACTTCGTACCATACGCTCTCCGTCCTCTGAAGGCGCCCGAAGTTGTCCTGCATCGAAGCGAATCGTACCGGCTTCGTCTTGGGGTCGCTCAGGATCCCGGCTCAGTTTCAGCGCGTTCCGCCACTGTGCTTCGCTTTTGTTCCTAAGCAAGTGACATTGGATGCCCGATCTCCGACGGCCTCGCAAGCCGCCCTCCGCATAATCCGGCGGCAACCTTCAATTCGCCGTGCAACGGCCTTACGATGTGCGATATTCGGGCTAGGATCACTGTGCCTGCGCTTCGACAAGACCCGATTGAGGCGGGCGCGCTTGTACGCGGCCGCATCACGTATTTACCGGTTGTTCCGGGCCGGATCGAATTTGCCTGGCGCGTGCGCCGATACATTCTGGCGCGCCGTCCGGCCGTTGTCGCCGTGGAATTGCCGGGCTCGCTCGAGAACGCATACGAGAGAGCCGTGGCCCGTCTGCCTCAGATGTCGGTAGTGGTGATCCCGGAGCGCGAGGACGAGGAACGCGCGACGTATATTCCCGTTGAACCCGCCGATGCGTTTGTCGAAGCCGCTCGAAGCGCAAGCGAAATCGGGTCCGAAACCATATTCCTCGAACCCGCTACACACGACAAGCCGCACTTGCCGGACACGTATCCCGAGCCGTATTCGGTCGAATTCATTGGGATGGAGCGCTACGTAGAGGCCTATCGCGTTCACCCGGCCCAGCGCACTTCCGCTCTCGAAGCCCATGCCAACGCGATGGCCTGGAAGCTGCAAGGCGCCGATCCGCTGGCCGATGTGCTTGTGGTCGTTTCGCTGAATCTGCTCGATCCCTTGCTGGATGCCATGGAACTGCCGCAGGAACCACCTCCGGCGCCGCGTGTCCGGCTGTTCGGCGACGCTGAACTATTCAATCTGCATCCGGACTGCCTTGCCGAAGTGACCTCGGAAGCGCCGTACTATCAAGAGCGGTACGACGCTCTTCGGGATCGGGATCTTGCGAAATTCGAACTGGACCGTCCAGCCTGGCAGCTCACGCTTTTGAAGGATGCGGAGCGAGAGTATGGCATCAACACCGGCGACAGTATCAGTTCCTGGCAGCGGCGCGGGCTCGCCAAGTTCACCCGCAATCTGGCTATGCTCGAAGGCCACCTTGTGCCGAGTGTTTACGACCTGGCGCTTGGCGCGCGTTCGCTGGTGGATGACAACTACGCTTACGAAGTGTGGCAGATCGCGAACCGCTACGGCGTGCAGCAGACCGAAGATCCGCCGCTTGAGACGCTCAACGTTTCCGGCGAGGAAGTGTGGATCAACACGCGCCGCCTCCGCATCCGGCGACGCCTGCCCCGCATGAAACAGATGCTGCGCCCGTCCAAGTTCAACAGCCGGAAGCGCGAGAAGTTCAAAGGCGAATGGGCCAGCAAAACCGACAGCACGGCGATTTGTTCGTATCCTCCGGAAGACATCGTTATCGAAAACTACGGACGCTTTCTCAAGCAGTATGCGAAGACGATGCTCTCGGAAGAACGGTCGCACACAGAGGAGTTCGTCGCGTCGCTGCACGACGGCATCGACCTGCGTGAAACCATTCGACGCTGGCACGAGGGGAAAATTTACGTTCGCCAGCTCGCTAAATACTCGGGCGAGGTCGGAGCCGTGGTTGTGATCTTCGATGAAGACCGGCGGGACCGGTACACATACCTGACAACCTGGCTTGGCGAACATCAGAACGAATCCGACATGGCGTTCTACTCGACACACCCGTTTGAGCACGTGGTGGGACCGGGCATTGGACGCGCCGAATATGGCGGATTGATGATGACACTGCCGCCGCGGCGTCTATTCGACGTCTGGCAAGATCCGGATTACGAGATGGCGGAAACGAAAGCGGAACGCCTGCTGATGGCGGCGCTGGATTACTCCGTGGACCGGTACGTTGTTTACGTCGCGGCGAAACCGCCGCGCAGCATGTTCCGCAAACTAGCGGCGCGCGTGAACCGGCAAATTGCCTACATTCCGCTTGGCCAGCTATCGCCGTCGAAACTGAAGAAGCTTCGGGTGGTGCACGTCCTCGACAGCTACCAGCGCCGCGACGAAGCGAAGCAGTATATCTGGTGAGTTCTTCGCGAAATGCTCGTCGAGACGAGTGTCGACGCTTGCAGGCTGAGGGTCTAATATCACTTAGCTTTCCCAGGCCTTTGTGGGGCAGGCCCTTGGCCTGCGCCGGGCGCCCCGCCCGGCTCCGCGACAATTCTGCAAGATTCGAAGAGCGCGGCTGGGAGCCGCGCGCAGGCGGGGCGTCCGCCCCACAAAACTCAGTGACATTGGGCTGAGAGCCTGCAGCCACGAGGGTCTTGTTACGCAGCCCATCCCGGCCTTGCTGGAGCAGGGCGGCGTTTTCCATGGTTCGTAATCGGCAGCGAAACGGCCAACAGTAATTCTTCCGCCACCGTAACCAGCGGCTTGCCGGTCCGAACGCTAGTGGCTACGAGAAAGTCTTGAGCCTGCTGCGTTGTCAAGCCGCGTGCTGAGATCAGCGCCGTTGCGCGAGCCATCAATTTCCCGAGCGTAAGGGACTCTCGCGAGATACGTAATTCGGCGTCGAGGGTTTGATTTTCGGAACGAATCGCCGCGCGAGCCGCCGACAGGCCAATCTGCTGGGCAGCATAGTCGAGGAACAACTCGAGCGATTCGAATCCGCTTTCAATCGCCGGCTCGGCCATGATGCAAACCGTAACGGTCCTGTTCCGATAGCTTGCCTGAATCAACCGCGCCTCGTCGCTCGAGAGTGCGCCGAACGACGCCTGAAGTGGAGATTCGCCGGGGAAATTGACTTCGATATACAGAATGCGGAACAAACCCGACGTTTCGATCTCGGCCAGCACAGTTTGCAACGCGGCCCCAGGCTCGCTCAGCCGCCGCGTCAGAATTTTGCTCAGCTTCAAACCCAAAATGGTCGCACGAAGGTCACTTTCGGATGTGGCTGGAGTAAACAGTTGGAACGTCATCACGATTCTCCTTCATCGCTCACGGAACCAAGGGAAGGTTGCTTAGAGTCCGCGACAACAACAACGAAAGAGAATGGATGGAATCGTCATGGCGCTGGTGAATCTTCAGATCGCGAATGCCAGAGCAGCGGCGGTATTTGCGGTCAACAACACATCGAGCAGGCGCTCGCCTTCCGGCCAGTCGCCGTGCCCGGATTCCACATTGATATGCCCTGCCCTACCGGCACTGACCAGTTCACTTCCCCACGCTCGCGCCAGGCGAGCGGCAGCCGAGTATGTGACGTAAGGATCGTTTTCGCTGGCGACCAGGATGGACGTAAACGCCAAGCGCGCAGTCGGAACGGGAAAGAAATTCTGTATCGCGCGCGGCGCGTCGCCAGGCGTCAAAAAGCATGGGGGCGATACGAAAAGAGCGCCGGCGATGTTGGAAAGATCTCCGGCCACGTTGGCCCAATGCGCGAGCGCGATGCAGCCCAGGCTGTGCGCAACAAAGTAAACCGGCCCATCAGCACGATCGACCGCGCGATCAAGCTGGTCGACCCAGTCGTCCCGGCGGGGACTGGCCCAGTCGCGCTGCTCCACGCGGATGAGGTCCGGATACTGCGCCTGCCAGCGGGTCTGCCAGTGTGCCGGCCCTGAACCATGCCAGCCGGGAAGAACCAACACGGTTGCGTGGGTCTGTGTGGCGAGGCAGTTCATAATTTCTTATTCTCTATAGGATTACTATGAATTGGCCGGGGCGTCAAGCGTTAAGGCGAACCTTTTATCCGGGAGGCCAGATGGCGCTGGAAAAGCGAACATGTATTCATCGCCCTTGCCGTAGAAGGCGAGCGAGTGGGACTGGAATCTAAGTTAGTTACCGGCTTACCACGCGCAGCGTTTCCACGATGTCAAACGCCAGAGCTTGGTGCGCATCGCGCAGAGATTTCTCGACCTGTGAGGCCGTTTCTGCATAAGCGAAGAGAAAGCCGAGATAGGTATTGCCCTCCGGCAATGGCAAGACGGGCTGACCTTCCTTGGCGGTGATGATTACTTCGCCGGCAATTGTCGCGGCACGATCGACGCCGCGGACACTCCGATAGATGCCGGCGCGAGGCACCGGGATCATCATGACTCCGGCGGCTCCGTCGCGCGTGCGCGCGCCAGACACATTTTCGCCGAGCGCATGCCGGACGATCAATTCCTCTAGCGGCGCGCCGTCTTGAAAAACGAGAGCCTTGGCGCAAAGGCCGCCGATCGATCGCGGAGCCACTTCGAGCATCCACACGCGACCGTCTTCGCCGACACGCATTTCGGCGTGTACGGGCCCCTGGTGCAAGCCCAGGGCCGTTACCGCCGATTGCGCGGCAGCCATAATCGCCTGCCGCACGCTCAGCGGCTCACGCGAAGGCGAAACATAAATGGTCTCCTGGAAGTACGGGCCATCCAGAGGGTCGGGTTTATCGAAGAGAGCCAGCACGTGCAGGCGTCCATCCGTCACCAAACCATCGAGCGCGAACTCACGCCCGGGCAGGAAGGTCTCCACCTGAACGTAGTCCAAAGCAGGATCTTTGAGACGCGCGATGCCGGGAGTCTTCAAAAGCTTGCGTATTCTGGCAAGAGCGCGGACAAACTCTTGCGGATTGTCGGCCCGGATGACGCCCCGGCTCGTGGACAGCGCCAGCGGTTTAAGGATGCAGGGATAGGGCGCCCGCTTGGCCGCGGCTTCGGCGTCGTCATTTGGCGGCACTTGAAAATAGGCGGGCGCTGGGAGGCCTGCCTTGTGGAAACACTCCTTGGTAGCGAATTTATTGATGGCGGCCGCGGCCGCCTGGGGATGGTGGAACGGCAAGCCCAGCCGTTCGGCGGCGAGGGCCGCGAGATAGGCGGGCCGATCCCCTATGGCGACCACCGCATCGAAACTTCTCGCTTGAGCCAGGGCCGCGGCGGATTCTTCCGGAGCGTCGAAGCGCACCGGAATGGCGTGATCCCCCCAGGGGTCGTCGAGCACATGACACCGGTCAGTCGCGAGAGTGGCCTCGACGCCGAGCCGCCGCGCCACATCCCTGAACATTTTGGTCTGATAGCCGGTGGTGGTCGCGACGATCAGCAGACGCTTTCGGGCTTGAGCCGCCATGGCGATCAGACCTTCGCGATGCGATCCCGCATCGGCTCCGCGCAGCAATACCAGGGCTCGCTCAATTGTGGCGGTTTCGTGCGCTCGGGACCAGGCGCGGGAGCTGGTCCGCCGCCACCCGCTTCCGCCCAGATCGCGGCGAAGCATTCGGATCGCGATGCTCCACGTTTTTGTTCGGAGTCGACCAGTTGGAGGAGCCGCTCGGCCAATTCATCGACGCCGGGGTCAGGGTGACGCCATCGGTGAACCAAAGCGTCAGGCTGGAAGGCATCCACCATGCGGCGGATTTCTTCCAACTCCAGCAGCCGCGAGCCGGCCGGGATCAGCAGGCGCAGCGCAAGCTGCACGGGAGCTACCTGATTTGTCAGATCCAACTCCAACAGGACGCGCAACAGTTCCCGGTAGCTCTCCCGTGTTGTCCACGGCGTAAACGGGATGAATGTCGGCGAAAGGTTCAGTCCCTCGGCGCGAAACAAGCGCACGACTTCCAAAAAATCGGCTTTCGTGTGTCCTTTATCGAGCCTGCTGAGAACTTCATCGTCCACGGATTCCACGGCGGTGGTCACGAGCAGGCAACCGGTGCGGCGCAACTCGGATAGTAGATCGCGGCGCTTGAGCAGATGCTCGATCTTAATTGTGACGTCGTAAGTGAGCGCCGGGAAACTTTTCTTCATGCGCTGGACGATACGCATGCCGTGCGTGGGTCCGTTGAAGAAATCGGGGTCGCCGAACGTAATGTGTTGAGCCCCGGATTCGACCTGCTGGGCGATGTCGGCTAGCACGACGTCAGCCGGAACCACGCGGAACCTTCCGTTGTAAACGGGAACGACGGGACAGTGACGGCAGAGGTGCTTGCAGCCGCGGGTCGCTTCCGTGTATCCGGTGATGCGATTCGCCTGTCCATCAAACATGGACGCGTAGCGGGTAAGAGGAGGCAGCCCCGATCGATCGGGCGTCTCGAACCGCACTCGTTCGTAGGACACCAGCGGTTCCGCGGAAACGGATCGATCGCCGGCGGCAAGCCTTTGCGCCAAACGCCGCAATTCGTCCTCGAACTCACCACCGAGAAGAGTTTCCACTCCGAGCGACCGCAAATAGCCAGCGTTGACGGGCGCGTAGAGCCCGTAACAGCACACATGCGCGCTCGCGTGAACGCGCCGGACGGTCTCAATCACCGGCGCCGCCAGCCGCGTGGCAGTGTGCATAGGAAGGTGAAAGGCGATCAGATCCGCCTGGCGCACCGCGTTCAAAGAGAGTTTTTCAAGCGCGAGATCGGCGCAGGTGACGTGGTGTCCATCGGCGCGCAAGCACGCCGCTGGGGAAGCCAGCCCGAAAGGCTGACGGCCAAGCTCGTAGGTGGACACCAGCAGTACACGTATCAATTCTTTGTTTCTCCGGCACGGCGGAATGAAATCCGCACGGCTATTTGCGAAGCGCCTTCATTATATCGTCTTGACTGAGTAGTCAAGATGCGCTAGCCTCAAGTCAATTTGATTTTTCGAGCGACTGGAGTGATGCCGGCGAGTATTGTGACCGTTCAGAACGTTCCGTTGAAGACGCCGGTAAAGACGTCCGCTCCTTTACGGTTGCGGTTCGGTGCAGGTGACCGGGCGTTACACGGCCTCCGGAAAACCCGCTTGCTGACGCAAGGCGGCTCCGTGTCGAGGTTACCTGGCATCCGATTCTGCGGGCCGCAGGGATCATGGACGCTGCGTTGAAAACGTCCGCTCCGCTGCGGTCGCGGCTCGGTACCGGAACGGAAACCGAACATCACGGTCGGAGACATAGCCAGGCAAGGATTCGGCGATGAAGCTCACCTCTCATGAAGAATACGGATTACGCTGCCTGATCCGCCTTGGGCAGAAGGGGCCGGGCGGGAAACTGACGATTCCGGAAATCAGTGACGCCGAAGGCGTGTCGGAAGCATACGCCGGCAAACTTCTTCGCATGCTGCGGCTGGGCGGATTCGTGGTGGCTTCTCGTGGCGCCGGCGGTTATTCTCTGGCGCGCCCCGCCAACCGGATTGTTTTGAGCGACGTGATGAGTTTGCTAGGCGGCCGATTATTCGAAGGGAATTTTTGTGAAACGCATCCAGGTCAGTTGAAATCCTGCGTGCGACTGGCGGATTGTTCCGTGCGTGTGCTGTGGCGGGCCGTCCAGGAGGCCGTCGACGACGTCTTGAAACGGACTACTCTTCAGGACTTGCTGTTTACGGAGCAGCAGATGATTAACTGGATTGAAGGGCTGGGAGAATTCACCTCCCCGTTCCCACGGCAATGAAGGATACATCGCGTAAAAGGACGATAAATGAATTTCGATGGTAGCGAGATTGTTCGAAAGTTGACCGAGTCGCTCACGCTTGCTTTACCGCCGATCGCAATCTGCTTCACGGACACAGCGCCGGCGGGCATCCGCAATTGGACGGGCCGCGTTCCGGCGGGGTGCCGATTCTGGCAGGAAGCGGCGACGGAGGCATTCGTCACCTCGCCGGCCGATCACGATCTTTGTGCGATTGGCACATTCACGCATAATCTGGAAATCACCGAGGCGCACGAAGCGGACCGTGGCGACGCTCTCGCGGTGCTCGCGCAATTGGCTTACGTTCGGGAGCAGGACATTCCATCCATCCCTGTCCTCGAATCGCGGCCGTCGCATGTTATCTACGGACCGCTGGCGTCGATACCGCTCGTTCCCGATGTTGTGCTGCTTTTTGCGAAGGCCGACCAGATGCTGATTCTGTCGGAGGCAGCGCAGCAAGTGGAAGGCGGCCTGCCGCCGGCGATGGGCCGCCCCGCGTGCGCGATTGTTCCACAAGCGATGAACACCGGACGAGCGGCATTGAGCTTGGGCTGCTGCGGAGCACGCGCCTATCTGGATGTGCTGACAGAAGAGGTAGCGCTGTGGGCGATTCCCGGCTCCAAACTGAACGACTACGTGGAACGAATCGCCACGCTGGCAAATGCCAACGCCGTTCTGACAATTTTTCACAAAATACGCCGCAAAGACGTGGAAAACGGCAAAAACCCGACGACCAAGGAAACATTGGCGGCGATGGCGAACTCAAATTAAAAACAATGCCGGACAGGAGAAGCGAAATATGAGTGTTTCAAACAAGGAGATTGCAGATGGGATGTAGCGGCGGAGTTCCCCGGCCCGAGGAGCCCACAGATTCCACGGGCCGCAAGGTATTTTGCGTGAAGTTTCAACGGGAGATGCCGGGCCTTAAAGAGACTCCGTTTGAAGGACACCCGCTCGGGCAGAAGATTTTCGAGAACGTCTCACAGGAAGCCTGGAAGATGTGGGTTGAGCACATGAAGATGCTGATGAACGAATATCGTCTGAACCTGGCCACGCCGGAGGCACAGGAATTCCTGATCAAACAGATGGACGAATATTTCTTCGGCGCGGGGGCCGCGCTTCCGCCGGATTACGTGCCGCCGAAGGAAAAGTGACGAGTGCGCTTCGCGGCGCTCTATCTGCGCTGGAGCCTGGGGCTCACCTTTCTTTCCGCCTGCGCCGATCGTTTCGGACTGTGGGGTCCGCATGGCTCACAGTATGCCGCGTGGGGCGACTGGTCGCATTTCCTCGCGTATTCGGCAACACTGAATTGGTTTCTGCCGGCGTGGCTGCAATCGCCCGTCGCCTGGATTGCCACTCTTGCCGAACTCTCATTCGGGGCCGCTCTGATTTTGGGTATCTATCTCCGCGAAGCGGCCTATGGTAGCGCGGTATTATTGGGTCTATTCGCGCTCGCGATGACGTTTTCACTCGGAATCAAAGCGCCACTGAATTATTCCGTGTTTGTGGATGCTGGCGCGGCATGGCTATTGGGAAGCCTCGTGAATAGAGGAGCGCGCTCGCCACGGGAATCATTCGAACCGGACGATGATGATCGGCCAAAACAGGCCGATTCCGGGGTTGATCCTAACGTGTGACAACGAGCGGTCGACTTGCGTGGTGAGCACGACGCTCGGTTGAAGACGCCGGTAAAGACGTCCGCTCCATCACGGTCGCGGTTCGGTGCTGGTAACCGGACGTCTTCATCCGATTGCGCGGCCCTGAGGCTATTGCAGCTTTATTTGAGCGGGGCGCCGAGTTCACTCGCTTGCTTTAGCGTTCTTTGCGGGTCCAGACCACGGCGTTGGGCCATTTCGACGCCAATGCTAGATTTTTCAGCGGCCGGCAAAACCGATTCCGCAAGCGGGAAAACGCTCTCGTCTTCCAACGCAAGATGGCGTCCGTAAAGCGCGGTGAGTTGATCCAGCACCTCTGTCAGATGTTCCGCATCCTCTCGCGGCAGTGTGCCATCCGCAAGCCAGCGACGGCCCAATTGGTCGACTTTCTCGTGCCAATCATTCGCCTGCAGGTGATCGTGTTCAAGCTCCTGCACTTTGGCGAGCACGTCCTGGACCTGCCGCCTATCGATTTGGCGCAAGCGGGGAAATAAGCTTTCTTCCTCGTCGGCGGTATGGCGCGGCGCGGCGGTGCGGAAATACTCCAACGCCCGGAGCCATTCTTCCTTCTGTTGAGCGCTCATCAGGCCGCCTTGGGCCTGCCCGGCAACTTTCACCAGCACCGCAAGAAAGCGCTCAATGCGCCGATGGCAATCGCTCAATAACTCCATTGGATTTGAGAAATCGCCCGCCGGCTTGGCGCCTATTGTAACTGGCATAAACACTCCTTCGTTTCCGTCTAAGAAACTCTCATCGTTTGAAATTCTTTCAGCCGCGCTTCATGAGGAGGGCGCGACAGAAGCGTCAACAGCAGGTTCAGAGCAAACAGGGTCACGGCGGCCATTTCGAAAACTGCCGAAACCGGCAATGCCCTCCAGGCGACCGCCACGTTGCTTTCGTATGCGGCTATTTCACTGGCAACGCGCACCAGGCACCCGATGTTCAAAATCAACAACGAAGCAAACATCAGGCTTGGCGAGAACAGCGTGCGCATGCCGCAGAAAGCGGGAAGGACCCGCTGGCCGATGGCAAACACCATTGTCGAAATGAATCCGACAGTCATTGCGTGGCGCGACGCTCCCCAAATGCCGCCCGCGTGATCCGCAACCAAAGCCCAGATGGTAGCGGCAGCCGCAAACAGCATCCATGCATATGCGATGCGAACAAAAGCAGGAAAGCTGCCATGAACTCCCTGAGTCTTTGGCGGACGATCAGGAGGCGTAAAGATATGCAGCCCAAAGACCGCGCTGACAGCGCCAATCAGCAGCAGGACGCCGCTAAGCCGTGCGGCCTCGGCCGCTTCCGCCAGCACGGCGGCCTCCACACAAATAAGGGCCAGGAAGAGCATCCGGTCGTCCGGTTTCCGTAATCCTACAAACGCCGGTAACCACCTGGAGCTGAATCCCCAAATTGCAAGTGCGATGAATCCCCATAACGTCAATACGAGAAGCCGTTCATCCAAGATATGTGGAAGCGCCGGCGTGTCGCCGGTGAATGCGATGTACAACGTGGCGCCAAGATTCGTAAACAGCGTTAGAAGAAAGCCAATGCTCGATGCCAACGCCAGCTTCATCCAGATTTCTCTTTTGTACGGCTGTCCCTTCAGTTTTGCCGATTCCATCTGCTTTCGCTTCTGGCGGCCGACGCTGAGGAAGAATATTAAAAACGCACAGATCTCTATCAGTGCTGAGATTGGCAACATCTCTCGCCAGCGCCAGCCATATAGATTTGTGTTCCACCGCAGCAAAACTCCGCAGGTCCACAAAGCCCAGCAAATCCAGCCACGAGCCAGAACGAAGGGCTGAATATGACTCATCTTCGAGAGCGAGAAAAATCCAATTCCAATAATGAACGACCCGATCCAACCGAAAATCTGTGCATGCCCGTGCGCCTGAAGCCATGCCGGGGAGACGTCGGTTGCCGAATGTCCTCCGCTGATTGCAAGTAGATTCCAAACACCGAGAAATGTGCCTGGAAGCAGCAAGAAGAAAAGCCCCGTCGCAATGAAAGCGGTCAGGAGCCGCTGGAGAGAGACTTCGCGCGCCCTAATCTCAACCGTTTTTGCGTCAGGCACGCTCGTCAATGTCTCCTTCTTTCATTTTGATAGAGACATCGTTTTATTCAGTGACTTTAGTCACCATGTTGGATTACCGCTATCCGGAGCCCGCGACCATGGTTTGGATGAGCCGCATTACGGGACTCGGATAACAGCCGATCAGAATGACGGCGGCCGTCAGCACACCAAGCGTCCAACTTAAGGAATGCGAATTGATCCTGGACGGCCAGGCACCAGCGGGTTGAGCCGTGCGGCTGTATAGAGCAACAACAATCCGCAAGTAGTAGAAGAGCCCGATAGCGCTCGTCACCACGAGGATAATGACAAGCGCCCAGAGCGAGCCGGAAACTCCCGCGGCAACGAGATAGAACTCGCCCAGGAATCCGGCGGTGAGCGGAATACTGGCCAACGACAGCAGCATCACGGTAAAGACACTGGCGAGAACGGGACGGCGCCAGAAAAGGCCGCGATAGCCGCTGAGATCGCCGAGGTCGTTTCCGGGCCTCGAAAGCACGGTCACCACGCCAAAGGCGCCAAGCATGGTCGCAAAATAAGCGACGAGGTAGAACGCAACCGCGGAACGGCCAATTGCGCCCCCGGCCTCAAATGCAACGATCAGGTACCCAAGGTGAGCAATCGAGGAATATGCAAGAATGCGTTTGACGTTGTCTTGAAGCAACGCCAGCAGATTTCCGGCAAACATCGACGCAATCGCAATGATCGAGAACACAAGCACAAGGGAGCTGTCACCTCGCATTCCGGAACGATCGAAAAAACGAATCAGGAGCGCGAACATGGCCCCCTTGGAGACTGTCGACACGAAGGCCGCTACGGGCGCCGGAGCGCCCTCGTACACATCCGGCGTCCACATGTGAAACGGAACAAGGCCCAATTTGAATCCGATACCGACCACAATGAGTGTGACTCCCACGGCGATGGTCGCGGAATCGACTGCGCCTGCCGGCGAATCCGGCAGAATCCCGCCGAAATCCATCGTGCCGAATTCGAAGTAGACGATCGCGATTCCAAAAATCAGAAATGAAGCGGAGGCCGCGGCGAGCACGAGATACTTGAGTCCTACTTCGATTGAGGCTTTCGTCGTGCGTTCATACGAAATGAGCCCGTAGAGAGCAACACTGAGGATCTCAAGGCCAAGAAACAGGGAGGCGAAGTGGCGCGCGCAGACGAGAACACCCGAGCCAAGCGCCGCAATCGCAATCAGAAGATACAACTCTTCGGGGCGATGCTCTTCCTCCTGTTTGAAATAGCCATAGCAGAGGAACACAACCGCGATACTGGCGGCGAGAATCAGGCCAATATAGAAGAGGGCGCCCGAATCGATGGTCAGGAGCGGCGTAACGTCGCGCGGAACAAGGGGCGCGGCAATGAAGAGAGTTCCGAAGGCGGCGCAAAGACCTAGCACGGTCAGGAGCGCCGATGCGAGATGACTGCGCCGTACGGCGATCGCGAGCATAACCAGGATTGCCGTAGCCGCAATCAGCAGTAACGGTAATAGCGCCAGCAGATCCGTGGAATTCATCTATTGCCTATGTATTTGAACAGTCGTTTCGAGCGCATGTAGCGCCGGGCTGAACGTCCGCAGAACCGGCTGTGGATTCAGCCCCAGCCATAGGAGTGCCCCGGCCATCAGCGTGATGACGAAGCCTTCCCGATAGACGAGATCGGGCATGGCCACGCGATGGACGTTCGGCCCCTGGAACGCTCTCTGGATCAGCCGAAGCGCATAGAACGTTGATGCCAGCACGCCAATGGCGGCAACGATCGCGAATACCGGATGATCGCGATATGTCCCCAGCAAAATCAAAAACTCTCCCACAAAATCCCCAAGGCCGGGAAGTCCCATCGAAGCCAGCGCGAAAAACAACGCGGCGCCGCTGAGGCGGGGCGCGGTCGACCAAAGTCCGCCCATACGATCCAGATCGCGTGTATGGATACGCGCATCGAGAGCGCCGATCAAAATGAACAGAGCGCCGACGCTGAGTCCATGACAGATCATGGTCATGACGGCGCCCTGAAGGGCAAGTTCATTCCAAGAGAAAACGGCAAGCACGATAAAACCAAGATGGCTGATGCTCGTGTACGCCACGAGGCGTTTCAAATCGGTTTGGCCGAACGCCAGGACGGCGCCATAGAGTATGCCGACCACGCCCAGCGCCATGGCTACCGGCGCAAACTCCCGCGCCGCATTGGGAAATAGCGGAATCAAAAATCGGATCATGCCATAGGCCGCAGTCTTTGCCAGTAAACTCGCAAGGATCACACAAACCGGCGTGGACGCTTCGCTGCAAGCATCCGGCAGCCATGTGTGAAACGGGAACAGCGGCAATTTGACGGCAAACGCGGCGAAAAACCCCAGCATGATCCAAAGCGCGGTGCTTGCCGTCAGAGGAGTGTTCAGTAAATCCACATATTCAAACGTAAATACGCCTGTGCTCCGGTAGTGGAAAAAATACAACGCCAGAATGGCCACAAGCATCAGCAATCCACCGGCCTGCGTGAATAAAAAGAATTTCACGGCTGCTCTGGCCCGGCGTTCGCGGCCCCAGAGCGCAATCAGAAAATACATAGGAACTAGCATCAGTTCCCAGGCGAAGTAGAACAAAAACAGATCGACAGCCAGGAACACTCCGGCAATTCCGGCCAAGATCCACAATACGTTCAGGTGAAAGAACCCTATGCTCTCCGTGATCTCGGTCCAGGACACGAGAATCGAGAACGCGCCGACGAAGAATGTGAGCGCAAGCAGAAGCAGACTCAATCCATCGATAGCGAGGTGAAAGTGAATCCCGAGTTGCGGAATCCAGGTCCAGTTCACCTGCTCCAGCCACGCAGTGGAGTTCAGAAGCGCAATTTGTCCGGCATGATTAATCCAGATAAATAAAACCAGCGCGAAATCGATCACAGTCGAGGCGAGCGCAATCCAGCGCGCCATCGCGGCGTTCCAGCGCGCGGAAATCGCGGCCAGAACGCCTCCGGCCAGCAGCACGGCAATGAGGCAGATAAGAATCATGCGAGTAGAATCACTCCGGCGAAAATCACGGCGCCTGCGCCAATCACGGCGGCGTACCATCGCAAACTGCCGGTCTGACTCCGGCTGAGAGTGAAATGGGCCGACCGGTTCAGCCACGCAATCGCGTTGAACACGCTATCGATGGCATCACGCCGATTGATCGCCGCCATCCATACAACTGGCCGCACGAATGCCCGATCATAGAACCAATCGAAAGCCCAATCTGCAAGCCAGAAAGCGTGAAGGCGCCGCCCGGCGGAGCTTGCTGCCAGCGCATCGGCGTATTGCCTCTTCCTGATGAAAAATAGATAGGCGGAGCCGAGTCCTGTCGCGAACGCAAGCCCGGACACGATGGCCGAGAGCAGTTCCGTCAAAAAACCTGCGCGGACTTCCACGAGGGCCGGCAATGCGCTATTCAGGAACGCGAGCAGGGGGGCCTTCACAAGACCGCCGACGAGCGAGAGCGCGGCCAACACGGCCACCGGCACGATCACGCGATATCGAGGCCGATGAGTGACTGGCGTGTTGCGCGTTCCAAAGAACACCACAAAAATGACGCGGAACGTGTAGAGCGCAGTCAGCAAGACGCCAGCAATCCCCACAACCCAGAGGCCGAGGCCGCCGTGCGGCGAGGCCCAGGCATTCCACAAAATCAGATCTTTGCTGAAGAATCCCGCAGTCACCAGCGGCAAGCCGGCCAGCGAACATCCGCCGATCAGGAATGTCCAGAATGCAATGGGGAGTTCCTTGCGAAGCCCTCCCATGCGGAAGATGTTGTGTTCATCATGGAGAGCGTCAATCACAATACCGGCTGCAAGAAAAAGAAGCGCTTTGAAAAACGCATGCACCATGAAATGGAGCAGGGCGGCGGCCCAGGCCCCGACGCCCAGGGCGAGGAACATATAGCCGATCTGGCTGATTGTGGAATACGCCAGCACGCGCTTGATATCGGGTTGCGTTAGCGCGCTAAAACCTGCCAGCAGAAGTGTTGCCGCGCCGACGACTGCAACCGCAAACTGCACTTGCGGCGCCAGCGAATACAGCACGTGTGTGCGCGCAATCAGGTACACGCCCGCGGTCACCATGGTGGCGGCGTGGATCAATGCGCTTGTCGGCGTTGGACCAGCCATCGCATCCGGCAACCAGGTCTGTAGCGGCAATTGAGCCGACTTGCCAACGGCTCCTCCTAACAGGAGCGCCGCGGCCGCAATCGCGTACGGCGAACCGGCCGGCCACTGCACGCTCGCCCGATGCATGAGGTCCTGTATCTGAAGCGTTCCGAGATTGTGAAAGAGGAGAAACAGCCCAATGAGCATGGCGGTATCTCCAACTCGTGTGACGATGAACGCCTTGCGCGCGGCAAGCCCGTTTGCGGAATCCTTGTACCAGAACCCGATGAGCAGATAACTGCACAGCCCGACGCCTTCCCAGCCAAGATAGAGCAACAAAAGGTTGTCCGCCAGCACGAGAACCAGCATGGAACCGACAAAAAGATTCATGTAGGCGAAGAAGCGGCTGTATCCCTCATCCTGTTCCATGGACTCTGCAGAGTACAAATGAATCAGGAATCCGACGAACGTCACAACCAAGATCATCAGGAACGACATGGGGTCGAGGTAAAGAGCGATCTCAGGTCGAAAACCGGCGACGTTCATCCAGGTCCATAAGACCTGGGTGTAGGGCGCCTGCAACGCGAGAGCGGCAGGCACTATGGCGAGCGAAATCCCCGCGGCGATAGCGACTGAACCAACCCCGACAACGGCAACCATTCGTCTCGAAAACGCTCGACCTACGAGCGCGAGAATAAGCGCGCCGAGAAAAGGGATGGCCGGGATCAGCCAAAGCAGTTGGAGCATGTCAACCCTTCAAGGTGCTGGCATCATCGATATTGACCGACTTGTAAAGACGATGTAGCCGAAGCACCAGCGCAAGGCCAACCGAAACTTCAGCTGCCGCCATGGCGAGAATAAACAGAAACATGACCTGGCCATCCGCCTGGCCCCACCGGGCGCCGGCCGCTACGAAGGCAAGGCCCGCCGCATTGAGCATGACCTCGATCGACATCAGCGTGAAGATCACGTTACGGCGTGTCAGTAGGCCTATCAACCCCAGCACGAACAAAATCGCCGCTAACAACAGCGCGTTGCCGGCTAGATTCCATGGCATACAAACTCTCCACTTCTCCCGGAGCATTCCATCCCAAGTGATAGGCGCCTACAATTCCCGCGAGCAGAAGCATCGATACCAACTCCACTCCGAATAGGTACGGTCCAAACAGCGCGATGCCCACTTCTTTGGGTCCGACTTCGGGGACGATGCCCGGTGAACCGGCAGGCGCTACCAAGATATAGGCCAATTCCGCCAGCAGAATCGCAGCAAGAATTCCAGGACCAATCCAGGCTTTCGGATCGAGCCAGGCTCGTTCTATCTGAATGGCGCGATCGCCAATGTTCAGCATCATCATTACGAAAACAAAGAGGACCATGATGGCCCCCGCATAAACAATCACTTCCAGAACCGCGACATACGGCGCCCCGAGCGTGTAAAAGACGGTCGCCAACGCCAGGAATGACACAACCAGATACAGCAGCGCGTGTACTCCTTTTAGCCGGGTGATCATCAACGCAGTGCAAATCACCGCAATTGCAGCCGCAACATAGAAAGTCAGCACCATGGCAGTTTTCTAGGGCAACAAGGTATGTACGTCCGCCGGCGCGGCTTCGCGGTCCGATTCGCCTTTGTCCTGGCCCCCAATCTGAACTCCGCAGACGCGCCAAAAGTTATAGCCGGGGTACTTGCCTGGTCCGTTGATGAGCAGGTCTTCTTTCTCATACACCAGATTCGGACGATGATACTCGCCCATTTCAAAATCGGGAGTCAACTGGATCGCATAAGTCGGGCAAGCGTCCTCGCAAAATCCGCAGAAGATGCAGCGTGAGAAATTAATCCGGAAAAACTCCGGGTAACGCCGGCCAGATGAATCTTCGGTTGCTTGTAGCGCAATGCAATCGACCGGACAAACCGCCGCGCATAAATAGCACGCAACACAACGCTCGCCGCCATCCGGATCGCGTGAGAGGATGATGCGGCCGCGGTATCTCGGCGCCAGGTACGGCTTCTCTTCGGGATATTGCACCGTCACCCGGCGATGAAACATGTGGAGAAACACATTCCACATTGTTTGGAGAATGCTGAACATCGCTAGAACGACCTCCCTTGAGCGGTTGCAACCACAATGGCTCCCGTCACGAGCAGATTCGCCACCGCCAGCGGCAGCATCACTTTCCAGCCCCACGTCATGAGCTGATCGAATCGAGGACGCGGCAAGGAAGCTCGCAACAAAATAAAAAAACAAATCAGCAGAAACGTTTTCAACAGAAACCACACAATTGGCGGCAGGATTGGTCCGAGCCAACCACCCAAAAAGAGAATTGCAATCAGGGAGGAGATGAGCGTAATGCCGAGGTACTCGCCAACGAAGAACATTCCGAATTTCATGCCCGAGTATTCGGAATGGAACCCGGCGACCAACTCGCTTTCGGCTTCCGGCAAATCGAAAGGCAACCGGCGTGTTTCGGCGACTCCCGCTATCAAAAAGAGCACAAAGCCGAGAAACTGCGGAATGACAAACCAGAGGCCGCGCTGGGCATCGATGATCTGCACGAGATTGAAAGAGCCGGCGAGCAACACGACGCCCATGATTGACAGTCCCATGAAGACTTCGTAGCTCAGCATCTGAGCGGCGGCCCGTAATGCGCCTAACAGCGAATATTTGTTGTCCGACGACCATCCCGCCAGCGCAACGCTGTAAACACCCAGGGAGGACATGGCGAGAATAAAAAGCACACCGACATTCAGATCCGACACGACAATTCCCGGCGCAATCGGAAGCACCGCGAAGGACATCAACACGGTCACCATGATGATCGCCGGCGCTATGACGAAGATGGTTTTATCGGCAAACGGTGGAATCCAGTCTTCCTTAAAGAAGATCTTAATCATGTCGGCCATCACCTGAAATAGGCCGAATGGGCCAACCCGGTTCGGGCCGTAGCGATCCTGCCAGAGCGCAAGCAGCCGGCGCTCGAGCCAGATGAGGCCGGCAGCGATCGTAAGCGCCACAATGAGAACGCCAAAAATCGTCGCGACCGGATAGGGGCTGATCATCATATTCGCGAAATCCCACTCCACGCCGGTAGCATAATTCCTTCGAGAGGCGGCAATCCGGACGGCAGGCCCGCCACGCCTTGCGGCAGACCAGGCGTGACTCTGACCGGAAGGTTCCGGCCCATCACCGATGCCTCCGCGCCGAACTTCGCGGCATCGTCTGCATTCAGGGCAAGGTACGGATCCGGAAACAGTTGAGCCACAGCGGGCGCCGCGCGGCTAAGCTCGTCGCTTCCGAAGATATGGAACAGCGGAATGATGAGCCACACGTCCTCGCGCGGCTGAAAGGCGGACGGAACAGAAGCGAAGAAGGCGCCGTTGAAGGCGTCCGCTCCCTGACGGTCGCGGTTCGGTGCAGATAACCGGGCGTCTTCATCCGATTCCGCGGCTCGCGAGGCCATGGGTATTCCCTCCCCCTGCCCCGCTTCAATTAGTCTTACTCCGGGATCTCCGCCCCGGAGTGGGCCAGCGATTTCTTCCTGGAACTTATTCGTTGCCTGCGCGGAGTTCCAACCCGGAGACCAGAAAAAAGGAATCAAGGCGGCCGGCGGCTGATCCGGATTGCCCTCCATTGAGAATGAAAGAGGAGAATTGAGGTCTACGGGAGGCTTGGGTTCATCGACGGTAATGTTGGCGAGCACCGCCGTGCGGCCACTCCAGCGATGCGGTTCGCGAGGAACTTTCGCTCCCGACATACGAAACGCTGCCGAAGGCGCCGCTTGAGCGATTCCAGATAGGCCGGGAACGCCTCCACTCATATCGGCGATTACGCGATCGAGATTTTCCCATTCACCTAACCATTGCCAGCTTTGCCGAATGGTTTCTGAAGGCGGAAACACGCCGAAGAATCTCTGCGCGCGGCATTCGTTGTTCACGAGTGTTCCATCCGCCTCGGCGAATGTTGCGGTGGAAAGAACCAGCTCCGCCCGCGTCGTGGTGCGATTTTCCAGGTGATCTAAAACAACGACGTGCGCACACTGGCTAAAGAAAGAGTCGACCTCCGGCGCAGGCAGACGGCGATACAGATCGTTCTCAATCACAATAGCCGCAGTGGGTTTCGCTTTGATGGCGGCTTCAAGCGACGTCCCCGTTAGGAACGCGAGGCCGAAGCTGTTGCACTCCGGCGTAATAAACGACAATGTGGCGCCCGGCAAAACGCGAGACACGTTTGCAGCGGCCCGGATTATGCCGATGTTGCGGTAGCTCGCACCGGAGATCACTAGCGGCCGTTTCGCCATTTTGAAGGCATTTGTGACACTCTCGACGAATGCCCGCTGATTGTCAGCAAGATCCTGCGGCTCCGGAGAACTCGAATGCAGAGCGCGCGCGATAGCATAGCCGACGCGAGCCACATCATCCGGCGCTCCCCGGCAACATTCGGTGGCGATGTCATCGAGACGGGTCGCGGAAGAAGTGGCGATAAAGAAAGGCCCTTTGGCGTCCTGCAACACTTCGCGCACTCCGTGATCCTGCCAGAGAGCCACGTGCAGGCGTTTGGCGATCTCGATCGGTTGCTGGCGAACCGATTGACGGAGGCTCAACGCCATTCTTGGAGCGACATTCATGACGTCCTCACCGAGGACGAGCACCGCATCGGACGATTCCACTTCGCGAAGCGATGGAGTACCCGCCGGGCCGGATCGGAGAATATCCAGCATGAGACGCAGTAGTTCCAATTCGCTTGAAGGAATTCCGGCGTAGAAACGGTCCGGACCGACAAGCGCGCGCAGGGCGAAGTTACTTTCCAGCGATGCTCTCGGGGAGCCGATTCCAATTACACCGGGGTTACTGGCGACAAGATCACGCAGATGACGCTTTGCGGCATCGGGTCCGATCGCCTCTGTACGAAGCCTGGATTGCCGGATGCGCCGCTCGCTGTTTACAAATTCGTATCCGAAGCGGCCGCGATCGCACAGAAAATATCCGTTGACCTCGCCGTTATAACGGTTCACAACGCGCCGCAATGTATCGTATCGTTTGCCGATGCTGATGTTGCACCCAAGGCTGCACTGTGTACAGATCGAGGGTGAAAATTCGAGGTCCCATTTCCGCGTGTAGTGCCGCTTTAACGTCGCATCGGTGAACACTCCGGTGGGGCAGACCTCGACCAGGTTTCCGGCAAATTCGTTCTCGAGCACGCCATCCTTATCGCGGCCGAAATAGACGAGGTTTCGTAAAGCAAACGAGTTAAAATCGGCCCCGCCGGCGTATTCCCGGTAGAAACGCACGCAGCGGTAGCATTGGATGCACCGGTTCATCTCATGGTTGAGAAACGGGCCGAGATACTGATTGCGAAACGTACGCTTTTCAAAACGGTAACGGCGATAATCATGCCCCGTCATGACGGTCATGTCCTGGAGATGGCATTCGCCGCCTTCATCGCAGACTGGGCAATCGTGTGGATGATTCAGCATCATGCCTTCGATGATGCCCGCGCGAAAGGCTGCCGCTTCGGAATCTTTAATGGAAATGCGCGTACCGTCTGATGCCGGCGTCATGCAGGCCATGACAATCCGGCCATGCTTGTCGTGCTCGTCTTTGAACTGTTTCACCGCACACTGCCGGCAAGCGCCCACTGAACCCAACGCGGGATGCCAGCAGAAGTAAGGGAGATTGAAACCTGCCGACAAGCACTGGTGCAGCAGATTCTGCTCCGGGTCCATCGGATAAGGGCGATCCTCTATGTAGACCGTGGTCACATCGATCTCCACGGGCATCGTTTCTCGCGAATATGGCGTTCGAAATCGTCGCGAAAGTATTTCAGTCCGCTTTGCAAGGGTTCCGCGGCGCCGGGCGCCAACGCACAAAATGTGTTGCCGGGGGCGAGGAATTTCGTCTGGAACGTGAGCTTCTCAATGTCGCCCGGCTCGCCTCGCCCCTCCTCCATCGCGTTTAGAATTCGCTCAATCCAGCCGAGGCCGCTCCAGCAGGGCGTACACCAGCCACAGGACTCCTGCGCGAAAAAATGTTCGAGATTCCAGAGCATTCCGACCGGACAGGTCCGATCGTCCAGCACGATCATGGTTCCGGTTCCCATGCGACTACCCGCCTTCTGAACCTCGGTAAAATCCATCGGCACGTCCAGATGCTCTTCGGTCAGAAAGTCGGTGGAAGCACCGCCCGGCAATAGGCCGCGAAACCGAAGCCCTTCGCGCATGCCTCCCGCATGCTCCTCGAGAATTTCACGGACCGTGACACCCATCGGCAGTTCCCATAAGCCAGGCCGCCGGACCTTCCCGCTGGCGCCGTAGAGTTTTGTGCCTCCATCCTTGCTGCGGCTCAAACCTTTGAACCACGTCGCGCCATTGCTGATGATGTGCGGAACGTTGCACAGCGTCTCGACATTGTTGACCGTGGTTGGTTTGCCCCACAGCCCCGACACCGGAGGAAACGGCGGCTTCGCGCGTGGATTCGCGCGTTTACCTTCTAGAGCGTTCAGCAGGCCGGTCTCTTCACCGCACATATAACGGCCGGCGCTGAGGTGTAAACGAATCTCCAGGCTGTAGCCAGATCCGACGATGTCTTTCCCGAGATATTGAGCCGCATAAAGTTCCGCAATCGCCCGCGAAATGGTTTGTGCCGCCCGCTTATACTCGCCGCGCAGAAACACATACGCAACGTTGACCTGCATTGCGTAAGCGGCGATCATCATTCCTTCCAGCAATTGATGCGGGTTGCCTTCGAGCAAAAAGCGATCCTTAAATGTGCCTGGCTCCATCTCGTCGGCGTTGGCGACAAGATATTTCGGTCCGGCCGCATCTTTCGGCATGAAACTCCACTTGACTCCTGTT
>Ga0134125_10002221_pt1 | contig 23177 bp, 20 predicted proteins | sample KB31751_FD_96464 | JGI IMG/M metagenome (GOLD analysis project Ga0134125, IMG submission 96464) | Terrestrial soil microbial communities with excess Nitrogen fertilizer from Kellogg Biological Station, Michigan, USA - KB3-175-1 | ecosystem: Environmental > Terrestrial > Soil > Unclassified ... | reverse complement strand
CCCTCGGCTCCGAATTCCTGAATGGTTCGGACGGCACGGTCGAAAGCCACCCATGCCATCACCTTCGAATAGGTAAATTGCTGCCTGCCTCCGCGCACCTCCCAAATGCCTTCGTCGGGTTCACGCCAAATGGTCTCCAGATGTTTAACTAGCGCCTTTTCGAGGTTCCACGCCGCCTCCAATCCAACTATCCCCGTGCGCCTTGCCTGATAGAGTGAATCGAGAACCTCGCCATACACATCCAACTGCAGCTGTTCGGAAGCGGCATTGCCAACGCGGACAGGAGACGAGTTCTCGTATCCGGGCAGCCAGTCGAGTTCATACTCGGAGAGGCGCCGTTCGCCCGCTACACCGTACATGATCTGCATTTGGCTGGCACTGCCCGCGACTGCGCGCAGCAGCCATTCTCTCCATGCTTTGGCCTCTTCCTCGAACCCGGCTTGCAGTAGTGCATACAACGTAAAGGTGGAATCGCGAAGCCAGCAGAATCGGTAATCCCAATTTCTAGTGCCTCCGATCTGCTCCGGCAACGAGGTAGTCGGAGCGGCGACTATACCACCGGTTGCGTGATGCGTTAAGGCCTTCAGCGTAATCAGAGAACGTAGGACGGCATCCGACCACGGGCCGTGGGGTTTGTGCGATTTAGCCCAATGCTCCCACGAATGGGCGACCTGCCCGATAGTAGCCGCGGCATCGCGCGAAGCGGGAGGCTTCTGAAATGAAGGCGACCAAGTCAAACAGAAAGGGACCTCCTCGCCTTCCTCCACCGTGAATTCAGAAAAAGTTTTCAAATCCTCCCCACGCAGCGGAGCCGGTGTTGCCAGCGTCAGTTGCTCCGGCCCGGCGACCGCGCGCAATCGGCCGTCGTAGATACGCGTGACCCACGGGACGACCGAGCCGTATTCGAATCGGATGATCAATTCCATTCGCATTGCTACTCGTCCTCGAGTCCCGCGCACCAGCCGGTACACATCGTGGCGCTCATTTTGATGGTCCATGCAATCGGTCAGTACCACGGTTCCGTCCTTCGTCGAGAACTCGGTTTCGAGAACCAGGGTAGCCGGACGGTAACGGCGCTTCACCTGGTAAGTCTCACCGGACGGCGCAATCAGCCAGCGCCCGTTCTCTTTGCTCCCGAGGAGCGCCGCGAAACACGACGCGGAATCAAATCGCGGGAACGACAGCCAGTCGATCGACCCATTGTTCCCGACAAGCGCCGCAGTGGCGCCATCTCCAATCAGCGCGTAATCTTCTATACGTAGCGGCATCGACCTACTCTCGACTGTATGCCCTGCCGCGGGCCTTCGCTTGGATTTGTAGTCATTTGTATTATGGCGATTCGTTGCCGGATCTGTAACGTCTGATACTTGCGAGATGCAATTGCTACACAAATCTGGAGTTTGGTTGAAATTCCTTTTTCTTTCCGCAGGCCTCGTACAAGTGCAGGGGTAACTTCGCTTAAGCCTTGAGCATCTCTCCCGATAATGTTGGACGATTCAAAACGCGCGAACATCCAGAAAAGCGGTGGAAGTAAAGTGACTGAAATGCCCGCGTGGAGCGGGTTCAGGAGACACGCTTTGGCCGAGATCGACAGTAAGCGGGTCACCTGGATTGTCACAGACGATCTCTCCGGCATCGACGATCTACCGTACGCCGCTCAAACATCTTCGGTGATTGTAATGAACAGCGTCAGCGAGGTCATCGAGTCGTGCCGTATCGCCCGAATTCGGCCTTATCTGGTTATTGCCGATTTGGACATGCGGCGTACATCCGGCCTCATCCTCGCCGCTCTGATTCGTAATCATTTTCCTGAATGCAAACTATGGTTGCTCAGTGAACATGCCGCGGGAATACGACGTGCGCTGTGCCGGTCTTCGGCGCTCGCGGATGCGCGGATCGTCCGTAGACCCTTGTGTTTCCTGCAAATGCACCAGGCTGAAATCTTCCCCGCCTAACCGCCTGTCAAACAACGGTCGCCGCCTTGCAGAGCCTGCACGTTTGCAAACAGAACCGCTGACGGAGATGATGGTCGCGAACAAATTGTAAAATTAAAGTGGTGTAAGAATTTTGGATGGCGGGCGCACGTTCCGGGAGGTGCTCAAACCCGATACTCCGTTAGAGGAGAGGGCGGCCACTCATCGCTCGATTCGTGTCACATAGGAAGGACTATTAATGGCAAGAACTCTACTAGAGCAGTTGCGCGAAATGACAGTGGTCGTTGCCGATACCGGCGATATTCAAGCAATCGAGAAATTCAAGCCTCGGGATACGACCACAAATCCATCTTTGATCACGACTGCGGCGCAAATGCCCGGCTACGCGGGAATTGTAGACGAGACGCTGCTGCAAGCGAGAACCGACGCAGGACCGGGAGCCGGCGACGACAAGATCGCGTCTCTCGCTTTTGACCGCCTCGCCGTGGCTTTTGGCAAGCGAATTCTGCAGATTGTGCCGAAGCGCGTATCCACGGAAGTGGATGCCCGCCTGTCTTATGACACGCAGGCTACAATCGCCAAGGCACGAGATCTGATTGGCCAATACGAAACCGACGGCATCTCGCGTGAGCGGATTCTAATTAAAATCGCGTCGACCTGGGAAGGGATCCGCGCCGCCGAGATCCTCGAGAAAGAAGGCATTCACTGCAACCTTACGCTGCTCTTCGGACTTCATCAGGCCATTGCCTGTGCGGAAGCGGGGGTGACGCTGATTTCGCCGTTTGTCGGACGTATTCTCGACTGGTACAAGAAATCGACAGGTAAGGATTATTCGCCCACCGAGGATCCGGGCGTGCAATCGGTCACGACCATCTATAATTACCTCAAGAAGTTTGGCTATAAGACGGAAGTCATGGGCGCTAGTTTTCGCAATCTGGGCGAGATTCGCGAGCTGGCAGGGTGCGATCTGCTCACCATTTCACCGCAGTTCCTTGGCGAACTTGACTCGACCACTGGAGAACTGGAACGCAAACTGGATCCAGTAAAGGCGAAGTCGATGAATATCGAACGGATCGCCATGGATAAAGCCACGTTCGATAGGATGCACGCTGAGGATCGCATGGCCCACGACAAGCTGGATGAGGGAATCAAGGGCTTCACGAAGTCGCTTGAAAGCCTGGAGCAGTTTTTGAAAGAACGTTTGGCGCGTCTGGATGCTGGGCAACCGGTCGGGCAAACCGTCGAAGCATAAGTGAATCCACAAATAAGGCGTGGGTGGAACCGATCGTATCCCATGCCGCTCAGTTTCGTTACCCCGCGCCATCGGTACGGTGTTCACGTCCGCCATAACGGGCGCACTGAAACAGAACGCCCCTAATTTGTTCGGCGCTATACTTGAGTAATTTCCCGGAGCGCGGCCCGGCTGCGCTTCATCTTTGAAAGGCATTCCCCGGACGCGAGCGAGGATCATTCCATGGACGAAAAAGATCGCACCCGAAACTTGAGCGTGACGCTCAGCCAAATCGAAAAACAGTTTGGAAAAGGATCGATCCTGCGCCTCGGCGCGAGGGACGCCATCGTTCCCGTGGCCGCCATCTCCACCGGGTCGATTTCGGTCGATTATGCGCTGGGTGTCGGCGGCCTGCCTCGCGGGCGGATTTGCGAGATTTTCGGACCGGAATCTTCAGGAAAGACCACCGTTGCGTTGCAGGTAGTTGGACAGGCGCAGAAGGCCGGCGGCATGGCCGCATTCATCGACGTTGAGCACGCACTCGATCCCGCCTATGCCCGCCAACTCGGGGTGGATGTCGATAATTTGCTGGTCTCGCAGCCGGATTTCGCCGAGCAGGCTCTCGAAATCACAAGCGCGTTGATTCAATCCGGGTCAATCGACGTTCTGGTCGTCGATTCGGTCGCGGCGCTGGTGCCGAAATCGGAGCTTGACGGCGAGATGGGCGATTCGCACATGGGCGTGCAGGCGCGGCTCATGTCACAGGCGATGCGCAAGCTGACCGGCATCGTCTCGAAATCGAACACATGCCTGATTTTCATCAACCAGATTCGCGAGAAAATCGGTGTGATGTTCGGCAATCCGGAGACGACTACGGGAGGCCGGGCGCTGAAGTTCTATTCATCGATTCGCCTCGATATCCGGCGCATTGCCGCTATCAAAGACGGCGACACAGTGGTTGGGAATCGCACGAGGATAAAGGTGGTCAAAAACAAAGTGGCCGCGCCGTTTCGCGAGGCCGAGTTCGATATTGTCTACGGTGAAGGCATTTCGCGGGAAGGCGATCTGATCGACCTCGGCGTGGCTCAGAACCTCGTGGAGAAGAGCGGCTCCTGGTATAGTTTCCGCGGGGATCGCATCGGCCAGGGCCGTGAGAATGCCAAGCAATTCCTGAAAGCCAATCCCGACGTGCGCGACCGCATCGACGCGGAACTGCGCACTGCCCTCGGACTCACAAAGAGCGCGGAGGCGGAGCCGGTTGTTGCCGCTGTCGAGAACGGTAAACCGGCGGGATCGCGCAAGTAAACGCTCTCGCCTGCCGGCAAGCAGGCGGGACGCCTCGGATGTCCGTCCGGCCTAAGCAGGCCTTCCGGCGCTCCAGCGCCTGGCGCAACTCGTAGCCACGGCTCCCATCATCGGGAACACTAGCCACGCCAGCGGCACGAGATACCGTTCAATAGGTCCCGCGCTTAGAGCGGCGGCTTGCAATACAACCGCCCATGCCATGATGCCCAAAAAAATATATTGTGGAGCATAGAGGCGCTGCGCCACTAATGCGAGGCAAGTAAATATCAGCGGAACAAATAATAGGAAGAGATACCAGGGAACAGCCGCATGATGCCAGCGCTGAGTGAGCGAACCCGGGTTCAATTGCTGATATCGTGCGTGGAAGCGTTTCCAGATCTCGTCCGAAAATTGCTTTGACACCTGATGATGCGCGCCTTCGTCGAGTTCGATACTCGACAGGAAGTAGCTTGTGTTGAAGTAATCGGCAAATGTTTGCGCCGACAACTCGATCAGGCCAAGAGGATCGCGTTCCGCCGCACGAATCGCAATTTCTTTCGCTAGGTTGTTGGAGCGGACCACATCGACGCTGCCATCCCACTTCCTGGTCGCCGCCTCGACGGTCGATCTCAGGCCTCCTGGAGCAAAGTGATGCGCATCGCGCGCCGCCCGGGGTTTAAGCGGCACAGTCAACGCATCAAATATTTTCTTCCGAAGTGCGGGGTCCGGAACGTCGATCGGCTGAACGATCGGGGCCCAGTCGCCCAGTAGCAATGGGCCGTCGGCGTATAAATAAGCGGGAGGAAAGCCGGTCAGTTCGGAATTTTTCAGGCGATAGCCGTATAGCAGCCCCTGGCTCAGGACAACGGATATGACAAGGTGGATCGCGAACCAGCGAGCATTCAAATTGGAGCGCATTCCGCCCCCAATTGCGCGTGATTTCCTCAGCCTCTGCCGGATACCGGCCCACATCGGCCGCGCTTCCGGTCCGAGGAGAGGCAACAACAGCGAGTTCGTAACGACCATCGGAAGATAACTCAGCCGGATGCTGATGAGCGCCACCGACACAATCTGCGCCACAGCCAGCACCAGGAGGGAGCCGCGCTTGAGATAGGCCAATCCAAGCACAACGTAAACCGCGAACAGGAAAGTGGATACCGCCTCGGTCATTACCATGCGCTCGAAAAACAACTGAAGAGGCTCCGCCGCGCAGAGCAGCGCTGAGAGCGCTGCAACCCAAAACCAGGCATTAAAGTAGCGGATGAGACAAAAACCGACAATCCAGGCGGCGATCGCTCCCAGGCATGTCTGCACAACCACCATCACGGTGAGAGAACCGGGCCACACCGCCATCGGCCCCAGAAGGAAGCCGTAGGCAAAACTTCTGTCGTAGGGTATCCAGCCGGAGATCGCAGTCCACAAATACGAAGCGGAATCCCCAAGCATGAACTTGGGGTCGGGATCTAGCGCAAAAAAGATACCTTTTATGGCCAATATGGCCAGAAACAAGTAAAGAAGCGGCAGCCAATTGCGATTTCGGCGTGGTTCGGAAGCGGGTGCGTAGGCCTCCGGACGAGTGGCTTGGGGCTGTTCGGAGATCACGCTTTTATTAGACTACGGAGCCTATGCGTTATTCTCCTGACGCCCTGATTTCCAGACCCGGTTCAGCACAGGCTCTACCGCCCGGTCAATCTCTGCCATAAGCGCCGGATCGATCGTCATCATCAGAGCTTCCAGGTTAGTTTTTACCTGGCTGCACCGGGACATTCCCACAAGAGTGGATGCAGCGTGGGGATAATTGAGGCAAAAGCGCAGGGCGACGGTGGAAACGCGCGTTCCGTATCTGCGGCAAATTGCGGCCACCGCCTGACCGGCCTGCTTCACCTCTTCGGGCGCGGGATGCCAGGCTTGAGGGTCGCATTCGGTCAGAATACCCATGTGAAGCGGAGAGGCATTCAGCAGACCGATTCCGTTTTCCCGAAGAACCGGCGTCAGCTCCGCATCGAGGTCGCGAACGAGCAGATTATAGCGGCAATACGACATGACGATATCCACGCGGCCCCGGACCGCTACATCCGCGAGTACTTGTAGAGGGAAGCCAGTGACGCCGACAAAGCGCACCTTGCCTTGCGCTTTCAACTTTTTCAAGGCCGGAATCGTTTCGTGGATAATCTGCTCACGATCGCCAAATTCGATATCGTGCGCATGAAGGATATCGAGATAGTCTGTCCGCAGCCTTTTAAGCGACTCCTCCGCGCTCGCCATCACGCGGCGCGCCGAAAAATCGAACCCATTCACGTCGTAGCGGCCGCACTTGGTAGCCAGCACCACTTCGGCCCGGCGGCCCGCTAGCGCTTTGCCCAGACGCTCCTCCGCAAGCGTACGGCCGTAATACGGGGAAACATCGAAAAGATTGATGCCGCTGTCGATAGCGTGCTGCACGGCGCGTTCACCTTCGTCAGGATCAATGGCGCCGAATTCATTTCCGAGCGGCGAAGCGCCGAAACCGATAACCGAGACTTTGAGATCCGTGCCGTCGAGCGTCCGGTATTCCATTTCCCTCATGCCATCTCGACAAGAATTTTGCTGTACGCCTGCGGCGCCTCGCTCCACGCTCGCAGTGCGTCTCCGGCTTCCGCCAGCCGCACCGTTCGCGAGATGGTGGATTCAACGGGGAATTGCCTGCGCTGCAGCATGTCAATCACATCCGGAAACTCGGTTAGCGAGTTTCGGGAACCCATGATATCCAGCTCTTTCAAAATAAAGAGCTTTGTCTCGTAAGTTACCGCCTCTTTCGCCCAGCCAATATAAACGACGCGGCCCGTGGCAGCCACTTCTTCCACGGCCGTCCGGAAGGTGTCCGGCGTGCCGACGGCCTCGATTACAACGTCGGGACCGTGCCCGTTTGTGAGATCCAGCAATTGCTCATGAAGAGGCTCATTGCCGGAATGGACGGGATAATGAGCGCCGGCCTGTTTTGCAAGTTCGAGCTTCCGGTCGTCCAAGTCGATGGCGATGACGCTCGCGCCCGCGCGGGCCGCAGCGGCAATAGCCCCCAACCCGACCGTGCCGCAACCGATGACGGCCACTTTGTCGCTGCTCTGTACCCGCCCGCGCGAGACAGAGTGAAATCCGACCGCCAGCGGCTCGACAAGACTCAGTTCGCGCAACGAGAGACCTTCCGCGACGTGCGCCTTCTGCCACGGGACTGTGAAAAATTCTTTCATGGCGCCGTCACGCTGGACACCAAGGGTCTCATTGCGAAGGCAGGCATTGGTTCGTCCGCGGCGGCATGCGGCGCACACACCGCAACTGTTGTACGGAGAGACCGTAACGTTCAGACCTGCGCGCAAATGCGCGGGAGCTCCCTTGCCGGCATCGACGATGGTGGCTGCAATCTCGTGGCCGGGAATGCGGGGGTACGAAACCAGCGGATTCTTACCTCGAAACGTACTTAAGTCGGTTCCACAGAAACCGACCATTCTTGTTTGCAGCAGCACCTCGCCATCGCCCGGCGCGGCCGGCGCGATTTCGCCGATCGCGCTTTGCCCGGGAGCTTTTATGATAAATGCCTTCATGGCTGCGAGTTTACCGAATCGGCTAGCAGTCCCCGGTAAGTCGTGGACGAAATAGGCGTGGGCTTCAGAAGAAAATTGCTTGGGCCAGCATCACCAGAACGATTCCGACAACTCCCATAATCAGCTTCATCACCGACCAGCTTTTTAAGGTATCGGCGACGCTGAGCCCCAGGTATTCTTTCACGAGCCAGAAGCCCGCGTCATTCACGTGAGAGATGCTGGTGCCGCCGCAGGACACGGCCAGGACGAGTAACTCCGGCGAAACGTGCGCAAACTGCTTCATCAGCGGCGCCAGGATGCCGGCAGCCGTAACGATGGCAACGGTTGCGGAACCTTGCGCGGCGCGCAATCCGGCGGCGGTCACAAAGCAGACCAGCAGAGGCGAGATCGAACTTGAGGCCAATTGCTGTCCGGCGTAGGCGCCGACTCCGCAATCGACGATGATCTGCTTCAGAGCGCCGCCGCCGCCGATAATGAGCAGCAGCGTCGCTAGGGGCGCAAGAGATTTGGTCGCGGCCTTGGTAATCTGCTCTGGGCTAAGACCACGCCGCAATCCCAGAAAGAGCATCGCGGCCAAAACAGACAGCAATAGCGCCGTGAACGGATGTCCGATGAACTCGTAGACGTCCCTGGCCGGCATGTGAAAATGATCGGCCAGTGTCGCGATGAAGATCAGGATCACTGGAAGCACCAGCACCATGACGACAAGGGCTACGGATGGCGGCCCCAGATGCGAAACCTCACTCATTCCGCTTCCGTCGCCCGCAGGAGCAATGGGCGCAGGCAGCAGTTTGCTGATCCACTTGCCGTAGACGATGCCGCCGAGGATCATCAGCGGAACCGCGAGAACCGTGCCATAGAGGATAATGTGCCCGACATCGGCGCCGAACAACTGCGCCGCCACAGAGGGAGCGGGATGCGGGGGCACCAGCGCATGCAGAATGGTCATGGCGGCGGCGAGTGGAAGAGCATAGAGCAGGACGGAGCGTTTGGACTCCCAGGCAATGCTCCAGGCCAGCGGCACGAGAATAACGAAGCCAACTTCAAAGAAAACCGGCAACCCGACAAGAAACGCAGCCATAAGTACTGCCCACTGAGCGTGATCGCGGCCGCTTTTGAGCAGCAGCCAGTCGGCAAGCGCGCGGCCCCCGCCAGAGTCTTCGAGAAAGCGGCCTATCATGGCGCCCATGCCGATAACGACAGCGATGAAGCCGAGCGCGTCGCCAAATCCCGTCTGCATCGACTTAAGAACCTTCACCGCCGGCATACCAGCCGCGAGTCCCAATAGCATGCTGGTGATAAATAAAGCAAGAAACGCGTGCATGCGCGCGATCAGGATGAGAACGAGAAGAAACCCGATCGCGGCAATGGTGATGAGAACGAGATAGGGTCCGGGAGCCAAACGGTCGAGTATATACCGGATGCTCGCGAACCCTGATAAATCGAGGGTTACAATCCGGTTTGGCCTCTACACGATACATTCGTGTTCATGAGCGCGACAATGTCGCGATTGTGGTGGACCCCGAGGGCATGCGGGCCGGCGCAGACTTGGGCGGCGGACTCGCCACACGTGAACACATTCCGCAGTCGCACAAGATTGCGCTTAGCCGCATCGAGCGCAGCGCCCCCGTGTTTCGTTACGGGCAGATCATCGGCCACGCCAGCCGTACGATTCCCGCAGGCAGTTGGGTTCGCGCAGAGATGCTGGATTTGCCCGACGCTCCATCGCTAGACGAGCTTCGGCTGGCGACCGAGACACCGGCCCAACTCCCCCCGCTAGAAGGCTACACGTTCGAGGGATTTCGCAATGCGGACGGCAGCGTGGGAACGAAGAACATCATGGGAATCGCGACGACGGTGCAGTGCGTGGCGCCGACGGTGGATTACGCCGTCCGAAGGCTGAAAGCCGAGGTTCTACCGCGGTATCCGAATGTAGACGACGTTGTAGCGATCACGCACACATACGGATGTGGCGTCGCCATCGACGCGCCCGGCGCCGCCATCCCGATTCGTACGTTGAAGAACATCAGCCTCCATCCAAACGTCGCGGGACAGCCGCTGGTGGTCAGTTTGGGTTGCGAGAAATTGCAGCCTCAGCGCCTATTTGCGAGCGAACTACCGGTGATCGAGGATTCGAATGTCATTCGCCTTCAGGATCGCTGTGGATTTGCCGAGACTGTGGCGGCGCTCATGCGGGCAGCGGAAAAGCGGTTGGAGCTTCTAAACCGCCGGGAACGCGGGACATGCCCGGCTTCGGCACTGATCGTCGGCCTTCAGTGCGGCGGCAGCGATGCGTTTTCCGGAGTGACATGCAATCCCGCGGTGGGTTATGCCGCTGACCTGCTGGTGCGGGCCGGAGCCACCGTTCTCTTTTCCGAAGTGACGGAAGTGCGGGATGCTGTGCATCTTCTTACCCCACGCGCCATAAACGAGAGGGTAGCGCTGGATCTGATTCGCGAGATGCGCTGGTATGACGAATATCTGGCCAAGGGCGAAGCCGATCGCTCGGCAAATCCCACGCCGGGCAACAAACGGGGAGGGCTGGCCAACGTAGTGGAGAAGGCTCTCGGCTCAGTTGCGAAGGCGGGGAGTACGGCGCTGATGTCGGTTGCGAGTCACGGAGAAAAGGTGACTGCGAAGGGACTCGTCTTCGCGGCGACACCCGCGAGCGATTTCATCTGCGGGACGCAGCAACTCGCCTCCATGAATCTGCACATTTTTACAACAGGCGAAGGTAGTCCTTACGGATTGGCTCTTGTTCCCGTTGTGAAAGTTTCATCTCGCACGGCGCTCGCCGAAAAATGGCCAGACCTGATCGACATTGATGCCGGCCGGGTCGCGACCGGCGACTGCACTCTCGAAGAAGCCGGGCGAGAAATTTTCGACTTCGTTCTAGATGTCGCAAGCGGGCGAAAGAAAACGTGGGCGGATCATTGGGGCCTCCACAACGCGCTTGCGCCGTTTAACCCCGGGCCGGTTACGTAAGACGGGCGCGCGAAACCTCAAATCGCGCATGGAGGGCAATCTCATTACAACGGCCTGCGAATTTACGAGGCAGCGACCGCATTCTGGAACCGGAACGCCTGCAGCTTGCGATAGATCGAGGAGTGCGATCCCGGATCGCTTCGGAACAAACAGAACTGGCTCGCTGTGAACGAGCCGATGGCGGCCGGCTGCATCTCCTCAACCATTTGGCGGAGGCGGTTCAACGGCACCGGACTTTTGATCCGCGCCAACGTCATATGCGGCGAAAACGGGCGGCGCTCTTTGGCGACGCCGAGCGGCGCCAGTCGGTCGTCGATCTCGCGCGCAAGTTGTTCGAGTGCCGGGCCGGCATGCACACCCGCCCACAAAACGCGCGGCGAACGTTCATTCGGGAACCAGCCAAGGTTTCGCAATTCGATCTCAATCGGCTCGCGCGGCGGTAATTCGATGAGCGCCGCTTCTAGCTCCGGAAAACGCTCCGGCGGCCATTCTCCAATGAATTTCGTCGTAATGTGCAGGTTATCCAGAGGACTCCATTTGATAATCGCCTCCGGCCGGAGCGCCGCCAACAGCCGATCCAGGCGCAGAAGAACGTCATCGGGCAGATCAATCGCTGTGAATAGCCGCATTCCAGATCACCACTCGTGTTACTGTTCTACCGTAAGTTGCAAATTCCCGACAACAACCGTCACTTGAATGATGGAAGATCGTCGATCAACGCCGATTCCTGGTCCTACGCGACGCTGCTGCGCGCCACACGCCGGATTCCAATCCCGTTTTATGAACGGCCGACCGTCGAGGTTGCGAAAAGTCTCCTCGGTTGTGTATTGTTTCACAATTTGAGCGCCGGTATGGTGGTGGAGGTGGAGGCCTATCTGGGATTGAACGATTTGGCGGCGCATGCATCGCGAGGCCTGACGGATCGCACGCGAGCCATCTTCGGACCGCCGGGGCGCGCATATGTCTATTTTATTTACGGTATGCACGAATGCCTGAACGTGGTGGCGGAGCCAGACGGTACGCCGGGGTGCGTCCTTGTGCGAGCCCTGGAACCGCTGACCGGCTTGGCCGATATGCAAAAACGACGCTCGTGGAAAGGCAAACCGTGCATGCTGACAAATGGCCCCGGCAAGCTGACGCAGGCCCTCGCGATCACGCGCGATCAATATGGCGCGCGACTCGATAGCGGGAGCCTGCAGGTGCGCCAATGGAAGTCACGGCCGGATTTTCAGATCGAAAGCTCGCCCCGGATCGGGATCACGAAACACACAGAACTGCCGCTACGCTTCACCTGGAAGGGACACCCGTGCTTGAGCCGTAGATGAACGGCAGCTATTTTGGCTTGGGAATCCGAAGGTCATCGGCAACCTTTCGCGCAGGAATTCAGTAAACCGGCGTTTGGCCGCCGCTTGAAACAGCACCGAATCGTAACATTGACGCTCATTTTGCAATTTCTCCCAGAACACCCTTCACCACGCACAGATAATCTTCCGGGCTCAATAAAATCTGAGAACCGCGAACTCCCGCCGATACCGAGATCACGTCGAACAAGGTGGCTGTCTCATCCACGTAAACCGGGTATTCTTTTTTGCCTGCGAGCGCGGTAACACCGCCGCGTATGTAGCCTGTCAAGGGCTGGACTTCCTTGAGCGATACGAGATCCATGCGCCGGTCGCCCGTCAATTTCGCCAGGGCTCGGAGATCGAGCTCACAATTTCCGGGGACAACCGCCAGGCATACTCCCGCTCGGTCTCCTTTCACAACGAGGGTCTTGAAAACCTGTTCCGGGGGTAGGCCGATTTTGGCAGCCACACTCCCGGCCGTCAAGTCGTCTGGGTCTACCTGATACTCCCGGATCTCGTGCGGAACTTGCAGTGTTTCGAGCAAACGCGCCGCGTTCGTCTTCATATCCTCAGGCTAATTCGAACGCCCGCAAGAGATCGCGCACTTTGAACAACACGCCACGCTACGGGCAGACAGCGCCTGAAGCTTTTTCCCCGTTCATCGCGGCAGGCATGCCGAGAAAATAGCCCTGCGCCGTGTCGACGCCGATAGCGCGGACGGCATCGAGTTGGGCCTGCGTCTCAACGCCTTCCGCCGTCACGCGCATGTTCAGAACATGCGCAAGTGACACCATGCTATTCAGCAGCGGCAGAGTATGACGGTTCTCTTCGATATCCCGCAGGAACGACCTGTCGAGCTTTACGCCGCTGACGGGCAACTCTTTCAAGTAGCTGAGGGATGAATACCCAACCCCAAAATCGTCGATCACAACGCTGATTCCGTAATCGCGCAGCCGCGAAAGCTCTAAAACCGATTTCTCAAAGTTCGCCATCAACGCGGATTCTGTCAATTCGAGTTCCAGCAATTCACCAGAGAGTCCAGTCTCGCGCAGCACGACTTCCACAGTGCCGGCGAAATTAGGTTTCGCCAATTGCAAAGCCGAGACATTCACCGCGACGCCAATGCCTGCGTCGTCGGTGTGCTGCCATTTCCAAGCCGCGAGACAAGCTTCCCGAATCACCCAAGTCCCGAGCGGCACGATTAACCCGGTTTCCTCGGCAACGGGCACAAAACGGGCCGGCGCGATCTGCCCCCGCTGCGGATGAAGCCAGCGCAGGAGAGCCTCCCGCTGGACCACGGAGCCGGTTCGAAGATCGATTTCCGGTTGGAACCATAGCGCAAACTCGCGCTTGTCGATGGCGTGCCGCAGCATCCACTCCAGTTCCAGGCGCGCCCTGGTTTCTTCGCTCCGCTCTCGATCGAATACCTCGACACGGTTAGCTCCCTGCTGCCCCGCTTCGCCGAGAGCGATGGCTGCATAGCGGATCAGGTCCACCGATGAACTTGCGTGAGTGGGGTAGAGACTTACACCGACATTCGCCGAGATGCCGACCGGATGATCGGCAAGTTCGAAGAGATTGAATGTTTCACTCAGGATGTCCAGAAAACGGTCGGCGACTATCAGCGCATCCTCGGCGGTATCGAACGGCTCCAGCGCGACCGCAAAATAAACGCCCCCAACTCGCGCCAGGATATCGGTCTCACGTACAGCCGAAAGCAGCCGAGCCGCAGCCTGGCGGATCAGGATATCGCCGAATTGAACGCCGAAGCTGTCATTCACACGCTTGACGTCGTTCAAACCGACATACAAGACTCCTGTCAGCCGGCCATGCCGCCGCGCTTCCGACACCCGGCCACGCACTTCCTCAAGAAAGCTTTCGAGAGTGAGCAGCCCAGTGAGCGAGTCGCGAGATTCAGCGCCGCGATTTACCGGAGCGGCTTCGCCATCGGCAGCCACATCCTCTTCGCAGGAATTAGCCTGCTTTGTGTTGTTCGCCCGCGGTGGCTTCGAATCCCGTTCCCCTCGCAAACGGTGTGAGGCCCGCTTCGATTTCATGCTCATTCCATTTTTTTGCGCAGGCCGACAGCCGAGCCTTTATCCACAGCTCAATCCAATTTCTCGAAAATCTGTGCTTTCTAGCAAATCATACTAGATTGAAACTATTTTTACATCAGTTGCCCTAAAAATCTGCCCACGCTGCTGGCTGGAGCCTCTTGCCGGATCATGCCAGCTCAGCCGCAGACGGCGGACGGAGCGTTCCTCGCGCCCATCTCGATATGGCGCGCAGCGAACCGCATTTACGGTTACAATGCAAGTTCTGGCGCCTATGCCTTACCTGCTGAAAACGGAGGCCGATCATTACTCCTTCGCGAACCTGGAACATGATCGTGAAACCCTGTGGGATGGCGTGACGAACGCGGCCGCCGTGAAGAACCTTCGCGAAATGAAGCCCGGCGATAAGCTAATCGTCTATCACACCGGTAATGAACGCCGTGCGGTGGGCACTGCATCCGTAGTGAACGTGGACGCGTCCAACCCCCGCGAGCCACAAGTGCGGATTCGAAGCGGTAAAGCGATCTCCCAACCGCGGACCTTGGCGGAAATCAAAGAGTCAGCGCTCTTCGAAAATTCCCCGCTGGTCCGGCAGGGGCGGCTCTCGGTTGTCCCGCTCACCGACGCTCAATACAAATGGCTCGTTGGCGAGTAGACTGGCCCGGCAGAAACCCGCAGAATCAACGGCTTACGAACCGGTCGAGTAAAACGTTAGTTCACCGCGGTTGAATGTTTACCTGCTATCCTGAAGGTTAGGATGTGCTCGCTGCGCATCACGCCTGGAGTTAATTCCCGCTTGAAAATCGGTTTTGTAAGTTTGGGTTGCCCGAAGAATCTCGTCGACACCGAGGTCATGATGGGGCAGCTTGTTTCCAATGGCCACGAACTGACTCCTCAGCCGGCCGAGGCGGACGTCATTGTCGTCAACACCTGCAGTTTCATCGATCCGGCAAAGCAGGAATCGGTAGACACGATTCTCGAGATGGCTGAATACAAGAAATCCGGGAGAGCACAACGCCTGGTTGTCGCCGGCTGCCTGGTAGAGCGCTATCGGGGAGATATTCAGCAGAATATTCCGGAAGTCGACGCGGTGCTGGGCACAAATGAACTGGACAAGATCACGGCGCTTTGCGAGGGCCTGGAACCGAAGCCAAATCCGATCGAGCCGTACCTGTATCACGATCTGACTGCGCGGGTGTTCACGACTCCACGCCACTCCGCCTACATCAAGATCGCGGAAGGCTGCGACCACCCCTGTACGTTCTGCATCATCCCGCAATTCCGGGGCAAGTTTCGCAGCCGGCGCTTTGAAAGCGTTGTCGCGGAAGCCACTCGCATGTTCGCCATGGGCGTGCGGGAAATTAACCTCATCGGGCAGGACACGACGTGCTACGGGGAAGATCTTGGCATGAAGGACGGCCTCGCGCAGCTACTCGCGCGCCTGGCGCAAATCGAAACGGCTCTTCCCAAGTGGGTCCGCTTTCTTTACGCCTATCCGAACAAAGTCACGCAGCGGCTACTTGACACAATCGCCGAACACGAAGCGCTGGTGAAATACATTGATATTCCGCTGCAGCACGCGAGCGCGCCGGTTCTGAAGCGCATGAAGCGCGGAGCTCACGCGGATATTTTCCTGAAGTTGATTGAGAGAATCCGCGCAACGATTCCGGGAGTAGCGATTCGAACAAGTATGATCGTCGGTTTTCCTGGCGAGAATGAACAGGATTTCCAGGAACTTTGCGGATTTATCGAAGCGGCCCGGTTCGACCGGCTTGGCGTCTTTTCCTATAGCGACGAAGAGACGAGCCACAGCTACCATCTCAACGGCAAAGTCGACGCGCGAACGATTTACACTCGCAAACGCAAACTGATGTCTCTACAGCGCAAGATTTCGAAGATGAAAAACAAGAGCCTGATCGGGAGAGAGTTACCCATCCTGATTGAAGGCATATCGGAGGAAACGGACCTTTTGTGGGAAGGCCGCCTTGCGACCCAAGCCCCCGAAATTGACGGCGTTTGCCTGATTAACGACTTCGGCGGAGACGCGCCGAAGCCTGGGGAGATGCGGAGGATACGTGTTACGGAGGCGCACGATTACGATTTAATCGGAGCACTCATCGATGCTCGTGAAGATCGTCCGACGGCTTTAGTGAATCCGGCAGGCCCCTTCGTAATCCTACCTACGGCTTCGATTCCCAAATCTTTCCCCGCGGCTCGCCTCTCGTCGGAGACACGCGCATAGTTTGGAGGAGTAGTTTGGAAGAATGGATGTCCGGCGTCAAAACGCCTCTTATAAAGTGTCCCATTTGCAAGAAAGACGTTCCGTTCGACGATCCGAACATGCCTTTCTGCAGCGATCGTTGCCGCATTGTCGATCTGGGCAATTGGGCGTCTGAAAAATACGTGATTTCATCGCCAGCGACAGACGGCGAACTCGAAAAAGAATCTGGCGAGATCGAATGACGCGGATCGCTCTTGCGATTTCGACGTTCTTCGGGTGTGGCTATTTTCGAAGCGGCCCCGGGACCACCGGATCCGCGGCCGCCATACTGGTTGCTTGGCTGCTGCATAAGTACGCGCAGTTTGGCCCCGCTCAAATTTTGGTGCTCGGGCTGGTTCTACTTTGGCCGGCCATTTGGGCAGCGACGAGAACGGAGCGATATCTCCGGAAGACCGACCCCGGAATGGTGGTCATCGATGAGGTGCTCGGGCAATGGTTAACGTTAGCCGGGGCAGCGGTCTGGAATTGGAAGGCTTACCTGGCTGCTTTCCTGCTCTTCCGCCTTTTCGATATTTGGAAGCCTCAGCCCGCAAGATGGGCTGAAGGACTGCCGGAGGGAACAGGCATTGTAGTAGACGACCTCGTGGCGGGCCTGTATGGAGCGCTTATCTTATATTTAGGTGGTTTGCTAAAAATCTACTGACTATGGCTACCCGAACAGAGGCGATTCAAAAGCCCAGGATTTCGGGCGTTCATCCGAGCGCCGCGATTGCCGGGGGCGATCTGCAGATCCGCGGAAGTGGCTTTGCCGCTGGCGCACATCCTACGGTCACCATCGGAGAGGAATCCGCGCACCTCGTCGTGGCCTCGGATTCCCACATCGTCGTTCGCGTTCCCGAGACCGCAACCGCAGGCGACCTCATTGTCGCAAGCGGAAACGCTCAGAGCGATGTCTGGGAAACGCATATTGGTGTCCAGATTGCCGACAGTCTGCATCCGGTCGCCAATCCGGCCGTGGATCCCGAGGGGAACATCTTCAGCACATTTAGTGGGGCTCGCGGACAGAAATCGCCGGTGTCGATCTACAAGATCGATACGAATTACAGCGCTCGTCCCTTCGTTACCGATTTGATGAACCCGACCGGACTCGCGTTCGACCGAGCGGGTATTCTCTACGTGTCGAGCCGCTACGACGGAATCATTTACCAGGTGACGCCTACCGGTAACATGTCCGTCTATGTGGAAGGAATGGGCGTCGCCACCGGGATCGCGTTCGATTCGGAGGAGAATCTGTATGTCGGCGATCGGAGCGGCACAGTCTTCAAGATCAGCCGTTCGCGGCAAATCTATGTCTTCGCGACTCTCGAACCGTCCATTGCCGCGTACCACCTCGCATTCGGGCCCGACGATTATCTGTACGTGACCGGCCCCACAACATCGAGCTTCGACGCTGTACACCGGGTTGCGCATACGGGCGAAGTGGAAGTCTTCTACCGCGGCTTGGGCCGGCCCCAGGGACTGGCGTTCGATGCCACGGGACGCTTGTATGTGGCTGCTTCTTTCCGCGGGCGCAGAGGCATCGTCCGGCTGGACAGCGCGGCTGAGCCGGATCTGTTTCTCTCCGGCCCGGGTATTGTCGGTCTTGCGTTTACGCCTTCGCGTGCGTTGGTTCTTGCTACGAATAGTGCGCTCTACCGCGCCGATGTCGGCGTCGCGGGCCGGCCTCTCCCCTGACCGTAATCCGTCCCTATGATCCGTGCAGAAATCATCGCGATCGGCAGTGAACTGCTCACGCCGTCGCGCACCGATACCAATTCTCTCTTCATCACCGATGAATTAAATAAACTTGGCGTCGATGTCGTGGAGAAGCATGTCCTGGGGGACGAGCGCGCGCGGCTGACCGAAGCCGTGCGCGCGGCCATTCATCATTCGGAAATTGTAATTTTGAGCGGTGGCCTTGGCCCGACCGAGGACGACGTCACACGGGAGGCGGTTGCTGCCGCTGTGGACCGCGTGTTGGTGTTGTCGCCGGAGCAGGAACGCATTCTGACGCTCCGGTTTCAGCAGATCCATCGCGAAATGGCCGATAACAACCGTCGCCAGACGTTTCTAATTGAGGGTGCCGAGGCTCTGCCCAATCCTTATGGAACCGCGCCCGGCCAGTTCTTCAAAACCAAGAGCGGCGGTTTGTTTCTGTTGCCAGGGCCGCCGAGAGAACTAAAGCCGATGATGCACGAGCAAGTCGTTCCCCGGCTGAGGCCCATGCTCCCGCCGCAGGTCATCAAGACACGCGTCTTCCGCGTAGCCGGGATGGGTGAATCCGACCTTGACGCTCTGGTTGCGCCGGTCTACACGAAGTACGCGAATCCGACGACGACGGTCCTCTCCGCTCCGGGCGATTTATCGGTCACGCTATTCGCGCGATCCTCATCGGAGGCGGAGGCCGATGCGCTCCTGAAAGAAGTTGGAGACCCGGTTGCACAACTGCTCGGCGAGCGCGTCTATTCCACTGAAGATGCACCGCTCGAAGTGGTCGTTGGCAACCTTCTCCGTCAGCGGCGCGCGACCGTCGCGACGGCCGAGAGTTGCACGGGTGGGCTGATTGCCACGCGCCTGACCGAGCATGCCGGCAGTTCCGATTTCTTCATCGCCAGCTATGTAACTTACAATGACCGGCAAAAACAGCAGCTTCTCGGGATTTCCAAGGACCTGCTTGAGGCGCACACCGCCGTGAGCGAACCCGTCGCGCGCGCCATGGCCGAAGCGGCAAAGGACAATACCGGCGCGACATACGCTCTTTCGACGACAGGTTATGCGGGACCGGATGGCGGCGACCAGGAAAATCCCGTTGGAACGGTGTTTATCGGGCTTGCGAGTCCACAGGGGACCACAGTGCGTCGAATTCACTATGGTCTTGATCGCGCTCGCATTCGCTTGTTTGCCACACAAGCCGCCATCGATCTGCTCCGGCGCGAATTACTGCACGCCGGCTGAGGCCGTTTGCCCCGCGGGGCTCAGATATTGGCCGAGCCAGTCGAACACATTCCGATACCAGAACCGGCTGTTCTGCGGCTTCTGAATCCAATGCCCCTCCTCGGGAAACAGGATCAGCTTCGAGGGCACTTTCAATTCCTGAAGCGCCGTGAATAACTGCTGGCTTTGCCCGACGGGCACGCGGTAATCGATTTCCCCCTGGGTGACCAAAGTTGGAGTCTTGAAGTTTCTGACGTAACTAGGGTTACTCGGGGACCACTTCTCGTACATATCGGGATTGTCCCAGGGGAAACCACGAAATTCCCACTTCGGAAACCACAGCTCCTCGGTGGTTCCTGTCTCGCTGCGTAAATCGTAAACACCCGCGTGAACCACCAATGCCTTGAACCGGTCCGTGTGGCCGAGAATCCAATCGATCATGTATCCGCCGTATGAGGCGCCGGCGGCGCCTATCCGGGTCCTGTCCACGTATGGCAACGCCTGCACGTAATCGGCGGTTCTCATAATGTCGTCGTACGGGATGCCGCCCCAGTCTCCATTGACAGCATCGGTAAATCTCTGGCCATAACCCACGGATCCGTGGGGATTTGGCATGACTACGACATAGCCCGCGCCTGCGAACACTTGTGCGTTCCAACGATAGCTCCAGCTTTCGCCCCATGCGCCCTGCGGGCCGCCGTGGATCAGCAGCAGTGCCGGATATTTTTTACTCGGATCGAAACCGGGTGGCTTTACGAGAAAGCTTTCGACTTTGCTGCCGTCTACCGCGTCGACGGTGAAAGATTCAAGCGGTGTCAATTGGTACGCGTTAATCAGACCGGCATTGAGATGCGTCAGCGGCACGCCTGGGCCGCCGCCGGACGTGGCTTTCGAGATTTCGAGAGGCTTCGACCCGCTTTGCTCGCTGTAGATCATGGTCTTGCCGTCCGCCGTGAACTGCACGTCGCCAATCGTCGTTGGGCCCTGCGCAATCGTGCTCACTGGGCCTCCAGCCGCCGGAATCATCAGAAGGGGCTGATGCCCATGATCTTCAACGGTGAAAAAGATGCGACTCGAATCTGGAGACCAGACGTACGAGTCCACCCATCGGTCGAGACCTTCCGTCAATATGTTCAATTTTCCTGTAGCGAGTTCCAGAATTGCGAGGCGCCACATGTCGCTCTCATAGCCGGCCCGGATTTGCATTCGGTAAGCGATGAATTTTCCGTCGGGTGAATAAACCGGACCTTCATCGGCGCCGGGATTATTCGTGATACGCCTTGCGCTGCCTCCATTCACGGACACAGTGAAGAGATCCGAATTCGTGCTGCTGGCGAGATCCGGATCGGTATCGGAGACATATGTCACCTCTGTGCTATCGCGCGAGAACGCATAGGGCTCCGGTCCCCCTAACGAAAACGGCGGCACTTCAATATCCCCCGGCGTGAAGTCTCGCAAATCGCCTGTCTGGATATTCTGAATCAGCAGGTGGCTGCGGCGGCGCACCTGATAGTGCGTCCAATGCCGGTAAAGCAAATGAGTGTAAACCCGCGCGTGCATCTTGCTCGCGGCGTCTTCGTTGAGATTCTTCTGATTGCAGCCTGTGTCATAGAGAAATCCTGGAATCGCCGGAGTGGGCGCGCAGCCCGGATATACTTTGCTCGCAAACAGCAGCAGTTTCCCATCAGGAGAGACGATTTCGCCTTCGGCCTCCGTCGGCAGTGTAGTGACCTGGGTGGGATCGCTGCCATCCGGGTTCATGGACCAGATTTGCGAACTCTTGCCGCGGTCCGAAACAAAGAATATCCGTTTGGAATCGGGCGCCCATCGCGGCCGGCTATTCTCCACGCCCGCATGTGTTATTTGAATCGCGCTGCCGCCGTTCACCGGAACGACGTAGATTTGCGTAGGCTTCGTGTTCGCGTCCATGTCCACGGTCTGCACTGTGAAGGCGACCGTTTTGCCATCCGGCGAAAGCTGGGGATCGCCGAGACGCGAAACGAGCATCATTGCATCGAACGTAAAAGGCGTCTTGTTCGCCGCAAAGAGCGATGTTACGGACCCGGCCAACAGCGCGAGCAGAGCAGCATAACGCATGATCCTCATTCTAACGGCGAATGTTACGATGACAGTACCGGAAGCAGTGAGTTTGCCCGCTTTTCACGCATTTCCGCACGCGGGCGGTAAGAACCGGTTCAATTCACATGATCCGCACATTCCGCGGGAAGACGCCCCAGATTGCGGCTTCCGCTTACATCGACCCGAGCGCTCAGGTGATCGGCGACGTGATTGTCGGCGAACGATCCAGCATTTGGCCGAACACATCGGTGCGCGGCGATGTTAACTCTATTCGTATTGGGGACGAAACGAGCATCCAGGACAACTCGGTTCTTCATGTCGATTACGAGGAGGAGCTGAAGTTGACAGTCGGCAATCGCGTTACGGTAGGGCACCGCGTCGTACTGCACGGCTGCACGGTGGAAGATGAAGCGCTGATCGGAATCGGAGCAATTGTGTTGAACGGTTCACGCGTCGGCAAAGGCTCCATCGTGGCTGCCGGCGCGTTAGTGCCGGAAGGCATGCAGATACCCCCGGGAAGCGTGGTCATGGGCGTGCCGGGAAAGATTCGTCGCGAGGTAAGCGCCGCCGAACGCGGGCGTTTTCGAGAAAATGTGGAGCACTACGTTCTGAACACAAAGCTCTATCGGGAAGAAAAATCGTGATCCGCGCAGTCAAAGGAACCCGCGACATTTTGCCGCCTTCGAGCGCCATCTGGAACAAGGTCGAGGAAGCGGCGCGCCGCGTTTTCACGGTTTACAATTATCAGGAAATTCGCACGCCGATCCTGGAAGAAACGGCTTTGTTTGCTCGCAGTGTCGGTGAAGACACCGACATCGTCAGCAAAGAGATGTACACGTTTGAGGACCGCGACGGTTCTTCCCTGACCTTGCGGCCAGAGAGCACGGCTTCCGTCCTGCGCGCTTATATTGAACATCGCCTGGATCAACAGCCCGGCTTGCAGAAGCTCTACTACATTGGTCCGATGTTTCGGAGGGAGCGGCCGCAAAAGGGCCGCTATCGCCAGTTCTATCAGATCGGCGCGGAGGTCATCGGTTCCGAGTCGCCCTTCATCGATGCCGAAGTCATCGAGATGGTGATCGCGATTCTGCACGAACTCGACATCCGCGATTTCCAGCTACTACTGAACTCCGTCGGCTGCAAGAAGTGCCGGGCGAAATTCGTCAAGGTCCTGAGCGAACGCTTGAAAACTGTCGCTCCAACCATGTGTGGCGATTGCCAGCGCCGCGCCGAAGTGAATCCGCTTCGCGTTCTCGACTGTAAAGTGCCGGAAGATCAGCCGGTCATCGACTCGCTTCCCTCGATTCTCGATTACCTCGACGAACCCTGCCGCGATCATTTTCGACGTGTACGGGAATATCTGGAAGAGCGGCAGATTCAGTTCGAGATCAAGCCTAGGTTGGTTCGTGGGCTCGATTACTATACCCGGACAACGTTTGAAATCACGCACGGCGCATTGGGCGCGCAAAATTCGATTCTGGGCGGCGGCCGTTAT
>Ga0134125_10002220_pt1 | contig 23179 bp, 23 predicted proteins | sample KB31751_FD_96464 | JGI IMG/M metagenome (GOLD analysis project Ga0134125, IMG submission 96464) | Terrestrial soil microbial communities with excess Nitrogen fertilizer from Kellogg Biological Station, Michigan, USA - KB3-175-1 | ecosystem: Environmental > Terrestrial > Soil > Unclassified ... | reverse complement strand
AATGGATCTGCTATCATCACCTACGATCCTGCAAAAATTACCGTGGAAAAAATTATTAAGGTAATTGAAGCCACAGGATATAAGGCAACGGTGATAAAAGAAAGAAGTGCTAAAAAAGCCTGATTAGTCATTCGAAAAATTTAATTAGAGAAGAGATTAAAAAAAACAGATATGCCTGAAATTAAAAAGCAAATAAAAGACGCATCAGATAAGATAGATTTAACCATTAACGGTATGACCTGTGACCATTGCGCTGTAACCATTGAAAAAATTGTTAAAAGAAATGCCGGGGTTAAAAGAGTGGCAATCAATTATAAAAATGGAAAAGGTAAAATTGAATTTAATCCCGAAGCCATTAGCAAAGATGAAATCATCAATGCCATCAACAGTTCGAAAACTTACCTTGCAAAGTTGAGCGAGGCGACTACAAATGGGGATAGAAACGCCGCCAACCATCAATTTGACCTCATCATTATCGGTGGCGGCTCGGCTGCCTTTTCTGCTGCTATCACTGCAGAAAATTTGGGACTTTCCACACTGATGGTAAATGCAGGATTGCCTTTTGGCGGGACTTGCGTAAATGTAGGCTGCGTACCTTCCAAAACGCTTATCCGTGCTGCCGAAACAGCCTACCATGCTACTCATTCCAATTTTTCAGGAATAAAACCCAAAGGTTTTGATATCAATTTTGCACAGGTGATAAAAGATAAAAAACAATTGGTGAAAACCCTGCAACAAAAAAAGTACATGGATGTGGTGAGCGATTTCCAGCATCTTCAAATGGTTGAAGGCCGGGCCGAATTTGTAGATGATAAAACCATTCTGGTAAATGGTAAGGATACCTATACAGCCATAAAATTTATCATTTCTACCGGCGCTACTACCAATGTTCCCGATATTGAAGGGCTGAAAGAAATTGGGTATTTCACCAATGTATCATTATTTGATTTGGAAGAACAGCCTGAAAGCATCACCATTATGGGCGCAGGTTATATCGGTTTGGAAATAGCGATGGCCTATAACCGCTTTGGCACAAAAGTGCGCGTTATTGAATTTACTGACCGTGTGCTGCGAACCCAAACACCTGATATTAGCGAAGAAATTGAAAAGCACATGAAGAATGAAGGCGTTGAAATATTACCCAATTTCCGTGCGGTAAAATTTCAAAAATCAGGAAGCGACACGATCATTCATTGCAAATGCCCCGATGGTTCTCTTACCCAATTAGTTGAACCGGGCAAAATAGTAGTGGCCACCGGAATAAAGGCTAACACTCAAAAACTCGGATTAGATAAAATTGGCTTGCAATTAACCCAAAGCGGGCATGTACAGGTGAATGAATTAATGGAAACCAACCTGCAAAATATATATGCGATTGGTGATGTTGCCAATACACCTTCTTTTGTATATACCGCCGCTTTTGAAGGAAAAATTGCTGTTGAAAATGCTTTTACGGGAAGTAAAAATAAAACAGATTATTCTTCTCTTCCCTGGGTAGTATTTACAGATCCACAAATAGCAGGCGCGGGTCTGGATGAAGCACAGGCCGCTGCACAAAATATTCCTTTTGAAGTATCCAAACTTACATTGGATAATGTTCCCCGTTCTTTGGCTGCCAACGATACCAGAGGTTTTATCAAACTCATCCGTAACACTGAAACTGATAAATTGATCGGAGCAAGAATAGTAGCACCAGAAGGCGGAGAGTTGATACAACAATTGAGTATGGCTATCAAATACGGAATAACCGTAAAAGAATTAGCGGAAAGTTTTTATCCTTATTTGACTTTGGGGGAAGGCATCAAATTAGCTGCAATTACTTTTGGGAAAGATGTGGCAAAACTAAGTTGCTGTGCCAGTTGATAAAATCAAAAAGGGTGCATTTCCAAATGTCGCAAAGGTTGCCAACCTTCACTTCATTTCAGTTTAAAAAATATATTGAAGGTTGGCAACCTTTAATCCGGAGCGACAAATTGAATTGCGCCTTTATTTTTCGGAAGATATTTTTTTAAATTAAAGCAATTAAAATGGAAAGATTTGATGTAATAGTAATCGGCACGGGTTCCGGAAGTAGTGTGGCTAAGCGTTGCGCCAAAGCAGGCAAAAAAACTGCCATTATTGACTACCAACCGTATGGAGGCACTTGCGCTATAAGAGGTTGCGATCCCAAAAAAGTTTTGGTAGGCCTTGCTCATGTGTTATCGCTCAATAGACAATTGCAGGGAAAAGGCATCGCAACTTCTGCAACATCTTCATGGAAAGATTTGATGCAGTTTAAAAAGAGTTTTACGGAACCTAAAATACCCAAAACCGAAGCCGGATTAAAAGAAGCTGGCGTTGCAACCTATCACGGCAGGGCAAAATTTATTTCTGAAAATACCATTCAGGTAAACGAAAATATTTTACAGGCGGAAAAGTTTGTTATTGCCAACGGAGCTAAACCGCGGGAACTCAATATACCCGGAGAAGATTTACTGATTGACAGCACCGCTTTTTTAGAACTCGAAGAATTGCCCAAAGATATTTTGTTTGTTGGTGGCGGTTATATTGCTTTTGAATTTGCACATATTGTTTCGCAGTTTGGGGTGAAAGCAACTATTCTTCACAGGGGGGAGAGGCCTTTGAAAAACTTTGATGCGGACCTGGTTAAACTATTAGTGAAAGCCAGTGAAGAGTCAGGCATTCAGATCAAATTAAATGCTGAGGTAAAAAGTATAACCAAAGAAAATAGCTGCTTTATAGTTCATGCCGTGCAGGAAGGAAAAGAAGTAAATTTTTCTACTTCCCTTGTGGTACATGCTGCCGGAAGAACCGCAGATATAGATAATATGGGTTTAGAAAAGATGAATATTTCTTTTAATAAAAATGGAATAGCCGTGAATGACTATATGCAAAGTGTGTCAAATGTAAATGTGTATTCCTGTGGCGATGCCAATGATAAAAGCCTGCCCTTAACGCCGGTTGGTGCAAAGGAAGCCATTGTACTTGCAGGTAATTTATTGAAAGGAAATCATAAAAAAATTGAGTATGGCCACATACCTTCCAATGTGTTTACCATTCCTGCTCTTGGGGCTGTTGGGTTAACGGAACAGGAGGCAAAAAATAAAAACTTAAATTACAACGTACATTTTAAAGAGACCACAGATTGGTATTCTTCCAGGCGGCTTAATGAAGCGGTTTCGGGTTTTAAAGTATTGGTTGATAGAGAAACGGATCTTATTATCGGCGCGCATCTTTTGGGTCCTAATGCAGAAGAAACCATCAACCTGTTTACACTGGCAATTAATGCAGGAGTGAAGGCAAATGATTTGAAAAAAACAATTTTTTCTTATCCGACTAATGCTTCTGATTTGGTTTATATGTTATAAAATCTAAAAAATAGCAGGCGGATTTTCTCATTTTTAGGATGTTTCATTTTGAGTATTTATCAGAAATACCGCAAATTCAGATTTTAATTTTCTCCTGTTAAATACATTTTTTTTATCTCTTTTTGTAACATCAATTTTGCTCTGTACAACCTTACTTTTACATTGCTTGTGCTAATATCCAATGCCTCTGCTATTTCTGCAACGCTTAGGCCGTTAAGTTCCCTTAAAGAAAACACGATGCGGTAATCTTCCGGAATTTCGTGAATGGCATTTTCCAATACTTGTTTAAGTTCTCTATTCACAGCAATTTTCTCATTGTCGCTTGATTGATGCCATAGAATACCTGGTTCTTCATTTAAATTATTATCGCTAATTATTTCATTTTTAAAACTTGTTTTATTTTTTTTTGATAGCATTGGTTAAGCATGATCCTTGTTAACCATGTTTTGAAGGATGACCTGTTTTCAAACTTTTTCAGATGGCTATACGCATTGATGTATGTATCCTGCATCAGGTCCTGTGTATTCTCATGATTGTGTTTGTAAGTCCTGCCTATTTTGTAAAGGAAGGAGTCATATCTTCTAATCAATATTTCGAATAGATTTATATCCCCTTCAATTATTCTTTGAATAATTTTCAAATCAGAATATTTTTCAAATTGCGCGTCCAAGGTTTTTAATTTTTAATTTTCGTCAATAAAGTTTCTATCAGGATAATTTTAATTTAGCACCAGACTTCAGATCAGAGTTTGAGAAAACCTATAACAAGAAACAAGATTATTCATCGTTACATTCTCTTTGGTTTTTAAAATACAATGAGCAACAGATATTATTTTAACAGGTGATGAACCTTTGATTCAAATTGGTTTAGGCATTGCTTCTTTCATATTCATTACTTACTTCCAGAATTGTAAACGTCTTATTCCCGCCAGGCACTTTCCACTTTACTTTTTGACCCTGCCGAAAGCCAATTAAAGCAGTTCCTATTGGAGCCATAATGGAAATCTTTTTCTGTTTGATGTTAGCTCGTTCAGGTGTTACAATCACCAATTCCATTTCTTCACTTTTATCTTCTGCTTTTATTCTTACTTTAGAGTTTAAGCCTACTACATCTCCGGGAAAATCATCTTTATTGACCAGGGTGGCCTTTCCCAACTCATAGGTAAGCACGTCTGCGTTTCGCCTGTCAAAGGTTGGTTGCCTCCGGGCACTATTCAGATAAGAAATCAGTAATGAATAATCATCTTCTCTTATCACAAGATTGTTTTTTATCTTTTTCATTTTTATTTTTATTTAATTTTCTTTGAAAATTGTTGCTGTTTGAACTTGTTCAATTTTTTGAAATATATTTCTTCAAAACTTTTGGTTGTTTGTGCGACCATCCTTCTGAATAACTTTGTTTCATAATGTAGATATGTTTTCACCATGATTATTTTGCCTGATAAATCAATCATACTCTCTAATCGGCAATCCATTTGGAAAAAGAAAATTATCTTCCAGTTGAAAATGTACGATGAGATCATCTTCAAGCTCCTTTATTTTCCCCAATAAGGCCTTATAAGAATTACAGGCGCCAGCAGGTGCGTCAAAATTATTGGTGACCCGGCGAAGCGTATTCAGATATGTAAATGCCTTTGCATGGTTATTTATAAGTAATTTTCTTTTCCTCTTTAAAGATTGCAAAATGTTAGTATCATTTACTTCGGCAAAGTTTATATTGTTTGCTGCCAGCCTGATGCGGGGAAAGAGGAATTCTTCCTCTCCTTTCATTTGATTTAATAAATCGTGCAGAAACAAAAAGATAATATTACTAATTGTAAGCATTTCCTGATGAGTATTACTATGGCGGTAAAAAACCTTTTGTGCCAGGGTATGAATAATAACCGACTTCTTCTTTGCAAAATCGTGGTGAGTTTTAATAATTTAGTCAATAAGGAACTTTGTGTCCATTTTACTAAAGCTATCTCTTGAGATTGCCTTAAATACATTAAAAGCCCGGGGTATAATTTCTTCAGATTGATTGATGTTTTCCAAGGTGGCTTCAGTTTTAACTTGATTAAGATAAATGCCTTTTTCTTTGAAAATTTCCAGGCCAAAGTTTCTTTCATGGATAACGGTGCTTTCTGTTTTTGTAAATGGTATGCTATTCATGTCAAACTTTTTAACTTTGGGTTCTTTAAACGCTCTTAATTAATCACCTGTCTCTGTTTATATCTATTATACCGTACAATTTTGATCCTGATGATATTAATTTAATTTTTCAAATCTATTTACGGGTTATGAGTTTGGCGTTAACGCAACATTAGAATGCGATTAGAAAAGAATGATTTTTTTTCTAACCTAAAATGATTAGAAGTAAATTGCTTCTTTAAAAATGCTATTCCACATTTATGGAGAGAAGAATATTAATTGTTGAGGACGAAAAAAAAATTGCCGATACCCTTAAGTTTGGGCTTGACGAGATTGGCTTTAGTGTGGAAGTTGCTTACGATGGTAAATTAGGCTACCATCTATTTTCTGCGAAAGATTTTGATATGGTAATTCTTGACATAAATCTCCCGGGCATGAATGGTTATGATTTGTGTAAAGCTATTCGTTCACAGAACCAGGCTGTCCCTATTCTTATGCTCACTTCTATGAGCGCTCTTAATGACAAAATTGAAGGCTATGAATCTGGCGCAGATGATTATATGGTTAAGCCCTTTGAATTTAAAGAACTGCTTTTGAAAATAAGAGCATTACTTAAACGTACGATGAACCAAAATATGCCCGTTGGCAATACGCTTAAAGTTGCTGACCTGGAAATGAACCTTGACAGTAAAGAAGTAAAAAGGGGTGATAGAATTATCAATCTCACAGCCAAAGAATTTCAATTATTAGAATACCTGATTCGCAATAAAAATCACCTGGTGTCAAGAGTAGATATCGCTGTTAGAGTGTGGAATGTTGATTTCCATACAAATACCAATGTAATTGATGTTTACATAAGCTATCTGCGTAATAAAGTAGATAAACATTCTGAACAAAAACTAATTCATACCCACATCGGCATGGGATATATTTTAAAAGACCACTAATGCATGTAAGAATTAAAATAACCTTACTGTTTACTCTTATAATGTCCTTATTGCTGGCATTATTTTGTGGGTCTATTTATATTTTTTTTAATAGCATCAGGTTAAGGAATATTAAAGCGCATTTAACCAACCGTGCTTTAACTACCGCCGATATGCTCAATCAGCCTGGAATTTTTGACAAGAAACTTATAAAGAGAATTGATTCGATTACCTTAATTCCAATGAAAGAGAAAACTGTTCAGGTGTACAATTCTCATAATCAAATAATATATGAAGATAGTGACACTCCAGGTGATACGCTACATGTAACAGACGATATACTCAATAAAGCGAGGATTTATAACAGGTATTTTTTTGTGGTTGGAAACAGAGAAGCCATTGCTTGTTATCATATAAAAAATATTAACCGGCCGGTTGTAATAGCTGCCTCTTTTGATGCGGAAGGAAAGAAAAACCTCCACCGTCTTAAAATTATTTTGTGGATAAGTTTCCTCTGTGGCAATTTAATTGCGTTTGCTTTCGGATATTTTTTTTCGAAGATATTGCTGAATCCTATCAAGAAAATTGCAGATGACGTAAATGACATTTCTGCTCAAAGCCTGGAACACAGAATTAAATCCGGGAATGTCAGGGATGAATGGAATTACCTTGCTGAAACTTTAAATGAATTATTAGATCGTCTCCAGAAAAGTTTTGAAATGCAACGGCGTTTTATTTCCTCGGCCTCACATGAATTATCTACTCCTTTAACTTCTGTTTCCAGCCAGTTAGAGGTGGCCCTTCAAAGAACGAGGAGCGCCAAAGAATACCAGGAAGTTATACAATCGGTTTACCAGGATGTGCACCACTTAAGTAAACTAATTCAAACTTTATTAGCTTTTGCAACAGTTTCAGGTATTAAGGGCGGCATTGAAATTAATTCAATAAGAATTGATGAAATCTTACTGCAGCTTCCGGGAGAGATTACAAAAATGAACCAGGAATATAAAGTAAAACTAGATTTTGACCAATTACCAGAAAATGTAGAAAAATTATTGGTATTTGGAAATGCCGAATTGTTACTTACTGCCGTAAAAAATGTCGTTTCTAATGCATGCAAATACTCACCAGACCATCTTGCTAAGATAAAATTAATGGTTGAGTCAGAGGAAATAATTATTGCTGTCGAAGACGACGGTAAAGGTATATCTGAAAATGATTTGAAAAATATTTTTCATCCATTTTACAGAACTGAAGATAGTAAATCAATTGCTGGTTTTGGCGTTGGCTTGCCATTAGCCTATCGCATCATAAAGTTGCATAAAGGCGAGGTAAAAGTTAGCTCTGTTGTAGGGAAAGGAACTACTGTATTCATACAACTTCCTATTGCAGAAAATGTGCGGCACAAATAAGTTTAATTGCTTTCTAATTTGTTGTTAGGTCTGTCGATTGATGTTGCACCAAAGATGATTAAGGCTTTCCCTTTGAATAACCGTTTTTGCAGAGTTTTTAGAAGGCTGCGTTGTATTATACTTAAGTTTTTATTTCAGCTAAGATATGGTTATCTTTTATTTCAATCCATTATTATTATGATTTATTAGAACTTCAATCCATTTCCAATATTTTTTTTAAGATTTAAAAATTGTTATCTGAGCCTTCCTTAAGCATTTCTTTTACTTCCTGTCAGGTTCTGACTAATGCAGCAACTAATCTTTTATAATAACAAATCTATTCGTAATAAAGCCTTTAGCTTTGTATCATTATTGGTTACAGGTGTTTAATGAAACAGCTAATTTGTAAACAGAAAAATCCTTTAAACAGTAATGTTTCGTTAATAAAGTTTCAGAAGGAATTTAAAATTTAAATAAATAAAATAAAATGAGCAACCATTATTACAATTCAGAAGACCTCAAAAAATTTGGTAACGTGGGCGAATTTCAAAAAAAACTTGCCGATAAATTTTTTGATTATTATGGCGAAGTTTTTAAAGACAGTGAATTGACGGCAAAGGAAAAATCGTTGATTGCACTCGCAGTGGCTCATGCCGTACAATGCCCTTATTGCATTGATGCATACAGCAGCGATGCGTATGAAAAAGGCTGGAGCGAAGGCCAGATGATGGAAGCGGTGCATGTGGCATGTGCTATCCGTGGCGGCGCTTCTCTTGTACATGGAGTACAAATGATGAATAAAGTGAAGGAGATAGCGATGTAGAAGCCCTCTAACTCCAGAAGGGGGAAAGAAAACAGATAGTTTAAAATTGAAAGTCGGCGATTTTGTTTGTTTACTGGCTGATACCTGACACCTGCTTGAATAAACATATTATGATAGAAAATACAAACGTCATATCCGGCAAGGAAAGTAAAATCTCATTACATGGACAACATCATAAGCTGGCTGATGTGCATGAACAATTAGAAATACTGGAACATAGTCAAACCAATGATTTTGTATTACCGCCTTTTCAGGAAAAATTGCAACAAAGTGGTTTATATCCATTAAAGTCAACCGGTATAGAGGTCTTCCAGGTAAATGTGGGCAAAATGTGCAACCAAACATGTAAACATTGCCATGTGGATGCAGGCCCAGACCGCAAAGAGATAATGACAAAAGAAACCATGCAGCAATGTATTGATGCATTGAGAAATAATCCCTCTTTAAAAACAGTTGATCTCACGGGTGGCGCGCCGGAAATGAATCCGGACTTCAGGTGGTTTGTAGAAGAGATAAAAAAGTTGGACAGGCATATAATTGTCCGTTGCAATCTAACTATCATTCTGGCCAATAATAAATACAATGACCTTCCTGAATTTTATAAGCAAAATAATATAGAGGTAGTTTGTTCACTTCCGTTTTATACAAAAGAAAGAACTGACAGGCAGCGTGGCAATCATGTTTTTGAAACCAGCATTAAAGCTTTACAAATGTTGAATGACATGGGTTATGGCAAAGAAGAAACAGGGTTGATCTTAAATCTGGTTTATAATCCCGCCGGCGCTTTTCTGCCACCTCTGCAATCTTCTTTGGAAAAAGAATATAAAGATGTATTGATGGAAAAGTTCGGTATCCAATTCAATAATTTATTTACCATCACTAATTTACCTATAAGCCGCTTTTTGGATTACCTGTTAAAAAGTGGCAATTATGACATGTACATGCAAAGGCTGGTTGAAGCCTACAACCCTGCAGCAGCGGCTCGCGTGATGTGTCGCAATACGATTTCCGTTGGATGGGATGGTTATTTATACGATTGTGATTTTAATCAGATGCTGGAAATGAAAGTAAACAGCCGGTCAAAGCATATCAGTGAATTTAATGTTGCAGAATTAAATAAAAGGAATATTTTGACCGGTCAACATTGTTACGGCTGCACTGCGGGAGCAGGTAGCAGTTGCGGCGGTGCGGTTGCATAAATAATTAACGCATGAATGAATTTCAAAAAGCAAGAGATTACCTGGTTTTTCAGCAAATCATTGATCCTGAAATAGGGATTGTTTTGGGCACAGGGCTTAATTATCTGTTGAATTATGTAGATATAAAACAAACCATTCCTTACATAGAAATACCCGGTTTTTGTGCTTCTACTGTAGAGTTTCATAAGGGCAATCTTATATACGGAACTATTTCTGATAAAAATGTTTTGATCATGCATGGACGCTTTCATTCTTATGAGGGCTATTCCATGCAACAAATCGTTTTCCCAGTAAGAGTGATGAAATTATTGGGCGTGAAAAATTTATTCTTATCTAACGCTGCAGGTGGTATCAATCTTGGTTTAAAAAAAGGAGATTTGGTATTAATAAACGATCATATCAATTTACAATCAGGCAACCCTCTCACAGGAAAAAATTGGGATGAATTGGGTTCGCGTTTCCCGGACATGAGTGAACCGTACAACAGAGATTTGAATGCACTGCTTCATCAAAAAGCTACTGAACTGAATATAGAATTAAAAGGTGGAGTTTACGCATCTGTTAACGGGCCCAACCTGGAAACCAGGGCTGAATACCGTTATTTAAAAATCATTGGCGCTGATATGGTGGGTATGTCAACCGTGCCGGAAGTAATTGCCGCCCATCATGCAAATCTGCCTTGCGCTGCTGTTTCAGTAATTACCGATGAATGTGATCCTGAAAATTTAAAGCCGGTAAACATTGAAGAAATAATAGCGGTTGCGGGAAAAGCAGATGAAAAGCTTTCTAAATTATTTGCAGAAACTATTAAAGATTTATGAAAAAAGAAGCGTTGTTGATCTTTGCAAAGAATTTAAAATATGGCCATGTGAAAACACGGCTCGCGGCTACTGTGGGTAACAAAAAAGCGCTTTCAGTTTATAAACAACTGTTGTATCATACTGTTTCAATCACTCAGGAATTAAAGGATGATAAAATCGTTTTTTACTCAGATTCAATAAATGAAAAAGATGTTTGGAAAAATAATGTTTATAAAAAACAAATCCAGGATGGCGATACATTAGGAATGAAAATGGAAAATGCATTTAAAAGTTCGTTTACTGCCGGCTACAAAAAAATAGTGATCATCGGAACGGATTGTTTTGAACTTAAAACTGATAACATACGGAATGCCTTTGACAGTTTGAATAACTATGACATAGTTATTGGCCCTGCAACGGATGGAGGTTATTATTTGTTAGGGATGAAAAAAGAGCATCCTTTTTTATTCAAAAATATAAAATGGAGTACCAGTTCGGTTTTAAAAGATACAATTGGTATTTGTAACCAAAACCAATTATCTTTTTTTTTATTGCCTGAGCTTTCAGACATTGACGAGGAAAAAGATTTGATACATTTCAAAAATTATTTGATTTAAAAATGTTATTCCGCAATGATCAGCATTATTATTCCGGCTTATAATGAAGAAGAAAATATCGCAGAAACCATTAATGAAATAAAAAAAAGAGATAGCGGAAATTATATTTCGGAAATTATTGTTTCTGATGGGCAAAGCACTGATCAGACAGTTGCAATTGCATCAAATGCAGGCGTCACCGTAGTTGTAAGCGCAAAGAAAGGCAGGGCGGCGCAAATGAATTATGGAGCGTCAATTGCAAAAGGTGAGATTCTTTATTTTTTTCATGCTGATAGTATCCCACCAGAAAATTTTACCACTTACATTTTAAAAGCTTTTAAAAAGAAATATGCAAGCGGATGTTTCAGGGTTTCTTTTGATTATCAGCACTGGTTTTTAAAAGCAAATTGCTGGTTTACCAGATTTGATGTTAATGCAGTTCGGTTTGGTGATCAAAGTTTATTTGTAACAAAAAGTGTTTTTCAAAAATGTGGAGGATTTGATGAAAGCCTTTTGATGATGGAAGACCAGGAAATAATTCACCGAATAAAAAAACATGGAAAGTTTACAGTAATGAATGCTGCTGTTACTACTTCTGCAAGAAAATATATTGATAACGGTATTTACAGGATGCAGGCTATTTTTTTTTGGATTTGGCTTTTGTATTACCTGGGCTATCCGCAACAGTATTTATTAAAACTGCACAAAAAGCTGATTCATAAAACCAAGCTTTAATCAGGAGGTCTTAACTTTCAATTTTTTCGAAGCGTACCATCCAAGAATGCTACCCCAAACAAGCATATTAAAAATGAGCGGGAAAATAATACCCTTCAAAGCAAACCCATTAAATAAAGGCTTGCCCATCATCCCATTTACTACCACCCATAGCCAGAGGGTGGGCAAAAAACCAAATAAAATTCCTTTCACAATGGTGGGCCGCTTTACCATCCAGGTAAAAACTGCACCCCATATTCCACCGCTAATGATAAACAGAATAGCTGCAATTAATTCATCGGCAGGATGAGAACCAATGGCGGCACGATACATAGCTACAAAACCAGGTTCGCCCATGCCCGCGGCTTTAAGGATATACATGATGATGGTTAAAACAATAGCGCCCAGACAACCACCCATAAATCCTGTTTTTAATGAATGTTTCATTTGTTCAATTTTTATGGTTTTTATTTATTGTGGCTATTCCCTTTTTAAAGGTAACTTTTTGATTGATTGTAAGTTTACTTTTTTTAATAAAAAAAGAATGGTTTTCTATAACTTCATTGATGAATCTATGAGAGAAAAAATATATGATATTATAGTTATTGGCGCAGGTTCCGGTGGGCTAACCGTAGGATTGTTCATGAGCAAAGCGGGTTTCAAAGTATTGATGATATCAAAAAGTGATAAGGATATCGGCGGCGATTGCCTCAACGATGGGTGCGTGCCCAGCAAAGCTTTGATCCATGTTTCGAGAATTGCGCACAGCGCTAAAGCCGCCACAGGTTTTGGTTTGAAAGTTTCCAGTAAAGTGGATATAAAAAAAGCAATGGATTATATTTATGGCAGACAGGAAATTATCCGTGCGCATGAAAATGCGCAATGGTTAGAAGATCAGGGCATTGATGTGGCTCTTGGCGAAGCAACATTTATTGGCAAAAATGAAATTGGGGTAAATGATAAAAAATATGCCGGCAAAAAAATAGTAATAGCCACTGGTTCTAAACCCCGAAAATTAAAAGTGCCTGGTGTGGAAAACGTAAAATATTATGACAACGAAAGTATATTTCATATCGCTGAATTGCCCGAAAAATTGCTCGTAATCGGCGGCGGCCCTATAGGTATGGAAATAGCGCAGGCAATGAACCGGCTGGGCAGTAAAGTAACCGTGGTGCAACATGGTAATAGAATATTGGAACATGATGATAGATCTGTAACCGAAATTCTCCTGAATCAGTTGCAGGAAGAAGGAATCCATTTTATTTTCAATGCAGATGTGGATCGTTTTATTTCTGCAAACGAAGCGCTTGTAAAATTAACAGACGTAACTACCCAAAAGATATCGTTCGATGCAGTGTTTGCAGCTATTGGTAGAGAAAGTGATTTAAAATCTTTGCAATTAGATAATGCAGGAGTTGAGGTAAAGGAAAACACTATTGTAAAAAATAAATACCTGCGTACTATCAATAAAAATATTTTTGTTTGTGGAGATGTGGCCGGCGATCTTCAGTTTTCACATGCCGCAGAATTTCATGCGCGCATTTTATTAAACAATTTTTTTTCACCGTTTAAAAAGAAACTCAACAACGACCACATGTCGTGGGTAACTTTTACTGATCCGGAGCTGGCCACCTTTGGCCTTAATGAAAAGCAATTGAAAGAAAGAAATATTGCTTATAAAAAATTAGAACAGGATTTTAGCGAGGATGACCGCGCGGTAGTTGACAATTATCAGTATGCCAAAACGATTTTATTTATCAGTAAAGGTGGCTTTTTAAAAAAGGAAAAAATACTGGGTGGCACTATGGTGGCCCCTTATGCAGGTGAAATTGTCCAGGAATTAATTTTAACCAATACCGGTAAATTATCTCTGAACGCTATTTTTAATAAAATTTATCCCTATCCGGTTGCATCAAGAATCAACCAACAAATTATTTCAAAACACAAAGGAGAAAGTTTAACAAACACGATTAAAAAATTATTACAAACGGCTTTTAAAATTTTCAGTTGATGGAAGAATGGTGGGGAATATTTAAGGAATGGTTTTTTAGCCTCGGCGAAAAATACAATGTAAATCCTTACATTTTTGGCAGCATCTATATAAGTGCCATCCCCTTCTTTTTTCTTTGTATAGGCTGGACCATCAAAAATATAAAGAATAAAAAGCCTTTTGTTCTACCTTTATTGCTGACGGGATTTTGTTTTATTTCAGCTTATTTATACCTCATTATTGTGGGAAAAAATATCCCGGTTTGGGTGTATCTTTTTATTGCAATACTGGTTATTTATGGAATTTATTCTACCATAAAAACAATAAGGGCAAAAGCAAGATGATTGGCATCAAAGGCCACACAGCAGTGCATTTGTCACAAATTATCGAATCTAAAAACACGGAAAAATGCTCATGTCTTTTTTTGATACTTATGGCACAGCGATACTGGTTGGTATTTTTATCCTGCTTTTTATTTTTGAAACAAAATTCCAGTTAAGAAAAAGAGTTCAAAACCGTTGGAAAAGAATTATTATTAATTTTTTGGTTTCAATTCCATCTTTTGCACTGCTTCGTTTCCTGTTCATTCCACTTATGGTATGGCTTGCATTAAAAAATGAGCAATGGCAATTCGGATTGAACTATTTATATAATGCCCCCATATTGCTGAAATCCGTAATCGCGTTTGTATTGCTAGATTATTCACTCTATATCTGGCACATTCTTTTACACAAAATACCGTTTATGTGGAGGTTTCACCTGGTGCATCATACTGATCTTGACCTGGATATTACCACCGCTTTTCGTTTTCATTTTGGCGAATTAATAGGTTCTGTTTTCTTTCGTGGAGCTGCCATTCTTTTGATAGGAGCTTCGCCATGGATGGTACTTATTTATGAAATTGCTTTTGAAGCGGCTAATCAATTTCAACACAGCAACATGAAACTTACATTTCGTTTTGAAAAGGCATTGAATAAAATTTTAGTAACTCCCAGAATGCATGGAATTCATCATAGCATGAAGAAAAGAGAAACGGATAGTAATTTTTCAATCATCTTTTCTTTTTGGGACAGATTACATAACACAATCAGGTTGAACATTCGCCAGGGTGAAATCGTAACTGGGGTACCTGTGTATGATGATGAAACAGAATTGACGATTGGTAATCTTTTAAAATTACCTTTTACCAGGATACGGGAGTGGAAGGAAAGTGAAAGGTTGGAAGATGGGGATAAAAATGAATTAGAACGGTAAATTATACAAAGTACACACAAAGGCTTATTTAGGTGCTTTAAATACATACATTAATTCAAGGCCGATATAAATATTGGGGATTTAAAAACCTAAGATTAACTTTGAGGCCCTTTGTAATATAAATGCAGGAAATAAAAAAAATAATCAATAAGGTCCTTCTTCTCATTCTTGATGTGGCACTTTTTACCTTTCAAACAATTCAGCAGGTTATTTTGCCAAACAGCAAAAGGAAAGGAAACATATTATCAAGCTTGTTGATTTTTTTTGTGGGGATTGTAGAAAGGCTTGGCAGCTTTGAATATGGAGTTTTTCGGGTGCCCAATTTATTGAAGCAGAAATATATTAAACGAAGTCTGCTTATCATTGCGGGTCTTTTATTTTTACTATCCTTCTTTGAATGGACAGGTGAAAAAAATGTCAGTATCAACGCAGACAACTACACTGTGCAATTTTCTGATGCTGGCGGAAAAAATGTAACTGTTAGTAATCGACGGCTTATCAGAGCTTATTCAAAAACTGGTTTGTTATTTAGAGCGTACCCATCCTATAAAAATATTCTTCAAAGCAGTTCCTCAACAATATCTTCTTCTGTAAAAACATTCCTTCTTATTCGTAGCATCCGTATTTGATAGCATTTATAAATTTTCTCATTATCCTTCTGAAGGATAGTTATTTATTTAAATGAACATCAAATTCTTGTTATCAATGAAAAGGTCAATCACCCTTGTATTTTTATTCCCGCTTTTTGTCAATGCTCAAAATAGCTTAAAAGCGGTTATTAAAGACAATGCAACAAAAGAAAATCTCGTCTCTGTTACAGCATACATTCCAAAATTAAAAATTGGCTCCGCTTCTGATACAAGCGGAATTTTAAATATCCATCACATTCCGAATGGCACATTCAAAATTGTTTTTTCATCTATTGGTTATGAAGAAAAGGAAATCGAATTCACATTTCCATTATCTCAACCGCAACCGGTTGAGATTATTCTTAAAAAAGATAGCAGCGAATTAGCCGGTATCATTGTAAATACCACCCGAACCAATTCTCGCATTGAAGATATTCCCATTCGTGTTGAGGTAATTGGAAAAGATGAAGTAAGTGAAGAAACCAATATTAAACCTACAAATATTTCAAAGCTTTTATTAGAATCTTCAAGCATTCAGGCGCAACAAACATCAGCAGTAAATGGAAATGTAAGTATCCGTTTGCAAGGCCTTGACGGGAAATACACACAACTTCTGAAAGATGGTTTTCCCCTCTATGGTGGATTTGCACAAGGTTTAAGCATTATGCAAATTCCCCCGCTCGATTTAAAACAAGTTGAAATCATTAAAGGCTCCTCATCCTCTTTGTATGGCAGCGACGCCATAGGAGGAATTATCAATTTAATTTCAAAACAACCCAAGGAAAAAAGGGAGTTGACATTTTTAGCCAATCAAACATCCTTATCGGGCACAGATGCCGATGCATATTTTTCATCCCGATTTGGTCGGGAGAAAAAGATTGGCCTTACTTTTCTTACTGCAAATAATTTTCAAAAAGCAATAGATGTAAACAAAGATGGTTTTTCTGATTTACCAAAAACAAAAACCTTTAATGTAACGCCCACATTTTATTATTACTTTAATCCCGCAACTACCTTACGTTTCGGCCTTAATGGAACTTATGATAACCGCAAAGGCGGCGATATGCTTGTATTGAATAAACAAGCAGACAGTTTGCACCGGTTCTTTGAACAAGATATTTCTAACCGCATTTCTTCTCAATTGCAATTTAAAAAACAATTTGGCGAAGACGAATCACTGACAATTAAAAACAGTTTTTCGTATTTTAACCGCAGCATTCATCAGGCTTCTTACACTTTCGCAGGCAAACAAAAAAGCAGTTATACAGAAGCATCATTCAATTTTAAAATTGCAAAGCAACAATTTGTAACAGGAATAAATGTGACCACAGAAAAGTTTGTGGAAGACAGCAGCAAAAGCCATTTGCAAAGAAATTACAATTACACGACGACGGGCCTGTTTTTACAGGATGACTGGAAGCCTACAGAAAAATTTTCTTTGGAGGCCGGACTGCGTACCGACTATCAAAACCAATTTGGTTTTTTTGTGTTGCCGCGTTTGGCTGCCATGTATAAGTTCAGTAAAGAATTTTATGTAAGAGCCGGAAGCGGCTTAGGATACAAACTGCCTACCATTTTTTCAACAGAAGCAGAAGAAGCGGGCATCAACCACATTCAGCCGTTATCAAAAAATATCAAAGCTGAAAAATCTACGGGAGGAAATTTAGATTTTAATTATAAAACGATCTTAAACGATGAAAGTTCATTTACTATCAATCAATCTTTTTTTATTACTCAAATAAACAATCCTTTGGAGTTGGATACTTTTCATTTTGTAAATAAGAGCCAGCCTATAGTAACAAAAGGTTTTGAAACCAACCTGCGTTTAACTATGGATGAATTACAATTCTTTGTTGGTTATAGTTTTGTGGACGCACTTAGAAAATATAATACGGTACAATCTTTCGTTCCATTAACCCCGAAGAACAAAATAAATATTGACGTTATTTATGAAAAAGAAGATGATTTTTCTGTTGCCTTCGAAGGATATTATGTATCGTCAATGTATCGCGATCTGGATACAAAGACAAAAAGTTATTTCACTACCGGCTTAATAGCACAAAAACATTTTAAGCATTTTGATTTAATTGCCAATTGCGAAAATTTGTTTGACGTAAGGCAAACGCGATTTGAAAATATTGTAATTCCTCCGATTAGCAATCCTACATTCAGACAGATATATGCGCCATTGGATGGAAGGGTTTTTAATGTCGCTTTAAGAATAAAATTATGAGACGAAAACTCCGAGAATTAAATTATGATATTCATTCAGAAATTAAAAGAAAAAGCAAAACAATTAAAATCAGAAATACAAATTCAATAAAACTGATTCCAAAAATAATATTGGATGACGCAAGGGAAAAGGTGAAAAATAATGTGCAGGTATATAAAAAAACGAATTGGGTGTTTGCAATTGTGATAATAATAATTTGTCTGATACTTTTATATTTTCTTTATAAAAAGCTGAATCATTTTTGGAAGTAAGTATTTAGTAAAAGGTTCTGCAATGTAAATAAGAATCTCAAATATTTGTTAGTTTGCTGCTATGTTCAGCAGTTGCAATTTCTTCTTTTTTGAATTGCGTAACTGTTTTTCCAAAAACCTTTTTAAATGTTTTATTTAGATGGCTTTCATCTGTGAAATTCATTTCATGGGCAATTTCTGAAATAGTAAGGTCACTAAATTTTAATCTTGTTTGTATAAGGTTGAGTTTGTAACGGGTAGTGTAATCTTTGATAGTGCTACCTGTTTGTGTTTTAAAATATCTGCTTAAATGGTCTGAAGATTTATTAAAATGTGTAGCTAAATTTTCTATTTTAATTAATTCTTTGTTGTAAATATTTTGCTGGATATAAGCGGTGATTTCATGGATTTTATTCTTGGGCTTTTCCTTTTTAAAATAATTGCTAATATTCTGTTGTATGTTTCTGGCAATCAGATGAAGAAGTAAAAAAACGATATTTTGAGTAATAATCTCATTAAAAAGCTGCTCATTCTCTTTTTCTGATATTAATTGATTAACCAATACTTTGAATACATTTTTATCTGAAGCTGGTATAATATTACCCTTAACATTGTGATGGTTGTGAAATATAAATTCCAGTCGTTTAAAAAATTCACTTACGTCCATTTTTTCCTCTTGCCTGTCTGCACTTTTTGAAAAGAAGCTTTTAGTAAAGTCAATAATACAAAAGCGGGTTGGAACATCAATTTGAAAGGTATGAGCATCATCTGGCGTTAATAAAAATACATCGTCTTTCTTAAACTCGTAATTGTTCTCATTTATAATATGAATGCCTGCTCCATCAAGCACATATACCAATTCAAAAAAATTATGTTTGTGCAGACCTGATGCATTTGATTTTAATTCTTTAATACTTACTTCAACACTCTTATAGAGTTGTAATGACTTCATACTATAAAACTACTTAAAAATGCCGGATTTGTACCTATTAATAGTTCTTCAATGAAGTAAATTTGCCCAAACCAAAAAAATGAACGAAGAAATAAATACCGTTAAAGAGACTGTTGACCACCTTGCCGACCAAGATGAGCATGAACACGAACACAATAATAAAGTAGAATTAATACGCCTTGCTGTTATGGCGGTGGCATTAGTGTTAAGCTTCTTTGGAGTTTGGAAAGGCATTGCCTCATTTGATTTCATTGCACTTGCAATAACTATCATAGGCGGCTATCCGATGTATAAAGAAGCATTTGAAAATATCAGGGAAAGAAAAATGACGATGGAACTTTCTATGACTATTGCTGTAATTGCTACTTTGTTCATACAACAATATTTTACAGGAGCAATCATTACATTCTTCGTTCAGTTTGCTGAACTTTTGGAGCATCTCACTGTTTCACGCGGTCGCCAAGTAATTGAAAAATTAATTGCATTGCTTCCTAATCAGGCAACCATCAGGCGCGGAAATGAAGAAGTGGATATTAAAATCGCTGAACTTTCTCCAGACGAAATTATCATTATCAAGCCCGGAGCAAAAATTCCGGTGGACGGCCAGGTGCTTAAAGGAAATTCCTTTGTTGATGAATCTTCCATTACCGGAGAATCTTTACCTGTAGAAAAAACAGAGACAAGCAAAGTTTTTGCTGGCACTATTAATCAGAACGGAGTTTTGGAAGTAAGAACGAGCCGCATTGGTAAGGACACGATGTATGGTAAAATAATTGACATCATTGAGCAGGCAGAAAAATCAAAAGCACCCATTCAAAGAGTGGCTGATAAACTGGCAGGCCGTCTTGTGTATCTTGCTTTTGGCGGAGCTATCATTACTTATTTAATTTCACACGATATTGTTTCCGCAATTGCCGCTTTGATCGTTGCCGGAGCTTGTGGTGTAGCAGCAGGAACGCCGCTTGCTGTGCTTGCAGGTGTTGGAAGAACTGCCAAAGAAGGTATCATCGTAAAAGGAGGAATCTATCTTGAACAGCTTAGTAAAGTTGATACGATTGTTTTTGATAAAACAGGGACACTCACTTTCGGTAATCCCGAAGTAATGGAAATAAAAAATTTTAATGGTATCGGCAAAAATGAGGTATTGGAATTAGCTGCCTGTGCCGAACAACATTCCGAACATCCGCTTGCTGAAGCCATCATGCGAAAAGCAAAAGAACAAAATCTGAACTATGAATCCTACGCCACAATTGACTATCTGCCCGGGCTTGGAATGATTTGCAAACAAACAAATCAGAATGAAATCCTGGTCGGCAATCAAACACTCATGAAACAGAAATCTATTTCTGTTGATACCGAAGTAACAAATTATGTGAACGACAGAAAACACAAAGGAGAAACAACAATTCTTATTAGCAGTTCAAATAAAATTGCAGGAGCAATCAGTATTGCAGACAAATTGCGCAACGAAGCAAAACAGGCAGTACAGGAAATAAAACAAATGGGTTGCCGTGTATTACTTCTTTCAGGAGACGCGAATGAAACGGCAAAAGCCATAGGTGAAAAACTTCAGGTGGACGAAGTAATAGGAGAAATGCTTCCGCATCAGAAATTAGAAAAAATTAAAGAGTTAAATAAAGCAGGAAAAAAAGTAGCGATGATAGGCGATGGAATAAATGATGCACCTGCTTTAGTGGAAGCATCCGTTGGTATTGCAATGGGAGGCGGAACAGAAATCGCATTAGAAAGTGCAGACATGGCGCTTACTACAAATAACCTTTTGAAAATCCCCGAAGCATTACGAATCAGCAAACAAGTTATGAATGTTATCATGTTTAATTTTTGGGGGACTGTTATCGTAGATTAAATCGGGATAGGATTAGCAATGTCCGGTTACCTCTCACCGCTTGCAGCGGCATTAATTCATGTTACCTCCGAATTAGCGTTCATTCTTAATTCTGCAAGATTATTTGGCAACAGCAGGCTATCGTCTCAACCTTTCACTCTTTCCTCTTGATTCTGATTTATAGTAAACGAAGAAATTTTGAAGATTTGAAATTGTATTCAGTGCAGTAATGGCATGACTTTTATCTTTTACTTTTGCTTTCTCCTAAATGAAAATCTTCAATCAATTAATAGCATATAAATCCCATGAATCATATTGACATTCATCCTTCTTCTATTGCAATTCGAGCCACTTTATATGGTATCGCTGTAAGTGTTGTGCTCATTTTTGTAAAAGGAATTTCTGGTTATTTAGGTCATTCCTATGCTTTAATTGCAGATGCGACTGAATCCGGCGCGGATATTTTAAGTTCCGGATTATTATGGCTTGGATTACGGATAGCCATAAAAGAACCTGACGAAGAACATCCTTACGGCCATGGGAAAGCAGAGCCATTAGCAGCGATTGCGGTTTCTCTTTTTTTAATTGCCGCTGCTGCCTGGATTGGGTATCATGCCATTGATTTAATAAACAAACCTCATATCCTCCCGGCAAAGTTTACTTTATGGATACTGTTGATTGTGATTGGAATTAAGGAAACGATGTTTCGCTACGTTTTAAGAGTTGGAAATAAAATAAACAGCCAGGCAGTAAAAGCAGATGCGCAACATCATAGAAGCGATGCAATCACATCTGTAGCAGCCTTTATTGGAATTTCAATTGCCATAATTGGAGGTAGAGGTTATGAAGGTGCAGATGACTGGGCGGCACTTGCTGCATCTGCGCTAATTTTTTATAATGCTATTGTTATACTAAGGCCGGCACTATCAGAAATTATGGATGCGGCCCCTTCTAACGAAATCGTTGGGAAGGTAAAAGAAATCGCAGGGGCTGTTCCTATGGTAAAAGGAATAGAAAAATGCTATGTAAGAAAAATGGGCTTTGACTATTATGTGGATATTCATATTGAGGTAGATGGCCAGTTAAGTGTTACAGAAGGCCATCGTATTGCGCATTTGGTAAAAGATGCCCTTCTTGAAAGTGAGCTAAGAGTTATAAACGTTTTGGTTCATGTAGAACCATTTTAGATGGCAAAGATAATTACCCGAAATATCCTGATACTTTCATTGGTAAGTCTTTTTACTGATGTTGCCAGTGAAATGCTTTATCCTATAATGCCGATTTATTTAAAGTCTATCGGCTTTTCAATTATTTTAATTGGAGTGCTTGAAGGTTTTGCTGAAGCCGTTGCAGGCCTAAGCAAAGGTTACTTTGGTAATTTAAGTGACAACAAAAGGAAGCGTTTACCTTTTATTCAAATTGGGTATGCATTCAGCGCTATTTCAAAGCCGATGATGGCTGCGTTCATTTATCCATTGTGGATATTTTTTGCAAGAACTATTGACAGGTTTGGTAAAGGAATTCGTACAGGAGCAAGAGATGCCTTGTTATCAGATGAAGCAACACCGCAGACCAAAGGAAGGGTATTTGGGTTTCATCGTTCAATGGACACGCTTGGTGCAGTATTAGGTCCTGTATTTGCCTTAATTTATTTAGCCAAATATCCCGCTCATTATAAGATGTTATTCCTGATTGCATTTGTACCAGGTATCCTGGCAATCGGATTTACATTTTGGATAAAAGGAAAAAAGAAAGAACACATTGAACAAAAAGCTAAGACTCGTTTTTGGGATTTTATCAGGTACTGGAAAACAAGTCCTGCTATTTATAAAAGATTGGTTATCGGTTTATTGATTTTCACCTTGTTCAACAGTTCAGATGTTTTTTTACTATTAAAAATAAAAGAAGCAGGCTACAGCGATACAATTGTAATAGAAATTTATATTTTCTACAATATTATTTATGCGATCTTTTCTTATCCAATAGGCGTATTGGCTGATAGATTAGGCATGAAGAAAATATTTATTTCCGGAATTTTGTTATTTGCATTTACTTATATTGGAATGGCTTATGCAAAAAGCACTTTTATTTTTTTTCTT
>Ga0134125_10002219_pt1 | contig 23182 bp, 26 predicted proteins | sample KB31751_FD_96464 | JGI IMG/M metagenome (GOLD analysis project Ga0134125, IMG submission 96464) | Terrestrial soil microbial communities with excess Nitrogen fertilizer from Kellogg Biological Station, Michigan, USA - KB3-175-1 | ecosystem: Environmental > Terrestrial > Soil > Unclassified ... | reverse complement strand
GGCGGTGGTCATAAGAAAGGCCCCGGCGTGAAAAAGGGAAAGAAGCTGTCCACCCGTGTGGATCTCACTCCGATGTGCGATCTGGGATTCCTGCTGATCACGTTCTTCATTTTTACGACGACCATGAGTCAGCCGACGGCCATGAGGCTGTTCCTGCCGAAGGATGTCGATAAGCCGGAAGAGCAGAATAAGGTGAAGGAGTCTGCGGTCCTGACGGTCATACCTTCGAAGGATGACCGGATCTATTATTATGAGGGCTCGGATCCTTCGAAGCTGCAGGGTTCCAATTTCAAGGCGATCCGGGATGTGATCCTGGACAAGAAGCGGAGGACCGATCCGAAGGATTTCATGGTGGTCATTAAGGCAACCAAGGATGCTACCTATAAGAATGCGGTAGACATGCTGGATGAGATGACGATCGACGAGGTAAAGCGGTATGCCCTTGTGGACATTTCGCCGGTCGAGTATGGGTTCGTCGAGAGGACTGAGCAGGCCAATGGGATAAAATAAGTCCCGGTGGGATTTATGGAATCTTTAACAGACGGCATCATATTAAAAAATAACTGAAATGGAAGTCAACAAAATACTTAACGCCGACATCCTTGATATCATCTTCGAGGGCAAGAACAAGGAGTACGGTGCTTATGAGTTGCGCAAGACCTATAACAAGCGTCTGGTGAAGGCGTTATTAGGAACTGCGGTCATCATTGCGTTGATGTTCATTGGGCACTTGCTTTCGAACATGAATGGCGGTCCCAAGAAACAGGCGATGGTGGTCGAAGATGTGCAGCTGGAAGATATTAAAGAGCAAAAGAAAGAGCTGCCGCCTCCACCGCCGCCTCCCAAAGTGGAGCCTCCGAAGGTAGAGATGGCCAAGTTCACGCCTCCCAAGATCGTGAAGGATAATGAAGTGAAACCCGAGGAGAAGCCACCTGAGCAGGAGAAGCTGGAGGACACGAAGATCGGTGCGGTCAACCAGGAGGGTATCAAGGATGAAGGTATCACTGCTCCTCCTGTCAGCGATGCGGGTAAGGGTGTGGTAGAGACGCCGAAGAAGGATGATGAGGACTATGACAAGACCTTTACGAAGGTGGAGATCGAGTCGGCGTTCCCTGGCGGATCGGCGGCCTGGCTTCGTTATCTGAATAAGAACCTGCGTTATCCCGATGATGCGGTGAATAATGAGATACAGGGTACTGTCGTGGTGCAGTTCATTGTCGACAAGGAAGGGAATGTGAGCGATGTGCAGGCGATCAGCGGTCCTGAAAATGGCGGGTTGCGTGATGAAGCTGTGCGGGTTATCAAGAAGAGCGGTAAGTGGACGCCGGCTATTCAGAATGGACGGCAGGTGAAGAGCTATAAGAAGCAGCCGATCGTGTTCAAGCTGGAGGCGCAGTAGTGCGCTAAGTGCGAAATAAAATAGGTGAGGCCCCCGCCGGATGGCGGGGGCCTTTTTGTTTTGCGTTTGTTCGTTGGCGTTATGGAATGGGGAGCGCGGGGAATCTTATTAAGAAACCAATTATTATGGAATCGAACAAGATCCTCAGCGCCGACATCCTCGACATCGTGTTCGAGGGGCGGAACAAAGAGTATGGCGCATATGAATTGCGCAAGACATACAATGGGCGGCTCGGCCGCGCGATGGCAGTGACGGGCTCGTTGATATTGTTGTTGTTTTTGACCGGGTTTGTGGCGAAACATAAGATGAAGAAGACGGAGGCGCCGCAGGTGGCGGACATCGATCTGACGGCTTTGAAAGCGCCCGACCCAACGCCGCCGCCGGTTGTTCCGCCTGCGCCGAAAGCACCCCAGATAAAGACGGTGATATTTACGCCGCCGAAGATCGTGCCGAATGATAAGGTGCCTGAGGATGAGAAGCCGCCAGTGCAGGATGAGCTGGATAAGGTGAAGATCGGTACGGTGAATGCGGATGGTAAGGACGATTTGGGGATTACGGCGCCGCCTGTAAACGATGCCGCGGGGAAGGGGGTTGTAGAAGCACCGAAGAAACAGGAGGATGATGACGGTATTTTCAACAAAGTGGAGATTGAATCATCGTATCCCGGAGGTATTCAAGCCTGGATCCGCTATCTCGGAAGGAACATGCACTATCCCGATCAAGCGGTAAATGATGAGGTCCAGGGGACGGTTATGGTCCAGTTCATCGTGGATAAGGAGGGCAATGTCAGCGATGTCGAGGCAGTTGGCGGCCCGGAGCAGGATGGATTACGGGAGGAAGCTGTTCGCGTGATCAAGAAGAGCGGTAAATGGACGCCGGCGTTGCAAAATGGGAGGTATGTGAAGAGCTATAAGAGACAGCCGATCACGTTCAAGATATCGGAGTAATTAGGGGGATCAAGGTCTTGGAACGACGTTTATGGGTGCGATGGGCGGCTGAGCGGATGTGAGGGCCGCGGTCATAGGTGAAGGCGGCGGCCATAAGTGAGGGCCGCGGCATATATGCTTTTGAAAAGGTAATTTTGCGGCCCGTCGTAATGCATTGACTTTAAAGTATTTAATTTTCTGACTTACTAGTAAGTAAGTTCGCAACTCTATGATTTGAGTTTCCTGAGCAGTTTGTCGAACCGGTCTATGGAGAGAGGACCCCGCGCGGGTCCTTTTTATTTGGATGCGGAGTTATCTTTGTACTATGTTAGGGAAATTGACAGGCTGGGGAGACACCATAGTGGCGCTGGCCACTCCGTCGGGGATCGGCGCCATAGGGGTGATCCGTGTGAGCGGTCCGGGCGCCGTGAGGGTCGTGGGCAGATTGTTTACGGGTAAGGACCTTGCCGGTCAGCCGTCGCATACGATGCACCTGGGGTTGCTGAAGGACGGGGACGAACAGCTGGATGAAGCGATCGTTTCTCTATTCCGGGCTCCGAGGAGCTATACCGGTGAGGACGTGGTGGAGATATCGTGTCATGGAAGCCCTGTCGTTTTGGAAAGGGTGATACAGGCTTTGTTGCAGCAAGGGGCCCGGTTGGCGCGGGCAGGTGAATTCACCCAGCGCGCGTTTCTAAATGGCAAGCTTGATCTGGCCCAGGCTGAGGCGGTCGGGGATCTCATCGCCAGTCAGACCTCGGCGAGCGCACGGGCTGCTCTGCATGCGATTCGCGGCGGGTTTTCCCGCGCCTTGAGGGAATTGAGGGAGAGGCTGGTCAGCTTTTCCGCGCTGATCGAACTGGAGCTGGACTTTTCGCAGGAGGACGTAGAATTTGCGGATCGGACGCAGCTGTATCATTTGATTGCCGAGGCCGAGGAAGAGACTTCGGCACTACTGGCATCTTTTCGCCTGGGGAATGTGATCCGTAATGGGGTATCGGTGGCTATTGTGGGTCGGCCGAACGCGGGCAAGTCGACGCTTTTGAATGCGCTGTTGAATGAGAATAGGGCGATCGTGTCGGAGATTGCGGGTACGACAAGGGATACGATCGAGGAGGTATTGAATATCGATGGAATATTGTTCCGGTTGATCGATACGGCAGGGATTCGTGCACACTCCTCGGATGTGATCGAGCAGATGGGGATGGGAAGGAGCTTGGAAAAAATGGAGCAGGCAGATATCGTGGTATATCTGTTCGATGTGTGTTCCGATGAGGCGGCGGCAGTTGGCGCTGTGCGGGATGAGTTGACGGCGAAAGGGAAACCGTTCTTGTTAGTCGGGAATAAAGTGGATCGACTCGATGGTTCGGCGGCTGCGGCGGCCTCGGGACGTTGGCCTTCGGAACTGCTGATCTCGGCGCGGGACGGCCGGCATATCGATTTGTTGAAACAGCGCTTGGTTGACCAGGTACTGGCCGGCGCCACGGGTGTCGGGGATGGGACGATCGTTACGAATGCGAGGCATTATCATGCGCTGCAGATGGTGGAGGCGTCGCTGGCGACAATTCGGCGGGGGCTGGATGATCTGTTGCCGGGGGATCTGTTGGCGCTGGATATCCGGGTGTGTTTGCATTGGTTAGGGGAGATAACGGGAGAGGTGACGACGGAGGAAAGGCTGGATTATATTTTTTCGAAGTTTTGTATTGGGAAGTAGTCCCTTTCTTATACTTTCTTTAATTTTCTCACTCTTCTGTAATATAGTCCTATAAAGGATTACAGCAAAATAAATTTGCTACTTTTTCACATCATTTATTGTAGTTTTGAAACCCAGTTGTATCTTTAAAAGAGGATTCAAAACGATACAGTTTTTGGTTCCATTTGGTGAAATAATGAGACTATTTGATACTAGTTGATACCAATTCGGACTAATTGCGACTAGTTGATGTTTATATCGAGAAGCAGCCCTATCTATGAGCAGCAACATGAGAATAAAAAAGGTCTGTGAACAATGCGGAAAGGTCTTCATCGCAAAGAAGACTGTTAGCCGCTGCTGCTCCGACGAGTGCGCGAAGAAATATTATAAATGGAAACAGCGACAGCAAAAAGTCGAATTGGCGAGCGAACAAACCAAAGAGAAACTTCAAAGCCCAAATCCTGTTCCGGTGGCCAATCAAGGGGCTGTATCCCAAGATTTGATCAACATCAAAACGTTGTCAGCGGCTACAGGTATAAGCAGGGCTTCGTTATTTCGATTGATGCAGCAAGATGGCTTTCCCCGATTGAAGGTTGGCGGAAAATTGCTCTTCAATAAAGAACGGGTACTTCAATACCTAACAGACAAATACGGAAATTTATGAGAGGCACACTACGTTCAAAGAAACTAAAGGATGGACGCGAAAGTTTATACATCGATTATTATCCGGCCGTATGGAGTCCGCAACTACAAAAGTATACCCGCCGTGAGCACTTAAAACTTTATGTATACACCGATCCTGTCACTCCCTTGCAAAAGCAGGAAAACGACCTACACCGCGAAATTGCAGAAAAAATCTACATTAAGCGAATGAAGGGATTGATGCTTGATGCAAACGGCCTCTTTAACCATGATGCGCTGGAAGCTGATTTTTTCACCTATGCCGACAATTTTCAGTGAAATATCTCGAGCGGTGGCAGGGCAAACATGTCAAATTCCGGCACATCGATGAGATATTCCTAAGACAGTTCAAAGAATACTTGCTGTCGGCCCGTTCGATCAAATCCGATTCGGTAAAGCTAGCACAAAACACTGCAGCATCCTATTATGATAAGTTCGCGTTGATCGTCAAGCAGGCATTCCTCGATAAATACTTCCCAGAAGACTACACGGCAAGGGTTAATCGTATAAGCAATGTAGAGACCTTTCGGCAAATTTTGGATGATGATGAACTACAGCTGTTATTAGACAATCCGATCGATGACGGTTTGGTTTTCCGATCATCGATTTTTGCGCTTTTGACCGGTTTCCGGTTCAGCGCCCTAAAGATATTGCAATGGAAGAATCTCCACTATTCCAAGCGACTGGATAGCTGGTATGTGCACTTTGTCGATCCAAAGCCAGGCCGGTCGTTCAAACATTTCATTAGCCATCAGGCAGTGGCGATTCTGGGCGAAAAAGGGGCTGGAGAAAAGTGGATATTTGAAGGACTCGACTATCACCGGACAAGAGCAGGCCTGAAAAAATGGTTTGGCCAGGTAGGTTTGGAAGAAAAGGCGAAGTTTCATAATTGGCGGCACAAATATGCAACCGACCTGATCGAGAAGGGAGAGGATCTGTACATCGTAAGCAAGATGCTTAACCACAAAGATGTGAAGACGACACAAATTTATGCGAAAGTGCCCGATACGAACCGCGTTCGGGCGGCGAACAAAACGATTTCAACGCTACTTAACTAATAAATGAAGGACGACACCATCATAAGGAGACTGGACAGCATAGAGGCGCAGCTGCGGGAGATAAAGCAGTTGCTTTCCGCGAATCAACCGAAAGCGCCTGGATCAGACCATTCAGCCGATCAGGGTCAGATCATTTCCGCCAAAGAGGTGGCTCGTCTCTTGCAGTGCACCCCTCAGGCCGTCTACACCAAATGTGCGAAGGATGAATTGCCACACGTCAAGATGGGAAAGTCGATCAAATTCAAAAGAAGCGAGATCCTGGACTGGATAAAGAGCCAGAAGCCCAGTTCCGCGTTTTCCGTCGATGGCTATGTAGACCGCTATTTACAGACACATACCCTAAAGGGTTAGCTTGTTCTGCAATTGCAGCCGCTTGATATCTTCCTCCAGTTCGGATCGGTAAAAGACCTTTTTTTTGCCTCCCAGATCATGGCGACGGATGAGCGACTGGTCGACGAATTTTTTAAGGGTTGGCGCCGAGACGCCGAGGAATTGACAAGCGTCCGCATGTACTCGAAGCGTTTACGGACAAGCATCTGGCTTGTGGCGTGGTGGCAGAGACGCTGGCATCAACGGCTATTTCTACTGCCTTCGTTGGAACAGTTACGGCGAGCCTCGTGCTGGCCGAAGTACTCCGGGGACTCCACGGTGGGAGGAGGTACGATACGCTCAGCTTGCAATTAGGGATCTGGCACATAAAAAAGCTTTCCTGCATCAACAGGAAGATTCCCTAGAGGCGCTGGCAAAGAACGGGTACATTTCCCCTGCCGGTCACCCTTGACTTTGACGGCGTCCAGCCAAATCCCAAAGAATGGCGCACTGCCCTCGGCTGGGTCCAACACGCCTCAGGCAAAGACTCCGGGATTACCGCTCCGACATCCGTCGGTCGAACTCCTTCATCACATTTTCCCGGCCCATGTGATATTGCCGTGGCACCGGGATGAATTCAAACGGCCGTGAATCGTCTTCGACCATGCACAACGTGTCATTGTCGCCAATGGTGTAATCCCCTCGTTTATAGATCGTACATTCCCCCGCCGCCACCAGTCGGAGGCGTTTATCTACAAATTCCGGCGCAATGGCTACATTATATCCCTTGGCGTCTGCCCGGACGCTGGGGTAGTAGACGCCGGCCATACCTTTCCGTAGACAAGTCTCTGCGAATACCGCCGACACCAGGTACTCGTAGTCATGGCTGATCTCCTTTTTCGCGAATTCCCCGGCCAGGTATTCGGTCACCGCGACCGACCTTCTCCGTGTGTCGGCATCCAAACCGTGTGAGTCACGCAAATAGGCATCATACAAGTCCTTTGTATGCAGGCTTTTATTGACAAAATCTTTGTGGTAACAAATGGCTATCAGCGGAATATCATCCTTCACCACCCATTTGCTAAACGTTACCAGTTGCTCTCCCTCGCATACATGATCGCGAAGAAGATCACAGGTTTCAAGCGCGCTTACGATTCTGGCGTTTACCCGTTCCTCACGCGGCAGATCTATTGGGATGTCGCTGCCATAAAACATGGTTTGCAGCGGCGTACTGGCCCGTTGATAACTCTTATTATATTCGGCCGGCTTGTAGGACAACGAAGCCCGGGTATTGAATTTATCCCCTGGATTCATGGGTCTGGCCCGAATGATCGACTTTCCTGGGTGCAGGATCATTTGGATTACTCCGAATTTCCCGAACATCCGGATGAGGTTTTTCACTTCCTCATGCGGGTAGGTTCGAAGATCAAGGTTCTTTAATTGAGAAATGGCTTCCTGATAGTCCATACCCTGTTTGTGGCCTTCCATATCGATTGACCGGTGCACGCGAAGCCGGTTTGCGAAGGTTGAATTAACGTATTTAATACTTGAATAGCACCGGAACCCCCGCAGGCGTGTCTCCGTCCATCACCAAATGCGATACATACGCCAAAGTGCTGGCGTTTAGGACCAGTTTTACCCCATCTGAAACAGTCGGATTGTCATTTATCTTCTTCGCCATGGTCATCGCCAATATTCCAAACGCCCCGCTATGAAAAAAATTTCGGTGTCCTGGATGATACGCCGGCTCAAAAATATCCGGCAGTTGCCCTCCAACGCGTCCCGCAAAATATCCGGCGGTTCCGACCACCGCCGATTCCAACCAATTGATTTGGTAATTTGGATCTAACTGTTTACGCTGCGCCTGGGCAGCAAGGTTGAGTAATGTAGCTGTAATAGCCCCTGTCCAGGCGCCGATTTTTGCGTGCTCTTTCCGATTTGGCATACAAGAGAGGATGTTTAATCAAAGTTAAGCGGTTCAAAATGATCGAAAAATAATTCAGGGCCTTCGCACTTGAATAATTTTAAAATCGTATCTCAGCGCAATGACCTCCCGATAGAGCTGAATTAGAAAATATTTCGCGATGTTCGAATGAAAAGCGCTCAGGCTCCCATTCAGGGGCCGCTCCGTGGTGTTCGTGTCTACGACCGCCAAACAAAAATGGATATTGCGGGTGTTCACTCCTCGAAATAAAGGAGAAAGCCCTCCTGGAGGAAAAGTTTGGGTGCCCAGGCTGCGGGACTCCGCACTGCCGCTCGAACTTCTTGTCCGGGCAAGCCGTTCGACACTGTCCACGAAACGATAGTTGTCCCGGCTGTCCTCATGCAGCCGGTTGGCCGCAATCTTGATCTGCGCCGTCAGGTCCCGCAGCGAATTGTCAAAGCCCTGTTTCACATGCACGAGGCAAAGTCGGTCTGGCCGGTGATGGAGGAGATCGCATAGTTCAATATGCTCCGGAGTAACCGTATCCAGTACCACCCATCCCGGCTGATTCAGGAACTTGCGGTTGTAATCCCCTTCTTCCCTCCCGTCAAAGATCTCCGTTATTAGTGTGTCATCCCAACACTCTGAAATAATACTCTCGCATTCCCGGTTGAGATCGGCAATGAACGTGGGATGCACTTCATACCAGTCCTCGGCCACGTAAAAATAGTGCTTCCCGCTGTATGCCATTTCTCCATGCAACTGCTTTAAGACCGTATCCGTTAGAGCGTCGTCATCCTCTGGAATCGCACTTAAATTCTTCAGAAGTACACTGTGCTTGAACCCAGTGACATCAGCGTCGAAAAGACTGTCGTACCTCCGCAACTCGTTGATCACTTCCTGCAAAGACGGTGGATCATCGAACACGGCCACATCGTCAGCATTCAATTCCAATTCGTAGGTATTGGCGTCAAAGTAGGTTTCGTAGTCCTTGTTCAAAAGGTCGACATCGAAAGTCCGGCCGGCCCGATGCTGCTCGTATAGCATTTGCACGAAGTGCTCCTTCAATTCCTCCAGCAGGGCATGATTTTGCTTTTTCCTTTTGTCGATTAAGAGCACTTTGTTCAGCGCAAAGTTTGGTGGCCGGTTGAGAATGTTCGTAAACGAAGTTGTAAGGTTAATCAGCTCGGCGAAACTTATCGACTTATTGATTTTGAAGGAGGTTTTAGCAAGACAACCGGCTTTGATTTTGCTCAGGCTGGCCGGCGTGAAACGGAAATCCCTGACTAGAATTCTTTGCTGCAGATCGGCTTTCACTTCTTTGTAAATCCGCCCAAACGCATCCTCATTTGATAAGCGCTGATCCTCTCGAAAATGCCGGCTTTGCCCGAGCAGCACACCGGTGACGCCCCTGTCCCCGATCCCCTTGATGACAGGGCTGCTTTTCTGAATGATCCGTACCAGAACATCCAGACCGAAATGCTGGTTGACGTGCATATCTATTGCCTGGAATGACCCCATTCCTCCCGTCACCACAAAAATCTCCGGATCGTTGTGGATAAAGCAGATAAACCCGAACATGACGTTAATACTTGTCCGCAATGAAGCGTCTCTCGCCAACGCCGGAGTCAGGAACTTCCGCCAGCCTGGAGGAAATCTATTCCTGAGCGAATACACCATCACCCGATTCCGATAATCAGTCGTATTCACCGGCTGGGGTTCCCAGGTCCGTCCGGGCTGCTTTTCATTTATCTTTCGGGCCACATCGGTCACGATGTCGGCAAAGGGGCTTCCTTCGTACAACGTGCGATCCAACTGGTAAATCGCTATCGGTATTTTTTCTTTTTCAGGCATTGAGTGCAGGTAACGCGCTATAACATATACAGATAAAGCAACAACTTAACCAATGGGTTGCAGAAAAAAAACCGGAAAAACACGGATTTTTTTGGAAGGGTCGGGATGCCTACGGACCCCGGGAGCTAAGTTCAGCCCAGCGAGTAGATCTGGTACCAGTAAAAGAAGGCTTCCGGGTTTGATTTTTTTAATTTGTTCAGCCGGGTAGGGAAGGGCTGCTCGATCATCCAGTCGGCCATCATAAGCGGACCGGTGAACCGCGGCATCTCAGGGACGCGGCGGCGGATGAGCACAGAAAGGTAGGCTGCTTTCGCTGCATGGGCGATTGCCTTTTCTATGGTATAGGCTTCCGAAAAGATGTATGCCTTGATCTGTTGTAATCCTTGTTGGATCGCTTCGAAATCACCCCTGCCTTCTTTACCCCTGGTGCAGATATGCAGGGCGGTATGGTAAATGTCATCGAGCACGGCCACAATGTCCTGTTCAAGACCCCGGTAGCCTAACTCGGTGAGTGCAAACCGTTCAAAGGTGGCCGCGACGGTTTCGGGGTGATCGGACACCTCATACAAATAGCCAATGTCATAGAGTTGTTTGAGGATCTCCATGGTCCGGCTGATTCCGGCCTTTGTGTACGGAATGCCGGTAGTGTAGGGCGCGAAGGCCGTTAGTTTATCGCCGAGCAGATCATTCAGCGAGGCGGTAGTGACCGTTAGCGGCGCCCCATCCTGCATCACGAAGGGCGAATGGATGGGCAAGTCGACCAAGCTCGAATATTTTGCTTCCTCGAACAGGATATCGAGTAAAATGTATTCCTCCGCCTGAATCGTTTTGTACAGCGGCAGGTAATAGAATTTATAATGGGCCTTGTGGATACCGTAGCCGGCTGTCCTTTCGTGCTCGGCCACCCGGGTAAATCCCTGCGCGACGGCCACCTGGTCAAAAATGGCTTGCAGGTCGCTGGTTTCGGCCATGATGATATCGATATCGATGGACAGCCGCCTGGAGGACTGCAGATGCAGCATGAGCGCCGTGCCGCCTTTAAATACAAAAGACAGTTTACTGGCGGCCAAGCCTTCCAACAATAGCAGCGCCCGGATCACTTTTTCTACGAGGATCGGATCTGCGCGGTTATTGTCTTTTGACGCCTGACGGAGCCATTCGGGGCTAAGGGTGCTCTTCGAGATCACGGCGGGTAAGATTTTTTTTGGCAAAATTATTTGTTTCCAGGAATTCCTGTATCTCCTGCCGTTGCCCTTTTCGGGCCGCGTAACGGAGCAGTTTACTCGTATTGATGGAATAGCGGTCCCAGGCGTTTTGAAAGACGACGAGGAGTTCCTGTCCCTGCAGGTATCCAAATTCGCCATCTGCGAAAAGATCGGCCAGCATTTTTTCCAGCGTGACGGTAGGAACCGCAAAACACGTCTGAATGGGAGCTTCGGTGATGAGTTGTCTGACAACTAGATTTTCCCTGCGCGGTCCTATGTTACCGGACAGGATATAGCGGTCCATCGTCTTGTTGTCGGGTTTCAGCCACACGTGATCGGAACGGTCATGCAAGTAATCAAAAACCGCTTGCGTGGAGTCTTTTTCCACGTCGATCAGGATGAATTTAGCGCCAGGCAGATGTTGCTGAAAGCTCCTGACCATGTCCGTTTCCCAAACGCAATAGGTGATGTAGGGAAATGTAGTCTTGATTTTTGCGCTGAGCCGTTTGAGTGATGGAGTGATCGGGGGATTGAACGCAACGCCGGGTCCGACCGTAAACCTCCCCCTCCCCGTTCGTTCGATCATGCCCGATCTGACAAGCTCATACGCTCTCCAATTAACGGTCGATCTGGGGAGTTTTGGCTCGAACTGCCGGTAAAAGGCAAGCAGATCCGCGGTCGTAAACTCGCTGTTTACGGCAAAAGTTTCCTTTAATGCGTCAATTTGCAGGTCGCTGATGGCTGTGCACTTTCCATAAAGGTATTAAATTATTGGCAATAAATCTAAAATATTGCCGATGATTGGAAAAGATAGTTTCTAAATTTATGGCAAAAAAATAGTAAATTGCCGATAATTTAGATTAAAAAAATTTAAACGATAACGGCTGAAATCCGACCAGTTCAAAATTTGAAAATGTGCTCACAAGCGATCCGTAGTATGGCCCCACGGACACCACTTGTTCAAAAGCTGCCACGATACCTGGCCACACTCTCCAAAAGCGTTTATTCGGGACCAGAGATCTCCCAACTGATCGAGGATTATGCCAAAGCCGTCAACGATCCTTTGGACACCGCCACCGAAATATACCTCCAATACATGGTCGATAACAGAATGATACAGCAGATCGTGATCGAAGGGCAACGACGCAGTATGAAAAGGTATTTGACCCGCAGCCAACCTTCACCTTACGAGATCGGCTGCTCCCTTCAGCGCAACGGCTATCTCTCCCATCTCGCTGCTGCATTTATACATGAACTCGTAGAGAGCGAGCCCGACCTTATTTGTATTTCTACCGAGGGGTGGGAAAGAGAAGCCGGCTACGATGAACTGGAGCAGGAAAATATTGACATTGCGTTTCAAAAACCACAGAGACAGTCCGGTGCTAAAATGCAGTGGAAAACGAAACATTTTCTGCTGCTGAGCGGCTCGCCTGCGGACGGGGCAGGGATCGAACAACGGAGATATTTTTCTCTGACCGGCATCGAAAGGACACTCATCGATCTGACCGTTCGACCGGCCTACGGAGGGGGAGCGGGTAACGTTTTGAATATCTATAAAAAGGCGATCACAAGCTTCAGCATCGGCACGCTGGTCAAGTTGCTCGACAAACTGCCTTACAAATACCCCTATCACCAAAGCATAGGATTTTATTTGTCCCTCGCTGGATTTAGTGACAGGAAGGAATTGGACAAACTAAAAAAGAAGGGGATGGATTACACCTTCTACCTGGACTATGAAATGGCCGACCCGGTTTATTCCGATGAGTGGAATCTCTTTTTTCCGAAAAATCTTGTAGCAGATAGCCGCTAACCCGGATTTCGAAGAACTGGCGGGCAGCACCCCAATTATTTCATCCCAGCCCCTGAACGCCTTCAGATCGCACCAGGGTCTCCCGATTTTTGAAAATCTTTGTACGTTTGTGGGAGATGCCCACCGCCCAGCACAGTGATGCCCTCCTCCTCGCCTTTCAGCAGCATGACCCGGCTCTATCACCTGAACGATTCCATCAAAAACGGTGTGGCCGGCTGGGGAGACGCGGCGACGATCATCCCCTGGACCCTTTACCATGTCTATGGCGATACAGCGATCCTGCGGGACTGTTATACCAGCATGACCGGTTGGGTCCACTATATTCAATCCAAAAGCCCGAATTATCTCTGGAAAGCCCGCGGCTACGGTGACTGGTACCCGCAAGGCGATTCAACAAGCCTGCCCTACATCGATCAGTGCTATTTCGCCCATTCCGTCGACCTCCTGCAAAAATCGGCTGCTGTTTTAAACAAATCTTCCGACGCAATCACCTATCTCACGCTGCTCGACTCAGTTAAGACTGCCTTTTTAAATGAATACATTGTAAACGGTCAAACGCGCGCAACGTCTACCCAAACCGCCTACGCATTAGCCTTAGCGTTTGATCTGTTGCCGGATAGTTTAAGGCCCAATGCAGCGGCTGAACTGGCTCGAAAAATCCATGAGAATAACGACCACCTCGCTACCGGCTTCCTCGGCACCCCTTACCTGTTACCCGTTCTGTTCCACTTCGGCTACGACAGCCTCGCCTTCACCCTCCTTACCCAAAAAACCCTCCCCTCCTGGCTCTACCCGATCACCAAAGGCGCCACGACGATCTGGGAAAAATGGGACGCTATCTGCTCAGACGGCAGCTTCGATACCTGTAGCCTGAACCATTACGCCTACGGCGCCGTCGGCAACTTTCTCTATCGCTACCTTACCGGCATCTCCCCCGCATCGCCAGGATACAAAAAGATTAGTATTCATCCCCATGTCGGGGGCGGTCTGCGTTGGGTAAAAGCGTGGTACGTCTGCTCGTACGGAAAAATTGAACGTAGCTGGAAGGTTACCGGAAAGCGAATAAAGCTGCAAATAGATATTCCGGCCGCTACATCAGCAGATGTTTTATTGCCAGATGGAAGTAAAAGAGCGGTAGGATGGGGGAAGCATCGTTTTGTCACAGCTTCGCCTTCACCTTGTCCAATATGTCCAAAAAAACAAAAGAGCTATGACAGCCTGAAAAACCTGGTTTATGCAGAAATCAAGAACAAGAACTATGATGCCGTAATAAGCCTCACCAAAGCGATGCTCGGCAAATACCTCGAACCCGGCCTCAAACGCCGCTGCGTAAAATGGTGCGACGACTTCAACTATGCAAACCGGGCCCTTGAACTCATCACCGGCAAAAAAGAGAAATTCAAAGCGCCGCCCGATCCAGCCCAAATTCAACTATAAAAAAGATTTTAAGTACGACCGCAAGTCGCCAACCGAACTTTTGCCCGGTTCGATTCTCCTCCACGGCATCACCCCGACAGAATTCTACGAGCAACTTCGGGCAATCATCAAAGAAGAGCTGCAACAGGACCAGCTTCTGACCAAAGAGGGCGCCCTGAAAATCTCCGGCGTCAGCAATGCCACTTTCCTAAAGGCGATCAACGCGGGCATCATCCATCCCCAGCTCGTCCGCGGCCGCACCCGCGCTATGTACCTCGAATCCGAAGTCCTCAAACTCGAAAAGAAACGCAAGCACCTGCCGGAGGAGGGAGGGGGATCAGCTCGCCCTTGCTAACGGCTTATTTGTTCCATTGGCTTGGTCGACAATTGCCTAAAAGGTATCGTTGGCATGGTAGGTCTAGGCGATTTCTCTGTTTGACCGCTTGCGCGGGCTTTCTATGCCCATCCCGGTGGAGACGACGGGTCGACAGCCGTCAATTTTCGTTAAATTCCTTGCAACCGATTGCGGATATTACTATCTTAACAGTACCAAGACTGCCTTGTACTTTGACGACGACTTATACCTTATCGAACCTGATCCTCGGCGCTTGCATCTTGCTTTTTACTGCCGGTCCCAGCTATAAAGCGTGGGCGGGCATGACCGTAACTGCGACAGTAACGAATGTAACAGGACCGGCTCGTAACGTTGGTCCCGCCATTATCTACAACGGAGCCATCAACGCAGCCGCGACGGGCGGAACCGCTCCATATACCTTCAGCATTAGCCCAATATACACGCTAAACAACGGCTATTTTCCCGAACTTCCCGCCGGCACTTATACCGTAGTGGCTACGGATGCCACCGGGCAACAGGCCAGCATCACAGTTACTATTAGTAATATATACCCGCAACCTGCCGTCTCCATTTCGGGAATCAACCAACCATCCGGATGCAATACAGCCGATGCTGCATTCACACTCATGGGTACCGGCGGTACGCCTCCGTACACCTACAGCATCGATGGCGGCTATACCTTCTCGTCGAACAACGTATTTGGCAACCTGACCCAGGGAGCCTATGAGATCCTCATAAAGGATGCAAATGGGCAGCTTGCACGACTCAGCGTAAATCCCACGTCAAACTACTCCCCCGATGTTCTTTTATCGGCTTCAAATTGCCTCCTTTATCCCGGGAGCTCGCCGGGATTCACCGCATCCTGCATGAATACGGGTTCCGTTGCTATAACTATCTATTCCTATACCGCCGTAGATAGCTTTTCTCTGGATGGGGTCCACTATCGGCAGATACCACCAATCGCTAATTTTGCTTATAATGTCTACGCATATGATAGCCTTGGGATAGCTCCCGGCCTTTACCAGTTTTACCTGAAAGAAGGAACAAGGATCGATGTCTCTTCCGGCGTTTGCGAAAAATATTGTTACGTGAAGATCGACTATATCAGCATCGACGCCTCCTGTGGCCAGACCGATGGCGGTTTCCAGGTGCTTGCGAGTAGTGGATATCCTCCTTACAGTTATAGCTTGGATGGGATCAATTACCAATCGAGCAATACATTCACCGGGCTCGCATCGGGATCTTACAACGTAACCGTAAAAGATGTCGCGGGGATCACGTCCTCAGCGACCGCTACCGTATTTAATAAATGCCCCATCGTCAGTGCCTCCACAACCAACGACGTCTGCAACCAGCACAACGGGACCATAACGGCAACGGGTCAAAAAGGAACCCGCCCTTATCAATTTTCGATCGATGGAACAAATTTCCAATCCGGCGCCACATTCACCGGTCTGTCCTCCGGCAATTATACCGTGACGATCAAAGACGCATTGGGATACAAAAGCACTACTACAGTGACCATTATTGCCTGGTGCCTTTCGGTATCGGGAGTCCCCTTCGGCGCAGAGTGCGGCAATCCGAATGGAAGTATCGCCGCTGCCGGCGCAGGTGGCGAGCCGCCTTACGCCTATTCGCTCGATGGTGTGAATTTCCAGGCCTCTGGTATCTTCCTGGGTCTCGCGGCTGGCAATTATACCCTTACCGTTAAAGATGGCACAAGCAACACCGCGGCTACGCCCATTACTATTACGAATGCCTCTGGTCCCACTATGACGGTCAACATCCAACCGGCAGGCTGCGATAATACCGGCGGCGGTCTTACGATTCAGGGATCCGGCGGGACTGCACCCTACAATTACAGCCTGGATGGCATTAACTACCAATCCGCCAACAAATTCAATTTGGTCTCGGGATCGTATACGGCTTGGTTGAAGGACGCTCTCGGCTGCACAGTGAGTTCACCAGCCACTGTTGCTCTTATCAACAACCTCACTTTAGATCCCGGAAACGCCGTCACCATCTGCCAGGGCAACTCCACAAATATTTCGGCGACCTCAAACGGCGCCGACTTCACTTGGTCACCCACTGCCGGGCTAAGCAATTCCGCCATTCTTCAACCTGCTGCGAACCCGGCTACGACCACCAACTATACCTGCACGGCCACCTGGGGCTCCTGTCAAAAGCAGGCCTCCGTCACCATTACCGTCAACCCTGCACCTATACCCAACGCCGGTCAGGATACCACCGTCTGTTATGGCAAATCCGTACACCTCGACGGTTCCGGCGGCATATCTTACAACTGGTCCCCAGCTGCCGGTTTAAACAACCCCTCGATTTCGGACCCCATCGTCGAAAAGCCTGACCAAACCGTCACCTATCAGCTCTCTGTGACCGATGCCAACAATTGCACCTCTCTTCAACCCGCAACCGTCACCGTCCACGTTACTCCGCCCGCCGCGCTCACCGCTGGCAACGATACCTCGGTACTTACCGGCCAACCCCTTCAACTCCAGGCTGTCGACATCAACAACAGTGGCTTCACAAGTTACAACTGGACCCCAGCCGACGGCCTAAACAACCCCTCGATTGCCAACCCGATTACCACGCTAACCACCTCCACTATCTATACCGTCAATGCACAAACACCCGCCGGCTGCGAGGCGACCGCTACGCTCAATGTAAAGGTCTACTACGCGATCGGTCTCTTCTTACCCAACGCTTTCACGCCCAATGGCGACGGCCACAACGACATCTTGAAGGTGATTCCCTACGGCATCCGCCAGCTCCGCTACTTCGCCATCTATAACCGCTGGGGCGGGCGCATCTTCTATACCGAAAACCCATCCCAGGGTTGGGACGGCTCGATCAACGGCGAACCCCAACCATCCGGAACATATGTCTGGACGGCGGCGGGCATTGTCTTGAATGGTCAGTTTCTGGAAAGAAAGGGCTCGGTGCTGCTGATCCGTTGATAATTGCGTACATTTTTCACGCAGATTAATATACGGAAGAATTGCGCGACGCGTTCATGTAGCAAAAGCGATCCGTGGCGGATGTATACAAAGTGAGCAGCCTCCTGTATTAAGACAGTCGTCACTTAATAATTATATAGAATCGAAGAATCGATCATATACATATGAATAAATTCCTCCAGCTTTTTGGTGATCACTTTAAATTTACTCACTTCCGGAATTATGCCAATTTCGTACTCCTCCTCGTTTTTTGAAATTCTGACACCATACCACCAGCTCTTATGCATAAATTCTGCAAAGATCAAACAATTTTGGTCAACTATAGTTTTGTCCGCATCAAACTCCTCCTCCAAGGTAGTTACTTCTTCAAGTGGATAAAATAGAAAGCCTTCATTGTCAAAATAATTTGGATACAGATTCAGCATCCCGTTATTCATCAAATAGAAACTTCTAAAGTCATCTGGCAATCTCACATTTTTCGAAAATTCGAAATGAAGAATATCATCCAAGGAGTTGGCCGCTGAAATTATTTCCTGGTTCTTCCAAAATTCCAGCAATCGGTTCATGGCATCTTCAATTTCATTCATTCCCATAGCGATAATATTTTTTCCATCAATTCCTTCCTCGGCAAAAGGTTTATGTTCTTCAATTTGTCACCTCCCTTAATTATAGCTTTAGTATAAAGTTCCAATTGTTTGGTTATCCATTCTTTCGTCAATCCAACCTGTTTCCATACCTGTACCTGCTCTGCCGTTAAGCCCTCTGTTACGGCTTTTGTTTGAGCAACTGCCGCTTCTGTTGCTCCTTCCCCCCACCCAATTAGCTTGCCCATCTTAGCGGAAAATGCTTCGACACCGCCAGTGCCCTCCCCAAAGTCCATATCCATAAACAACACCGTTAATGTTGTACCGGCAATAAATTTATCAGATCCCTCTTGAGAATTATTCTGGTCCGGGTTCGGATCACAATCTTCACACTTCATGAAAACAAAAAAATAGTAGACTACCGGATGTTTTTCATAATAATCGCTTTTGTCGTAGTATTTATATCGCCCTCCAATATGGTAGACGGCATTAGGATCCATGAAACCCACCTGAGAATTAGGCCCGCCATTATTGATATAAACTCCGGGGTCACCGTCAAGATTGATTTGGGTAATAAGCCCTTGCCCATTAAGTATTACGCTTCTCCCATCGCGGTCGAGGTATCTGATAGGATTGTCAATAGCATAATTATAATTACTCCAGTTTTGAGTTCCGCTCGACAAGGGGTCTGGCACAAACCATCTCCCTAATTGGGGGTCTTGGAACCTGGCCCCATAGTCATAATTCTCCAATCCGCCCCCATTTGAAAACTCCTGGTTCTGAAGTTCCTTTCCGTTAAACCGATACTTGTTCTGCGCATATGGCGATTTAATCGCCGTGCCGGACGTAGCCGCCATTGTCAATCCATAGGGATAATAATCGGTCATTTCCAGCAGTGGACCCCGCACATCGGTCAGCATAAAATTATCAAAATATACCGTTGTATTGCTTTCATTGCTAAAATAAACATAGGCATACCCGTCTTTGATAACAGCCAGGCTATTGGTTATAGTTGCGGCGGCATTGAGTCCGCTGGCAGTGATAGGATATACCGCGCTATGTATATTATCAAAGACGAATTGATCGTTAAAGAACAGCTCAAAAGGAGCTCAAAAAGACTGAATGCCAAATTTATTTTTACCACAGGAAGAAGACTTTAAGAAATGGATCCGCGAAGCAATCCGTGAGGAATGGAGAAGCTTTGCGGCTGACCTGCCGCGTGAGACTGGGACAGCAGAGGCGCCGCTACTCACCCGAAAGGAGATCGCTGGGTATCTGCATATATCACTCGTGACATTGCATGATTGGATGAACAGAGGGCTTTCCTGCCATAAAAAGGGTGGACGCGTCTATTTCATCAAAGCCGACGTATTGGAATGGGTAAAAAACCATAATTCTTCATGGAACCATCGGAGAAGCTAATTAAGGAAACGCAAACAGCACTGGAAAAGGAGCACGGGCGTCCCATCAGCTACGATGAGGCCGAAAAAGCCGTCAGGTTTCTGCAGTTACTCGCCGAGATGGTGGTCGACAATGCCCTTGAGGACGCGCGGCGGCAATCGCTGCTCCGGGCGTCACCGGCCGGCTTTCACTTCGATAAAAAAGGATACAGTTGTCGTATTTGCCGTAGCGGCGCCAGCGGCGAGAATTCTTGGTTTGACGAGTACGGGTTGAAATGCGGGTGCTGTCAGCAGGCGATCAATGACAAGGGGGTGCCTCCGACGGTCGTCAACCACGATACCTGGTATTCCGATTGGGAATTGGAGCACTTTTTCGGTCTGACGGCTACAGCCCTCCGACATTGGCGCAGGAAAGGGTGGATAGTTTCCCGCACCATCGCCCGGGGACCGAAGCAGTGTCATCTGACACTCTACTTAATCGGAGACAATCCGGAGATGCTTCCCGCGAAAGCGCTTGTGGAGGCGCCGCCAACGCCCGAAACCATTAAGCAACTCAGCCACTTCAGGATTTTTGACTATCTGACCCGGAAAAAATGACCCAACAGATCCTTGACGCTTTTGTTGCCTGTCCGTACAAAGCCTGGCGCCTTTCCCGTGAAGACGACTGGCCAGAGGACCATTCGCTCAGCACCGCCGGAGCGTGAAGGGGATGGTGTACTGACCCCCTAAAAGGCTGGACTAATTGATCAAATCAATTTAGTCATTTAAATTTAGGGTATTATGGCAAAACAACGCCGCAAGTTTTCTGTAGAACAGAAGCTTCAAGTCATCCAGGAGGCCGATCAGCACGGCATAACTCAGACACTCCGGAAGCACAACGTTTCCCATTCCGTCTATCTCCGGTGGAAGCAGCAATTTGACAAGGGTGGTATATCCTCGCTGGGTCCCCAGTACCGCAAGGTGGATCCGGAGCTCAGGGCGTTACAAGAGGAAAATGCTCGGCTGAAAAAGATCATCGGTAACCAAGCACTGGAGTTGGAGTTCAAAACTGAATTATTAAAAAAAAACGAGGCCTACGAGCGGAGGCTCAAGGGCTCGTGAAGACCTATGCCCTGCGAAGCGTATCAGTTCGGAGTTTAGTGAAATGGGCTGGTTTGCCGGCCAGCAGTTTTTATTACAAGCCTTCCGGTGGCCGCAAAGGAATAAAGCCCAGTCCCATAGTATGACGGCTAACGGCGAATTGGTGGAGAACAGGATCGTCGTTCTGCATGTGGAACAGGTTCTCCGACAGGAATTCTGCTGCTACGGGTATAAGAACATGACGGCCGAGCTCCGGGAGCTGGGATGGATCATCAACCACAAAAAAGTGTACCGGCTGATGAAGGAAGCAAAACTGCTGTACGGCACCAAAATCAGGCCCTTGCCGTTCAAGCGGAACTTTATCCGGTTCCGTAGCCTTAAGCCGGAAAGAGCTCTGCAGTACCTGGCGATGGACATCAAATACGTGCAGATCCATGGGACTGGTAGAAATGTGCTCCTGCTGACGGTGACAGACGTTTACAGTAGAAAGGTGTTGATCTACCAGTTGCGGAGCCACATCCGCAAAGGAGACGTCCTGGTGATGCTGTCACTGATGCTATTGGAATATAAAGCCGAAGGGATGTCCATCCGTAATGACAATGGATCGCAGTTCATCGCTCAGGTGGTCAGGGCTTATCTGAAAGACAAGGGCGTCCTTCAGGAGTTCTCCCATGTCGGCACCCCGGAGGACAACGCCTACATCGAGGCGTTCCACTCGAACCTGCAACGGGAGGTGATCGACCGGTATGAGTTCGACTCGATCTATCACGCTCAAATGGTCCTGGACCGGTATTACGAATGGTACAACGAAAAAAGGAGGCATGGCGCACTGAACAGGCAAACCCAGAACCACGTGTTCCAAAATATTAATCCGATCCCTTTTGAAAATGAAAAACTACTAAACTATCTTTAGAAAACTGTCCAGGTTATAAGGGGTCGAGACACTATGAATAGCGATACGGGGAAGTTTCCACTGCTCAAAAACGCATTTTAGGATTTAAGAACTTATTTGTAAATTAGGGTACATAAAATTGTATAATGGAAGGAAAAGTGATCAATATTGATCCCGAAATTTTAGGTGGTACACCGGTATTCAATGGCACAAGGGTTCCCATTAAAAATCTTTTCGATTATTTGGAAACTGGTGACTCAATTGAGGCTTTTTTGCTTGATTTTGACGGCGTTCGAAAAGATCAGGTGATTAGAGTTTTGGAGATGTCTCAAAAACTAATTGAAACTTCAACGAACATACTCCATGAAAATTTTGCTTGATGAGTGTGTTACGAAACGTCTTAAAGAGCATTTAAAGGAGTATGATGTATTTACGGTGTCAGAGCAAGGTTGGAGTGGAATAAAGAATGGAAAACTCATGACCTTGTGTGTTGAAAATGGCTTCGATATTCTGCTGACGATTGATAAAAATATGATCAACCAGCAAAATCTCATCAAACATAAACTCACCCTGGCTATATTAAACTCTATGACGAGCAAGTTGGAAGAGCTTGTACTTTTTCTACCTTCTTTTAAGGCCCAAGCCGGCCAATTTGAAAAGCATCGGGCATATATTATCGAAAAGTAGATCCTGTTACTGAAATGTTTCCCGGATGATGGAAGTGAGATCGAAATCAATAGGTTAACATTTTCTGTATTGGTGCAAGTAACCCCTTTCTTATACTTTGCTCAGTTTTCTTATTCTTTTGTAATATAGAGCTATAGCGGATTACAGCAAGATAAATTTGCTACTCGCCGAGATCCCAGATGTATTGCGCCTTCGGGCCTTTGAACTCGACCGGCTTATTGATGCCTTTATTGATGGGATAGCTGGTTGACATACCGTCGGGTTAAGCGATACCCCACAAGCTTTTGATCACGGGTGCTACAGCAACGAGGAACACACAGGCTCCGAACCAGGCGGCGGCAACCTTGCCGGTCTCGGGGTCGCCCGCACTCCATTTCTGATAGACTTTGACGGCACCGACGATGGCGACGATACCGCCGATGGCATACATGAGGTTGGTACCGACCGCGAAATAACCTCGAACTTCGGTATTGGCTTCGTTGAGGCCCGCGTTGCCGTCCTTGGCCCGACTGACAAGGGTAATCAATGGCCGATGGCGTTATGAAATGAGAAAGGAAAATGATGAAAAAGGTAGAAAGGAGTCGGGCAGTCACTTGTCGTCTGGGAATCGCGCACCCTTACTTCTCTTTTTAAGGGTATATACTCCATAGGCAAAATAGCCAATGCCTACTGCGGTGAAGGCGATTGCCTTTAAGGGAATATGGGCGCAGGTTTGCAGAAAACTGTAAACAGCAAGGGCTAAAAAGCCGAAAGAAAGAAGAAATCGGATGTGGGCAACAGATATGCTTCCGAGAAAGACGCCTATTCTTTTCATATCAGTGCAATATATCCAAAAAAGTTTGTCCATGCAAGGTCTGGATGCTTGTCGATGTTGCCAGAGGGAATGAATGGTGGAGTGCCGAATCCGTCCGTTTGCTTCCTATCGCAGGTCTAT